>Ga0247727_10002078_pt1 | contig 46296 bp, 41 predicted proteins | sample WisWelCaveWW1625_FD_202498 | JGI IMG/M metagenome (GOLD analysis project Ga0247727, IMG submission 202498) | Biofilm microbial communities from Wishing Well Cave, Virginia, United States - WW16-25 | ecosystem: Environmental > Aquatic > Deep subsurface > Groundwater > Cave microbial mat | place...
TTTGCTGCAACGTTGCCAGCTCGTTGCCGCGCACTTCGACGATGATGGGCGGGCCGCCGGTGCCGATGGTTTGTTGCAAGCTGGTCTCGCGAATGCGAAAGATCGTGGTGAGGCCAGGCAAATCCAGGTGCGGTCGCAACGCCGCAATCGCGCCTTCGGGAGTGACGGCGGCTTTTCCTTTTGCCAAATTTATCGTCACCGCCGCAAGATGCTCACCGCCTTGCGTTTCAGAATTGAACAGGCTTTGCGACGAGCGAACGTTGACGGTGGAAAATTGCTCGGCAACCTTGTCGCCTAAAACTTGTTGAATGCGCGCTTCGACGCCGGCCAGCACGGCGGAAGTTTTTTCCAGCGGCGCTCCTGGCGGCAAGTCGAGATCGATTTGCACTTGATTCTCGCTGCTGCGCGAGATGAATTCCGTGCCGACCACCGGCAGCAATAATGCGGCAATGGCCATGAGCGCAACCGCTGCGAGCACGACAACGCTGCGATGCTGCAAAGCCCATTGCAACGTTTTTTCATAAAAGGGAAATCGCAATCTTTGCTCTTGAAATGCCTGCGAATCTTTCGCCAGCAGCCGCGAGGCCAGCGCCGGCACCAACGTGAAAGCCACCAGCAACGATGCTGTGAGCGCATAAGTCACCACCCAGGCCTGCTCGCGAAAAAGCTCGGCGGCCACGCCTTTCACATAAACGACCGGCAGGAAAACAACCACCGTCGTCAACGTCACAGCGAAGATGGCCATGCCGACTTCGCTGGCGCCGGCGATGCTCGCTTGCTCCGCCGGTTCGCCTAATTGGCGGCGCCGAAAAATATTTTCAATGACGACAATGGCATTATCGACCAACATGCCGGTGCCCAACGCCAATCCGCCGAGCGACATGATGTTGAGCGTCAGATTTTGAAAGTACATCAAAGTAAAAGTCGCAAGAATGGAAATCGGAATGGCGAGGCCTATGAGAATCGTGACGCCAAAACTGCGCAGAAAAACGTACAGCACCAACACCGCCAGCAGCGCGCCGATGATGGCCGAGGTTTTGACTTCGCCGATGGCATTGTCGATAAACGCGGCCTGGTTGTATACGAGCGCAAAGTCGAGATCGGGTGAATCCGCCTGCATGTGCGCAATGGCATCTTGGATTTGCTCGGCCACGCGCACGGTGTTGTCTTCCGCCTCTTTATAAATGTAAAACCCGACACTCTCCTGGCTGTTGAGACGAACGATATCGGTGCGCTCTTCCGGCGCGTAGCTCACTCGCGCCACGTCGGATAAATAAATCGGCACTTTGTCCGGCGCGAATTGCGCGCCTGTTTCTTGCGTGCCGATCGCAGTAGTATCATTGCTCGCGCCATTGGCAGCGGTTTTATAGCCGACCACGGTGGCAGCAACATCTTCGACGCTGGTGTAATTGCCGATGCCTTTGATGAGATATGCCTTGTCTTGCTGCACCAACCTGCCGCCGGAAGCATTGGCATTGGCTTGGCGAATTTTGTCATTGACTTCAGCGGGCGTCAAGCCAAAAGCTTCGAGCAGATACGCATCCAGCTCGACGCGCACTTCGCGCTTGATGCCGCCATAAATTTGTACGCGCGCCACGCCATCCAATCGCTCCAACGCGCGTTTGATCACATTCTCCGCAATGCGCCGCAGCTCGTCGAGATCGTGCTCGCCGCCGCTTTGTAGCGCGTAAATCATGATCGGCTCTTCCTGCGGATCGTAGCGCGCGATGGTGACGCGATTCACTTCCGGATCGGATTCATAACTGGCGATTTTTTTCTGGACATCGAGCAGCGCGAAATCCATGTCCGTGCCCCAACTGAACGTGGCCGTAGCCAGCACGCGCCCGAGACTGCAAACCGCACGCACGTCGACAACCTTGCTCACCGTGCCCAGCTCGCCTTCGAGACGGCGCGCGAAGCGCTGCTCCATTTCCTGCGGTGAGCGCTCGCCGGATTGCAGCTCCACCACGATGCGCGGGTTGTAAATCGCCGGCAGCAAATCCGTGCCGAGCCGGTCGAACGAAATGACGCCGAGAATGACGATGGCCAGCATGACCATCGCCACGGTGACGGGATAACGGACGGAGAATTGGGGGAGGTTCATTTTTGTCGAATTTTCGCTTGAAAAACTGGTTTGCGTTAGCTATATTTCAAATGTTCTCTGTACGGCTGCTTGATCACCTCTAAAACCAAAGATTTCACAAACTGAATGGCTACCCTTGAGAGCAAATTAATAAAGCAAGACGTTACGACACTTCGCCAAGCCTACCAACTGCGAAAGCGTGAATATGACGCTCTGCGCGCTGCCGGAGAATGGACAGGTGCGGTCTTGCACGCCGGCGTGCTGCTCGAGTTGGCATTGAAAATTGCCATCTGCAAAAATATGGATGTAACACGTTTGCCCAAGGCTTTCCAAGTTCACGAACTTGAGTATTTGCTTTATTGTTCGAGTCTTGAAAATGCTTTTTTAAATAATGCTAAACTATATCGGAATTTTCGCGTCATTGCCACTAACTGGTCTATGGAATTGCGTTACGAAGGAACGATTGTCACCGCGCAAGATGCCGATTCTTTCCACCAAGCCCTTTTTGATTCAACCGATGGCGTTTTGACTTTTCTATCATCATTTTTATGAGGCATTCTTATGTTGCAGCGAGAACTTATCGAAAAAATCAAGAAATCTGTTTACGATTGGGCCAAACAATATCCCCATGTCGAACTTTCGCTTGTTGAAGTCTATCCGAGCGGGATTGGAGATAACGTTCACGTTATCGTCGTCGCCAAAAAGGGATTCGAAAATTGGCGAAAGATCGAAAGACAAAACGATATTGCCGATTTTATTGGCAAACAATTGGGTGATTATATCGTTGTAAAAATTCCGATACTTCATGCTTTCACCGAGGAGCAATACGAGAAATACGAAATCTCGCGGGAAGGGGCATTTGCTTAACATAGTTGTGACGCAGAAAGATGAAGCGCAAATTTATTGAAAAAATCGCCAAGACCATCTACGAATGGGCGAAACAATATCCGAACGTCGAGCTCGCAAAGGTTTATATTTAAACTTCAAACAGTGATCACTGACAACTGATCACTCTTCACTGCTACTCCGTCACCCGCACCTTCGACTTGTCCCGCAGCGTCTCGTGACCTTTCACAACTAAGCGCTCGCCTTCAGCTAATCCTTCAAGAATCTCCACCTCTTCGCGCGTTTCGATGCCGGTCGACACTTCACGCAAGGCCGCGCTGGCGCCTTCCACCACGAAAGCCACAGGGCGATTGTCGCGCGTTTGCAAAGCCGTTTTCGGAATGATGACGGCGTTGGCATGATTATCGATGACGATGTCCGCTTTGACGAACATGCCTGGCTTTAGCAGAAGCTTGTCGTTGGCAACTTCAATCGTGACAGTGAACGTGCGTGTTTGCGGATCGATGGTCGGATCGATGGCCGTCACCCTGCCACGGAATGTTTGGTCGGTGATAGCGTAATTGCTCACCACCACTTCCTGGCCGATTTGCACGCGCTCGAGATCGGTGTTGGGCAGATTCACTTGCGCCACCGTCGTGTTGTAATCCATAATGCTACAAAGCCGAAATCCAACCGGCACGCGCGTGCCTTCGGCGCTGGATTGCAAATTGGCAATGAAACCGGAAATTGGCGCTTTCAAACGCAGCTTGTTCGCCTTGATCTGAGCCGTTTCGTAGTTCAAACGAGAATCCAATGCATTGCGGCGCGCCAGCTCGAGCTCTTTCTCGGTGACCCCGCCTTCTTTGAACAGCGCCTCCTGCTTTTGCAGCTCGCGTGTGGCATTTTCCATCGCCAACTTTTGCGATTCGACCCGCACGTTGAGCAGATACTCTTGGTTCTCGATTTCGGCGAGAGCCTGCCCTGCCTGGACTCTCGCGCCGGCAACGAGTATAGTGCCGTTGTTTTTTACCAAACGCAGCACACCATCGACTTCCGCGACGACGCGCTCTTCGCGCTGCGCGCGCAACGTGCCGGTTGCCGAGACGTAAGACGCAATCGGCCCGCGCTTCACTTTTTCCACCACCACCGGAATGGCCAAGTCGGCAGCGGATTTATCTTCGGCGGAGTCACACGCGAGTATTAAAATCGGGATAATAATTAGAAAAAAGAATTTTGCGAATTTGGTGTTGGAGTTCATGCAGGCTCCGTTCTAAATGTTCGTAACGCCTCAGGTGAACTACTATCCTGTCATGCTGGAGCATCTTTTTTGTTATCAAACACGGTACTAGGTTGAAAAAAGATTCTTCCAGAATGACACCATCTCCACCGTTTTTAGTTGCTAACAATAGCGCCACCCCAACAATCCAATACTCCAAAAATCCATCAATCCAATTCAATCTTCCTTCGGCACCTCGATCCTCACCGGCTCATCCCTTTCAAAATCCCACAGTGTTTTGCGGCGCAGATCGGCGAGGGCTTGCTTGTAGTCGATGATCGCGTTGAGTGAATTGGTGCGGGCTTGCGTCAGGCGGTTCTGCTCCAGCGCCAAATCTTGCGAGCTTAAATCGCCGTTCTCGAATTTCAGCAAGCTGATTTTGTAGCTCTTCTCCGCCAGCTCTTCGCTGCGGCGGGTGATTTCCAAGCGCTGCTGCGCGGATTGCAAGCTGCGCACAGCATCGCGAATTTCTTGTTTGATCACATCGACGCGATTTTGTCTCGTTAAGCGATCCCTTTCCAATGAAGCTTGTGCGGCTTGCACCTCCGCGCCGTTTTTACCCCAATCCCACAGCGGCACGTTGAGTCCGAACGTGGCCCGGCGGTCGTTGCTGAAATCCTGAAAGGCGTCGCGAAACCGGTCGCGGCGGTTAAAAATGCCATAGCTCAGAAAAAGCTCGCCGGTTATCTGCGTCTGCGCGTCGGTTTCTCGCACACTGATCTCGCTCAGTTGAATGCCGATGTCATCAGAGCGCAGCTCAGTGCGGCGCTGTAAGGCTTCGGCTATGGCTTTGTCGAGAGAAATGGCAATCGGCCGGTACGACAGCTCCGTAGACACTTTTACCAGGTCTTCTATCGGCAAGCCGATGGAAAGCTTGAACGCATCTTCTATTCTTTTTAAATTGGCCCCGCTGTTGGTCATGGTGTTGCGCGCGTTCGCCACTTCAACTTCCAGCCGCAAGACTTCCAGCTCCGGAAACAACCCCGCCTGTTGCTTGAGTTTGGCGAGGCGATGCGCATTCTCAGACTGCTGCACCTGCGCGCTGTCAATTTCCCCCTGCCGTTGCGCGCGGAAAAGATTATAAAAATTCGACGTGACGTTGTAAATAATGTCAAGCTGGCTGCGACTGTACGTTTGCAATGTGTTTTCGAGATTCAGGTCGGCTCTGCGGTAGCCGGTTTTCAGTTTATTGATGGTAAACAGCGGTTGGCGGAATTGCAAGCGCAAAGTCGGCGAATAGTCTTTCGGGTCTTTGCGCGTGATGGCAAACGGCAGCCCGTTGGCGTCAACGCCAAATTCCTCAAACGTGCCATATTGCTGAAAGCGCTGCAGCGATCCCACCAAAGAGAAAACGCCGTCGGTGGTTGATAGCGGCTGATTGACATACAAGTCCGCTTGCAGGTTCATGAATTTCTGGCGGTCAAAAGCAAAAGCGCCGCCGGCCAAAGGCGTTTGGCGCTCGCTTTGTTGGTAATTCGGCAGGCTCGAAAAAAATAATTGCCCATTGCTTTTGAAGCTGGCGCGCGCCGCTTGCAAATTCATCCGCGAATTGAGCAGCGATTGCTCGAGTTGCTTGACTTGGTAACTTTTCCCGAGCGCGATGTTGAGGCTTTCTTCCAACGTCAAAACCCGCGCGCTTTGTGCCCGCAGCCCTATGGTTGGCAATAAAAATAAAATAAGAAACAGTCCGATCTTTTTTCGCATCATTTCTTCCTCAGATTTTGCTTGATATTTTTGAACTAAAATTGTATATTAGCGCATCACCCCTCTGAGACTTCAAAGGGTCTCATTGGCCCCCCGATTCTACTTTGTGGAATCGGGGGATTTTTTTAAAATTAAAATTCGCTGAGGCAACGCTATGAAGAAAGAATTTGATAAAGAAGTTTTTCAGGAGATGATTCTTTATATCTCCGAACGTTGCAAAGACAAACCTCATTTTGATACTGCCCGTCTTGAAAAGATTCTTCATTATTCGGATTTCTTTTGGTACGGCCATACGGGCGCGTCTATAAGCGGCGAAACGTATCTTCGCCAGCAACATGGCCCAGCTCCAAAGCATTTGGAAGAAACGCTTGAAAAGCTGGTTCGCGACGGCTTTTTGGAGGTCGTCAAGAAACCTCGCGTTGATTATACGCAAAAAAAGCCGGTGATTAAAAAGAGTTTTGAGCCGAGCAAACTTTCCAAAGAGCAGGCGGAGTTCATCGATACGGTCATTGTCGATCTTGTCGATCTCGCCGTTGCGCGCGAGGACATATTTGGGCAATATCTCAGCAACGGGGAAGAAATTCATTATGAAACCGTATTTTTCAGGCGTCGCAAATCTCTCTCCCCGAGCGAGTTGGATGAAGCACAAGATTTCATTGACCGTTATGAAAAACGCCTAAACGAAAAAAACCATGTTGCTGTATAATATCGTCGAGGAGCGCGTATTTACCGAAGAGTTCGATGAGCTGGTCGAGCAATACCCGCGCCTCGACGAAATCAAACGCGGCCTTGATTTTTTGCTCAGCCATCGGCCATTTGAAATCGGCGCTCCCATTCCCAGAAAACTCGATTCTGCATACGGCGCTTACTTTGTTTGCCAATCCGACAGCTTTGACCGCTTTAGTTATCCCTCCTTCAAGTTTTATTACCGTGTCAGTGATGACACGGTTTACTTAATTGGTATCGTAGAAATTTTCTGAGAACCTACGCTTGATTCTTTTTCTGTGTACGTTTCTCCTCTATTGCAATCTTACTGTCCAGATGCTTTTCTAACGAATCCGTGACGGCTTCCCACAAACCGTGAAATGCGGCTGCAGTGTCGCCGCAGCCCTCTACTCACTTTTTGCTCAAGGAAAAAATTGAAGCGGGTTATTTCAAAATCTCTATTGCCATTTCTTTGCTACATACTGAATTGCTTTCCACCATTGTGACTGACTTTGCTTTTCATAGATGATTAGATCAGAAAAATATTTTTCATGCCAGTAATGAAAATCATATTGCAAAAGGTTTTTAGACAAGGAGAAATCTAAAATCACATTAGCAACCAGCATCCAGCCTCCAGTTCACTCCACAAACTCCCACCGCACCGCATCGGCAATGACATAACCGCTTCCTTCATCCGAAAGCTCGACGACGGCCGGCTTCTCGCGATCAAAACGGTAGCGGCCGAGCGGCAGCCAATCGTCGATGGTTTCCTGCGGCTGCAGCTCGACTCGGTTCGTGCCGTCGAGGCTGGTGATTTTAATTTCAAACTTTCGGCTCAACCGTTCGGTGCGCCAGTCCTTGCCGACGGGAAGGTGAAAGCTCAGCTCGTAATCGCCGGTGCGCGGCACTTTCATTTCCCAACGCGCCGGATATTCGCCGCTGCCGTCGCGCTTGACGCGCCAGCCGAAATAGTATTTGCCAAAAGCAAAAGGATTCGTGTCCTCCCACCAGCTTTGCCCTTTCGAGCGCGGGCGCAGATATTTGGCCTCTTCACTCACCGGCGTAAAAAATCCGTCGTCCTGATCGTCCAAAACGAAAGACAACGAATCGCTGAGGGCGCTTGTCGTCGTGAAAACCGTATCCACCGGCGCGCCACGGCGAATGCGGTTGGACAGCGTGATCTGCTTCATGATCTCACCGCGATTGCGCGAAAAATACGGGATGAGCTGGATGCTTTTGGGAACTTCGGTCACGGGAAAACGAATCTCTTTCTCTTCATAACTGCCGAGGCTGAGATGGCGCCGGATTTTATCGTTTTCGGTTTCACACACGAGCCGCACGAAACCGTCACCCTTCTCGCCATTTTGCACACGCACTTTCACTTGATGCACGATGCGCATCTTGCCGGTATCGAGCTTCTCCGCTTCGGCGGCGGTGATGCGATAGCCTGGAAAAGTTGCCTGCTCGAACCATTGACTAAAAAAATCGGCCAGATCATCTTGAGAAAAAGATTGAACGACGTTCAAAAAATCAGTCAGGTTTACCTGCCGATAGCGATGCTCTTGCAGCAGCTTTTGCAACGCGGCGAGATAATTTTTCTCGCCGACGCGCTCGCGCAACATTTTCAAAACCGGCGGCGCTTTCAAATCCACGCAAGCGCGATAGAGATTGCCCTCGCCTTGCGGACGCAACTTCGCCAGCGGCGTCTTTTCAAAAGCCGCGAGCACGGAATCCATTTCAACGCCGTAGCGCCAGCGCGTCACCCAATCGTCTTCCAGTTGGCGAATGCGATCGTTCGCGCTCAGGTGAGCATTCCAGCGATCCGGATAAAAGGCGTCTTGCGCACGGCGCTCGCACTCCTCAAAAAGCTGCATTTCCACAGCGCGGGCGAGCACGGGATCATTGATGTCGATTTGAAAATTGAGATAATTGCGCAAGAGCGAGCGGAAGCTGGAGTCGCCGTGCCAGTATTCGTCATCCATGAAAAAATCCAGCACCGTCTCAACGAAGACGTCGCGTTTGATGCGCACCGGTGAATCATCCTGGCCGCGCCGGCGCACGCGCTTGGTCCGCTCCTCGACGCGTTTTTTCAAGCGCCTGGCCGCGATCATCACCTCGTCGATCATCACCACGCCTGGCTGCAACCCAATGTTGTCGAAGCCATGCCGCGTCGCATAAATTTGCATTTGCGTCGGCGTTTCGACCAGCGCCAGCCTTTTGTAAGGATATGGCACGCCGGCGACTTCCTCGAAAATATCGAACACCCGCTCGACGGCCTGAAAACAGGTGTCGGCCACCTCGCTGAAGACGCCGTAATCCAACAAATGTTTGTCGCGAAAATAAAGCTCGACTTGAGTTTGTTTGAATTTTCGTTTCAAGCTCTTGTAATCGCCGATATTCAATGAGAAACCTGGCACCGGCGTTTCTACAACGAAGGTCGCGCCTTCATCATTTTCTTCTATCTTTTCTCCTTGCGTGATGGTCGTGAGATTTTTGCCGGCGTGAACGCGAATTTTCGCGGTGGCAAAGTTCAACGGCCGCGGCGACTCATAAGCATATCCGGCTGCTGCGCCAGGACTCGGATACCAACCGCATTGCGCCGGCAGCAGCGCAAAGTCGTCGCCGAGCCAAGCCGAAAGATTGCCTTTGACCCACGGGCCGTCATCCCTTCTGCCCATGCCTTTGTTCTCCGGCAGGCGATCCAACATGAAACCTTCGGCGTCGATCGTGCCGACATAAAAAACTTGTAATGTATCCGTTGTGCCTGGTTGCAAAGGCCGATCGCTCAAATCCAGCAGCAGAAGCTGATGCTCTTGTCGAAAGGAAATTGTTTTATCATCCTGCCTTCGCGCTGCCGCAACACGCAGCGCGCCATTCAACGCAAAAACGAGCTGCGAAAGCGGTTGTGCGTGCGGATTGAAAACCGCAAGCTTCGCGGCGACTTGCAACGGTGGCGCCTTGGCGCCAAGTGTCACCTCAAGATCGTAGTGCTTAACCTGGCAAGTTGGCTGGGTAATCCATTGCTGTTGGTTGGTGAAATCGTTTTGCCGCGTTTTCTGCTCATCGCGATGTTGGCCGACGATCTTGTAGCCGACCGCTGCAGCCGCGAGCAGAAAGGCCACTGCCGAGATTTGTGACAGGCGCTGTGAAAAAAGTGATTGCTGCAGGCGTGGATAGAGAATGACAGAAAATCCCAGCAAAGAAAATGCGAGAAAAACGAAAAACAGCCGTTGCCACAGCACGGTCGAGATGTCGCCGAAGCCGACGAGATCGCTATAAAACATTGGCGCAAAAAATGCGCCGTAATCGAACAGGCCTTGAAATTTGTGGTGAAAATAAAAAAGGATGGCAGCGACGTATCCCAGCGGCAAAATGATGGCGAGCGCTTGCGAGCGCAGCAGGCTGACGAGGAAGAACACCAGCGCGGTCATGAACAAAATCGAGGGCAGGCCGGCGATGACGAAATATTTGACGAACGGCAGAATGTTGAAGCCGGCGCCGGTGAAAATGACTTTGAAGACGCGGCCGATCGCGGCGAGCGCCATCAGAAACAGATTGAGATAGAGCAGCGCGCCGACCACACCGAAATATTTTCCAACCACCAAATTCGCCGTGGTCATCGGCCGCGACAGCATCACTTGATCGAGCCGCGCCTTCTCTTCGGCCTTGCGAAAATCGCCGGCAACGAAGATGATTAAAATCGCCTGCACGTAGCTGAAAAAATAGAGCGCGAGAAAGCCGTCCGTGCCTTCCAGCAGAAACTCGCCAGGGAAGTTGCCTTCAACAATCGAAACGACGGTCATCACGACCATGAAAAAAACGACCATGAGCGCGCCGATGCCGCCCAGCACCCAAAACTTGGCGGTGCGATACAGCATCACACGTTCCGTGCCCGCAATCGTCAAAATGTAATTCAGACTCTTTGTCACGTTGGATTATTGGATTTCTGGATTATTGGATTTCTGGATTGTTGGATTTCTGGATCATTGGATTGATGGATTACTGAATTGATGGATTGGTGAATTATTTGGATTATTGGATTGGTGGGTTGTTGGGTTTCTTGTGGATGATGATCATCAATGTTTTCCGTTGCGTGTGTGACCCAAGAGCCTTCATCTCTCTTTTTCTCCAAACTTTCCAACTATAACCTTCCGAAATATTGGAAGAAACCGATTGTGCGGCATCTGCAATTTGAGCCCTTAGTTTGAAATCGATTTTATTATCCGTATAAACGATTCTGCACACCAGCCTGTAAAGCTCAACTGCTTTGTGCCACACCCTGAGCTTCATATAGCCCCGATTTTTGTTTCGAAAACGCGTATATTCTGTCATTTTTCCCTCCAGAGCTTAGATGATACGTTTATCGAGTATATGGTTATTTACTGTCTGTATCCATTAATCCAAAAATCAAACGATCCATTAATCAAAAAATCCAACGATCCATTAATCCAACGATCCATTAATCCAAAAATCCAACGATCCATCAATCCAACGATCCATCACTCCAACACTCCATCAATCCATTGATCCATTCTCTTCTTCAACCTTCTGCCCGACCACCGACCCCATGAAGTGCATGTATGCGTCCTCGAGATTCGGCGGCATGCTTTGCATGTCGTAACCAGGAATCGGATCGCCCACGACGCGCAGGAGCAAATTCGGCGGTTTCGGAATGGTTGAAATGACTTGCATGCGGCTGGCGATGTTCGGGAACTCCGCCTCGTCGCAGAGCACTTGCCAAACTTTTCCGGCGGCTTGCGCGATCAACGCGGCGGGATGGCCGCGAAATGCCACTTTGCCTTTCGCCAAAACCGCAATATCTTCACACGTGCTGGAAATATCGCCGACGATGTGAGTGCTAAGGATGATCACTTTGTTTTGACTAATCGCGGTGAGCAAATTGCGAAAGCGGATGCGCTCTTCGGGATCGAGGCCGGTGGTTGGCTCGTCGACGATCAGCAAGCGCGGATTGCCGATGAGCGCCTGCGCGATGCCGAGGCGCCGCATCATGCCGCCGGAATAGGTTTTGGCTTTGCGGTCGCGCGCTTCCAACAATCCGACGTGCGCCAAATTTTCATGTACGGCCTCGCGTAAATTTCGGCGCGGTACGCCGTTCAGTTTCGCAATGTAACTCAACAGTTCCGCGCCGGTGAGCTGCGGATAGACGCCGAAGAATTGCGGCAAATAGCCGAGCGACGAGCGAATCTGCTGCCGCTGCGTGCGAATATCCGCGCCATTGACTAAAACCTCGCCGGAAGAAGGGGTTTCGAGCGTCGCCAGAATTTTCATGAGCGTGCTCTTACCGGCGCCATTCGGCCCGAGCAAGCCGAACATGCCAGTGGCAATATCAAAATCAACGTTTTGCAGGGCATGAACGCCACCGGTGTAAGTCTTGTAAAGGCTGCGGATTTGGATGGACATGAATTAGTTGTACTGATTTTTTAGACAGAGGTTGCGACGATTTTGTTACATTTTACATAAACGCCTCGTCAATTACAAATGGAAAAACGGCTGCTGATAAGATTCCTCCAGCCGCGCCAACGTTACAAAAAATTCATTCACAAGAGGAAATAATGCCGGCGCTCCGTTTGTTATCTCGACAAGATACGACAAAGTCGCATGAGAAACGTGAGTCACCCATGAGAGATTTATAAATGTGCAATTCGTAAAAAGTTCGAAATTCAAAACGGCATACAATATGTTGAGATCGAATCGCATTAAAATAACAACCTATTGTATGAAATTGAAAAATTTTTCAAAAACAGCGACTATTTACGGAAGCCTCATAAATACTTTAGGAGAAAAATGAAAGCCTTCATCAAGATCGCCGCTTTGCTTGTCTGTCTCGCTGCCGTAATTGATACCGGTCAAGCGCAAAATTGGTTGCAGTTGACGCCGGCTTCCGGAAACGCGCCGGCGCCGCGAAGCAACGCCGCCGCCATTTATGATTCACTCAATCACCGCCTGGTTATTTTTGGCGGCAAGTCGGCTTCTGGAAATCTCAACGACGTTTGGGCGTTCGATTTGCGAAACAACAGTTGGTCGGAGCTGACGCCCACTTCCGGCTCTGCTCCGGCGCCGCGATTTACGGCCAACGGCGTTTATAATCCTGCCACGCAGCAAATGCTCATCTGGTCTGGCCAAGGCGCAGCGTTCTTTAATGATGTGTGGGCGTTCGATTTGCGCACGAGGAGTTGGTCACAGTTTGCCCCACCTGATCCCAAGCCGAATACTCGTTATGGCGTGGCCTCGATTTTCGATCCGAAAGCGAAAGAGCTGGTTGCCTTTGCGGGCTTTACCGATGCCGGACGTTTTGATGATACCTGGCGATTCAATCTCGTGAACGCGGCTTGGAGAGAAATCTCGCTCGTCACCCATCCGGAGAAACGCTGTTTGCACTCGGCGAGCTACGACGCGCTCAAGCATCGCATGATCATTTACGGCGGCCAAAACAGTGGCGCTCGCGGCGATATTTGGGCCTTTGATTTGACAACAAACACGTGGACCGATTTGACGCCACAGAACAATCCGGCGGGCCGCTGGTTTCCGACGAACATTTATGACGCCATTAGCAATCGCGTGATCATCTTTGGCGGAAATCTCGGCGGCGGGAATATGACGAACGAAGTGTGGGCGTTTAATTTGGCGCAAAATTCCTGGCAGCAGATTTCGGCTTCCGGCGCTCTACCGTCGGCGCGAGAAGGCGCAGTTGCCATCTACATTCGTGCTGAAGAGCGGATGGTGGTTTTCAGCGGTTTTGGCAATGCGTATTTTAATGACGTGTGGTCTTTGAACAATCTCTCGTTGACGACCGCGATTGAAACGAGTTCGGGGAATGAATTGCCCACGACTTTTCGGTTGCTGGGGAATTATCCGAATCCGTTCAATCCGGAAACGATGATTGTTTTTGAAGCGCCGAAAGCGAGTCGGGTTGCGTTGCGAATTTACAATCTGCGAGGGCAACAGATCAAAAATTTGTTCGAGGGCAAGATCGATGGGGGACGGCATCAAATGGTTTGGGATGGCAGGAACGATTCTGGGGTCAAAGTGACATCGGGAATTTATTTGTATGTTTTGAAAACCGGAACGATTTCGGTTTCGCGGAAGATGGTGATGGTGGAATAACATTGTTTTCTTCAAAGCCGCATTGAAAGATTCTCATTGTGTTTTTGATGAAAATCATTATCTTATCAAAAAGGTGAAAACTCTAAAAAGTAATCGAGTATGAGGTGAACACTTATGCAAAACATAAGCATTGAACAACTTTACGAACGGCACATTAAACCGTTGCCATATCATGAACAGCTCAAGTTAGTGGAGCTGATTGCGCGAAAAATGGCGCGGGGCAGGGATGCCACTAAGCATCCTAAACGCAGTATTATGGAATTGCACGGCCTTGGCGCAGAGATTTGGGAGGGAATTGACGCGCAGGAATATGTTAATGAGTTGCGCAAAGAATGGGATCATCGGCCATGATAAAACTTGATGATGCACTGGCTGGTGTAAAGAATTTGGGATTGGATACTGCGCCTGTCATTTATTTTGTTGAGAAGCATCCCCGATACGACGCGTTAGTCACGGAGATATTTCGACGCATAGACAACGGTATAATCGTAGGTATCACTTCGGTAATTACTTTTACCGAGGTGTTAGTGCAGCCAATTCGGCGAGATGATGCGAACCTTCAGCAAGAATATTCTGCGCTTTTGCTGAACAGCGCCGATTTTGAAACGATGCCGATTGATGCCGAAACCGCAAAACGTGCGGCACTGTGCGCGCCAAATATAACCTGCGCACTCCCGACGCTTTGCAAGTCGCTACGGCTTTGGAGTTTGATTGCCAAGCGTTTCTGACGAATGATATTCCACTCAAACGCGTGACCGAATTGCGTGTGCTGATTCTGGACGAGCTTGAACTCTGATACTTTCACCCTTTCTCCCACTCGCCCTTTCCCCTCTTTCATTTTTTCAGTTTTTTCTTTTTATCTTTTTTGCTTTAAAAGCGCCTCCACCTCTGCGCGCAGCTCGGTGAGCTTGTGCCGCTCCGCCAAGGCCAGGCTCTTTTGCGCATACTCGTGGCTGAGATGGGTTTAGCCTTCGGCTTGAGCAACACCGGCCAAAAGAGCAAGTCCCCAAAATAGTAGCCCCTGCTCCCTTGTGAGGCAGTGGCGCAACCGCGAAATTATTGGCCTCGATAGAGACCCCAGGAGCAGGGGCTCCTGGGGCAAACACCCAATATTGCTCTCATCATTTCCTCTTAAACGGTTGAAAGGAAATAATTCGATTGCCCGCATTCGTCAGATAATTGGCAAAGCCTACGGAGTCGCCGCGTGTTACCGTGACATAAACCGTTTCTTCGTGTTTAACTTTAATCTGAAAACTAAATGCGCCATGCGGCCCGCTTGTGCCACTGCCAATGGGCGGGCCATCGATTTGCAATCGCACCTCGATCTGCGCGCCCTCCACGCCTTTGCCATCGGCATCGCGCACTTCGCCCAAAAAGCGGCTGCTCGCGGGCGTGAACCAGCCATTGAGTTTCTTCGGCAAATCAAAAACAAACGCCAACACCGTGACGAGCGAGGCGAGCAAGCCGAGCCACAATACCGCGCGACTCAAACAACCCCGGCTTGCACGTTGGGGGTAGCCATAAGCGGTTTCAGTACGTTGCCAATGAGATGAAGTCTCTTTTGATTCCGTTGCATCCGGACTCGGCTTTGCTTGCTCTTGCGGCTCACGAGTTGGCGGAGAAAATTCCTGATCGACCTTATTTGTCTCGCCAGCTCGCGTTACCGTGCGCTCTTGTCCCACCACCACGAACAACAATAGATTGGCGACGTTGAGCGCTTGCGGCGCAGGTGCACCGCCGATGTTCGTTTCCAAAGGAATCGCGCCGAGAAAAATCTGCTCAACATTGTAAACTTCGACGTTGATGCGGCACACGCCGGTTTTCTTGGGCGTGATCAAAAACGCCAGGCATTTGGAATATTCTTCTGGAGGCACGAGCAGCCGTTGTCGCGCCGCACCGGCGATCTCAAAATCCGGCGCGACGATTTGAATCTCCAACCGTGCGACGCCGAGCTTGCCCGTGGCCGGATCAACCGGAAATTCGAGTGGAACGCTTTCCGAAGTTTGCTCGACGTGATCGGGTTTGGTTTTCGTCGGCCAATCTTCACGGCCCAACAATAGCGAGTCGGGAAAGCGCACTTGCACGAGAAGGTCGAGGCGTTGTCCGACCTCGGCTTGGCTCGGAACCGCGGAGTCGATGCGACGGTCCTTTATTTCGGTAGCAGGAAATCGATCATCAATTTGCTTCTGGGTGGGGATCTCGCTGAACTTTGTTTTTGAAGATCGTTCAAGTTGCAAAGCCCGCAGCAATTCGACAAGACCTTGGTCAATGCTGCGAAAATCCACATATAAACGATTGACCAGTATTCCCGGCAATTGGACTTGGCTCAATAGGCATGGAATGATGGTTTTCTTGAGAGAGATACCGTTGGTCCATTCAAGCTCGACCCAATGCGATTGTCTCGCAGTTTCAGACCAAATGAGCAAAACCGTATCGCACCATTCCAATGCGTCGCTAATGCGCTTGGGCAAATTGTCGCCGCCGCGAACACCGCTGTGATCGACCCACACTTCGGCGCCAGAAGCCTTCAGCGCGGCTTCAAGTTTTAGCACGAAAGGCTTATCTTCCCAAGCGTGGCTGATGAAAATTTTCGGTTTGCGAATTTGCAATGGTAAGAAAGTCTACAGCGTAAGGACCCTCGGATCACTTCTGACAATGTGCAGCAATTTTAGCGCTGCTCGATTGGGAGTGCGGATTCCCTGCTCCCAACTCTTGACCGTTGACGGCGTCACATTCAAACAGCGCGCAAAAACGGGCTGCGACATGGCAAAACGTTTTCTCAAGTTAATGATTTCCTTGGCAGTCATTGGCTTTGGGGGAGCGGGCAATTTTGCGACACGAAGGTCTATTTTTTCGCCACGCTCGAATGCAGCCGCGTCCTTCAATGCACCTGATAAATCACGGAAAAGTTTCTTGTCCATTTTTCAAACCTCACGTTTTTTCGATTTCATCAACCAAAGCATTTAGGATTTTCTTTTCTGTAGCAGTTAGATTATCCTTTTTGCCTTTAGGGTAAATTAAGAGCAGATGGAGATGCGATTTCAATTCAAAGAAAAAATAAATCAATCGAGCCCCGCCACGTTTCCCCTTTCCCTGTGCAGACAGCCCTAGTCTCAATTTTCTAAGGCTTCGAGTGCCGGGAATTACTACACCCCGTTTGGGGTTTTGCAGCAATCCTTTCTGAAGATCCATCATCTCTTCTTCAGTAAGTAATTCCTGCGCCACTTTTGTAAAAGCTTTTGATTCAATGAAAACCATGCAGAATAAATATACGACTTTGTAGTATAGAATGCAAGATGGAATTTGAAACTAATCTCTTTCCCCCAGCCCCAACTTTTCCAACTTATACAACAGCGTCGTTGCTTTAATTCCCAGCAGCCGCGCGGCTTCGGCTTTGACGCCGTGGGCGCGGGACATGGCGCGTTCGATGAGGGCGCGCTCGACATCTTCCAGAGTTTGGTTCAAATCCAAATTCTCGCTTGGCAACTGGAACACGGCGGAGCGGTCTTTCACGAGCGGCGGCAAGTCGGCAACGGTGATGTGCTCGGCCTCGCAGAGCACTGCGGCGCGTTCGAGCACGTTTTCCAATTCGCGGACGTTGCCGGGCCAGTGATAGTTTTTCATCATCTCCAACGCCGGCAACTCGATTTTCAAATTGAGCTTGCGCAGTTCGTGGCCGAGACGTTGGAGAAAGTGATTGACCAACACGGGCAAATCATCGGCGCGCTGGCGCAGCGGCGGCAGGTTGATCGGCACGATGTGCAGACGATAATACAAATCTTCACGAAAGCGTCCGGCAGCCACTTCTTCTTTCAAATTGCGGTGCGTCGCGGCAATGACGCGCACATCCACGCTCACGGTTTCTTCGCCGCCAACGCGCTCAAATTCTTTTTCTTGCAGAACGCGGAGCAGTTTGATTTGCAGCGCTGGTGAAATGTCGCCAATTTCATCGAGAAAAATCGAGCCGCGATGCGCCAATTCGAAACGGCCGAGCTTGCGTTTCAGCGCGCCGGTGAAGGCGCCTTTCTCGTGGCCGAACAATTCGGATTCGAGCAAAGTCTCCGTCAGCGCGCCGCAATTGACGCGAATGAATGGGCCGGTGGCGCGGCTGCTGTTTTTGTGGATGGCGCGCGCGACGAGCTCCTTGCCGGTGCCGCTTTCGCCGTAAATGATGACGCTCGAATCCGTCGGCGCGACTTTTTGCAATATGCGAAAAACGTCTTGCATCGGCGCAGATTGCCCAATAATCTCGCCGAAATTGAATTGGCTCTCTTCTTCCTGCCGCAGGTAAAGATTTTGCTCTTGCAGATTTTCCAATTCACGGCGTTGGCGCAAACGCTCGGCGAGGCGCTCCAATTTGACCGTGAGTTCATCCGGCGAAAACGGTTTGGTGATGAAATCCGCGGCACCTTTTTGCATTGCCTGCACGGCCAGATCAACCGAGCCAAACGCGGTGATGACGATCACTTCACAGGCCGGTTGCAGCGCTTTGACTTTTTCCAAAAGCGTCAAGCCGTCCATACCGGGCAAGCGATAGTCGGAGATGATAATGTCGGCAGGTTTCGATTTGAGCGCCGCCAGCGCCGGTTCGGCGCTTTCGAAGATTTCGACGTGATGTCCGAGACGACGCACAACGAGTTCAAGGCCCTCCCGCATGGTGGCGTTGTCTTCGATGATGAAAAGGTAAAGTTTATCGGCCATAAGATTGGATTGATGGAATAATGGATCATTGGAGTATTGGATTTCTGGATTAATGGAGTATTGGAATCGTGTGCTTTGCATAACTCCAACACTCCAACGATCCAATAATCCAATGATCCATCAATCCATTACTCCAACACTCCTTTTAAATTAAGCTTTCGGCAACAGTAATCTGAAATGCGCGCCTTTATCATTCGGCACCAGCTCGACCCGGCCGCCGTTTTGCTCGGCGAGGCGCTGCACGAGCGCGAGGCCGAGGCCGCTGCCTTGTGATTTCGTGGTAAAAAATGGCTCGAAAATTTTCCCGGTCAATTCCGCCGGCACGCCGGGGCCGGTATCATAAATTGAAATCGCCACGCGCTGATTTAGTTCCTGCGCCCTGATGCGAATCGCGCCTTTGCCATTCATTGCTTCGATGGCATTGCGCAACAAATTGAGCAGCATGCGCCGTATTTGATTGTAATCGGCTTCAATCGTCACCTCATCCGGAAATTCGATTTTCCACTCGATACCATTCGCCAATTCGCCAAGAGCATCGCGAACTTCGTTGACGAGCGCCGCCAATTGGAGGCGCTGGCGCCGGCTCTCTTCCGGCCGGGCGTATTCGAGAAAGTCCTGCACGATGAAGTTGAGATGGCGAACTTCCTGCAAAATCTTTTGCACTTGCGGACGAAGCGTTTCCGGCACGTCTTTCTCCAGTAAGCCGGCGAACAGCTCGATGCCGCCGAGCGGGTTGCGGATTTCGTGCGCGACGCCGGCCAACATCATCCGCAAGTTTTGCTCGCGGCGCGCAATCGCCTGGCGCATCTCATCCATTGTGTGCGCGAGAAAGGTTACTTCTTCACTGCCGGTGACTTTGAGAGAAGAGGGCGCTTGTCCCGCGCCAATGGCTGCAGCGGCTCGCCGCAAGCGCTCCAATGGTTGGGTGATCTGGCGGGCAAAAAAAGCGCCGCTAATCGCCGCAACGACTAATCCGATCGCGCCAATCGTCCACAACACCCGGCGCGTTTCCGCTACGGCTTGCAAGCTCTCGGCGCTGCCTTCGACGCCGACGGCGGCGCGAATTTGCTTGCCTTCCTGCAGCGGCGCGTAAGCCGCCTTGAACGGTTGGCCGTTTGCCTCGGTGAATAATTTGGCGCTGCTCGGCTCACCATTGATAGCCTTAGTTATTTCCGAAGCATCGAAGCGCAAACGAACATATTCTTGGCCTATGGAGAGCTCGTTGCGGCTGTCGAAATAAATTTCATATTCTTGACCGAAAATCACGATGCGTGACAGTCCCGCCATCTCAACGACGGGCAACAGCTCGCGACGCAGCTCGTTCATGCGACGCGAGCCTTCGTCGCCGGGCTGCAGGCTTGTCACCGGCCAAACTTCCGCGGTCTTTGCCGCGGTTTGCGCCGTCACTTTGGCCAATGCAACCAGGCGCTCGCCCAGCTCTTTTTCCAGCAGGCGTTGCATTTGCCATTGGAGATAAAAACCGGCCAGCGCCAGCAGCAAGCCGACTTGCGCAATGACGAAGACGATGAGTTGTGTGCGGATGCGAAAGGAGAGCATGCAACCCAATCTCAAATGTATGGAGTGCTGGAGCACTGGATTGATGGATCGTTGGAGTAATGGATTATTGGGTTACCCATGCAGCTTCCCAGTAATCCAGAAATCCATTAATCCATCAATCCAACACTCCATTACTCCGTCAGATTATTTTTGCCGCTTCAGTAGAAGGAGAACACCGATGATGATCAAAATGACCGGCCAGTAACGGCTATAATAGCGCAGCGGCCCGAACGCCACAAAGAAGACGGCGGAGAGGCCAATGAGAATAAACGCCGGAATCAACAAGCCGCTTTCGCGTTTGCCGAACAGATACATCATCAGCAAGCCCACGCCGGGGCCGAGAATGAAAGTCGGCCACAACTCCGGCATGCGCCACCAGCCGGCCAGCACGCAATATTGAAACAGCGCGCCGTAAATGAGCAAAATCGTTGCCGGCATGAGCACGCCGTAGTTGCGGCGATCATCGAGGAAGATAGCTAAATTCACGACAGCGCCGGCAAAAAGCAGTGACGGCCAAAGGTCGCGCCACCTGATCTCCAAAAAATTGGCCGCTAAAAAGAGCGAACCCATAACGATCAATAGAATGCCAAACCAAATCGGGCTGCGCTGATTCGCCATTTCTCCGCCTCCTGGAACTCTCGCTTTTGGTTATGTCGTTCCATTTGTTGTTGCAGTTTTGTGTTTTGACTTGCAACATTGAGTTTCCTTTGCAATTAATAGAAAAGTCGTACAAATGTCAAGGCATATTTCGCAACAAAATTTTACTTGACAATTTGGAGCGTTTTTAGTAATTTTTAAAGGTTTCTAGTGCAAAGCACGCTAGGCCTGCAAAAGCTGAGTGGTAAAAGACATCGTCTTGTACAAGGAAATGACAGGGCATGGTCGAGTTTCGGCTATGCCTTTTTTTTGATTGAGCTGTTGTTAAACTAAACGCCGCTGCACTTTTTGAGACTTTTGCAGTGTACGGCTAAACCCTTAAGGAGGCAATTTTTATGAGAAGCAAGATGTTCCTAATCGCCGTAGGCTTGGTTTCCATCCTCGCCTTGCTATCCGGCTGCGCCGAAGCGCCACAACAGGTCGTGGATGCAGCGAATGCAGCGCTGCAAGCCGCTGAAGAAGCGCAGGCCAACCTTTACGTTCCGGATCTTTACAATGCGGCAAAAGACTCGTTGAACGCTGCGATGGAGGAAATCAATGCGCAAGGTTCCAAGTTTGCTTTGACCCGCAATTATGGCCGCGCTCAACAATTGCTCGAGGCCGCCACAAAAGCCGCCAATGACGCGCAAGCTGCGGTCGCCGCCAAAAAAGAAGAGGTCAAGGCCGAGGCCCAAGACCTAATGGCCAAAGCGCAAACGGCTGTGGAGGAAACGAAGAATCTGCTGGCCAAGGCACCAAAAGGCAAGGATGCAGAAGCTTGGCAACTAATCCAAACCGAGTTGTCTGAAGTGGAGGCTTCCTGGACCGCGGCGTCGAACACGATGAATTCCGGTGATTTCTTTGAAGCGCGCGGCAAGTTCCAAGCCGCACTGGTAAAGGCCGATTCTTTGAAACAAGAATTAAGCGATGTCATCAGCAAAAAATCAATGTTGTCCAAGAAGATGTAACCGCTTTTGTCGAATGGCACGAAAGCCTCGGTTTACGATGAATTATTCAGTTGCGTCGCGAGCCGGGGTTTTCTCTTTTTGGATTGGACTGAATCAATCTGACAGCGAGGTATGACTTTGCAATATATCGGGGAAATTTATTTCAGGAGGCTGTGGGGCAGAAGGAGTCTTGTCGTTGCCGGCGGGGCGGTTGTCCTGTTGCTGGCTTTTGTCGCGCTGCGGAGCCTTTCCGCTTCGCCGCCGATCGCCGCTTTCGAGCGCGCACGTGTGGCGCTGAGCCAGGCGCGACGTGCGGGCGCCAATATCTACGCCCCGGAACTTCTCCGGACCGCCGAGACCGGTTGGGAGCAAGCCACCCAATCGTGGGGAAATGAAAATCAAAAATGGTTTTTTCGCCGCGATTTTAAGTCTGTATGGTCTTTGGCTACAACCGTGCAATGGCAAGCCCAACGCGCTGAATCTTTGGCCGTGGCCACTCGCGATTCGTTGCAATTTACCGCCGCTGCCGAGCTGACCATGGTCAAGCAAAAAATCGATGAATTTAAACGCGCGTTTGCCCGCGTGCCGGTAGCGGCGGCGCTGCGGCAAAAATTCGTTGCCGGCGAGCTGATGATGATTGAGAGCGAGTACGCGTTCAATCGCCAGGATTTTTGGCAAGCCGCAGCCAAAGCGCAGAAGGCGGCGGAATTGGTTGGCAGCGCCGGCGCCGATGCCACCAAAGTTTTGCAAGCTTATCTGGCGCAAGTTTCGACATGGCAACAGTGGGTTGCAGAAACGATTGGGTGGTCGGCGCAACAAAACGCCGTCGCGATCGTCGTCGATAAGATGGCGCATCGCAGCCGGCTCTACGTGGCCGGCCGTTTGAAGGCCGAATATGCCGTCGATCTCGGCCCGCGCTGGCTTGGACATAAAAAACAAAAGGGCGATGGCGCCACCCCGGAAGGGCATTATCGTGTGATCAAAAAAAAGGGGCGGGGCCAAAGCAGATACTATAAAGCGCTCGAGCTCGATTATCCGAATGAAGACGACCGGCAAAATTTTCTCGCCGCGCAGAAGAACGGCGAGTTGCCGCGCTCCGCGCACATCGGCGGGCTGATCGAAATCCATGGCGACGGCGGCAGGGGCATAAATTGGACGGCCGGATGCGTGGCGCTGCGCAATCAAGACATGGATGAGCTTTTTGCGCTCGCTCAGATTGGCACACGTGTCACCATTGTCGGCGCGCTGACGGAAAGGCCGGCCGTGAGCCAAACCTCGTTTGCTCTGGCGAAAAAGAACCTCAACGGCGCCGGACACATACCGGGTTCGTCGCAATGAGTCGTAACGCAGGCTGCCAGTCCACTGCCACTAACTTTTCAAGAAAAGCCAAAAATTCACACAAAGCCCCCGTGGCGGGGGCAGAGAACCTGCAAAGAATACCTCGCAAGATAATTATGGCAAGATGATTTAAAAGCTTTTTAATTATTTTGCCACAATCATCTTGCAAAAGTGTTTTTGCGAACCTTTACGTCTCGGCGTCTTTGCGTGCGTTTTTCTTTTTTTATGTTGCCATTTTCAAAAAGTTAGCAGCATTGGGCTGCCAGTTTGCAATAAATCAGGCTCGCTGCCCGAAACAAAAACTTCGCGTTTTTCAGTTTTAATCCACAGCGCAACCCGACAGACGCAGACAAACCAGGCTTTTTACTGCGAATGAACGCCAATAACCGCGAATAAAAATTAGCGTCTATTCGCGATAATTAGCGGTTGAAAAATTTTACCGAAAAACAAAAATTTGATTTTTTAGAAAATAATGAGAGTGGGAGCAATGAGCGACGCCGTGGAAAAAAACTCCGAGAGCTTGCAGCCTATTTCTCTGCGCCCGGCGGAAACCGGCGACGCCCCAAACGCTGCGGGCGCTATTTCGGTGCGCGAAAAAATCGGCGCGATGCCGGCGGCCCCCGGCGCCACGCGCAAAGCGCTCGTGGTGGGATTAGGTTGGGGGTTGGCCTTTTCCATCGTTACGCTCTTGCTCGCGCCGGTGTTGCGGGAATGGGCCTTTGCGATTGTGCCGGAATCGAAGTTCGCCATGCAGCTTCGCACCAGTGATCTCAAGAAGCTGCAGCGCGAAGCGCAGCGTTTGGAAAAGCGGGTTGCCGGTCTGCGGCGAAGATTCGAGCTGTTGGCGCCGCGAGTGCCGTATTTGGTCGTCAATACCTCCGAGAATCGCATCCGGGTCATATCCGGAGCCAAAATCATCCACGAAGGGGTTTGCTCGACAGGAAGCTACGTTTTGCTCAAAGCCGCTGACGCGCGACAGTGGGTTTTTGTAACGCCGCGCGGTATGTTTTCAATTCTTGGCAAAAGAGTGAATCCGGTTTGGACCAAACCGGACTGGGCTTTTATCGAAGAGGGTCTGCCGGTGCCGCCGCCGGGGTCGCCCGAGCGTTTTGAAGCCGGCGTGTTGGGCGAATATGCGCTCGAACTTGGCGACGGCTATTTGATCCACGGCACGTTGTACAAGCGCATGCTCGGCATGCCGGTCACGCACGGCTGCGTGCGCCTGGGCGATGATGATTTGCGCCTCGTTTATCGAAATCTACAAATCGGCTCAAAAATTTTTATCTATTGAAATGGCTCAAACTCTCTGGCTGGCGGTTCTTAATTATCTCAAAAGTTGGGGCGAGGCGGCGGCAAATTCGCTTGCAAAAAATTTGCTTTTCTTGCGGCAGAGCCGCAGAGTCCAGGCTGTCTTTTTTGTTTCCCTCTTCGTTCCGTTGTTGCTCGTTTTCGTTTTAACCGTATTGTTGCCGGTTGTAGCCAATCCATTTGAGGAAGCCATCGCAGAAGCTCCCAAGGAAAGTGCAGAGTCTTGGGCCGACTCGGCGCTCGCTGAAATCTCCACGGCGCGCCGCGAGCTGGCCGGAAAGATGGCGACGTTGGAGATCGATCAAGCATTTTGGCAGGCCCGGTTGCAATTAGCCAAAGGCGACTCGATTAGCCTGAGCGTCGATTTGGTGGACAGCGTGACGAGCCTGGAAGTCAAAGGCGTGCCGATGCGGCAGTGTAAAATTCTTCGCTACCGGGGAAGCGGCCTCGTCAAACGCTTGCAGGCGCAAGGCCGGCTCCAGCCCTGGCTGTCAACCCCATTCGTTTTGCAAAAAGAATTGGCGACGTTGCCGAAAGCGCCGATTCGCATCAAGGAAGCGCCCAAAGACACGATCGAGGCGAGTGAGTCCAAAGGCCAGGATCTGCCGATCGAGCACCGCGACGCGGAATTTACTCTGCACTTCGACCGCAGCCTGACGCTCGTCGTCGAACAGGCGCAGGCGCCCTCGTTTAAAGGCCGGCTGCGAAAAATCTGGTACGATTGGCGCCGCATCTTCGGCGATGCCGGCGGCGCGCTCGTTGCCCTGCTGCACTTGCAATTGCCGCAGCATCGAATCTGGATCGAGATCGAGCTTTCCCGCGAAGACGCCAAAGCCATTTATCGCGCCCTGCCGAGCCGCGCCGGTTTGGCGCTGCGATTATAAAATTTGCTTTTGCTCGAGATAATTCGTAAATTGGATCTGTTCCACGTTAATTTAAAACGTTTGAAAAGAAGTTTTCCAACGGCTGAAAAAGCGACCAACGGATTTCATTCTGACTATCCGTTGGTCGTTTTTTCATCCGTTGGTGCATATCGCGTGTCAGATTTTCTCTTTGTCGTCTTTGCAATATGCCCATCGATCCCGATCTTTTCCGCCAGGTGATGAGCCTATTCGCCACCGGCATCACGGTCGTGACCACGCGCGCCGGCGAGGAGATTCATGGCTTGACGGCGAACTCATTTTGCTCGGTGTCGCTCGAGCCACCGTTGGTGCTGGTGTGCGTGGACAAAAGCGCGCACAGCCACGATCTGATTGCGGCAGGCCGCAACTTGGCGGTGAATATTCTCAAAGCGTCGCAGGAAGATCTGGCGCAGCGTTTCGCCACCAATAATTTGGCAGCAAACGAACGCTTTGCCGGCATCCAATTTCGCACTGAAGTGACCGGCGCGCCAATTTTGTTGGAATCACTCGGCTGGCTCGATTGCCGGCTCTTCGCGACGTACCCCGGCGGCGATCACACCATTTACGTGGGCGAGGTGCTGGCGCTGGGACGGAATCACGACGAAGAGCCGTTACTGTATTTTCTCAGCGGATACCAGACGTTTTCAACCTTGAAAAACCAATCTTAAAATTTAAGCTTGATCAGATCATCCCAAAAGCCGAAACGCGAACTGTTGCTTCGGCTTTTTTATTTGCTTTTTTATTTGCTGCCGAAAATCTTGACTTTACCAAAAGATTTGAGTATCTTTTGCAAAGCTTGCTTCAACTCAGTGGGATAGACATCTTGCCTCCAGGCAGGCGTTTTTTGTCGCAAATCCGCCAACCCAATATTTCACAATCACCGGAGGAAAGCTGTGCTGAGAAGAGCGCTTGTTGTTGGGATCGCTAACTATCCGAATAAACCCTTGTCGGGATGTGTGGGTGATGCCACTCAAATCGCCGCCATCTTATCAAAACACCAGGATGGTACCAAGAATTTTGCCTGTAAAAAGCTGACTGCCCCTGACGATCCCGTTACCAGAGTGGAATTGCTTAAAAATCTTGAAGAGTTGTTTGCACACGAAGCCGATGTGGCGCTCTTTTATTTTGCCGGCCACGGAGTTGTAAATAACTTGGGCGGTTATCTTGGAACCATCGACATGAGGCAATACGACGAAGGCGTGTCGATGGTCGAAGTGCTTACGCTGGCTAATCACTCCGAGATCGATCAAATCGTTATCATACTCGATTGTTGTCATAGCGGGAAATTTGGCGTTATTCCGGCGTTTAAAAATGACCATGCCGTGCTCCGCGAAGGCATTTCGATTTTATGTGCCGGCCGGGCTTCTCAAGCCGTAGAGGAGAAAGACAGCAGCGGCGTGTTTACCGCCCTGGTTTGCAATGCCCTTGATGGCGGCGCCTCGGACGTCATCGGCAATGTCACTGTCGCCAGCATTTATGCCTTCGTAGAACAAGCGAAGGAGGGAAAAATATGATGGCAGGCAAGAAACTATCGTTTGAAGAATTCAAACTGCTCTACGAAATCAACACATTTCCGGAGGCGGTAAAATGACCGAAGAATTAAAACGACTCTATCGCGAGCTGGGATACATAGGCCCGTTGCCGGGCGAAGACGGCGAGCGCAGAAGACGCGGTGGCGAGCCTGAAGAATCCAACGAGCTGCCGCCGCTCGATGAGCCGGGGTTGCGCGAGATTGAACATCTTTGGCGCGATCAGCCGGAAGCCGTGTTGAGCTTTTTCAGAGACAAATATCCACTAACGAAAAAGGCAATTCACGGCACCATTGTCGAGGCGCGCGAAGCCTTCGACGATCCGGCCGCGTTTCTCGAAAAAAGGCGCGGCAACCGCACCCGCGGCAAAAAAGCCAAAGTTCCCGAAGAGCTGATCCAATTCCCGGAAATCAAAATCGACCCGGACAACCACCGCCTCGAGCCGAAGGGCGACGCGCTGGGATGGCTGATCAATACCGGCTACTTCGCGATCCGACCGAAATTGAACATTAAGTTCACGAAGGCGCGCTTTCCGCTGCACACCGACTTCGCCAGCGGCTTCAAATATGAAATGAAAGATCGCCAAGGCCGGACGTTTGATCCGGAGCAAAAGATCTCCATCGCGCTCTTTGCGGATTTTGGCACCGGTCTCGATCACTCCCACTACATCGCCAAACATATCGCCAACCTCGATCCCGATTACGCCATCCATCTTGGCGACGTTTATTATGCCGGCCGCGCGGCCGAGTTCAGTCATCATTTCATCACACCGCTGGAGCCGGTGGTCAGGCGCTCGCGTTTTTTTTCGATGAACGCCAACCACGAGATGTACTCCGGCGCCATTCCTTATTTCGATTATTTGTTCGAGCGGCGCAACCCCAAAGCCGGCTGGCTGGCGCAAGAGCAGGAGGGCAGCTATTTTTGCATTTGGAACGAGAAATATCAGATCATCGGCATCGACACGGCGTTTCATGCCGATGGGCGGCATAATGTGACCGAGCTGAATCAGTGGCTCGGCGCGCGTTTGCGCGAAGGCAAGTCCGCCTCGCCCAAACGCACCAATATATTGTTAAGCCCAAACGAGCCGTACTCGCTGGGAAATAAAGAATTCAGTGCTTTGTACCGCGACCTGGAAACCTTCATTCAGGAAAAACTGCTCGACTTTTGGTTTTGGGGCAACACGCATTATTGCACGTTGTTTGACCAATCGGCAAAAGCCCCGTTCATCGGGAGCTGCATCGGCAACGCCGGCCATCCGATTTACAAAAAAGACGTTGAAAAAAATCACGCCAAGCATTTGGAGTTAAAACGCAAACGCAGCGAAATACCGCCGGCGCTCTGGGTCGATTTAAGCCCGAAATTCCCAGCCAGCACCAAACTGCGCCCGGATTTGGCGAATCAGGGCTTTTGCTGGCTGGAGCTGGAAGGCGATAAAATCCGGCTGACTTATTATGATTGGTTGAAAAAGGTGCAGCATCAAACGGAGTTTCCTGGTTGATTCATTACGTTTTATAACGATTATGATCCAAGTTGAGCGATCCAATAAAACCTACATCCCAGGTTGTCAACACGACATTTTCATCAGCTACGCTCACTTCGACAATGAACCGTTGGCGCAAGGGAAAGAAGGATGGATATCTTTTTTGCACACTGCTCTTCGCGTCCGGCTGCGCCAGCTTCTCGGCGCTGATCTCGACATCTGGCGCGATCCCAAGTTACATGGCAATGATTACCTGGGTGATACTCTGCTGAATAAAATCTCCCAAGTCGCAACACTTGTTTCCGTCTTGTCGCCACGCTACATTCAATCCGACTGGTGCCTGCGAGAAATGAAAGGGTTTTGCGCGACTGCGGTGCAACGGGGCGATCTTCGCATTGGAGACAAGGCGCGACTTTTTAAAGTAATCAAAACCCCGATTTCACTTTACGAGCATCCAGAGGAATTGCAGGGCTTGCGAGGCTACGAGTTTTTCGAGACCAACCCTCAAACCGGCCAGCCGCTTGAGTTTAGGCCCGAACTTGGTCTCGAAGCGGAGCGAAAGTTTTTTTCCAAGCTCGAAGATTTGGCTTTTGACATTCATCATCTCTTCAAGCTGCTCCAAACGCAGGGTACCTCAGCGCCGCCCCCCAGTACGAATAGTGCAACGGTTTACTTAGCAGAAACAACTTCCGACCTCAACGACAGCCGCGATAAAATCAGGCGCGAATTGCTGGCGCGTGACTATACGGTTTTGCCCGATACCGACTTACCGATCACGAATATTGCGGCGCTGTATGACAAGATTCGGCAAGCGCTAGCCAAAAGCAAGCTCTCGATTCATTTGATTGGTCGAATATACGGCCTAGTACCTGAAGGCGAAAGTCGATCACTCATTGAAATTCAAAATGAATTAGCCGCGGACTTAGCACCTCGGGTTTCACGCTTGATCTGGCTTCCGTCCGGCTTGCAAACGAGCGATCAACGGCAAGAGCAACTGATTCGGACCTTGCGCAACGGCGAATACGTGCATGATAGCATGGATTTGCTGGAAACTTCGTTGGATGAGCTAAAAGATACGATTCTAAAAAAATTGCGCGACGGCAAAAATGGCGCGACTGGCGTACCGGCACCGAGCGGCCCGACGCGAGTTTATTTGATTTGCGATAAACAGGACTTGGCCGCCGCGCGTCCGGTTGCCGATCATCTTTTTGATCGAGGGTTCGAGGTGGAATGGCCGGCGTTTGATGGCAACGAGACCGCGCTGTGTGAGGCGCATCAGGATAAGATGGTGCTTTGCGATGCCGTATTGATTTTTTGCGGTGAATCCAGCGACACTTGGTTCAGCAGCAAAACAAAAGATTTGGTAAAAGCTTATGGTTGGGAGCCCAAGAAGCGCCCCTATACAGCCCAAGCAATTTATTTTGCCGCGCCGCAAAACGATTTTAAAGAACGCTACCGCAGCCATCAAAGCATCGTGATAAAAAATTTTGCCGCGTTTGTGCCTGAAGTTTTGAATGAATTTGTTGCCGCTCTGCGGAAAGGAGGGGGAAACTGATGAGATCGCAAGACGTGCCATTCAATCCCTTCCCCGGACTACGGCCGTTTGAGCAACACGAAAGCCATCTCTTCTTTGGCCGTGATGGGCAAAGCGACGAGTTATTGCAGCGGTTGCGGCGCACGCGTTTTCTTGCGGTGGTGGGCACTTCCGGCAGCGGCAAGTCATCCCTCATGCGCGCCGGTTTGCTGCCGGCGCTGCACGGCGGCTTCATGGCCATAACCAGCTCGCGGTGGCATATTGCCCTCATGCGACCCAGCGCCGATCCCCTTGGTAATCTTGCTGAGACGCTCAGCAAACTTGAGCTGTTTAAAGGTCATGCTGAGTTGGCAAATTTTCAAACCTCGCTGCTGCGCGCTAGCTTGAGCCGCAGTTCGCTCGGCTTGATTGAAACCTGCAAACAGGCGCCTTTGTTGGTCAACGAAAATCTGCTCGTCGTGGTCGATCAGTTTGAGGAACTGTTCCGCTTTAAAAAAGAAGCGCAAAAGACCGGCCATGGCGACGAGACTTCAGCTTTCGTGCAGTTGTTGCTGGAAGCTACGCGCCAGCAAGAGGTATCCATTTACGTCGTGCTTACCATGCGCTCAGATTTTCTCGGCGACTGCGCCCAGTTCCGCGATTTTCCCGAAGCCATTAACGACGGCCAATATTTGATCCCGCGTATGACCCGCGACCAGCGCCGCGAAGCTATTGCCGGCCCGGTTGCGGTGGGTGGCGCCGAAATCACACCCCGTTTGGTGCAGCGCCTGTTGAACGATGTGGGTGACAACCCGGATCAACTGCCTATTCTCCAGCATGCGCTCATGCGCACTTGGGATTTCTGGGCAGCCTGCGATCAAGATGCCGAACCGCTTGACCTCCTTCATTACGAGGCCATTGGCGGCATGGCTAAAGCGTTGTTACAACATGCTGATGAAGCCTACCATGAGCTGCACGATATGCGCAGCAAAATTATTGTTGAAAAACTCTTTAAATGCTTGACTGAAAGAGGTCCGGATAACCGCGAGATTCGACGGCCGACGAAACTGCAAGAAATCTGTGCCGTAGCCGAGGCCGATGAAAACGAAGTGTTTGCCGTCGTTGAAAGCTTTCGCCGGCAAGGTCGATCCTTTATAATGCCGTCGGTAAATATAACGCTCAATAGCGAATCCATCATTGATATTTCCCACGAAAGCTTGATTCGCAATTGGCAAAGGCTAAAAGAATGGGTGGATGAAGAAGCGCAGTCGGCACAAATTTATCGACACCTGGCTGAAACCGCGGTTCTTCATAAACAGAACAAAGCCGGATTTTGGCGCGACCCGGATCTGCAAATGAATCTGAACTGGCGGAAGGAATACAAGCCAAACAAAGCTTGGGCCCTGCGTTACCACTCCAAATTTGATCTCGCTATGGATTTCTTGGAACGCAGCAAGGCTAAGGCTACCACTCGCTTACGCACACTTGCAATAATCATCTCATTTGCATTCATCGTGTTGCTTATTGCACTGGTCGCCGCAATTTCACAAAAACAGCTCGCGGAACGTAGAAAGATCGAAGCTGAAAAACATGCGCAACATGCGGCAGAACACGCTCAACGCGCTGCCGCAGAAGCGCGGCATGTTGCAGAAGAAGCTGATCGTGCAAAGCGTAATGAACGACGAGCAATTGCTGCGGAGGAGGATGCTGAACGCCAAGCAGGGAATGCGAAAGAAAGTGCACAACAAGCACAGGAAGCTGCGAAGGAAGCTCGAGATCAGGAGGCGCTTGCAAAGGCCAACGAGGCAAAAGCCCTGACCGAGAAAGCAAAGGCCGATCGTCTCCGGGCCTCGACGATCGCCATAGAATTAGTAAGTCGGGTGCAGCGCCAACTGCAATTTGGCAATACTCGCGTTGCGGCGTTGTTGGCGCGCCAGGCCTTCTTATTCGATGAATCGAGTGGAAGACAGTTTCAAAATGAAGTTTACAATGCCATGCGAATATCTCTGAATCAACTGCCGCCCCTGTCTCATTTAGGCGGCCCGATCACCCTATTGGGGCATTCCGACTGGATTCGCGCTGTTGCCCTTCGACCGAAAAAAGAGCAGATCGTTTCCGGCAGCAGTGACGGAACTTTGCTTTTATGGAAGCTGCAAGCTCCTGAAGCCCGGCCTAAAGTATTGGCCAAGTCTCGCAAAAGTATTCGGGCTGTCGCGTTCAGTCCGAATGGAAATTTCCTTGCCGTATGCCGTGACTATTCTAGCGCTGATCATAACGACGATCATACGATAGAATTATGGTCAAAGCTTGATGAACCTCATCCCGATATTTCAATTCTGGGGCAACATCGTAGCGGGGCATGGACTGTAGCATTTAGCCCTGATGGCGATTTCTTCGCTACGGGAGGGGCTGATAGCACGGTGCGAATATGGAATGTGCATGAGAAAAAAGCAGTACCCGGTGGAATTCTAAATCATTCCTCGCGGATCAAAGCATTAGCATTTAGCAGAGATGGCAACAAACTCGTATCAGGCACCGAAGATGGTAGCTTGTGGTTTTGGATATGGCGTGGCGAAAATAGCTGGTCATTTTATACTATAAACAATGCAAGTTCTATCCACGCGATTGCCTTCAGCCCGGGTGGAGATACCCTGGCCACAGGCGATGCAAACAAAAACATAAAATTATGGCGCTGGAAACTGCAAAAAGATGAACCGGACGCGCTTTTGCTCGGTCATGGAGGGCCTATAAATTCACTGGCATTTAGCCCGGATGGGAAAATGCTTGCTTCCGGCAGCTCCGATCAAACCGTCAGGCTATGGAATTTAGAAGGCCTTGCCCATAGCTCGCCTATTGTGCTAGAAGGGCATGAATCATGGGTTTGGTCTGTTGTTTTCAGCTCAAATGGAAGTCAACTTATTTCTAGCAGTGCCGACAGAACCATTCGCATTTGGTTTACAAATCCTAAGTATCTCGCTAACTTGATTTGTGAAACTATTGGTGTCGCATTAGAGCAGGAAGAATGGAAAGGCCTTATCGGCTCGGGTGTTGAGTACATTTCTTCTCCTTGTCGCTAAAACAACGAATAGGATATAAACCTAATACGGCAAAAAACAAATCAACAGCGTGGGAAAGCGCTGAAGAATTCTCCGCGAAAATGAAAGTTAGAGGTGTTATCGCTATGTCAACGAGCAGCTTTAGGGTTCGACGATTGCCGAGGTTGCATCTCTACGCCTCGATATTGTCAGCGATGACTTTTGCATGCTTGGCATCAATGGCCAGTGCACAAGACAACTGTGAAAACCGTTTGAAAGTCGCGATCAAAAAATATCAAATTGGCCTGATAAATGAAGCGATTAACTTAATTGACACCTGTTTAAATAATGCTTCCCTGACAAAAGAACAAAAGATAGGCGCCTATGTGCTGCTCGGACAAGCTTACATAGCTCTTGATTATCCTGATAAGGCCGAGAATGCCATAAAAAAATTGCTGGAGTTAAATCCATCCTATACACCTGATCCGGCGACGAGCCCGACGCTATTTATGAGATACATTGAAAAACACGCTCCGTTAAAAGATTTGTTTGGCACATATTCCCCAATTTATCGAAAATCACGCAGCAGTTTTTCTTTGCCAGTCGAGCTGGGATTCGGTTATGTTAGAAGAAACGACCCTCAAGATAAGGCCGATGATGCGTTCTTCATCCGTTTAAATCCTACGCTCGGCTTGGGTAAACAGAAGAAGGTACGGTTAGGACTGGCTAATGGTATATTATATACCAATTCCAAGACGGTGCTTCTTGGGGGCGGACGAATATCTTTCCCGTTGGGCGTTCTATCTGACTTTGCTTTGGATGCCCTCCAGGGAACGAGAGGTCATACACAAGTTGGAGGAGCATTGTTTTTTAACATATTCACTATACAGTATGGCATTCGTGTAGCGTACGACCCTAGCCAAAGTCATAGATTAGTCGAAATTTCCTTCGGAACAATCCTATGGTATAAATGAACCGATGCACAATTGTTTCATTATTATTATCTGATTACTGGGAAGCGGCCAGAAATGTCCCAAGCGCTTGTGGATCGGATTTTGCACACTGTGGGGAGTGAAGCTGTCGTCGCCGAATCGAACATCGAACGGTTTATCAGATTAGCTGTCTATTGAATAATCATTATTGTTTCCATTAAATTTTTTTGACGCGAAACCGAATCATGCGTGTTAAAATTTGGATATCATTAGGCATCCTCTCTGCGCTCGTCCTTTTGGTTAGCTTCGCTTTCCAGGAAAACTCGCCGTCAAAATCCGGTCAAGCCAATCAACAAGCAAAATTTCCCACGCGCCGGCAATTGTGGGAATCGGCCTATCGCCAGCGCGGCACGCTAATCGTTTATCCGGCGGCGCCGCAAGAGATCGCCGACGGCTATCGCGAGTATTATAAAAACGTGCGGCGCGATCGCGATGCGGAATGGTTTAAGCGCTACGTACACAGTGACGCCGATTTTCCGGTAGATAGTCTCAGCCTCAAGCCGCTGTCGTTGGTCGGCGCGATTGGCTCCAACCGGATTTTGCAGCAACTGCTGCCGCAATTGCCGGTCAAATTGTTGGCGCATGGATTCCGTTTTCGCGGACACGATTACACCGCTCCCGATGATATTTTGTATCTGCTCAATCCGAATCCGCAAAATCCCACCCAGCTTCTCACCGTGTTGACCGGCAATAGCGACAGCGCCATTCTCGATTTTCTGAGCAAAAGCTCGCGCCGGCTGCGCCAGATGAGCGAATACTACGTGGTGCAACAAGGCCGCATCGTGCGGTTCGGCTTTTTCCAGGATGAAGGCGAACAGGCCTGGCAACCCGAGGGGGCGCGCGAGTATGATTTGCACGGCCACGAGAAACAAGCCCAAGCGACCTTGCACTTTTCTTATGTCACGCACGGCAAAAATTTTTCGGAAACGGAGATCGCGGCGTTGGCCGACCGCAATGAAGAAAATCTTTTCAAGCTGATGCGCCGTCTCCGCGCGCCCAAAGAGCAGGTGGATTTATTGCCACGGCTGACCGTGCATTTGTGGGACAGCGCCGAAGAGAAGGGCATGTTCACCGGTAACACCGACTTGCGGCATATCGATGCGGCTCGCCACGAAGCGCATCTGCTGTGGCTGCCGGATTTTCGCGGCGACGATTTTTTTGCCGAAGCCAATTGGTTCATTCAGCAAGTGATGGGCGAGAGCAAGTCCGTGGCGCTGCAAGAAGGATTGGCGGCGGCATTGGCTGATCGCTGGCGAGGGGTCGGTTATTCCGGCTGGGCGGCGCGACTTGTACAGACACAAAATGCGCCGCCGTTGGCTGAATTGTTCGACGCGAAGATTTGGGAAACAGAGTCGGATTTGGTGCGCCAGCCTTTGCTCGGCAGTTTTGTGGAATATTTGTTGGAAAAATTCGGCGCGGAGGAATTTGCCAAACTCTATCGCACTTGGCCGGAAAACGGTTTGCCAAGCGGTTTCCCACAAAATGAAACGTGGGAGAATTTGGTAGCAGCGTGGCAGGAAAAAATGCGCGCCGCCGCCGCGATCGCTTTGCGCCATGCGCAGCCGCCCTCAATTACGGCAAGCGATTTTCATCGCGGGTTTTGTTACGCGCACGAGGGCTATCAAATTTACAACGGCTATCTCGGCCATAAATCGCGCGAGGCTTTGGAAAATCTCGCCACACTCGGGGTGAACGCCATCTCGGTGACGCCGTTTGGGTATCTTCGCCAAACGGATGAACCGGCGTTTCTCAATCGCAGCAACGGCCCCAATGGAGAGAGCGACGAGAGCCTGATCGTCGCGCAGGGCTTTGCCAAAGCGCACAACATGCGGGTGATGCTCAAGCCGCATATTTGGGTGGGGCGCGGCTGGCCGGGTGATATCAACATGCCGACGCCGGCGGCGTGGAAAACCTTTTTCGACCGCTACGAGCGGTGGATGCGCGGCTATGCGCTATTGGCCGAGATGTATGATTTCGACATGCTCTGTGTCGGCGTTGAGCTCGTGCAAACCACGATCGGCCACGCGCCGGCATGGCGCAGCATGATCAAGCGCCTGCGCGCGCTGTATTCCGGGCCGATGGTTTATGCCGCCAACTGGGGGCAGGAGTTCGAGAACCTCGCGTTTGGGGAGGCGCTCGAGGCGATTGGGATCGACTGCTATTATCCACTCTCCGAAAAGGAGAACCCGACGGATGCGGAGCTGCTGGCAGGCGCCGAGCAGATCGTAAAGAAGATCCACGCCGTTTCAAAAAAATTCAACAAGCCGGTGCTGCTCACGGAACTTGGCTTCTGTTCAATGCCGCAAACCTGGAAAAGCCCGCATCAAGATTCGCGCAGCGCACCGGTCGATCTCGAGGCGCAACGCCGCTGCTACGAAGCGATCAGCCAGGCATTGAAGAAATCCATGGAAAAAGACGGCGAATGGCTGGCAGGAATTTATTGGTGGAAGTGGCCGACGATGCTCGAGGACGGCGGGCCGCAAGACAATCAATTCACGCCAAACGGCAAGCCGGCGGCGGAAGTGGTGGCGAGGTGGTATAAACAAAACGTAAACGCAGAAGCGACGACGGGGCAATGACGCCCGAGATGCTAAGACCTTGTTGATAGCAAGCCTGACATTTCGAGAATGCGCTGTGACCATTGACTTGCTTCGGCGGCAATCATATCGCGCCATCTCTCGTCATGCCAATTTTGCTGGCTTTCCAAATCCCATAGCGCCAGTTGTATTTGCAACTCCACCAGTTCTGCGGCTTTGATGATTTCAAGTTCCTGCGCTGTCCACTCGATGAACCACTTGCTCTCTAGCAAAATATCAGATACAACCTCGTGATGGCCCGGATGTTTTGCTAAACTGGCTATCCGCGCCATATTCGCGGCCAGCCCTCCAAGTCTCACCGGTATGGCGTCTTGCAAATATCGAGAACGTTTCCCATCAAGTTTGTTCATACACCTTCCAGAAATTGTCGAATGAGTACCTCAACTTGCTGACTTAAATGTGGGTCCTGTATGGTCATTGAATAATTTTGTTGGTTTGGACGTATATTGATCAAGGCGTTAAGCTCGACTGTTTGTGTCGATGGTATCCAATTAGCTCCCCAAACGTCATCTTGCCGACTGCCATCCTTGAGAAGAATTGATTCACAGTCAGCGTGCATTCGCCCACCGCCCGCTATAACATCGCGTCGAATGTCTACAGCTACTTTGATGAGACTTTCTAATTCTTGCAGCATCTCATCGATTTGCTGGCGCGTGGCTTTTTGCCCAAGAATGTGAATCAAAATAAACCTCGCTCATAGTCGGCAGACGGGCCGTCTGCGTTACTTTTCCCCCAAATACAAATACCTTCCCAATAAATTCACAAATTTGCTCCACTTCGCGCCGGCGGGCCGCTCGTCTTTGCTGACGCGATCGAATGCGTTGAGCTTGGAGTCAATCTCGTCGGCGTAATAAAGAATGAAGCCCTCGCGCGTCATCGGCTCCACCGGTGAAGCCTGTTCCAATTTGCCCTGATGGCTCAAAATCAAATGCTGCAATTTCATCGCCAGCTCTTTGGGAAACTCGGGAAATTCGTTGATTTTTGCCGCGACCATTTGGCTGCCGATAACGATGTGGCCGAGCAGACGGCCGGCGTCGGTGTAATCGAAATTCGGCCCGAACGTGTACGATTCGATCTTGCCGAGATCGTGAACCAGGGCTGCGGCCACCAACAGATCACGATCGACCGCCGGATAGATTTTCGCCAGCCGGTCGCAAATGGTGGCAATGTGCAGCGTGTGCTCCATCAAGCCGCCGAGATAATTGTGGTGCCACAGTTTGCCGCCCGGCGCATCGATGAATTTTTTCGCGATAGCTTCGTCGTCAAAAATACGGCGCAGGAGAGAGAGCAGAAAGGGGTTGGTTACGCTGTCGATCATTTTGCAAAAATTTTGCCACAGCGTTTGCCGGTCGGTTTCAACAACGGGCACCAGCTTGGACATATCGACCTGATCTTCCGGCTTGGCGCGGCGAATTTTCTCGACGCGAATTTGCCGCACGCCGTGATACTCTTCGACGTTGCCGGCCACTTTGACGACGTCGCCGATTTCAACGCTCTCCGCCTCATTCTTGCCAAAAAGATCGGGCGTAAAATCCCACCAGACGGCGTCGATATGCGCACTCGCGTCGGCAAAATCAAACGTGATAAAGGGATCGCCATTCTTCTTCTTTTTAAGCTCTTTGCGGCGCACCACGAAAAACGCGGTGAAGTGCTCCCCCAGCATGAGGTCAGCGATTTGTTTCATACCGCCTCCGGCAACTAATTTTTGACTTGCAACGAAAAGGGAACCGCAACGAAAAAAGCCACAACCTAAATTTTGCACTCACAATGAATCGCAACAAAAAACGAAATCAACAATTATAAAAGATTTGTGCTGATTCAGGTGCATAATTAAAAGCAAAACCATTTGGGGCAATACAATCGATCTCAAATGCAGCTTTAATAGTTTTGCCGCAAATCGTTTTGCCTTTTGGGAAGCCTCTGTATGGGGCAAATTTTTTTTCGTTGCAAAGTTGAGATGCCAACTAATTTGGCCGCAAAACTAGCGTGTTCTTGCTCGTCGCAGCGATTTCGTCGCGGCGCAGGGAAATTTGGCGATACTTGCCTTGTCGCCACAGCTCGACTTGATCTTTGTAATGCTCGCTGAACGCCTGGCCGGATTGGCCTCCAGGAATGACATGCCATGCCACTTCGGGCTTCGAAAGATCGACGATGCGGCGCACGGAGGGACCGGCATCCACGGCGAAAGGTTCGTGGAGACGATATTCGCCCTTGTTGATGGTGTCGGGCGAGCCGCCGCAAGGAAACGGGCCGGCGTTAAAAAGACTGTTGAAAGGCCGTTGCTTGCCCAAAGCATGCTCGAGCGTCAGTTGATGAACTTTTCCCCATTGCCAATCGATCATCAAATCACCGAGCTGCGCGTGGAAAAATTGCAAGGCGCGGCGATACGATGCCACCACGACCTCCGGCGCAGTTTCAACCGCGGGCGTCGCGCGATTGTCGAACCACGACGATTCCGGATGCCACACCAAATATTCCAGCGCGCGAATCGCCAAAGACGACCAAGCCGCGTAAGCTTTAAACAACGTGTCACCAAGCTCGTCTTTGATCGTGGCGAGCAGGAGCTCTTGCGTCCATACCTGGAACAGCGCCGCGGGCATGCTCTCCGGCGTTTCGTTGCCATTCCACGCCGCCAGCAACATGCGCGCATTTTTTTCCTCTTCGCTCAACGTCGTGCCGTTGCCACCGGCTTGCGCCACGGCGCTGCTGCCAAGCATGCCGAGCAGAACCGGCAGCATGCGCCGGGCATGCGTGGAAACGACGTCGTTCTGCATCGCCATGAACGTTTCAACGCTGCTTTGGGCATCGGCGGTGATCAATTCGGTGATGCGCTCGATGCGGCTCGTTGGCTCCCACGCATTCGAGAGATAGTAAGGAAAATTTTTGTCAACGATTAAATTGTTTGCCGTGGCCACGTATTGTTGCGGGGGATTGTAAACGTGCGGCATTTGCTCGAACGGAATCACGCCGATCCAGTCGCCGGCATTTTCCCAGCCGCGATAAGGCAGGTAGCCCTTCCCGTCGCGGCGGATGGGCACGCGGCCGCAAGAATAATAGCCAATATTGCCGGCGGTATCCGCGTAAATCACGTTTTGATTCGGCACCGCAAAATGGCGCATCGCCTGCTGAAATTCGTCCCACGTCTTGGCGCGGTTGAGCCGGTGAATGGCGTAAAATTCATCGGTCGGCTCGAACCCGGTCCAGCGGAAGCTCACCGCGAGGGAATCATATTGCGCCGCATCATTAATGGAACTCGCCACCGGACCGTGGGCCGTCGCGAGAATTTTGAAGAGCACGGGATCGCCACCTTTGACGGGAATGTACTCTTCAATGACTTCCATTTTCTTCCAGCCGCCCTCGTGCCAATACTCATCCGGATTGGCGGGATTGATTTTCTCGAGATAAAAATCGAGATCGTCAATCATGCCGTGCGTAAAGCCCCAAGCCATGGCGCGGTTGTGACCGAGCACGACACCGGGAAGGCCGGGAAGAGTGACGCCGGCAACGTCGATGGTTTCAGCGCCAGGCGTGCCGGCAACGAGGTGCATTTCATACCAAATCGAAGGAAGGTTGAGGCCGAGGTGAGGGTCGTTGGCGAGAATCGGCTTGCCGGTAACGCTGCGGCTGCCGCTCACCGCCCAACTGTTGCTGCCGAGCACGGCCGGTGGCGCACCGAGCCGGGCGCGCGTGTCGAAAGCGAGCTGCACGAAATCATCGAGGCGCGCGCCGATGCGCTTGGGCATTTCCGGAACGATGCTCGGGCTGTTTTCCAACACCGCCGGAAAAATTTCCAATGCCATCGGCAGGCCATAGCGATCGGCGACTTTTCCAAACGCCGGCTCGAAGAACCAGGCAAAGTTCAGCATAAATCCCATCAGGCGAATATAGCCGATGCTATCTTCGATTTGCCATTCAGCGGGCTTGTAGCGTAATAGGCTGAACTCGAGCGGCAAGCGATGTTGATTTTCTGCGATGAACTGATTCACGCCCTCGGCATAAGCGGTGAGCGCCCGGCGTGATTCCGGCGAAATATTTTCGGCAATGCGTTTGGCGAGACGGTGAAAGCCCCACGTGCGCAAGAATTTGTCCTGCGCGAGAGCCGTTTCGCCGAAGATTTCTGAAAGCGTGCCGCGCACGGCGCGCCGGTTGAGGTCCATTTGCCAAAGCCGGTCTTGCGCCGCAACGTATCCTGCGGCGCGCCAAAGATCGCCTTCATTTGGCGCGAAGAGGTGAGGCACGCCGTATTCATCCCGATAAACCGTGACGGGCTGCGAAAGAATGGAAAGCTTGTTTTCCCCAGCCGTTTGCGGCAACGACTTTTTGACCAAACGCATCCCCAATACCACGATGGCGCCGAACACCACTAAGAGAATGACCGAGATTCCCAAAAACACTCTCAGGCCTTTCGACATCGTCACGCCTCCTTAAAAAATGGATCGATGGATTGATGGAATATTGGAGTACTGGATTAGTGGAGTGCTGGAGTATTGGAGTGTTGGAATGCTGGATTATTGGAGTGCTGGAGTATTGCAATTCCAATAATCCAATACTCCATTGATCCAGCAATCCAGCATTCCATCAATCCAGTAATCCACCACTCCAACAATCCATTAATCCAAACACCGGAGTCACGGTTTGCGCGTGCGGCGTTCGCCGCTTTGTTTCTTTTCGGAATCTCTTTCTTCGCGCTTATTCGTATTCTCGGTTTTTGGAGGCGTGCTCGCCGGCGCGCCGGAATCGGTAGGCTTGGCTACTGTCGCCGGTGCCGGAGTTGGGGACGCAGGAGAGCTGGCGGATGAAGGCGCAACAGCAGGCTCCTCAGGTGTCCTTTGACGACGCCGGTCGAAAGGCCGTTTTTTCTGCTCATCTTCCGGCGTACCGGCATTTCCATCCGTGTTGCCGGAGGTGTAATAGGGAATCCACCAGGGATTATCGTAGTAATAATCCCAAATGGGTGAAACGACCGTTCGCGGCGGCGGCACGGCGGGATGGTGAACTTGCAAGCTGCCGGGGCTGTGGCAGGAAGCACAATCGTCGGCAAAGCTGACAGCCTCGTTGTCGTAACCATTTTCGTACTCGTCGGCATAAGTAATTTTGTCGTCGATTTTCAAGCGAGGATGTTTTAGCATGGTGTAGCAGCCGACACTGGTTCCCAGCGCACAAGCGGCAGCGAGCGCGATCAAGAAGCCTCGAGTAGATTTCATATTCACACCGGATTTACAAAATATACTGGAAGAAAGTGATTTTAAACTCACGGTTGAAGTATTTGGCAGTTTTCCTGTTATCCAAAAGATTCTTTACAAAGAGTTCGAGATAAACGACTTTCTTGATGTTCAATCGGATGCCGGCGTTCAAATAACCGGTGCCGGAGCCGAGGGATTTTTCCTGGGTATCGTTGAGGGCAAAATCGTATTCGCCGAGCACTTCGACGTGCTGATTGATGGCGAGCGCGCCGCTGGTGAAGAGGTTGATATCGCTGTCTTTGTCGTCGCGCTCGAGCGAATAATTGATGCCGCCGTGGAAATCGAGGCGCTCCAGAAAAGCGTAGCTTTTGCTCGCCACCACGTAAAACCCTCGCGATTTGTTGGTATAGCGGCTGGTGGAGTCGAGGTAAGCGCCGTAGCCTTGTGACTCGAAGCCGATGGAAATGGCCGGCAAAGCGAAGCTTTCCTTGATTATTTGATAGCGCAGGAGCAGGCCGGGGGCTTTGTTCCATTCGAGAGAGTCTTCCCCGAGGATTTTGGTGCCGCCATAAGAGGCGCCAAACATAAACTCACCCGAGACGCCGACGTTCATGCTCATGAGCGTGCCGCCGTTGCCGTAAAAGCGCAAGTTGAGATCGAAACCGGCGCGCGGCAGCGGCCAGGCCGTCGGCAAATCGATCACCTGGCGCGGCGGCACTTCAATGCCTTGGCCAAGAGTGACAGCCGGAAGCGCGAAGAACAGCGATAGCCAAAGAACGGATTTCTTCATGTCCATAACTCCCTTCCTGGTTAAACTTATCTATAGCGGCTACTTCATGGTACTGGCGACGGTGGATAAAAGTTTCCAACACACTGGCTTTGCGGTAACAAACCGCCGTCGGAAAGTCGTTAGTTTTTTTGCTTGCGCGCTTCTCGCCAGTTGCGATAGGCTTGAGGGCCGGCGAGAAGAATAACTAAAGATCAGAAAAGCAAGCATAGTTAAAACGGGTTCGATCATTTTTTATCTCCTCGAGTCGGCCCAAGGTTTTCTCACTCCTTTTGCTTGCGCGCTTCCTGCCAGTTGCGATAGGCCTGAGGACCGGCAACAAGAGTAATCAGGATAAGAAAAATCAGCATAACAATAGTGAGCTTATCCATTTTTTATCTCCTCGAGTCGGCTTAATTTCTGATTAAATTTACATCATAATCACAGTAAAGTCAAGAAAAAGAATATGAACAATCATAGAGCTTTTAGATCACGGAACTCATGCCCCTGAAGGCTACGCCCGTAGGGGGCCACTACAAACTTTTTTTCAATGGATACAACACCCGCCTCATCTCCGTCGTTTCCATATTCTCGGCGGTAATCACATACACGCCGGTGTCGATGCGCTTCTCGACCGGACGCTTGGCGATGGCCTCCATGGCGGCTTTCACGCCGAGGTAGCCCATTTTGAAAGGATCTTGCACGATCAGCGCCTGCACGCCGCCGTTGCGCAGCGCGGTGATCTCGTCGACGGCCGCGTCGAAGCCGACGACTTTAACCTGGCCGGTTTTTCCCCGCGCGCTCAAAGCTTGCACCGCACCTAAAGTTCCCGCTTCCGTGGTAGCAAAAATGCCGGCGAGATTCGGATGTGCCGACAGCATGTTTTCAATCACGCCCATGGCAGTGGCGACGTCACTTTGAGAGTATTGCACGGCAACGAGCTTGACATCGTGATACTTGGCTATGCCTTTCTTGAAACCTTCTTCGCGCATGATGCTCGTCGCCGCACCCGGCACGTGCGGCAGCAGCGCTACTTCGCCTTTAGAGCCAATCAAGTGTGCCAGCTCGTCCGCCGCCAGTTCCGCGGCTTTGACGTTATCGGTGGCGATGAACGAGAGCGGCCGGTCGTGATCAACGCCCGAGTCGATGGTGATCACCGGAATGCCGTTGTCCATCGCGCGATCGATAAGCCCGTTCAGCGCTTTGGTGTCGCACGCAGCAAGAACGATGGCACCGACTTTTTTGTTGATATAATCTTCAACAATGGCGATTTGCCCGGCGATGTCGGTCTCCTGCGCCGGGCCTTTCCAGATCACCTCGGCGTCAAACTCTTTCCCCGCCGAATCCGCGCCGGCTTTCACTGTCACCCAAAAATTATGCACCAACCCTTTTGGGCTGACCAAAATTTTCGGCTGTGCTTGCTCAGATTTCGAACAGGCGATGGCGCCTAGCAGGATCATCGTGAAAAATGTCGTGCTGGGTTTCATTTTTATCACCTCTTCCTTTTCGCAAATGGCCAATTCTTTATAAATTTTTCTTGATTTTTTCATTATGCAATGGTAACTTATAACAACGTATCACGACGGGTAGGGCAAGCGTAAGGTTCCGTCCTTATTGTAGACCCCCCGAATGGACACCCCTGGTGCTTGCATCAGGGGTGTTGCTTTTTATACTCTAATAGATGTCGCGAATCATTGATGAAAATAGTGGGCAATCCCGGCAACATCCCCTGACGCAAAAGTGTCGAATACTTATACCGATTCGGCACTAACAAATTTAACAGTTTCCCCTGTTCATTCAAATACTTCACCAAACAATAAAAATCCCCATCGCCTGTTACAATCACTGCCTTTGCGTAATTTTGATAATCAATCATTGCTTGCAAGACTAATTCTGCATCAATATTACCCTTTACCCCATTCTTTTTTGACCTCACCACTGGTTTAAAAACGAGCTCGTAGCCACAACTCTTCATCGCGTTATACAATTTTTCATTTTCCGGTAAATATCCGAGAAACAGATACGCTTTCGCGACACCGTGCTTCTCTTTTAGGAAAACCTTAAACCGACGAAAATCCAACTCCCAACCTTGATCTCTAATGCCGAGATTGAGATTTTGGCTATCAATGAAGGCATAATTTTCCAGCGCTTTCTTCATACCCCTAACATAACGAGCGTTTTTCAGAAAAGCAAATTTTTCTTAATCTATTAAGGGTTTCGTAATACGTTAATTGCGCAGTTTCTTATTTCTTCTAACTTGTATTCGGTTTAAACAATGCCCCGCGCCCGCCGGGCCTGATCAAAAAACACCGCGACAATGATGATCGCGCCGATGGCGACTTGCTGCCAGAACGCGGAAATGTCGAGCAAATTGCAACTGTTGCGCAGCACGCCCATGATCAACGCGCCGATGAGCGCGCCGCCAACGGTTCCCTCGCCGCCGGAAAGACTGGCGCCGCCGATGACGCACGCCGCGATCACATCCAACTCATAGCCGGTGCCGGCAGTAGGCTGGCCGCTGTTGAGCCGAGAGGCGAGAATCAGTCCGGCGAGTCCGGCAGCAGCGCCGCACAAGGTGTAGAGAATTTGCGTGGCGCGCGCTACCGGCACGCCGGCGAGTCGAGCCGCTTCTTTGTTGCCGCCGATGGCATAGCCGTGGCGGCCGAGACGAGTATGTCCCAAAATCAGATACGTGACAAGCGCGGCCAACACCGTAACTGCGACCGGAATCGGAATCAACTGAAAAAGGCGTCCACCGCCGAGTTCCGCGAATGAGGCCGGCAAGCCAAAAATCGGCACGCCGTCAGTGATGATCAGCGCCAGGCCGCGAGCAATACCCATTGTTCCCAACGTGGCAATGAATGGCGGCAGCTTGCCACGGGTGACCAAGAAGCCGTTCAGCAAGCCGCAGGCGAGGCCGGTGGCCAATGCGCCAAGCGCGGCAAAAATCAAATCGTGGCCGGCGCGAAGCTGCATGCACGCGACCACGCCGGAGAGTGCGAGCACCGAGCCGGCGGACAAATCGATGCCGCCGGCGATGATCACGAGCACCTGCCCGAGGGCCATGATGGCCACGACGGACATTTGCAAGCCGATGGCAAAAAGGTTTTCAACAGTTAAAAAATATGGGGAGAAAAAAGCTGCGATGGCAGACAACACCAACAAGCTAAAGATAGGGGCGAGGCGTCGAATCATGCGGTATGGGAAAAACCATTGCCACACAGATCAAAAACGCATACGGAATTTTTGCAAGGATTTATCCGTGTGAGTTTTTGATCCGGGTGAAATACACTGCATTGGCATATTCGCGTCATTTGCGCAAGACGTTGTCACTTTTGCCGAAGCCGTTCAAGCTCTTCAAGCTCGTAATCGACGTTCTTTTTCCAAACGCGGGCTTTGGCGGCTTCGAGAAAATAAGTGGCTGCTTCATTGTAGCGGGCCAGGGCTTTGAGCGCGCGGCCGGCTTCGTAGGCGGCATGCGCATAGCCGGTCTTGGCCTTCAATGCGGCTTGTTCAGCGCGGTTGCCAGCATATACGCCGCCCAGAAACTTTGGGTATCGAGCTGCCGGGCGCGCCGAAAGGCCGCGGCCGCCTCGCGGTGTAGATTCTTTTTGTCATAGGCCAATCCCAGCGCATAAAAGGCTTTGTAAGAATTTGGCACACTGCGCAAACCAAGCCCAATTTCGCGGCCGCGCTCAGAAAAGAACGGCTAATTTTGAGGGCGCGTTTCATCGGTTCTCGAAAATTTCTTCCCGCAAAAAATTTAGCCATGCAAGCAGGGCGCAAACATCGCATCGCAATCCTGTTCGCATGGCTAAACTAAAACTTCCTCGTTTTCATCTCGTGCGGAAGGCGGGATTTGAACCCGCACGGCTTGCGCCGCCACCCCCTCAAGATGGTGTGTCTGCCAGTTCCACCACTTCCGCATTGTGAGCCTAGAGCAGAGGGCATAGAGCATGGCGCGTAGATTGTCTCGTCCTGAAAATAGTTGACACTTTTTTTGTTGTTTGTTTTGTATTTCATCTAACTCCAGTAACCCGTAGGGTTACTGGAGTTAGAGAGTTCAAGAGTTCGCGAGCGGCGCGGTGCCGCTT
>Ga0247727_10002079_pt1 | contig 46290 bp, 29 predicted proteins | sample WisWelCaveWW1625_FD_202498 | JGI IMG/M metagenome (GOLD analysis project Ga0247727, IMG submission 202498) | Biofilm microbial communities from Wishing Well Cave, Virginia, United States - WW16-25 | ecosystem: Environmental > Aquatic > Deep subsurface > Groundwater > Cave microbial mat | place...
TCCGCGATTCGTTTTCTTTTATCATTGTCGATACGGCGCCGGTCAGCACGCATTCGGATGTGTTGCTGCTCAGCTCGTATCTCGATTGTATCGCATTGGTCGTAGAAGCCGAGCGAACAAACCGGCATACACTTCGAGAAACGATTGCCGAATTGAACCGCGTGCAGGCGCGCCTGCTTGGTGTTGTGCTCAATCGTCAAAAAAGCTACCTCCCGAAATCGTTCGGGAGGCGATGAACGTTCCGGATGAAGAGTGGCTTCGATGAACATGGATGAGGAAATGGCGCCAGGGCTGGCGGGGCTGGTTTCAATACTGTTAATGGTTGACAAATGACGCACATGCTCAGCCTGTTGTTAGGCGCAGTACTTCTGGTCTTTGGGGCAAGCGATTGGCTGAAGGTAGGGATCCTTCCTCTGTGGGCATGGATTGCTCTCGTCTTTGGCGCGGCGTTGTTGATTGCCGGTATTCTTCGGCGTCCTCGGCGTCCTTCGCCGCCGGTTTTGCAAAGCGAGCAAACATTTATCGACATGGGAGCCATTCTTCCCTATCGGTCTTCGCTTCCGCAATTGGCGAGCGAGCTGGCGCGGGCGCGGCGTTATCAGTATCCGCTCACCATAGTGATCATTCGCCTGGATCAAGACCGGATCGCTGAAAAGGGCAATGGCTTGTTCCGCATGAAAAAGACGGAATCGGGTTTCATGAATCTTCTGTTGTCTTTCCTTGGCTCGCTTCTACGGTCGAGCTTGCGAGATATTGATATCGTCAGCTTCGATGTGACGAATAGCCAATATGTGGTGCTGCTGCCGGAAACCACGATGGCCAAAGCCGATCGCCCGGTGTCGAGATTGAATGAAATGAGCCTGAAGCAAACCGGCATCTCTTTGGTTGTCGGGATGGCAGAGTTTCCGGTGGATGGCTTGATCATTGAAGATTTGGTTAGTAGCGCCGAAGCCGCTTGCAAAAATATTTCTGAAAATGGAACCGTGCATTCCGTCACGGGGCGCGAACGACAGAGGAGTCACAGCACCCAAAGTGTGGTGGAATAAGAATTGCGACAATCGTTCATGAAGACACAGAGGGAAGATATGCGAGGAGAGAACCAAGGAGTGAAAGCGCAAACGCTTTCGGCTCTCAATCTTTTGGATATCCAGTACGAAAAGCCGTGGTATGAAAAAAGCAATGAGACTCAGATCTTGAACGACTCGGCTTATCGATTCTCAAAACGGCTTATGGACATCGTTGTATGCCTCGTGGCGTTGCCCTTCGTGTTACCCATTCTCGCGCTTTGCTGTATAGCAGTCAGGCTGGATTCCAAAGGGCCGATTGTTTTCTTTCAACCGAGAACCGGCAAAGGCGGTCACACTTTCAAAATGTACAAGCTGCGGACAATGGTGAAAAACGCGGCTGAGTTGAAAGAAAAATATATGCATCTCAACGAGCTTACGCCGCCGGATTTTAAAATCACCAACGATCCGAGAATCACCCGGGTCGGGCGAATCTTGCGTAAGACCAGCTTGGACGAGATCCCGCAAATTTTCAACGTATTTCGCGGAGAGATGAGCCTCGTTGGCCCGCGTCCCACTTCGTTCAGCGCAAAAACGTACAGCCTCTGGCATACCGCTCGTTTGGAAATAAAACCGGGCGTGACCGGCCTGTGGCAAATCTCCGGTCGCCATGAATTGGATTTCGACGACCGCCTGCGTCTGGATATTGCGTATATCCGTAACCAGTCGCTCTGGCTCGATATTCAGATACTCTTCCGAACGGTCGGCGCCGTTTTTAGCGCGCGCGGCGCGAATTGAGAGGCCTGCTTTCATGCGCCTAGCGTTTTGGCTGTCAATCTTTTTGCTGATTTATGTCTACGGCGGCTTCTCCGTGCTCGTCATCATCGTTGGCCGGCTGCGGCAGCGACATGTGCGCAAACAAGAGATTACGCCAACGATGAGCTTGATCATCGCGGCCTACAACGAAGAAGAAAGTATCGCCGCACGAATAGACAACGCCCTCAAGCTGGACTATCCGGCCGAAGCGCTGCAAATCATCGTGGCGTCCGATGGCTCGGACGATTCGACCAACTCAATCGTCGCCGGCTATGCGGATTCGCGCGTGCAACTTCTGGAGCTGCCGCGTCGCGGGAAAATCCATGCGCTGAACGATGCTGTCAAGCATGCGACCGGCGAGATTCTGGTCTTCTCGGATGCCAATTCGATGTACGATGCGCAGGCTTTGCGGATGCTGTCTCGTAACTTTGCCGAGGCGCAGGTCGGCGGCGTTGCAGGTAACACGATTTACACCAAGCTCTCCAAAAGCGACTCGAGCAGCCAGGGCGAGGACCTCTATTGGTCCTATGACAAGTGGCTGAAGGAAATGGAGTCGCTGACCGGCAGCATCATTTCCGCGCATGGCGCCATCTACGCCATTCGTCGCGAGCTGTACCGGCCAATCTCCGATTCGGCGGTGACCGACGATTTTGCAATTTCGACGCTGGTCATCGAGCAAGGTTACCGTCTTGTCTTCGAGTCGGAAGCGCGGGCCTATGAGCCGCCGCTTCCTGCCGCCGAACGGGAATTCCGTCGCAAAGTGCGGCTGATGACAAGAGGGTTTCGAAGTGTGTTGCTGCGCAAAGCGTTGTTGAATCCGTTTCGGTACGGCTTCTATTCACTTGAGCTTTTCACGCATAAGGTTCTGCGGCGGTTAGTGCCCTGCATTTTATTTGTTCTGTTTGTTAGCAGCGTGGCCTTGCAATCGAGCGGGATGATTTATGTCGCGGCGGCTGCCGGGCAAATGATTTTTTATTTGTTGGCCGGTTTTGGTTATGTGCTTCGCGGCCAAAAGCTTGGAAAATTGAAATTTTTGTACATCCCTTTTTTCTATTGCTTGGCCAATTTCGCGGCGTTCGTGGCAATGATAAAAGTTTTGCAAGGACATCAGATCGAGCGCTGGCAACCACAACGTACAGTTTCCAGCGCCTGAGAACTCGGGGCGGATTCCCCAATGCGGCAAAGAAATTCTTTTGGCAAAATCAGTCAATGCTGCTCATCGTGATGAAAAAGGTTGAAAAGATAGAATGCAAGCTGTGATTCTTGCGGGAGGCCTGGGCACCCGACTTCGATCCATCTTAAGCGAAAAGCCAAAACCGATGGCGGAGATCGGCGGCAAACCGTTTTTGGAATATCAAATCGAATTCATAAGACGCCACAAGATCTGTGAGTTCGTCTTGTGCGTCGGTTATCTTCATGACTTCATTCAAGAATTTTTCCGCGACGGCGCTGCGTGGGGTGTACGAATCAAATATGCCATCGAAGATGAATTATTAGGCACTGCCGGCGCTATTAAAAATGCGGAAAAGCATCTTCAGGAGCGATTTGTTCTTTTGAACGGCGATTCTTTCTTCGACTTCGACCTCTCGGCGTTGTTGCATTTTCATGATTCGCAGAGATCGGAAGATCGATCTTCTATCGGCAGCATCGCGCTCACCGAAGTGGACGACTTCCGCAATTACGGTGCGATTGCGATAGATGCCCGCGGCAAAATATTGAGCTTCGAAGAAAAAACCATCGCCTCAAAAACAGCGAAGCATATCAATGCCGGCGTCTATGTTTTTGAAAAAGAAATTTTGAGTTTCATTCCGTCGATGCAAAAAATATCCTTAGAGCGAGAGACTTTTCCCGCACTTTTGGAGAACGGCAAAGCTCTGGGTGGATTTGTCGCACGCGGCTTTTTCGTGGACATCGGCACGCCGAGCGGGCTTCGCACATTTCAACAATATGTGCTGGAGAGGCCTCCTTTATGATCGTCAGAAGCAAAGCGCCTCTGCGCATCAGCTTTTGCGGCGGCGGAACCGACATTGCGCCTTATAAAGATGAACGCGGCGGCGTGGTGTTGAGCGCAACGATCGACAAATACGCCTATGGCTCGCTGCGCTTGCGGGATGACAGAAATATCACCGTCAAGTCGCTCGACTATGACATGGTGACGAAGTACCATCTCGACGATGAAATGAAGTACGATGGCGAGCTTGATCTCGTCAAGGCGGCCATCAAAACTCTGAATAACGGATACAGGCAGGGTTTTGATTTTTTTATTCACAGCGATGCCCCGCCGGGCTCCGGCTTGGGTTCATCCTCGACGATGGTCGTGGCGTTGATCGGTCTGCTCAAACACTGGCAGCGCCTGCCGTTGACCAATTATGAGATCGCCGATATTGCCTATCACATCGAACGCGAAGACTTGGGCATCAAAGGAGGAATGCAAGATCAATACGCCGCCGCGTTTGGCGGATTCAATTTCATAGAATTCGGCGCAAAGACCGTAATTGTCAATCCTCTGCGCATCGATCGCGATATTATCAACGAGCTTGAATACCATCTGCTGCTGTGCTATACGGGAAAGACGCGTCTCTCGGCAAATATCATTTCGACGCAAATCGACGGTTACGTTCAAAAGAAGGAAGACGTCATCTATGCAATGGATCAGATGAAAAAGATTACCGTCGACATGAAGAACGCCCTTCTGCAACGGCGGCTCGACGATTTCGGTATGTTGCTCCATGAAGCCTGGCTTCATAAAAAGAAAATGGCCAGCCAGATAACGAACGACCATATCGACCTTCTCTACGAAACCGCGCGCAAGCATGGCGCTTTGGGCGGGAAAGTGCTTGGCGCCGGCGGCGGCGGCTACTTGCTGTTGTATTGCGAGTTCGACAAGAAGCACATTGTCGCCTCGGAGCTGGAGAAGATTGGCGGCCAAGTCGTTGAATTCACTTTCGATCAGTATGGCCTGCAGACGTGGCAGATCAAATAATTAAGAAACGGGAAGGATTTTGGAAAGCAGCACTAAATTTCGCTCCGTCGCTATGGGCTTGCTCACGCTGGAGGTGCTGCTCATCCTTGGGACAGCCAACCACGTTTTGAAGCTCCCCAAGCCGCTGCTCATCGTGAGTGGGGCTTTTTTTTTAACATCGACGGCCATCGTCTGGTTTGTAGGCCGGAGAGCCAAGTGGCATCCGGCGGCAATGATTGCCTCGACTTTTTTTACATGGCTTCCCGTCACGTTGTTTTTCCTATGGTGGCTATACCACTGGGACCGAGCGGGCTGGTTATGGTCAACGATCAGCGGCTATGACGCCACGTTGGCAGAAGATTTTTCCGGAGCGGTTGATTTGCCGGCGAAAGAATTCGTCAGAAAAAACTCGATTTTCAAAATTGATTCGGAAGATTCATCCAAATTGATATTGCCGTCCGGCGAGTATCAAATTGATCAAACGATTGTCGTGCCTCGTGGCATATCATTGATGATCTCCCCGGGCGTTACGATGCGTTTTGGAGTTGGGTGCTCGCTCATCTCCTATGGCCCGATCATTGCGAAGGGTACCGAGAATACGCCAATCGTATTCACCGCGCAGAATAAGTGGCGAAAGTGGGGAGTTGTCGGAGTGGTAAGCCGGGATTCGTCGGTGTTTGATTATACGATATTCGAACATGGACGGCAAGCGCTCGTGAACGGCGTGGAGTTCACCGGATGTTTGTCGTTGCGGGATAGTGTCGTGCATATTACCAATTGCCGATTTATGAACTTGTACGGCAAGGATGCGGTTAGCGTCCGGCGGAGCAAGGTGCTGATCAGGAACAATACTTTCGAAAACACCTCCAACGACGGCCTTGATCTTGACGGCGGCGCTGGAGAAGTGAGCCGCAACCGCTTTGTCAACTGTGGCGATGAGAGCATCGATCTTAGCGGAAATGATGATCTGCGAGTTTTTGACAATCAGATCATCGATGCGCGAGGCGGGCGCATTGCCGCCGACAAAAATCTTGAACAAATCAAGTCGCAAAATACGTTGAAGCGCCTGAAAATTTAGGTCTGGCTATAGCATGAAGATTCTTTACATCACGCCCACGTTTCAACATCCAAAGCTGCGTGGGCCGCAGCGACACTATTATTTTATTCGCGAGCTTTCTCGGCGCCATCAAATTACGCTGCTCTCGCTTACCAAGTCGCCAATCATTCCGGAGGCCTTGGATGAAATGCGCGGTTACACCGAGCGGGTTTATACCTTCAGCGCCAACGGCGCCTCCGGCTCCCTGATGCACAAAGCCGCCGGTGTTTTGCCGGGCCTTGGCAAGAGCCTGAAAGCTTATTTGCAGCATCGTCGCGGTGTTTCTGATATGAAGAATGCGTTTGAGCGCATCACGCGAGAGAACTCTTTTGATCTCGTGTTGTTTCACGGCAAGCCCGTCTTTCGTGTAATCGAAGATTTGGATTCCTTGCCGATCGTCATCGATTTCTGCGATGCAACCTCGATGCGATACGCGGCAAGAATTCGGGAGACCGGTTTGTTTTCTTTGCCGCTATTGTTGTTGCGCTACTTGCACGTGAAGCAAGTTGAGAAAAAGCTGCTGAGAAAGACGCAGCATTTGGCTTTTATCTCCAGCCGCGATCGTAGCGCCGTCGCCGGCGCTGAAGCCGGAACAAGAATTATTCCTCTCGGCATCGATCTCGATTTTTGGAAACGCACCTCAACGACGCCGCAGGCAAATTGCATCATCTTTACCGGCGTAATGGATTACCAGCCGAACGCGGATGCCGCGCTTTATCTGGTTCGGGAAATTCTGCCGCGATTGAGGGAAATGATACCCGATGTGGAGCTGCTCATCGCCGGTAGAAATCCGACTGCCGACTTGACCGAAATCGCCCGAAGGGATTCGAAGATTACCGTGACTGGTTTTGTGGAAGATCTGCGGCCTTATCTGGAGCGCGCGATGGTCTATGTCGCGCCGGTTCGCGTGGCCTCAGGAACGCAAAATAAAGTTGTAGAAGCTTTGGCGATGCAGGTGCCGGTGGTCACGACGCCCGTCGTGCGCGACGGCCTGAGAGTCGATGAAAGGATTGATCCTCCCGTGCGCGTGGCTGACACCGCAGATGCATTTGTGCAGCAGATTGTCTTTCTTTTGAAAAACGGCAAAGACAGAGAGCTGTTCATGGAGCAGAGCAGGCGATATGTTGAAAATCATTTTAATTGGCAGCGCAGCGCACGGATACTTGAAGAGATGTGCGAAGCCGCGGTAGAAAAGAAAAGCTGAAATTTCACACAAGGTGGATTGTGATAATGAATCGAGAAGTGGCCGAGCGGAAGCAAAAGGGAGGGAGAACTTATTGGAGAGAGGCAAACCATGAAACACTCAGGGATCTTCGATGACCGGGCCGTTAGTCAGGTCAAGGGAAATATCTCTCGGGAGGCAAGGAGCTCGGGAGATTCTCCCAGTTGGCACGGCTACCTGGCCGAAGGAGCAAAGGAGTGGAATATCTCGACAAACGCGATGCTCTGGATTTGTGCGATCCCCTTCATCGTCGCCGCAGTCGGCGCTTTCACCGCAGTTTTAGGAAAGAGCGCCTACAAGTGGTTCACGGCAGAAGACGGGTTTAGCGAAAACTTGCAGGTCGTCTTTTGGTTGATGACTTTTCTCCTTTGCTTTTTTATCGCTCGCCAGGAATGGCGAGGCGGCGACAGACTCGTTGCCGCACTTTACGGCGTTTTGAGCGTTGCCGTCTTTTTTCTCATCGGCGAGGAAATAAGCTGGGGGCAAAGGATATTTGGCTGGGCGACTTCCGAAGAGTTTGCAGCGATCAACAAGCAGCGTGAAACAAACATTCACAACATCCATGGCATCGGCGATGCTTTCAAATGGGTGCATGTCGTCATCGGCGCGTACGGGGCGCTTTTGCCGTTGCTGTTTATGCTAGTCAAAGCCGCTCGCAAAGAAGTGGCCGAGCGAATTCCCAAACTCGTTCCACACATAACCTTTTTGCCATTTTTCGCGCTGCCGCTGATTTGGAGACTTTACGTCAATCTGATTGAGCCGCCGCCTGGTTTTTCTTTTGTCGTCGCCGAATACTCCGAAGTTATCGAGTTGATTTTGGCGATCGGCTTTTTCTTGTTCATGGTTTTTCAGTTACGCAAAGCGAACAAATTGGCGCCCCTCAGAGTTGTAGCGCGAAAACGACAATGAATGGCCGACGGTTATTGGAGCACAGCTTTCTTTTGAAAAATCCTGTTGCACAACTTCGAATCGACAAGAGAGCAACGATCGGAATGGGAGTTGTTGACGAACCGTCGCCTTATGCTGCGTTCGGGGCGAGAAAGAGCGAATCATCGCACGAACTTTCGCTGGAAAAAATCTTCGATGCCTTCGCCGCCGCCGCGATTGCTTATTGCCTTCTACGTGATTTTGAAAACCCGGCAGACGCCGTTGAGAAGTGCGAGATCGATCTTCTCGTCGATCCCGACCACCTTCCATCGTTGGAGCGAATACTCGGCTCGCACGGCTTCGTCTCGTTGCCTGCATGGGGTCATGCGCCGCATTCGTTCTACGTCGCCTTTGATCGCCGTTTCGGCGTTTGGATAAAATTCGACGTCGTTACCGACCTGCGATACGGCAAGCCGATTCGCAGGTTCGGCATCGATCTTCTCAAAGAATGTTTACGCGATCGACGCCCGATTGATCTCGGCCACGCCTTGTCGCTCGAAAACGAGTTCATGACGCTTTTCTTGCATTGTCTGCTCGATAAAGCTGACTTTCGTGAAAAGCATCGCGAGCGGCTTTCGGAATTGCGCGCTAAAGCCGCGGCTCATGCGTCCATCGACCAGCGCATCAATAAGCTGGTCGAGAGCTGCCTGTCGCCGGTTTTGAATTGGAAACAAATCGCCGACGCAATCGAGCTGGATCAATGGCGTTCGCTTTTAAATGTACGCCCCGAACTCATTCGGCGATTTTTCTGGCGCGCCCCATTGAAAAATTTTTGGCGAAACATTTTTGCGCGCACTGTTCTTGGCTTGCGGCCACTGTTGTTCGCATTATTTCGCCGCGGCTTCACCGTCGCTCTTCTCGCTTCCGATGGAGCGGGTAAGAGCACGCTTGCCCAGAGCTTAACCTGCGATCTTTATCTGAGTGCGCGCTTGATTTACATGGGCGCGAATATAAAGGCGAAGGGATTGTTCTTGCCGACAACCGAATGGCTTCATGCAAGAATCAAAAAATCCGAGGCGAGGCGCGCTAAGCATAGTCTGAAAATCCTGAAGACTGTTGCTTTTATTAATCGCATCGTTGAGCAATGGTATCGTTCATTGGCGGCGGCCTATCATGTGAGCCGGGGCCGTTTCGTCGTCTATGATCGCTACGTGTACGATTCATGGCTGGTCTCCCGGCCGCGGTCGATTCGCAAACGCATTCGGCGCTGGCTGCTGGAGTCGGCGTGTCCGTCGCCGGATCTCGTTGTGCTGTTGGACGCGCCTGGCGAGATGCTCTTCAAGCGCAAAGGCGAGCACAGTCCTGAATGGCTTGAGCAACAAAGACAGGGTTATTTGAATTTATTGCCGGCAGTGCCGAACATGGTCGTCGTTGATGCGCAACAGGACGCGGAAGAAGTGCGGAGAGAAGTGACTGCTTTGATGTGGAGCAGATATTTAAGCAGGGATGCAGGGGATAAGTAAATGGATGAAGTTGTAGAAAAAATTAAATCACCCAGGCGGGAAGTAAAAAAAGACGCGACCCAAAAGCAAATTCGCGGTTCGAGCCTTTTGCTGGTCGGCCGGGTGCTTTCCGTCGGCATCAATTTCGCCGCGCAGGTCATGGTCGTCCGTTATCTATCGACGACGGATTTTGGCGCGTGGGCGTACGGCTTGTCTATCGTCGCGTTTTGCCAGAGCTTTGCCATTTTCGGATTGGATCGCGCCATCACCCGCTTCGTGCCGATTTTTCATGAGAAGCAGGAATACAATAAGCTGTTCGGCACCATTATTCTCGTAGTCGGAGCGGTGGTGCTTATCGGCTTGCTCATCGTTGGTTTATTCTATATTGCGCCAGAACAGCTTGCCGGCCTTATGAAAGACAGCCAGGCGCCGGTCAGCTTGTTGCTCATTATGATTTTCTTGGTGCCGGTCGAGGCCTTCGATGCGTTGATGACCGGCTTATTTGCGAGCTTCACCAATCCGCGCGCCATTTTTTTTCGCAAGCATGTGCTGGGGCCGAGTCTCAAGCTGGCCGCGGTCGCGCTGATGATCTTTTTCGAAAGCAGCGTGCTTTTTCTCGCCTATGGATACCTGGCAGCATACGCGCTCGGCATTATGCTTTATGTTTTCGTTTTTATGCGGCTGTTGCGCCAGCAAGGACTGTTTGAGCATTTTAGCTTCGACTCGATCAAGTTTCCGGCGAAAGAAGTCTTTGTATTTACCTTGCCGTTGCTCTCGTCTGATTTGGTAACGGTGTTGATGCATTCTTCGGACACATTGCTGCTTGGCTACTTTCATGATACGACGCAAGTCGCCATGTTTCGCGTTGTGTTGCCGGCAGCGCACATGAATAACATCGTCATGGCGGCGTTCGGTATGCTTTTCACGCCGCTGGCCGCGCGACTGTTTGCAAGGAACGACTATGCCGGGATCAATGAATTGTATTGGCGCTCTGCCACGTGGATGGGCGTATTGTCGTTTCCAATTTTTGCGCTCACCTTTTCGCTGGCGAAACCGCTCACGACATTTCTCTATGGCGCTCGTTATGAGCAATCGTGGATCATTCTTTCATTGCTCTCCTTTGGCTATTACTTCAGTGTGGCGCTGGGAAATAACGGCCTGACGCTAAAAGTTCTTGGCAAGCTGCGCTACGTCGTTGTCATTAACATCTTGGCGGCAATCGTCAACGTCGTCGTCAATCTGCTGCTCATCCCACGATATGGCGCGCTTGGCGCGGCCATCGGAACGACGAGCACGATGATCGCTCACAATATTTTCAAGCAGACCGGCCTTCGTTTGGTTGCGGGGATCAGCCCCTTTGAATGGCGCTTTTTTTCTTTTTATCTCTTGATCGCCGCAAGCGGGCTGGCGTTGTTCTTGATTCAATTCTTCATCGCCGACAACATCTATGTCGCCGTCGCACTCGCGGCCGTTGTGACACTCGCTGTTTTCTGGTTCAGCAGGAAAAAACTCCAGTTTGCAGAAACGTTCCCGGAGCTGATGAAAATCGGCATTATCAAAAAAATTTTTGCATAGGTATATTTTAAATTCAAAATGAATTACGCACATGCTTGACGTAACGCTCAATACAAAATTCGTTGTCGGCACAAATCTTCGCGGCGACATGGCCTCGGCAGACTGGCGTTTTCTGTTGCCACGCCTCTCTTTTGAGCGAGTGCTTTGCCTGGGAGTGCCGGAGTTGCCGGCCGTGGCGGTTTTGTCCGGCATGTGCGATTCGCTCAAGAGCTTCGCAAAAAGTTTTATTTTGCCTTCTGAGTCGAGCAAGCTGCTGCAATCTCTGGTTCGGGAATACTGCGAGCAAGTTCGTCTGCACAAGAGTTTGATCGAGCCGCTCTTCTACACATGCTGGATGCATCGTGCGTTAAAAGAGGCGACGCGATTGAGCGCGGCAAAAATTGAAAAAGGACACTACGTGAATCTCCTGCGCCTGTGTATCGAGAATCGACAAGTCGCCGGGCTGGCGCAGCTTTTTTCTTAAACAATACGGCACGAATGCTCTAGCCGCGGCTTGGCCGTTGCATTGGAAAACTCTGAAGTGTCACGATACGCAAGATTTTTGAAACCTCGGCCAAGCCGAGGTTAGAGCATCTTCGGACGGACCGATTACCAATGGGAATTTAATGCAAACAAGCGATTCGAAAAATTCCTCAACACCCAAGCATATTGATTATGACTTGCATGGCATCGTCGGCGTGAGATTGATCAATCCGTCGCTTCGCGATGCCGCTGCAGTGGCCAGGCAGCTCGGCCCGCTGCGCGCTGCGCTGCAACGCGAGCCGGATATCACCATCAAATTTGTGGATCATCTTGAGCTTACTTCGCCGATGCGGCTTCTGGGCTTGGATGATGCGGGATTTTCCGATGACGGGTTTTTCATTTTGCGCGGCCGTCACAAGGCGAGCGCAAAAGTCAAGATCGCCTTCGAGCACATCGGATCGCGCCACTGCGAGATTATTTGTGAAAGCGGCGTCGCCTCCGTGCCGTTGCTCATTGCGATCATCAACTTGACCTTCCTGAGCAAGGGCGCGATACCGCTGCATGCCTCGGCGTTCATCCACAACGACACCGGATTCGTCGTCACCGGTTGGTCGAAGGGAGGCAAGACCGAGGCGTTGCTTGCTTTTATGTCTCACGGTGCGCGTTATGTTGGGGATGAGTGGGTGATTCTCACAGCCGATGGAATGCGTATGTGCGGCATGCCGGAGCCGATTCGCTTGTGGGATTGGCATCTCGACCAGTTGCCGCAGTTTCGCCGTAAGCTCAGCCGCGCCAGCCGGTATAAACTGAAGGCGATCCGGCAAGTGGAGGCATTGTATCGCAGCATTCCCAACGCCGGTAAAAGCAGTTTTCTACCGCTCTCGATTTTGCGGCGGGCGATACTGATTTTGCAGCGCCAAAAGTGCGTCGATATCGCGCCGCATCGTCTCTTCGGCGACGAGGGATGCGCGCTCACCGGAGCGCCCGAGAAAATCGTTTTTATCATGAGCCATGCCCGCGACGACGTGAGCATGAAAAACGCCGATGTGCAGGACATCGCAAGCCGCATGGCGTTCTCTTTGCGTTATGAGCAAGCGGACTTTTTTTCATATTACATGAAATATCGTTTTGCGTTTCCGGAGCTGATGAATCCTTTGGTCGAGCGCGCCCCGGAGTATCAGCTTGACATTCTCTCGCGAGCCTTGCACAACAAAGAGGCCTATGCGGTTTATCACCCTTATCCGGTACGGCTCGAAAAATTATTCGAAGTCATCAGCCCGTTATCTGCTTTGCCAAAACGAAATGGCGACGAAGTGATGAAAGAGAAAAGCCATACCGCCGCTTTGCTTGCAGGGCAAGAGATAAACGCCGGCGCCGCTGCGGAATTGTTTGCAGACGAATAACACTTAGCCCGATAGATCACTAACTCAATGAACAACGCGAATATGAAAAAACCAAATATTTTACTGATCGTCATGGATTCAGCCCGCGCCGCAAACTTTTCCTGTTATGGGTACTCGCGTCCGACGACGCCGAATCTCGACAAGTTTGCGCAAGAGGGCGTGCTGTTTGAGCAGGCCATCGCCGAAGGATGCTGGTCATTGCCGGTTCATGCCTCATTGTTCACCGGCGCTTATCCGCTTTGCCACGGTATCACGACGTCGAAAGACGCGTTGCCCGATGACCATCCAACGCTCGCGCGCATGCTGAAGGATGGCGGTTACTCTACATGTTGTTTTACGAATAATGCTTATGTCAGCAACCACTATGGGTTGATTCAGGGATTCGAGATGGTTGACGAGGTGTGGCGCGCCATGCACAAGCGCGGCGTCGAGCTGCCGCTCGGCCTGCGGATGATCGAGCAACTCGAAAAGCTTGGCCGCCTCGCCCAGCCTTTGATTGGTGCGATCAAGCTGGTTCGTCGTTTGAAAAAAATGTTCCGGCGGAAGAAACGCCTCACCGATAGCGGTGCGAAGCTCACGAACGAACGCATTCAAAAGTGGCTGAATGAAGAATGGGATCGCCGTCGTCCGTTTTTCATGTTCGTGAATTTCATGGAAGTTCACGAGAAATATGATCCGCCGCATCCCTTTGACCGCCGGTTCATGCCGTCGTGGTATTCGCCGCGTCGAGTTGCGAGCGTCAGCCCGAACAAGTCTGAAGTGCTTTCCGGGAAGAACAAAAGAAGAGAGGAGGACCTGGAAATTTTGCGGGCGTTGTATGACGGCGAGTTGAATTATCTCGATCACCGGCTTGGCGAGTTATTGCAATTCTTGAAATCAAAAGGCCTGCAAGATGAAACGCTGATCGTCGTCACCGCCGATCATGGCGAAGGCCTCGGCGAGCACGATCATCTCGGCCATCGCAGGGCGCTGTTTGAAGAGCTTGTGCATGTCCCGCTGTTGATCAGGTACCCCCGGCAATTCCCGGCGGGCGCGCGCGTGCCCTATCAGGTGCAATTGGCAGACCTCGTGCCGACGTTTCTGGATATTGCGGGAGTTTCAGTTGATAAATCCAGAATGAACGGTTTTCAAAGTTTGCGCGTGCTGCCACAGCAAGAAATTCGCCAGTTCACGGTCGCGGAGAATACCGCGATCAAAAGTCTCGACGGTGTCGTCGCCAGAATGATTCGCACGCGCACACATAAGTATATCTGGAAGTCAAACGACCAGCATGAGTTGTACGATCTCCTCAACGATGCGGGTGAAACCAAGAATGTGATCAACGAACAGCCGGAAATCGCCCGGCAGATGCACGCGCAGTTTGAAGAGTGGCAACGTGCGCACGACGGCCAGCAAACCGAGAAGCGGGAATCGGACGCCGATGAGGTCGTTGAAGAGCGCCTGCGCGCGCTGAGTTATATGAGTTGATAGTGGACTGACGGATCGCGCCGTCGCTCTGGAAAAACGGAAGACGATGTCGAGGTCCGATCAGAATTAGTATTGTGCACATACTCTATCTGACATGAACAATTTCAATGGTGGCGTTTCGACGCCGGACCGCGGCAAACAGATCAAGAACATTTTGATGGCGGGCTTGTTGCTTGCGGCTTTGTATATCGTTGTTGCATTCGTCTCACGCGACAAAGCGGAGTTTCTCGTCGCCCTGGGCGTGGCCATGTTGGCGGGCTATGCGCTGTTTCGTTCTCCGGATATGGCGACGTTGGGTTTTCTCTTCGTGCTCTACACCAACATGGCGGTCGTGGCCGTGCAGTTTCACGGCGTGCCGCAGATCGTCGGCGCGGGCGTATCGCTGTTGCTGGGCTTGCCTTTTGCCAACTACATCATTCTCAAGCGCGAGAGGGTGATATTCGACAAAACTTTCGGTCTGCTGTTGGCTTACTTGGCAGCGTTGGTGGCGTCATCCATTTTTGCAATCGACATGAACTTTGCGCTCGAAGGCATACTTAATTTCATAACCGAAGGACTGATACTCTACTTCCTCGTTGTGAATGTCATTCGAACGTTGCCGGCCTTGCGCCGTGCGATGTGGGCGCTGTTGCTGGCTTGCGGTCTTCTTGGCAGTTTGAGCCTTCTTCAAGAAGTCACGGGCAATTATGAGAACACGTTCGGCGGTCTGGCGCAACGCATCGAGGACGTCGATTCGGGAGATGTCGACTTCGAGGAGTTCTCCGGGTCTCGCCGCGCCTATGGCCCCTTAGGCGCGCAAAATCGTTATGCGCAGGTTTTGATCGTCATCTTGCCCTTCTCGCTTTGCTTTTATTTCACCGAGCGAATGCCTCGCGCAAAGCTGTTAGCGGTAGCCGCCGGGCTGCTCGCGTTCGGCGGACTTATTCTCACTTTTTCCCGCGGCGCATTTGTGACGCTTGCAGGCATGGTATTCATCGTGATGATTTTGGGATACATCAAACCGCATAAGCTTATTCCCGCTGCCATCGTTGGCTTCGTACTTTTAGGCTTGATGATGCCGGAATATATCGAGCGCGTCAGCACGGTGAGCAGCCTGAGCGGATTGTTTTCGGGCGAGGCGACAAGCTCACGGGAAGCCGACGGCTCCTTGCGAGGCCGTTTCGCAGAAACGATGGCCGCCTTGAACGTTTTCGTAGAACACCCGATTGTCGGCGTTGGACCGGGACAATTCTTTAGATTCTACTCGCAAAAATACGGCAATGAGATCGGCACAAAGCATTTGAAGAAGGGCCGCCGCGCTCATAATCTCTATCTCGAAATCGCAGCCGATACCGGCATCTTCGGCATCGGCACGTTCCTGGCGATCGTGTTTTTCTTGATAAAACGTCATTGGAAACTGTTTCGCGAGCTGCGCCAGCGGCGGCCGGAGCTTGCCCATTACGCTGTTGCATTTGTCCTTGGTATGTTTGGTTACTTGGGATCCGGAATGTTTTTGCATCTCTCATTTCAAAGATATTATTGGCTGCTCATCGCCGTGGCCGGCGCCGCATACAGAATCATCCAGATAGAATCGATGACGGAAGCAACCGACGAGAGACCGGTCGACGAACCCTTGGCGCAACGGCAAATCGTTTTCAACTAACATGCAAACAACAGTGGCCGATTCGGAGAAAGACGTATTTGTCGCTGCACCGATAGAAACCGTTGCCAAGAATGGCGTTCTCAAGCGCGGAACGCACGACGAGTTGGAATTATGCCGTCGACTGGATTGGCGAATGCTGTTGGCGCAGCCGCGCTTGCGAAGAGTCGCCTATGTTGGGACGACAAACGGCGCCCTGGTCGAGGCGTTGAAGAGATTCAGCGAGTCATTGACTGTATTCGAGGCATCGGACGAATCGTTTGCCGCCTCGCAGAGCAACAAAGCGTTTGACCTCCTAATTTTGCACAGGCCGGCAGTGCGCGACGTGGAAATGATGCGGCATCTCCTCAAACCGGGCGGCAGTCTGTATGCTGAGCTTTATCGTCCAAAAAGATCGATAGAAAAGTTTTATCATTTCCATATAAAAGACGAAGCGCCCCCAGTAGAGGCCTATGTTGCGGTGTTGCGGCAGAGCGGATTTTCAGAGATCGATACGTACTGGCATCGGCCGAATTTCGAAAACTGCCTTGAGATTATTCCATTGGATGATCGGCAGGCGGTAAAGCACGTTTTCTTGCGGCGCAGCGCCGGCATCAAGAATCGACTGAAGTTTATGATCGGCCTCATGGTCATACGCGCCGGCCTGTTGTCGCGCAACGTTCCGTGCGTCAGTATCGTGGCGCGAAAATCGCCCGCGGAAGAGAGCGAGAAATGAACGTCGTTACGACTTTTCTGCGCAAGAATTGGCGCCGGCTCCCGGTTGAGAAGTACGGCTCGCCCAAGCGCTTTTCCTGCGTCATCGCCACGCCGAGATTCAAAGCCTCGAGGCACATTATTTTTTTTGTGATGATCGACGACAATGCCGAACCGATTTTGGTTGCCAAAGTCCCGCGTCGCGCCGGCGACAATTCGCGCCTCGATCTGGAAGCGGTCAATCTCAACGCCGTGCATAGCTCGCGCCCGGGCGGTTTCGATTCTATTCCAAAAGTCATCGCCTACGAGAATTTTGGTCAGGATCGCTTGCTGATCGAAACCATGATCGTGGGCAAACCGATGAATCGCGCCTATGCGCGCCGACGCACGGAGTCGTGCATCGAAATCATCACCGAGTGGCTGATCGATCTGCAAGCGGCGACGATGATTCCGGCCATCGAGGAGGCGGGCTGGTTCGAGCGGCTGGTCGAACAACCCTTGCAGCGAATGAAAGAAAAGATTCCACTCACATTGAACGACGAGCATTTGATTGGCCGCAGCATGAAACTAACGGCGTCGTTGCGGTTTCGAGAACTGCCGTTGGTTTTCGAGCACGGGGATCTAAGCCATCCCAATGTCATGCTTTTGCAAAATGGCGGCCCCGGAGTTGTCGACTGGGAGCTTGCCGAACCCTGTGGGCTGCCGGCCACGGATTTTTTCTTTTTCTTGAGTTATATCGCATTCGCGAGGGCAGATGCGGAGAAAAACTCTGATTACATCGGCGCTTTTCAAAAGGCCTTTTTCGGACACTCAGCATGGGCACGACCGTACATCGACTCCTATGTAAAGCAAGTGCCATTGCCCTCAGACGTCTTGGTGCCGCTTTTTATTCTGACATGGGCGCGTTATGTCAATGGATTGATTACGCGACTTCTTGACGAAAGCCGATCGGCGCAGCAACTTGACGAGGAGAATACGGAATGGCTGCGCTCGAATCGTTACTATGCTCTGTGGCGATACACGATCGATCACATTCAAGAGCTGAACTTGTCACATTAAATCCTTTCGAAACGGCACTATGTTTACTGTTGCTTTAATCGGCCCGGACGGCGCCGGCAAAACCACGTTGGCGAAACACTTGGAAAAGACTTTTCCGCTGCCGGTCAAATATCTTTACATGGGCGACAACATCGAGTCGAGCAATTTTGTTTTGCCAACGACGCGGTGGCTGAAGAAAAAGCAACAAAAAACGAAACCGGGTTCTCCGGTGGCAAGCTCCGGACAAAACGAAGTTCATCGCGAAAACCAATCGAGCCAGAAGCACGAAGGCTCGAAGCAGGCGCTCAAGGTGGTGAAGAAGTCGTTGGGGTTCACCAATCGTATTCTCGACGAATGGTATCGCCAACTCGTTGCTTTTTACTATCAGCGGCGGGGCTATTTGGTGCTCTATGATCGCCATTTTATTTACGACTATTATCATTTCGACATTCAACCGCAAAACGGCGCGCCGTCTTTCAAGCGGCGCTTGCACGGCTTTTTTCTTAAGCATGGATTTTCCGAGCCGGATTTGGTGATTTGCCTCGATGCGCCGGGTGAAGTGGTTTTTAAAAGGAAGGGCGAGTTTTCGGTTGAGTATCTCGAGAAGCGACGCCGCCAATATCTCGATCTCAAAAACCTGGTTCGCAATTTTGCGGTCGTGAATGTGGATGAGGACCTCGACAAAGTAAAGCAAGAAGTGTCTTCGATCATCTGGCAGTTTTACGAGAAGAGGAACGGACGTGGCTAAGATGAATCCCAAAGCGCCGGGAGTGGTAATGGTTACTGATGCCGGCCGCGGCAGCGCGATTGCGATCATCCGCTCTTTGGGGCGCAAGGGGTATCGCGTCATCGCCGCAGATTCAAACCCGCAAAGCTTGGGCTTTTACTCCCGTTATGCTTCGGAGCATTTGGTTTATCCTGCGCCGGAAACCAATCCATTGGCGTTTTGCGAGTGCCTTTTGAAGAATGCAAAAATCAAAGGCATCGATCTGATTATTCCGGCGACGGATTTGGCCATACAGCCTCTTGCCCGCGCGCGCGCCTCTTTCGAGGGCGTTACTCGCTTGGCGCTGCCCGAAAATTCGTTGCTCGAATTTGTGACCGACAAAGCAAAGACGGTCGATCTTGCAAAACGCCTGGGCGTTCCCGTGCCGGCGACATTCCTGGTGCAAACCGTCGAAGAGGCGCTCGCGAAAGCTGATGAGTTGGGCTGGCCGATTGTCTTGAAGCCGCAATCATCCAAGCACATGCGCGAAGATAAGGGCATCGATTCTTTCAAAGTCACTTATGCAAATGATCGAAGCGAGCTGCACGATGCGATGAAAGCGTTCGAAGGCCGTTGTGCCGTTCTCCTGCAAAGCTACTGCGCCGGCACCGGGCTCGGCGTGGAGCTGCTGATGCACGACGGCGAGCCGCTGGCTGCTTTTCAGCACAAGCGGCGCCGAGAGATTCCTTTGACCGGCGGCGCCAGTGCATACCGCGAGAGCGTACCGCTCGATCCGGAGCTCTATGATTATTCGGTTCGTCTTTTACGCGAGCATCGCTGGACCGGCTTGGCGATGGTCGAATTCAAAACCAACGGCGTCGGCGCAAAGTTGATGGAGATCAACGGCAGGGTGTGGGGATCGCTGCCGCTTGCGGTTGCCAGCGGGGTGGATTTTCCCGGGATGCTGGCAGACATGTACATGTACGGTGCAAACTCGATCAAGCCTCGGTTGGGTTCGAATTACAAGCTTGGCGTGCGGTGCCGCGATGTGCAGCGGGATTTGATGTGGATCGTTTCCGTTTTCATGCAGCGCCGGCGATACCCATTTCTCAAAATGCCGGGGCGCCTTGCCGCGCTGCGCGCCTTGCTCGGATTCTTAAACCCGAAGCGGAAGTTCGATCTTTTGACGCTCGATGATCCGCTGCCGGGCATCATGGAATTTCCCCGCGTCGTCAAAAAGTTTCGCAGCAAAATGCGCGAATCGGAAGAATGATCAAAAATCATGAAGTGATTTCTTAAAAAACGATACACCTTAAACCTCGCCTGCAAAACGAAGGGACATCGGAAAGGGAGAGAGCGAGTGATCGACGAATTGCAAACGATTTCTGTGGCAGCGCCTGCGGCGCCAAAACAGCGCCTGGGTTTTCCACGAGGCAGCGCTGAGCCGAAAAATATTTTGCGGATCTTGACTTATCATCGGGTTGCAGATCCCAAAACCACGCCGCGGCTGCATCCCAGAATCATCAGCGCCACGCCGGAGCTTTTTGCCCGCCAAATGCGGCATTTGGCAAAAAACTATTGCGTCATCTCGATGGAAGAAGCGCTCCACGCCGTTGAGCGCAAAGCCGCCATCCCCGACGGCTCCGTGTTGATAACCTTCGATGACGGCTATCTCGACTTCGGGGAGATTGCCTGGCCGATCTTGCAGTATTATCGTTTGCCGGTCACGCTGTTCGTGCCGACGGCTTACCCAGATCAACCGCAGCGGTCGTTTTGGTGGGATCGATTATACCGGGCCGTGATGTATGCGCCACAAATGGAGATGAGTTTCGATGGACTTAGCGTTATGTCTCTTCGCACGCATGAGCACCGGACGAATTGCTTGAGAGTTTTGCAGAGCCATGTCAAATCGCTTTCTCATGTCGAGGCGTTGAGCTTTGTCGATACGGTTTGCGATCAGTTGGACGAAGAATTGGCGGTTGAAAAAACAGTATTGAGCTGGGATGAGCTTCGCCGCCTGGTGAAAGAAGGCGTGATCGTTGGCGCACACACCCAGACACATTCGATTATGCCGCGGCTGACCGACGAAGCTGTCCAACGTGAAATCAGCGGCTCGCTCGATGATCTGCATCGAGAGCTTGGTAATATTCTTCCGATTTTCTGCTATCCCGACGGCGGACATAATGAAAAGATCGTCCTCAACCTGAAGCAGAACGGCGTGAAGCTCGCCTTTACAACAAGGCGCGGTCTCAATCATCTCGGCGAAACAGATCCTCATCGCCTGAGGAGAAATAACATTACCCCGCGCTCAACCTTGCCCATCTTCAAGCTGCGTCTTATGCACTTGATGGCTTACCTCGAATCCTGGCGAGATTAGCTTTTTGTATTTTGGTAATAAAACTTGAGTTATGCGCAAATTTGCAGCCTTGCTGGTAGTAATAGGCGTTAATTTAAGAATCTTAGGCGTTGTTGGATTCTGTGCGGTTGAAATATTTTTTTAAGACTCGCTGAGTATCATGAAAGCAAGAGCGACCTTCAGGGCTGTGAAGGTGCTGATCTGCTGCATTTTATTGAAGCAAGCGGTTGCCCAGCCGGCGTGGAACTGGCAGAATCCACTGCCGCAGGGAAACAACTTATACGACATTCATTTTCTTGACGCCAATGTCGGGACATTAGTCGGCGAGGCGGGAATGATCCTCCGCACCACGGACGCCGGACAGACTTGGACGCGGCAGTTTGGCGGCACCACCAATTTTCTCCGAGGAGTATTTTTTATTGATGCAAACCACGGCTATGCCGTCGGTGTGGAGGGCGTCGTATTGCGCACCACCAACGGCGGAGAGACGTGGGAACGACTCAACAGCGGCACGAAAGCGTCGATTCGCGGCATTGTCTTCGTTGATCAAAACACGGCCATTATCTGCGGTGAGAAAGGCCTCATCCTGCGCACTGACGATGATGGGTCGACGTGGTCGTCGCAGAACAGCGGCACGGATTTATGGATGCGGGCGCTTTCGTTTACTTCGGCGGATACCGGCACGATTGTCGGCGGCGGCGGAATTATTCTGCGTACGACCGACGGAGGGCAAAACTGGGTTCGTCAAGAGAGCGGCACAACGCATGATCTCTATGCCGTCCATTTCATCGACAGCAATCATGGAACGGCCAGCGGCGAGCGTGGAACGATCGTTCATACAGATGATGGCGGACAAACGTGGACGGTGCAGAATAGCGGCACGACCAGAATTTATCGCGGCGTTTTTTTTACGAGCGTCACGACCGGTGTCGTCGCCGGCAGCGCTGGCAGTATTCTTCGCACGACCGATGGCGGCGCAACCTGGAGACCTGTGAAAAGCGGTTCGTCTTCGGTGCTTCGGGCAGTTTTTTTCTCGGACGAAAACACCGGCGTCGTCGTCGGCTATGACGGCACGATTCTCCGCACCACAGATGGCGGCGAGACCTGGACGATGCAGCGACAAGGCACGATTGAGCCGCTGGCCGACGTTGCTTTCGCAGATTCGGTTGCCGGTGTTGCGGTGGGAAATAATGGCACCATCTTGCGGACGGCAGATCGCGGCATCACGTGGACGGCAGAAGAAAGCGGGACGTCGAATCCGCTTCACGACGTTCACTTCATCGATGCGTCAAACGGAATCGCCGTCGGTGATGGCGGCGCTATTCTTCGCACGGTTGACGGCGGACGGCTTTGGGCTGCGCAAACGGCGGATAGCACATATGTTCTGAACGGCGTCTCTTTTGCCGATGCCACCCACGGCATCATCGTCGGCGCCGGTGGAATGATTCTTCGCACGGCAGACGGTGGCACGACGTGGACGAGAGTCTTTCACGATCTTTCCCTTGCAGATCTTTTTAAAGTCGAATTCAACACCGACTCTACCGCCGTTGTCGTCGGAAGTGATGGAACGATCTTGCAGACGACTGACCGAGGCGCGTCCTGGGCAAGCCAAATCAGCGGCACCTCAAGCCATCTCTACCGGCTGTTCTTTGGCACATCCAAAGTCGGCTTTGCCATCGGCAGCAACGGCGCTATTTTGCGAACTAAAGATGGCGGCATTACCTGGCGAAGCCAGAACAGTGGAACGACTTTTGATTTATTTGGAATCTGCTTTAATGGAAATCGCCGGGGAACCGTCGTCGGCGGCGACCCTACGGTTGAAGTGGTTGGCGGAACCATTCTCCAAACGTTTGATGGCGGCGCGACATGGATAAGCGATAACAGCGGCTCGACGAATGATTTTTATGGCGTCGCCTTTAACAAGTCGGGAACGGCTGTCGTTATCGGGTTAGGAGGCGCTATCTTGCGCGTGGAGGATGAAAGCACCGATATCGCGCAGGCCGACACGCAAATTCAACCGGACGATTTTCAATTGTATTCGAATTATCCTAATCCCTTCAACCCGTTGACGAATTTGGATTACGATCTGCCGGCGCGCACGACGGTGCGTCTCGATATCTATAATATTCTCGGGCAGCGCGTGCGCACGCTGGTTGACGGCGAACAAGAGGCAGGATACTATAGCGTTCAATGGAACGGCCTGAACGAAAACGGCCATGCCGTTTCGTCGGGCGTTTACATTTATCGCCTCCAAACGTTGGATGTTGTACGAACAAGTAAAATGCTGTTGATCAGATAACAAGTGAAGCCTGACTTGCGCGGCACGATCTTACGAAATTAGAAAAATCGTCGAGCGCAAGTCCGACTTCGCCCCACTACCATGACATATTCTCGTTCACAACATTCTACGCGGCCCAGAGCGAAAACTGCAAGCGATACGCAGCAGTCGTCGAGAGTCGCGTACATCATGTCGCGCTTTCCCAAAATCACCGAGACGTTCATTTTATATGAAATGATCGAGCACGAGAGTCAGGGAATTGCGATTGAGCTTTATCCATTGTTGCGGGAGCGCCAGCCGGTGTCTCATCCAGAAGTCGATAAGTTCATTCATCGCGCGCATTTTCTTCCATTTATTTCATGGCCTATCGTGCGCGCGAATTTTCACTACCTCATGCGCCGCCCCCGCGCCTATTTCCGCATGGTGGCCGAGGTGTTGGGCGGGACGTTCGGCAGCGCCAATTTCTTCTTTGGCGCACTCGGCATTTTGCCGAAGTCGGTTCGTTTCGCTTATGAGATGGAGCGCGCGGGAGTCACCCATGTGCATGCGCACTTTGCGACGCATCCGGCGGTGGCGGCGTTGATCGTTCATCGGTTGACGGGAACCCCGTACAGCTTTACGGCGCACGGCTCCGATTTGCACGTCGAGCGACGCATGCTCGAGCAAAAGATACAGGCGGCGGACTTTGTCGTGACCATTTCTTCATACAACAAGAATCTCATGATCGAAGAATGCAATTCGCCGGTGCGCGACAAAATTCATGTCATTCACTGCGGCGTCGATCCGGATTTCTTTTCCCCACGAAAAAAAGAAACCGGTAACTGGCCGCTGCAAATTCTTTGCGTGGCATCTTTTGAAGATGTCAAAGGCCACACCTACCTCGTTTCGGCTTGTCAACTCTTGCGACAGCGCGGCATTGATTTTGAATGTCACTTTGTCGGCGACGGGCCGGTCCGTGTTAAAGTCGAAGCGCAGATTCGCGAGGCCGCGCTCACTGATCGAATCATCGTCCATGGGCCTTTGCCGCGTACCGAGATAATCAAGATGTTGGAAACCAGCGACATTTTTACATTACCCAGTGTGCCGACCGCAGGGGGCAAGCGCGAGGGTATTCCCGTTGTTCTCATGGAGGCCATGGCCTGCGGCTTGCCGGTCGTTTCGAGCCAACTCTCCGGCATTCCGGAATTGGTTGACGACGAAGTCAGCGGCATCCTCGTGCCGCCATGCGATGTTGAAGGGCTTGCCAACGCATTGCAGCGCCTCGGCGCCGATGCGGCGCTGCGTCAGCAGATGGGCCGCGCCGGCAGGGAAAAAGTGCTCCGGGAGTTTAATTTGCGCAGCAATGCTGCGCATCTCGCGAAGTTGTTTTTGGCAACTCGTGCAAGTCGCGCGAAGCTGCAATCGCAAGCCGGATAAAAAATTTGTTCGTCCAAATTTTTATAATTCTTTATGAAGGGAATGCTCCATGAATCCTACTAACGTGTTGAAGGTCGATTTGACCCCAGCTCAGGTTACGCTCAGCTTTTTGCTGGCCTTCGCACTGGCGTTTATTTGGGCAACGGTTTACCGCAAGACGCATAGCGGCGTTGCCTATACGCGTTCATTTTTTCTGACGCTGATGATGATCTCACCGATCACGGCGATGATCATGCTCGCCATCGGCAGCAACGTGGCGCTGTCTCTCGGTCTGGTCGGTGCCTTGTCGATCATCCGTTTCAGAACGGTTATCAAAGACACGAAAGACATGACGTTTCTCTTTCTGGCTATCGGCATCGGTTTGTGCTGCGGCGCCAACGCCTGGATGGTGGCAGTGATCGGCACCGTGATTATTTCGTTGCTCACAGTCGTCATGTCAAAGATCGGCCATGCGAGCACGGGTTCGGCAGATTACATTCTCATTTTCCGCTCAGACAACAAAGATCCCTGGGACACTCTATCCACCGAAGCGCAGAATTTGATCTCGTGGAAACAACTGCGCGGCGCGACGGACGTGAATTCCGGCTCGGAGTTTGAGTACACTTACAATGTCAGGTTGGCATCGAAAGCGAAACCCGAGAGTGTGGTCGGGCACTTTGGGAAAAATGGCGCGATGCGTCAAGTCACCATGATTGCACCGGAGAATCATCTTGACCTCTAATAGCGTGGCCTCACATCCGGGCCAAACGGCAATGCTCGACCGTTTGGAAGTCAAATACTTTGTCGATCGCACGACGCGCACTGCGCTGACGCGCGATCTTTCGGCGTTTATGCGGCCCGACACACATGCCGGCAATGACGGCAGTTATGTCGTCCGCAGCCTTTATTTCGATACGCCGCACTACCAAGCCTATCACGAAAAGCTCAGCGGCGCGGCAACGCGCAACAAACTGAGAGCCCGCACCTACGGCGAAGCCGCTGATCCGAACACACCGGTGCGCATGGAAGTGAAGGGAAGGTTTTTGAGCTATATCAAAAAGCTCACGAAAGATCTTTCACAGGATGAGTATCGCGCCGTAGAGACGGCCTTGCGTCGACGCAATCTGCCGCCTGAATACTTGCTGCAAGATAAAAGCACGATCAAAGAATTTTTTCGTTTGCAGCGGCAGTACAACATGGAACCGAAGATTCTCATCCAATACCGCCGGCAAGCCTTCGAGAGAATGGAGATCAACCGCACGCGCGTGAACTTCGACGACGAACTGCTGGCGACGCGCAATCTCGATCTGCTCGGGCCTCTACGCGGGGCGCGGCGAATGCTTCGCTACGGCAGCGCCATCCTTGAAATAAAAGTCGACGGCTATTTGCCGCAGTGGCTGCATATGTTGATAGCCAAGTACGACTTGCAGGCTCAAGCGATTAGCAAATATTGCTATGCCGTGCGCAGCGAGGCGCGGCTTTCTGCGTCCGGACGCGCCGACGATGAATGAAGTTGGTTCGTTGCAATGCTTTCGTTTCATGAGTTGTGATTGAATCATTTCTTGAAGAAAGACGATGCGGAGAATTTCTAAGCCGGTCTTGTTGTTGGCGGTCTCGTTCGCTCAGGCCAATGCGCAAGACGTCAAATTAACCACGTATGAGTTTAAACAGCCGCCGGTGATCGGCGAATATCATGGCGTCGCCATTCATGATGGCGGCATCTCCGGCATGTCTTATATACAAGGCTCGCGCAACGAATTTTATTTGCTCACCGATCGGGGCCCGAATGCCGACGCCGCGAATGCGAACGGCGGCACAGAAACGAAAATATTTCCTTTTCCAAAATTCGCTCCAAAGATTTTGAAAGTGCGCGCCGAGGGAGATTCTCTACGGATTCTTGAGACGTTAACTTTGAAACTCCCGGGCGGCGCAACTGCCACCGGCATTCCGCATCCACTAGGCAAGGGAGAATCCGGCGAAGTTGCATGGAGCGACACGAATAAGACGCCGGTCAATCTCGACGAATGGGGCATCGATAGCGAAAGCCTCGGGATCAGTAATGACGGGAACTTCTGGATTGGCGATGAATACAGCCCCAGCATCTGGCGGGTCAATGGAAAGAGCGGCGAGCTTTTTACGCGTTATTCGCCTTATGGCAACTCAACGCATGAAAGCGCGATTGATTCTGTGTTGGCGAAACGTCGACCGAATAGAGGGTTCGAGGGAATTGCTTGTACGCCAAGCGGAAAAGTTTATGCCATCTTGCAAGCGCCGATTTACAACCCAAACAAAGCCGCAGGAGAATCAACGCGCTTGCATCGAATTCTTGAAATCGATCCGGGGACGAATGCCACCAGAGTGTTTGCCTATGAACATGAGCTTCCGACCGGGAGCATTCGCAACAAGGATTGGAGCATCGGCGATATGACGTCTATCAATGATCATGAGTTTTTGGTGATTGAGCATGCCTCGCGGAACGGCGAAAATGTCAGAAAAATTTTCAAGATCAATCTGGCCAGCGCGACGCCGATTACGCGCGAAAGCTTTGACGGCAAAACTTTTGAGCAATTGGAAAACGCAGCGGGGTGCATGGCACATGGAATTATTCCGGTAAAAAAGACTCTTTATTTTGATTTACTGGCCAATGGCTGGGACGCGAAATACGATAAACCCGAAGGCATTGCCGTGGTAAACGACACAACCATCGCCGTCATCGCTGACAATGATTTTGGCGTCGAGGCGCCGAATCTCGATGGCATATTAATCGGCACGGACAAGAAAACGGTGTTGCATGAATTCACGGTGCCTCGCAGCATGGCATTGAACGTGGTGAATGGTAATCGCAAGGCAGTTGCAGGCAATTGAAGACGATTTTTCATCTGTGGGAAGCATCATGAACTTGAAAAATAAAGAAAAAATTACCGCTGGTCTCGAACGAATCAGCAGCCCGGTGCGTTGGATTTGGCCGAAGCTTGGCGACGCCGTCATCGGCATTTTTTCAATTTTACTGATCGCACTTTGTTGCTTGACATATTCGACGGAGCTTTCGATCTACGCCAGCAAGCTGTTTAACGAGAACAAATACGTTGCTTTGATCAACGGCTTCGTCAATCCGTTTCGCAACCAGCATCTCTTGATGAATTCAGGATTACCGATTTACGATCTCAAAATCAAGCGCCAGGAATATGCCGTCATCGAACAAGTGGTGGCGGATAATCTCAAGCAAGGGCGGATGAACGAGGAAACCCAGCGTTGGGCGAATGCGAAATTCATCCACGATGGTTTGACATATGATGTCAAAGTGCGGGTGAGGGGAGACCTTGCGCCGCATTGGGCTGGGCCGAAGAAATCCTGGCGCATCAAGTTTGTTAGAGAAAAACTTGAATACAACGGTGCAGTGCTTGAGGAACCAATTTATTTCCAAGGCAAACGCCAGATCAATCTCATTATTCCCAGCGACAAACGTTTCGCGCTCGCCAAGTTTATTAATGATCTGCTGAAAGAAGAAGGGCTTGTTGCGCTTCGTGACCGGTTTGCGATTCTGCGGATCAACGGAATTGTGCAAGGCCTCTACTACGAGACCGAACATTTTGATAAACCTCTCTTTGCCGCGCAAGGCCGGCCGGAGACGACGGTTTTTGGACAGACCGATCGCGGGATGCATTTTGAGCAATACACGAAGTATGGCACGCCCGGCGCCGCCGATGCGAAGTATGATATTGGAACATTGCGCTTGGCGGTCGAGCCTGTTGGCGAGCTGGGCATGCGCGCCATTCAGGTTTTGAACGAGCATTGCCTCAAACCTTCCCCTGCAAATTTTCGCCGCGCCCGCGCCGTGCTCGACTGGGACAAATATCTGCGTATGCGCGCGATGGCGACGCTCTGCAATACGAATCATCTGCGCTTTGGCTCGGACAACTTAAAGCTTTATTTCGATCCAAGCCGCGGTTTGTTGGAGCCGATTCCCTGGGATGTTCTTCTCGTGAAAATGCCGAAGGAGCCTGGCACGATTGATTATTGGAATAACCATGGCCTCGATGAGCTGCAACGCTCAACGCTGTTGGATCCTGAGTTGCGCTTGCAGCGCAATAAGATTCTCTGGTCGTGGGTGGGTGACGGCGGCGATAGCTTGATGGCGAGATACAACAAGATTCATGAGCGTATCCGCCCGCTTGCCTGGGCCGACGTATTGACGACGCCGATTCAAGGCCTCAAAATGGACGAAGTGAAGAAGGAGCTTGACTTCAACGTCCGCCGGACGCACAAAGTGCTGCACACGTCGACGACGAACTTTACTTACAAGCTCGAGGCCAACAATCGCGCCGCATTGGAGCTCGCGGCCATGAACTTCAGCGGCATTCAGCTCAAAAAAATCGAGCTTACCGATTCTCTCAACTTTACTGGTCGCTATCTTCTTTTTGAAGATAAAGATGAAGATGGCGAACTGCAGGAGTACGATCCGGTTGTTGCCGAAGCCGCAGCAGTGAATGGGGAGATCAACTTTGCATTCGATGAGTTCATTTCTCCAGAATTGGAGTATCATTCGGATTACATCGAAAACAGATATTGGGAGTTCTTCGATACAAAAGTTAACCGCAGGCGCTTCTTCTTGGTCGGCAAGCTGACGCCCGAGAAGCGCGATCCGCTGGAGTGGACGCCGCCGCAGATTAATGTTTTAGCTTTTAATGCCGTAACCGGCCACGAGATTCCTTGCGGCCTCACCAGCTCCGGACAGCTTGCGCCGGATAATTCCATCGGTATCAGGACCATTGATATGTCTGATCCATGGGATTTGGAAGCGCCGCAGCTTACGCTTACAGAATTTTTGCGCAAGCATCCGCAATTTGCCGCGAGTAAAGAAATTGCCGGTGCAGCGGAGCTGAGCGGCAAAGTGACCATCGACGGCGCGGTTTTCGTTCCGGTTTCAGTGCCGCTTATTATCAAGCCCGGAACCGACATCACCATGAAGCCGGGAGCGAATGTCATTTGTTATGGCGGTCTGACTTCCATCGGCACACCGGAGAATCGCATTCGCATTCACGGCGACGATAGCGGCGATCCTTTTGATACGTTCGCCGTCGTTCGGCCCAAACAAAAAGTTATAGTGAAGTTCACGGACATTCAGCATGGCGGCCAGTCGCAGATCAACGGCATGTTGTTCACCGGCGGGTTTGCCGTGCACAACGGCGATTTGGAAATGGACAACTGCCGCATCACCGACATGCAGAGCGAAGACGGTTTGAATGTAAAGAACGGCCACATTCTGGTGACCAACTGCTTTTTTGCAAATACCGCCAGCGATGCCTTCGATATCGATTTTGGCAAAGGAGAGATTCGTGATAGCCATTTCATGAACACTGCCGGCGATGCAGTTGATTTCTCCGGCAGCCATATGACGGTGAGCGGCTGCCGGTTCGAAGACATCGGCGACAAGGGGACCAGCGTCGGTGAAGATTCGCATCCGATTCTCGTGAACAATCTTTATTTGCGCTGTAACATCGGCGTGGCGTGCAAGGACCTATCAAGCCCGAAAATCGCGCACTGCACTTTTGTTGATAACAAACTGGCAATCGAAGCCAAGCGCAAAAAAGAATTTTTCGGCGGCGGATCGGGGGAGTTCGTCAATTGCGTGTTCTCCGGTAATGTCGAGTTATTTACGGAAGACTATTTTTCACAAAACAAAATCACGATCCGTCAATCGATCGTGGACGTGCAGACAACGTGGCCAACTTGCAAGACGGCGGAGATTCGCTTCGTGGATCCAACACAAGGGAACTATTTCTTTGATGCTTCGACGCTGGCCAGTAACGGCCTTGATATTTCGGCGCCGGCGTGGATACCGCATACGACCAATGGCGCCGTTCATAAAGTGCCGGGCATCTTTGAAAGCGCGACGAATCAAGTACGCGCTCAGGCAACGCAGCGTGCGAACAGATTTGCCGTAGATCGTTAGTCTTTGGGTATCGCCACGATTAAATCCGTGTGAGTTGATTTGATAAATTGAGTTCATCCAGCAAGGAGGCTGTATGAGATATTTTATTTGCCAAGGGTCTTTCTAAAAACTGGAAAGCAGCGAGGAATTCAGAGTGATGCAGTTGCGTCGCTACATTTTTTCTTTGTTGACGGCTCGAAATGCGTCGATGGCGCTTGCCGTTCTTTCGGCAATGCTGCTTGTGCCGCCGTCGAACCCTCGCCCACCGTATCCCGTCTTTTCCCCACAAAAGGGAGCTGCGTCCAGCCCCATCCCTCAGCTTACCCGCCTCTTGCGCCCGCGCCGCGTGCAACCGCGCATCGTGGCGATCAAGCCGCCCAGCATTGTTCTTTTTGAGTTTGATCGTTTCGATCTCGATTTCACTGCCAAGCCCGAACCGGCGCAGGTAACGGTTTGCACGAATTTTCGTTCGTCATTCGTGGCTCCGTTTCGCCAGGACATTTACCGACCAACAATTTCTCAATGTGATTTTGGCTTCCAGTTGACGCGCGCCGGTCCTCTGAAAATTTAGTTTATTGGCAGAAGCGGCTGTTCAATCCATCAAAGTTTTTTTCCTATATGCGCTGGCACCGGCAAGGTCGCAGTCAGCGCTTTGAAAGTTTATGGAAGAGACTGAGCAATGTTGGAAAAACGTTTCGAGGAAAATATGAAAGTGACGCTACGCAACGCGATCTTTGTCTTCGGCATGCTGGCTTCAGGCCAGTTGGCGTGGACGCAGGGACAACCGATCAACTTTTCGATTTTTGCGGATATTCCATACGGAAGCAGTGAAACTGATGAGCTCATACTGCAGGTCGCGGATCATAATCTCTATAGTTCTTCGGAGTTGGTGGTGCATTTGGGCGACATCAAGTCCGGAACCTCGTCTTGTCCGCAATCGAACTATACCGACGTTGCAGATATTTTAAAGCAGCTGAAAGTTCCGGCCTACATCATTCCCGGGGACAACGAGTGGACCGATTGCTCCAATCCCTCGCAGGCCTGGGGCTACTGGATGAGCCATTTCAGTAATCTCGAAGATAACTTTTGCGGGGCACCCCAGACCCAACACCAAAGCGTTCGGCCGGAGAATTTTGCTTTTGTCAAAAGCGGCGTGTTGTTTGTCGGCATCAATTTGCCCGCCGGGGAGTTGAGCACCTCCGAAGGAAACACGCGGATGCAACAGAATGCCGATTGGGTGAATGAGCAGCTTGATGCCAACATCTCTCAGGTACGCGCCGCGGTGGTTTTTGGCCACGCCGGAAATGAAAGCCCTCGAGGTTTCTTCTTCGATCAATTCAAATTGTCGGTTGCAGATTTCGGCAAGCCGGTTCTGTACATGATGGGAAACGATCATTCCTTCAGGCGCGACGACGGTTGGTTATCGACATCGAATCTGACGCGAATAACTCTGGATGACGGTTTTCCTTCGTTGCCGCTGCAATTGACGGTGGACATGAGCGGCGCAAACATGTTTGCCGTGGAGCGTATGCAATGGGACGTTTCTTCGCAGCCATACAACATGGCGCCGTGCGTGAATGCCGGGTCCGACCAGGCGATTACCTTTCCAGCGGCGGCGAATCTGAGCGGCGAGGTTTCCGATGACGGCGATCCCACCGGCTCGCTCACCACGACGTGGAGCAAGCTGAGCGGTCCCGGAACGGTGACCTTTGGCAATCCGAACGCGCTGGCAACGAGCGCAAGCTTTAACGCCGGCGGGACTTATGTGCTGCGACTGACTGCAAACGACGGTGCGCTACAAACGACCGACGATCTTACCGTCGACGTCACGGTTCAGGGCCCGGCTCTTGCCATCAACGATGTGACGGTGACCGAGGGCAACTCAGGCACGATGAATGCCACTTTCACTGTGACTCTGTCGAACGGCACCGGCGGAAGCGTGACGGTTGATTATTTAACCGCTGACGGCACGGCGGTGCAAGGCAGCGATTACAACTCGATTGCCGGAACGTTGTTGTTTTCCGGAAGCACGACAAGCCAACCCATCAATGTGCCGATCATCGGGGATCTTACTGACGAGCCGGACGAGACGTTTTTCGTGAATCTCTCGAACGCGGTTGGCGCTACACTCGGCGACGGCCAGGGGCAAGGCACGATTACGGATGACGATCTACCCGTACCACCGGTCATCAGCTCGTTCAACCCGACGGAAGGCTCAGTGAGCATCGAAGTGACGATTGCCGGCAGCAATTTTACCGGCACCAGCAGCGTGAAGTTCAACGGCACGCCGGCGACAACGTTTGCGATCGATTCCGACTCCCAAATTCGCGCCACGGTTCCGACCGGCGCGACCACCGGCAAAATCAGCGTGACAAATGTGGGCGGAACGGTGGAGAGCGCAACCGATTTTATCGTTACCGCCGGTGGGCCGCCGATGACCTTTTTCCCGGCGGAAGACGCCTACGTCAAGTCGTCGACGCCGACGACGAGTTTTGGAGGCGCGTCGAGCTTACGCGTGCGCCAGAGCGCCAGCGAGATAATGTATAGTTATCTGAAGTTCAGCATTAGCGGCGTTTCTGGACCCGTGCAAAGCGCAACGCTGCGGCTTAATGTCGACAATGCCGGCCCGGACGGCGGCGGTGTCTATGCGGTTGTGAATGATTTTCTCGGCACCTCGACGTCGTGGGTGCAAAGCACGCTAAACTGGAACAATGCTCCGGCGATTAGCGGCTCACCGTTGAGCAGTATGGGCGCGGTAAGCATCGGCGCTTGGGTTGAATTCGACGTAACCGCGGCGGTTACTGGCAACGGCACGTTCAGCTTCGCGATCAAGAATAGCAATTCCGATGCTGTTTATTACAACTCCAAAGAAAGCTCCAGCGATCCGGAATTGGTTATTCAAATCGGCACCGGCGCGCCGCCGCCCAGCATTACGTCTTTCACGCCGGCGAGCGGCTTGGTTGGCACGCAAGTCACCATCACCGGAAGCAGCTTCAGCGGCGCTACCAGCGTGAAATTTAACGGCACGATGGCATCGACGTATTTTGTAGATTCTTCGACGCAAATTCGCGCCACTGTACCAACGGGCGCGACGACCGGCACGATCAGCGTGACCACAAGCTCCGGAACTTCTTCGAGCTTTTCGAGCTTCACCGTTATTCCTCCAGCGCCGGTTATTTCTTCATTCAATCCAGCCAGCGGCCCGGTCGGCACGGTTGTGACGATTACCGGCAGCAATTTTGCCGGCGCCAGCAGCGTGCAGTTTAACGGCACGGCGGCTGCCACATATACGGTCGATTCAGCATCTCAGATTACCGTCACGCTTCCGGCCGGCGCGACCAATGGAAAAATCAACGTAACCACTGCAGGAGGAACGGCGCAGAGCGCCACGGATTATACCGTGATACCGCCGCCGACAATCGCCTCGTTTAATCCAACGAGTGGCATCATCGGAAGCGTTGTGACCATTACCGGTACAAATCTCACCGGCGCAACGAGTGTTAAATTCAACAACGTCGCGGCGTCAACGTACACCGTAAATTCCGAGACCGAGATTGTTGCAAACGTACCTTCCGGCGCACCCACCGGAAAGATCAGCGTGACGACGGCTGGCGGCACGGTACTGAGCGCCGACGACTTCACAGTGATTCCGCCACCGACGGTTTCGTCGTTTACACCGGCAAGCGGTTTGGAAGGCGCATCGGTGACGATCACTGGTAGCCAATTTACCGGGGCGACGAGCGTTATGTTCAACAACACCGCCGCGTCGATTTTTACCGTGGATTCCGACACGCAAATTCAAGCCAATGTTCCTGCCGGAGCAACGGCGGGCAAGATTAGCGTCACCGCACCCACGGGCATCGGGATAAGCGCGAGTGATTTCACCGTCCTCCAGCCGCCACCGACGATTGCTTCTTTCAATCCGACGAGCGGCTTGGCAGGAATCGAAGTCACCATCACCGGCACGAATTTTATCAACGTCAGCAGTGTAAAGTTTAATAACGTGAATGCTGCTTCGTTCACGACTGATTCTCAAACCCTGCTTCGTGCGACGGTATCGGCGAGCGCAACGACGGGAAAAATCAGCGTTACAACGCCCGGCGGAACAGCCGCTAGCGTGGATGATTTCACCGTGCCACCGCCTGCGATTGCCTCGTTCAATCCGGCCAGCGGAGTTGTTGGCTCCGAAGTGACGATCACGGGAAGCAATTTCACCGGCGCGAGCAACGTGAAGTTTAACACAACGACTGCCCCGACGTATGTTGTGGAATCGGCAACTCAGATTCGCGCGACTGTTCCGACCGGCGCGACCACCGGCAAGCTGAGTGTCACTACCGTTGCCGGCACGGCGCAGAGCATCGATGACTTCACGGTGACGTTGCCGCCGCCGCCGACCGTTGCTTCATTCAATCCAACGAGCGGCATGGAAGGCTCAGCCGTCACCATCACCGGGACGAATTTCACCGGCGCCTCCAGTGTGAAGTTCAATAATCTTGCAACATCAACGTTCACGATAAATTCTGCCACCGAGATCGTTGCCAACGTTCCTTCCGGCGCAACCACCGGCAAAATCAGCGTAACGAATGTCGGCGGCACTGGCGAAAGCATTGATGATTTCACCGTAATACCGTCGCCGCCGACGATCAGCTCGTTTACGCCAACCAGTGGCCCGGCCACGACCGTGGTGACGATCACGGGTACGCACTTCACCGGGGCGACGGTTGTGCAATTCAATAGTATGAATGCTGCGACGTTCACAGTGATGTCGGCAACGCAAATTCAGGCGGAAGTGCCGATCGGCGCAACGACCGGCAAGATCAGTGTGACGGCGCCGGGCGGATCGGTTCAAAGTGCAACAGACTTCACGGTGACCAGCGGCGCGTCGCAAGTGACGGTTACTCCGGCGGAAGACGCTTATGTGAAGTTATCGGTGCCGACGACAAGCTTTGGCACGGCCCAGAACTTACGAGTGCGCCAAACCAGCAGCGATATTTTGTATAGCTATTTGAAGTTCAACGTGACCGGCGTTACCGGGCCGGTGCAAAGCGCCAAGCTCAGGGTTTATGTGAGCAATGCCGGACCGGACGGCGGGGGCGTTTATGCGGTGTCGAATGATTTTCTTGGCACCTCGACGCCGTGGGTGCAAAGCACACTGAATTGGAATAACGCTCCGCAGATCAGCGGCTCACCTTTGAGCAGCGTTGGCGCGGTGACGCTCAACACTTGGGTCGAGTTCGACGTGACTGCGGCAGTTTCCGGAAACGGCACGTTCAGCTTCGCGATCAAGAACGCCAATTCCGATGCGGTGTATTATCACCCCAAAGAGGCGGCAAACGATCCGCAGTTGGTGATCGACGTCGGCACCGGGCCGCCACCGCCGATTGTTTCATCATTTACGCCGACGAGCGGATTGGTTGGCGTCGAGGTGACAATCACTGGCAGCAATTTCAACGGCGTCAGCAGTGTGAAGTTTAACAATACGACGGCGACGAATTACACGGTCGATTCAGCGACGCAGATTCGGGCAAATGTTCCGACCGGCGCGACCACCGGAAAAATTAGCGTGACCGGCTCAACCGGAACCGGGTTGAGCGCGGCTAATTTCACCGTTCTCCAACCGCCGCCGACGATAACGTCGTTTACACCGACAAGCGGCTTGGTGGGAATCGAAATCACCATCGCCGGCACGAATTTCATCAGCGTCAGCAACGTGAAGTTCAACACCACGAACGTAACTTCATCTATCGTCGATTCGGAGGCGCAAATTCGCGCCATCGTGCCGGCGGGCGCCACCACCGGTAAAATTAGCGTCACTGCCGCCGGCGGGACAGTCGTGAGCACGGATGATTTCACGGTGACGGTGCCGCCGGCGCCAACGATTACCTTGTTCACGCCAACAAGCGGATTAGTGGGGATCGAGGTGACGATTACCGGCACGAATTTCATCAGCGTCAGCAACGTGAAGTTCAACACCACGAACGTCACTTCGTCAACCGTTGATTCGGAGACACAAATTCGCGCCACCGTGCCGGCGGGCGCCACCACCGGTAAAATTAGCGTCACTGCCGCCGGCGGAACGGTGGTGAGCACGGATGATTTCACGGTCACGTTACCGCCGCTGCCGTCCATTGCTTCGTTCACTCCGATGAGCGGCCCAACGGGAACGGAGGTGACCATCACCGGCGGCAACTTCACCGGCGCGAGCAGCGTGAAGTTCAACGACGTGAACGCGTCGTCCTTTGTGGTTGATAACGACACGCAGATTCGCGCAACCGTTTCTGCGACCGCAACCACCGGCAAGATCAGCGTGACCAACGCCGGAGGCACGGCTTCCAGTGTTGATGACTATACCGTGACCTTTGCCGGCGGCGCGACCGTGACGTTCAATCCCACGGATGATGCTTACGTTCGCTCAGGAACCTTTACGTCAACGAATTTCTGGACCTCAACGACGCTCCGTGTCCGGCAAACCACCAGCGAGCTGCTTTACACGTACCTGAAGTTCAACGTTAGCGGGCTGGGGAGCGCTGTGGAAAACGCCAAATTGCGCTTGAAGGTTGTCGACGCCGGCGCAGACGGCGGCACGTTGCATCTGGTGTCGAATGATTACGAAGGCACGAGTACCCCCTGGGAAGAAGCCGGTCTGCTATGGACGAACGCCCCGGCCATCAGCAGCTCGCCGTTGCTTTCTATCGGCGCGGTAACCACCGGCGTCATTATCGAGCTTGATGTGACTGCCGTGGTGACCGGCAATGGCATCTACAGCTTTGGCATAAAGACACTTTCATCCGATGCCGTGCACTACCAATCGAAGGAAGGCGCGACCAAGCCGGAATTGGTCATTCAAACTGTTTCTTCTTCGGTGGCAGTGCTTTCGCATCCGGAGGATGAAGCAAAATCTCACGAGGAAGAGGAGGAGGAGGAAGAAGCCAAGACCGACGGCGGCTATCAGCCGGGCGGCATGCCGAAGGAATTGAAATTGGCATTCGCCTATCCAAATCCGTTCAACGGTCAAACGAGAATCGAATATGGCCTGCCGGAAGAACGCCATGTTCGGTTGATGATTTTCAACGCGCTTGGGCAGTTGATTACGACGCTTGTCGATGAAACGCAGTCGCCTGGCTACAAGCGGGTGCTGTGGAATGGAAAAGACAAGCATGGCCTGCCGGTTAGCTCCGGAATTTATTTGTATACTCTCGAAACCGGACATAAGCGGTTGACTGGTAAGGTTGTCTTCCAGCAGTAAGTCGATAAACAGTGGCTGCGCCCCCGCTCTAGGCGAAGAGTGGGGGCGCGGCAAATGTTGTCGTAAATGGAACGTGCGATCTTGTTTTGCTAAACACTCTCATCATCGACATCAAGAATTGGAGAGCTTACATGGCTAATTCAAAACCTTCGGCGCAGAGGAACAAGCGTAACTTCAGAAGTTTGGCAACACGCAGCATGTTTTTCATGGTCATTTTTGTCGGATTTATTTTGGCGCTCTCGAACGCCGAGGCGTTGCGCGCTCAACCTTGTTCTTCGACGCCGGTGTTAGCCGGTTATCGCGATTTTGGCTTCGGCACCACGGTGATTGCTACCCCGACGGCGGAAAAACCGGAGAGCAAACTTTGGTGGAACGACGGCTTTTGGTGGGGAAGTCTGTGGAGCACGGCTTCGAATAAATATCGCATCTATCGTTTCAGCACAGCCAGCCAGTGCTGGGAAAATGTCGGTCCGGATATTGACGACCGCTCGCAAACACTGTCGGATGCTTTGTGGGATGGAAACAAGCTCTACATTGCCTCGCATGTTTTTTCAAACACCGGCTCCAGCACAACGACGGCAAACGCTGCAAGACTTTATCGCTACAGCTATAATAGTTCCACGGACACATACACGCTGGACAGCGGTTTTCCGGTCACGACCAACCTTGCCAAGTCTGAAGCATTGGTATTAGCTAAAGACTCAATGGGAAAACTCTGGATTACCTGGACGCAGGGCGGCAAGGTCAAGGTCAATCGCTCGACAACCAACGATCTCACCTGGGGAACCGCGTTCGATCTTCCCGTGCAAGGCGGTAATGCCAAAAGCGACGACATCTCCAGTATTGTTGCGTTCAGCGGCAACAAGATCGGCGTGATGTGGAGCAACCAGAACGATTTGAAGAACTACTTTGCCGTTCACCTCGACGGCGATCCTGATACGCAATGGCAGCCGCGCGAAGAGGCGTTGGCCGATGCGTCGCTCGGCGCGGTGTCCGATGATCATATCAACCTCAAGATGACCTCGGACGACGGAGGCAATCTCTACGCCGTGACCAAAACCAGTCTGTCCAATCTCGATCATCCGCTGATTTATTTACTTCGTCGTACGTCAAGCGGCGTGTGGACGCGTCACGTCGTCGGCAGGAAGAGCGATAATCATACCCGCCCGATCGTTTTGATTGATGACGAAAACCGGCGCGTTTACGTGTTTGCCAAGAGCGATAACGGCACCAACGGCACGATTCGCATGAAGAGCGCCAGCCTGGACGATTTGGTTTTTCCAGCCGGTCTTGGCGATATTTTTATTCGCAGCACCACGGACGACGACATCAACAATCCGACCTCGACCAAGCAAAATGTCAACGGGACGACGGATTTGCTCGTGCTGGCCAGCGATGAGGGCACGCGCAATTACATGCACAATTTTATCGATCTGCCGGGCGGCGGGGGCGGCACACAATTTACGCTGACAACCAGTACGGTCGGTTCGGGAACCGTCACGCCGTCCGGTGGCACTTATAATTCCGGCACGCAAGTGCAATTGACGGCGACGCCGTCTTCGGGTTGGGTGTTCGACCATTGGAGCGGTGCTTTGAGCGGTTCGACCAACCCCCAAACTATTACGATGAACTCCGACAAGAGCGTCATCGCGACGTTCGTTCAACAGTCAGGCCCGTTTACGTTGACGACGCTCACCGTCGGATCAGGGACCATTAGCTTGGATCCACCGGGTGGGACGTATAACAGCGGCCAGCAAGTCACGGTGACCGCGAATGCCTCAGTGGGTTGGGCATTCAGCAACTGGAGCGGCGATTTGAGCGGCTCGACCAATCCTGAAACCATCGTCATGAACGCGAATAAGAGCGTGACGGCAACCTTCACCCAAAATGGAGGCAGTGGTCAAATCGTTCACGAAGAAACCAGAACCGGCGGCTCGACCAGCTCAGCCACGGTGTCGACATCGTCAAGCCTTACGGCGGTAGGTGGAAATCTTTATCTTGCCGCAATCTCGACAAAGAACCGAGTCAGCGTCAATTCGGTGTCCGGCCTCGGCTTGACCTGGACGCTCGTGAAAGCGCAATGCGCCGGCCGCAATCAAACCGGCGTCGAAGTGTGGATGGCGCAGGGAACCCCGAGCAGCAATGCTGTGGTAACGGCCACACTGGCCAGCGCGCCAAGCAGCGCAGTCATTGCCGTTACCAGATATTCCGGCGTCGATGCCAACGATCCGGTTGGAAATTTCATTTCCGGAAATACGCTCGGCCTCAACGGCGCGTGCTCCGGAGGTACCGACAACACCTCTTATTCATTCAATTTGACCACGACGATAAGCGGCGCTTTCGCTTACGGCGCGGCGGCAATGCGCAGCAAGACCCACACGCCGGGCGCCGGCTACACGGAGCGCGGCGAAATCCTGCAAGGCTCTGGAGGCAGTGTGGCATCCGTCGCCGTCATGGACAAAGTCGTTAATCCGGCAGCAAGTATCGCGGTCAACGGCACGTTCAGCGCTTCCGTCGATTGGGCAATGGTCGGCGTTGAAATTAGGCCGCAAGTTTCAGGACCGCTTACGCAGGAGATCCCGGTGAAAGAGTTTGCGAAGGTTGCCGCTGCAACAGCGCCGAACGAATTCCAGCTTCATCAAAATTATCCCAATCCGTTCAACCCGACGACGATGATTAGCTATGCCCTGCCGGAAGCGAGTCCAGTGCGACTCATCATTTATGACATGATCGGAAGGACGGTAGCCGTTTTGGTCGATGCGATACAGAATGCCGGAGCCTATTCACAGGCTTGGAATGGGATGGATTCCCAGGGACGTCAGGCAGCGAGTGGAACGTACTATTACCGGCTTGAGGCGGGAGCGCACAAACAAACGATCAGGATGACGTTGATCCGCTAACATGGTCACTTGCGAAAATTGCTAACGGAATGTCCGTCCGAAAAGAGTTCAAACCTCGGCTCGGCTGAGGTTTTAGTGTGCGCTTGTCGTCAGCGCTTGAGCGTTTTGCCTGCATCCCGGCGACGGGATTGCAGGGAGATCTTTTAAGAATACCGATTTTCGGACGGACACTAACTTCGGAGGATGAATAACACGCGCCGGTATGGCCGTGAAGAATCTCTTTTCCGCCAATAAGCGGCATTGTAGGTACAGAAATAAAGTCGTTTAGCAAGAATTTGCCGATGCGTACGAACAGGTATTTTTTTCTTAAATCTCTTTAAACCGGATTTAAGAAGCTGAAAGACTTCGGGGCTTAGAGGGAGCGAGAGCAAGCTGGCAGGAGGGAGCCTACCAGACCTCACAATTTACAATTTCATCGAATCAACGACGCCGTTGGAAGCTATTACCGTGATCGAAGGGACGCGTCACGAGGTAGTGATCCTTTGCCAAGGACTACGCGTCCAAGCAAACGGTGCGCGCGTTTGAACTGTAGCATGAGAGATATCCGGAATGCCCGCCTTCGGGCAAAAAACGTCATTCGCCGGACAATGGTTCTGCTATCGTCGGCAGCGGCCCTGTCGTTTCTGCGCCCGGCCCCGGCGCAGGCTCAGTCCGTTCCCGTGACCGTCGGCTATCGCGATTTTTATTTCGGCACGCAAGTGAATAGCACGCCGACCGGTGAAAAAGCTGAGAGCAAATTGTGGTGGAACGACGGATTGTGGTGGGGAAGCCTCTGGGATGCGACGCTTGGCAAGTACGCGATTCACAAGTATAATCAATCCACACAATGCTGGACGAGCACCGGCGTGGCGATCGATAACCGGACTGCTTCGAAGACCGATGTGCTTTGGGATGGAACACACCTTTATATAGCGTCGCACACGGGCGTCGACCAAAGCGGGCGACTCTATCGGTATAGCTACAATACCTCGATGCAAAGCTACAGTTTGGATGCCGGCTTTCCAGTCAACGTAAACAATTCCAAGTCTGAAGCATTAGTGCTGAGCAAGGATTCGACCGACCAGCTCTGGGTAACCTGGGTCGAGGGCGGCAAAGTGAAGATTAATCGCACAACCGGCACCAACGTTTTGAATAGTTATTTGAGGTTTGCGGTAAGCGGATTGAGCGGAGCCGTGCTGAGCGCGAAGCTGCGACTGAACGTAGTGAATGCGAGCACCGATGGTGGCGAGGTCTATGCGGTGTCGAACGACTACAATAGCACGGCAACGCCGCTGAGCGTGGTAGGAATTGCAGCAGTAGGAAATTGGGTGGAGTTCGTTGTGACGGCGGCAATCAGCGGGAATGGGACTTTCAGTTTCGGGTTGAAGAACAACTCCTCGGATGACGTGCATTACAGCTCGCGGGAAGGTACGAACAAACCGGAATTGGTTGTTCAATTTGTGGCAGGCTCGTTGGCGGGTCACGATAGTTTTGAAGATGCAACCGCGCCAATATCTCTTCCCGAAGGATACCGCCTGAATCAGAATTACCCGAATCCGTTCAACGGCCAAACGATCATTGAATACGCGTTGCCGGCGGCGAGCGAGGTGCGGCTTGGCATTTACAATTCTCTCGGGCAGATCGTTCGCCGGCTGGTTGAAGAATCGCAAAGCGAGGGTTATAAAAGAGTGCTGTGGGATGGCAGGGATGACTATGGCGTGAGTGTGGGCTCCGGTGTTTATTTTTATCAATTGGAGGCGGATCTCATCGTTTGAGCGGTAAGATGATTTTTCAACAATAACGAAAATGAGGCGCACACTGCGGTAGCTAATTTCAACGGAATGAAGTATCACTCATCGTCTTCACAGGGAAGAGGAAGGCTGGATCTAAGAAGGAACTTTGGCTCGTTCGATCCAATTGGGCGACAACTACAGCACTAACATCAGCGAGGATAGCATCATGCACTCCAACGGTATTGGTTCGCACAGAAAAGGTCGTCGTGCACCATTAACCAACGTCACGCGGCTTATTGTGAGCTTTGGCGCCGTCATGGCCATGCTGGTTTTCAGCGGAGCGCCGGCGGCCTATGCGCAATCTACGCTGATAGCGGCCGGCTATCGGGACTTTGATTTTGGCGCCGCAGTCACTAACACGCCGACCGGTGAAAAACCGGAGAGCAAAATTTGGTTCAACGACGGCTTCTGGTGGGGAAGCCTATGGAGTCCGGCGGAAAACTCTTACACTATCCACAAATTCAGCGTTGCCACCCAAAGTTGGACGAGCACGGGAACAGCCATCGATGATCGCGGCCAGTCCAAGGGCGATGCGCTATTCAAGAACAGTATCAATAAACTTTACGTTGTATCGCACATTTATTCAACCATTCCCGGCCCGGCTTCATTGGGACAGGAAGCACGTCTTTATCGCTATTCCTACTCCGCTGGCGTCTTTACCCTCGATGCTGGTTTTCCAGTTAATGTCAACAGCTCGGTCTCAGAGACGTTAGTGCTCGATAGAGATTTGACAGGACAACTGTGGATCACCTGGACGGAGAGCGGCAAAGTCAAAATAAATCGCAGCACGACGGATGACCTGACGTGGGGCACGCCGTTCGATTTGCCAGGCCAGGGAACGAACATCGACCCTGACGATATTTCTTCGGTCGTTGCCTTCGGCGACGACAAAATCGGCGTCATGTGGTCGAACCGTAGTGACCAAAAAGCTTATTTTGCCGTTCATTTGGATAGCGATGCGGACCTGACGTGGCAAGCGCCCGAACAAGCGTTGGCAGATGCGGTGCTCGGCAGCGTTGCGGACGATCACCTCAATCTCAAGATGGCCATCGACGGCTCTGGGAATCTTTATGGCGTCGGCAAGACGCGATTGGCGGCGAGCGGATCGCCTCACATTTACGTTCTCCAAAGAACTTCTGCTGGCGTATGGTCAAAGCACCTGGTTGGCAAAGTCAAAGACGGGCACACGCGTCCCATCATCGCGATCGACGATGGGAATGGAAAAATCTATGTCCTCATGATGTCCGATGTGACCGGCGACGATGTGATCTATATGAAAAGCTCTCTTTTCCCCGATCCCGTGTTTGCCGAAGGCGCCGGCACACCGTTCATCATGAGCACGACCGAGACCCACATCAGCAATCCAAGCTCGACGAAGCAGCACATGGATTCCAACACCGGACTCTTGGTCATTGCCAGCGATCAAAACACTCACGACTATTTTCATAATTACCTCGATCTCAGCTCCAGCGGCGATCCGACTATTGCGTCGTTTATGCCGTCCAGCGGTACCATGGGCGCGGAAGTGACGATCTCCGGAACGAATTTTACCGGCGCGACAAGCGTCAATTTTAACGGCATTACCGCCGGGGCGTTTACGCTCGTTTCCGAAAACGAGATTCGCGTAACCGTTCCGGACGACGCGACCACGGGAAAAATAACCGTGACGACGGTCGGCGGAGAAACGATCAGCTCGAATGATTTTTCCGTGCTTCCATCCATCACGTCATTTACACCGGCGACGGGCTTTGTTGCAACCGAAGTAACCGTCGCCGGCAATAATTTCGGCGATGCGACCGACGTAAAATTCAACGGCGTTTCGGCTTCTGCATTTACCATTGATTCGGAAAATCAGATTCGGGCAAATGTTCCCAGCGGCGCCACCACCGGCAAGATTACCGTGGTCACCGTTGGCGGGTCGACGTTGAGCGCCGGTAATTTTACGGTGGTCGCATCGAGCACGACGATTTTAAATCCGGCGCACGATTCTTGGGTGCGGCTTTCCACGCCGGATGACCCCAATGCTGCGTCAACAACCATCCGCGCCCGGGCGACGACTCTCCCTGTCCCTGACACTCTCAGGAGTTACTTGAAGTTTGAGGTGACCGGCTTGTCCGGCACAGTTTTGAGCGCCAAGGTGCGTCTGAACGTATCCGGCGGCAGCGTTGACGGCGGCTCGTTGTATCTGGTTTCGAACGACCTGTTTGGCACTTCGACGCCATGGACCGAATCGACCGTGACTTGGAACAATGGCCCGGTCATCGACGGCACGGTGTTGGGTTCTGCTGGCAACGTGTCGGCTGGACAATGGGCCGAGTTTGACGTGACCTCGGTGATTACCGGTGATGGCACGTTCAGCTTTGGCCTGAAAAACAGCGCTTCCGATGATGTACTGTATCACTCCAAGGAGACGCTGACCACGAGCAGCAAGCCGGAGCTGGTGATTCAAACCTCGACCGGAGGGGGAACGCCGGCGCCGACGATTTCTTCTTTTACGCCGACCAGCGGTGTCGTGGGCGAGTCAGTGACGATTACCGGAACCAATTTCACCGGCGCCTCCATCGTAAAATTTAACACGACTTCGGCCACGTTTACGGAGAACTCCGCGACGCAGATTACGGCGACCGTGCCAACCGGCGCGACCACCGGTACCATCAGTGTGACAACTGCCGGGGGTACGGTGCCGAGCGCGTCATCGTTTACTGTCAACCCATCACAGCCGCCAACGATTTCTTCCTTTTCGCCAATCAATGGCGTGGTGGGCACGTCAGTGACGATCACCGGCACCAACTTCATCGGCGCCAGTGATGTGAAATTCAATACGACTTCGGCAACGACGTTCACGATGAACTCGTCAACCGAAATCACGGCAACGGTGCCAACGGGTGCGACCACCGGGAAGATCAGCGTGACGACCCCGGGTGGCACCGTCCAGAGCGGTCCGAATTTTACCGTAAATTCTTCTTCTCCACCGACGATCTCTTCATTTACTCCGACCAGCGGCCCGGTCGGCACCGTCGTCACCATTACCGGCACGAATTTTAGCGGCGCCAGTGAGGTGAAATTTAACACGACTTCGGCCATCACGTTTACGGAGAACTCCGCGACGCAGATTACGGCGACAGTGCCGGCCGGGGCTACCACCGGCGCGATCAGTGTGACCACGAGTGGCGGCACCGGACTCAGTGCGACGAATTTCACGGTGCCGAGTAGCGGCTCGACCACGCTGACTTTTAACCCGATTCATGATACTTGGGCGCGGTTTTCGACGCCGACTTCGAATTTTGGCACTACCGATGACATGCGCGGGCGAAGCACCACAACCGACACGCTTCGCGCTTTCGTAAAATTCGCCGTGAGCGGGATCAACGGCGTCGTGGTGAGCGCCAAGCTGCGCATGCAAGTGATTAATGCAAGCGACAACGGCGGCTCGATCTTCAGCGCGTCCAATAACCTCGCCAGCAGCGCTACGCCCTGGACGGAAACGACCTTGAATTGGAGCAATGCGCCGGCGATCAGCGGCGCGGCGTTAAGCTCTGCAGGCGCGGTGACCCTGAATGAAATCGTCGAGTTTGACGTTGCCGCGGCGATTACCAGCAATGGCACCTACAGTTTTGGCCTGACCAGCGCTTCCTCCAATGACGTTCATTACAGCACCAAGGAGGGAATCGACGCGCCGGACTTGGAGATTGTGTGGCAGCCTAGTCCCGTTCCGGTCATTTCTTCGTTTACGCCGACCAGCGGGCAAGTGGGGGCGCAAGTCACGATCACCGGCAGCAATTTTTTTAATATCGCGAGCGTGCAATTCAACGGCACGTCCGCCACCACGTTCACGGTAAACTCCGCGACGCAGATCACGGCGACGGTGCCAGCCGGAGCTACGAACGGCAAGATCAGTGTGACCAACGATGGCGGAACCGGAATCAGCGCCAATGATTTCACGGTGCTGCCGCCGACGC
>Ga0247727_10002080_pt1 | contig 46258 bp, 47 predicted proteins | sample WisWelCaveWW1625_FD_202498 | JGI IMG/M metagenome (GOLD analysis project Ga0247727, IMG submission 202498) | Biofilm microbial communities from Wishing Well Cave, Virginia, United States - WW16-25 | ecosystem: Environmental > Aquatic > Deep subsurface > Groundwater > Cave microbial mat | place...
TTCCAGTTGCGGGCGGCCATGGACCGCAAGATTCGGGCGATTCACCAACTCGTTGGACCTGGTAAGGCACATTCTGAGGCAACGATTCCAGCTCCCGGTAAGGTTTTATTCTGAGTCAACACGCGGCACGGGTGAGGCGCTTCCGTTCTGTCGCCGCCGCTGGATGCGTACGATGTGGACATTTCTGTTTTCAGCGGTAGTATGATGTTGCTGGTGTAGCTGCAGGACTCAACTGCGCGGTAGGCGTTTCTTCTCAGCGGGGTGTGGGATGGAGCAAGATCGCAGACGGCATCAGCGTTCCAACGCTAGCTTTCTGGTCACCTGCCGTGTGCGGGAGCCGATCGAGGTGGTGATCGCCGCCGGTAGCAAGGAGTCGAGCGCGTTGATGAAAGATATTGGCGAGGGGGGAGTGGCGGTGGTGGTGCCGCACGATATTCCGTCGGGCGCGGTTGTTCATCTCGCCTTTACCCTGATCGACGCGAATGCTCACGGTGACGATCGGGACCGGGCGATCAGTGCGGTGGGGCGCGTCGTCAACACTGCTCCGGCGAGCAAGGGGGAGCGTCGACTGGGCGTCCTCTTTACCTATATCGATGATGAGGATCGGTCGGCCATCCGACGGTACGTGCGGGCACATCTGAGCAGCCGGTAGCGTTTCCAGTTTTAGTTCCTTCCTAATCTTCAGCCTTCTATGAGTTTCTTCGGCGTTGTCGCAGGATAGTTCTTGCCATGTCTGGTCAACGACTTCTTTTACTAAGTCGCGGGCCGACACCTTCCAGTTGTGCTGTGCGTCTAATAGAGCGAGTGGGGAGATTGGACGTACACAACCTGATACTTTAGGAGGGCGGTCTGATGGAGAGATTGTCGAGCGGGCTTGGGGCGAGTGTGTTGGCGGTGGTTGTTGGGCTCACGTTGTCAGCGTGCGCAACGGCTGGTGGGCGAGGGGCGTCCGCCGCGACTGGCGGGGCGTTACTGGGGACGGCGGCTGGCGCCGGGCTCGGGGCGATCATCGGGCACCAATCCGGCGAGACGGGCAAGGGGGCGGCTCTGGGCGCTGGCATCGGCGCGTTGAGCGGATATATCATCGGCAACGAGCAGGACAAGACGAGGACGAATGACGAGTTGCAGGTGGCGCACGCACAGGCTTCGGCGGCAGCCTATGCAGCCAATACCGTGGCGGTGAACGTGACGAACAGCAACGGCTCGGTGACGCCGGTCACGCTGCAACGCCATGGGAATCTCTACGTTGGTCCGAGGGGAGAGCAGTATGTCAGCATGCCGACTGAGTCCCAGCTGCGCTCGGTCTATGGTTTCTAAATGCGCTTCCGTGTGTATCGGAACAAGAGGCGCATTTACCCTGAGCGGAGTCGAAGGGTACTCCTCGTCGCATTCCCAGCGAGCGGAGCGTGTGTCGTGGGGTGATGTGGTGTGTGAGAAGGAGGGTGCGGAGATGGTACGCGTGAGGCGTGGATGGATGGGGTGGTTGGCAGTGTTTGTCGGAGCGTTGTTGCTGCTGCCAGCGGGGGAGGCGATGGCCGGTGGGCCATGCGGAGAGGCGTACGGTTACCCAGGCTATCACAACAGAGCTGTGAGGCGGTTTCCATCGGGCTATAATACGCTTGTCGTGAGCGGGTCGTGGGGGAGTCATCACCGGCATCGTGACGTGGGGTATCGGCACACACCGTTTCGGAATATGGTGGTGCACCGGCCGCGTGCGAGGAACGTGGTGGTGGCGCCTTCAGCATGCTCGACGACGTTGATCTCCGGTCCGGTCGCGGAGAGCGTCGTGATCAACGTGCCAAACGCGAACGGGAGTTTTACACCGGTGACGCTTCGCAAGGACGGGGGAGCGTACATCGGGCCACGAGGCGAATATTACTATCAGCAACCGACGGTCGAGCAGTTACGATCAGTGTATGGGTTGGAACAGGGATAACGCGCGTTCGCAGAGCGTGAGTTACTCGTCCACGGAGCTGCTCGTTCGGGGTGGTTCCGTGGGCTGTTATCTGTGCATCGCGGCTCGGTGGCTGCGGGGTCGATCCGATGAGCGATGACGCCGACATTATTCAACGCATCCTCGCCGGAGATCATCAGGCTTATGCGGAGCTCGTGCGCAAGTACGAGGCTAGCGTTCGCGGCCACTGTCTGGGGATGCTCCCGAATCCATCGGATGCCGATGATGCGGCGCAGGAAGTGTTCATCAAGGCCTACCACGCGCTCGGCTCCTTCCGTGGCGATGCCGCGTTTTCAACGTGGCTGTATCGCATCGCCGCCAACCACTGCCGTGATCTGCTGAGACGATCGTCGCGCCATCAGACGGAGTCGTGGGATGCGTTGCTCGAGCAGCAGGGGGATCGGATCGAGGCGCTGCTGTCGACGCCGCCCGATGTGGAGATCCCGACGGAGCAGACGGAGCTGATGCGGCGGGTGCTCGCCTGCCTCCCCGAGCAGTATCGGACGATTCTGATCTTGCGCGAGGTGGATGGGCTGAGCTATCAAGAGTTGGCGGAGACGTTGGCGTGTTCGTTGGATTCGGTCAAGGGGCGGCTGAAGCGGGCCCGGCAGGAGCTGGCGGATCGGCTGCGACACATTTCGCGGGCGCCGAGCGTCTAACCAAGTAGAGGGCATGATGGATCATCAAGCGATTCGAGAACAGTTGCTGGCGTTGCACGATGCGGAGTTGCCAGAGGCGGAACGCTCGGAGATCGTCAGGCATCTCAAGCTGTGTGCCGAGTGCCGGCAGATCGCGGGCCGCTGGGCGTTGACGCGCAAGGCGCTCGCTGCTGCGTTGGGGATGAGCGACTCGGAGGCGTTTGTCGGGCGCGTGATGCGCGGCCTCGAGCCATCGACGGACGCAGCAGTTGGGCGTGAGCCGTCGGGGCTACGAGGCTTGGTCGGTCGATGGCGGTTGCCTGGGTGGCTGATGCCGGAGCTGGGCGTCGGATTGGCCGCGTTGCTGTTCGTGCTGGTGGCGCCGCAATCGCCGGCCGCGAGCGTGTCGACCGAAGCGATCTTGCTGGCCGAAGTGCCGGAGGAGGCGCGGTGGGCGTATGCAGCGGAAGCTCCCGACGTGGGAGCTGTGTTAGATGTTGGATGGGAGGAGATATGAAACTTGTCTGGAAGCAGTTCACCGTGGCTGTCGTGGTTGGATTTCTGCTGGGAGGGACGTTCGGCACCTGGCATGCTCGGACGCAGCTGTCGCCTCGCTTCGGATGGTGGAAGATGAAGCACGGAGACGGCACGATGCGGCAGCGGATGTTGGAGCGTTTCAGCCGCGAGCTGAAGCTAACGCCTGAGCAGCAGACGAAGATGGGAGAGATCTTCGGCGCTGCCCGCGAGCAGATGCTGGCGATGCGCTCCGAGATGCGTCCGCGGTTTGAGGCGTTACGCCAGTCGACCGATGAGTCGATCCGGCAAATGCTGACGCCCGAGCAGCAGGCGAAGTTCGAGCAACTGAAAGCGGCGCGCCAGTGCGCTCGAGGAGGAGGCGGCTGGTGGGGCCGCGGCCATGGAGATTCTTCTCCTGACGGTAAGCCGATGTGAAACAGTATGATCTGTGGTTGGGTCGTCGAAAAGGGACTGCCCCTTTTCGATAGTTAAAGTCGTGGCTCCTGCCGTACAATGGCCGTGACGATATCCGGCTCCTCGCGTAGAAATCCCATCGTCAGCATTCGTTGTGTTCTGAGGGCTTGTGTAAGCGCAGGAGCGGATAGTGAGGGGAAGTGGTCTTGCGCGAAGCCGCTTTCTGTGTGGGAGGCGGAACGGCGTTTTTGCAGAGTGAGGTATTAGGAAGTCTGTTGTCGAGGAGGGGGAATAATGAAGCGAACGTTGATCGTAGGATTGCTAGTGAGCAGCGTGTTACTGGTGACTGGTGTCGCACGGGCGCAGGATCCAGCCAAGGTGGGGCCGAACATCTACACGGTCAAGCTCGAGAATGACCGGGTGCGCGTCTCGGAGATCCGTTTCAAGCCCGGGGATTCCATACCGATGCATGAGCACTCCGATCACTTCGTGTATGTTCTCACCGCCGGCACGCTTCAACTCAGCTATCCGGACGGCAGGACGTCGGAGCTTGTCGGTGTCCCAGGTCAGGTGGCGTGGATTCCGGCAGAATCACACGCGGCCGTCAACACTGGCTCGAGTGAGTTTGCCGCCGTGGTCGTTGAGCTGAAGCCGCTACCGGCATACAGCGACACCAAGTAAGCGAGCCCCGTTCTCTCACGAGGAGCATCTGAGAGCGGTTCACCGCCTTGTGGTCGACGGGTAGGAAGTCGATCACAAGGCGGCCCGCCGTTAGTGCCTGGCGCGTGGCGTTTCTCCGGGTGCGGGCAACGGACGATGGATCGGTGAGGTGATGGCGGGCGAGCGGTCGATGATGCTCACGATTGGGCATTCGACGCGGACGAGCGATGAGCTGATCCGGTTGCTGCAGGCGCGCGGGGTGCAGCGGCTGGTGGATGTCCGGACGATCCCGCGTTCCCGCTACACACCGCAGTTTAACCTCGAGACGCTCCCGCAGTCGCTCGCTGGTGCTGGCATCGGCTACACGCATCTCAAGGGTCTGGGTGGATTGCGACGCCCGCGCGCTGACTCCATCAACACCGTCTGGCGCAACGCCAGCTTCCGCGGCTATGCCGACTACATGCAGACGCCGGAGTTTGAGGCGCACCTGCAGACGCTCCTCCAGCTCGCTGGCGCCGAGCGCGTCGCCATCATGTGTGCCGAGGCCGTCCCGTGGCGTTGCCATCGCTCTCTCATCGCCGACGCGCTCACCGCTCGCCGGATTGCCGTCTCCCACATTGTCAATGACCAGCCCCACGCGCCCCACACACTCACACCGTTCGCCTCGGTGACCGACTCGCACGTCACATACCCAAATCCTACCGCGGTCTGCTGAGGGCCACAGCCCGGATCGTACTCGATCCATCGACTCATCCGAGCGTCGTCTTCATCCCCAGCTGGATGGAGCTCGTCATCACCGCCGCCCTGCTCTCCCTCGGCACGCTCGCCTTCCTCGCTCTCTCCCGCACCCTCCCCGTCTTCACCGATGCTCCCGTTTCATCTGCTGCCATGCCCAACGTCCGATAGCCGTCCTCAAGCCCGTTGGAAGACTATATAGTTTGTGGTATAGTTTGTGACGATATGGCTAGAAACTATATACTCCAACTGCAGGCGATACTCCGCACCGGACCGCTGACGCAGGAGGCGTTGGCGAAGCGGCTGGGCGTTACGTTTGCGGCGCTCAGCCGATGGCTGCACGGACAGGCCACGCCGCGTCCGCGACACGTGGAAGCGATCCGGCGGCTCCACCAGGAGCTGGTGGGGTTTCCGTCCTTCGACGATGATCAGGTGCTCCAGCTGGTTCGTCGCGCCGAAGCGTTGCGCCAGCCGGACATCCGGCGGTTACTCACCAAGCATCAGCCGCTGCAGGACGAGCTGCTGCTCGAGCACACGTACAACTCCACGTCGATCGAGGGCACGACGTTGAGTCGTCGGGAGACTGAAGTTGTGATCTTTGATCGAGGGACGGTGCCGGAGAAGTCGTTGGTTGAGCACCTGGAGGTGACCAACTATGCGACCGTCCTGCGCGACGTGTTGCTGGGGCGCTACCGGGAGCCGATCGCAGAGGAGCTGATCCGGACGCTGCACAGGCATCTGCTGCAGGGCATACATCCGGAGGCGGGGCAGTACTCCAAGCATCATCGGGTTATTCGTGGTGTCGAGATTGCTCTGACGCATCCCAAGGATATCCCTGAGGAGGTGGGGGAGTTGCTGGCAGCGTGGGGTGGCAAGCCCGTCAAGAAGACGCTGCGAGAGATCGCCTCCTTTCACGTGCAGTTTGAGCTTATCCATCCATTCGGCGACGGCAACGGTCGTCTCGGTCGGATCCTCATGGCGTTGCAGTGTCTGGAGCGTGGGTATCCGCCCATCGTGATCGAGACCGCGCGCAAGGCCGACTACTACGAAACCCTCGAGTACGCTCAGAAACGCTCGATCGGACCGTTTCTTGCCTTCTTGGTTGAGGAGTTGGAACGCACGCGCCGCCTCGTCAGGAAATACCGCTGAATTGTCACCCGGTCGTCAGAGACTTCGTCCCCATCCGGTCTCGCGTAGCTAGTTACACTACAATGAAGCAAATATGCTATTATGTAGTGTAACGGATATCCTATGCGTGTACTCAAAGGCATTCTGAAAGATAGCGTGGCGTATTACCAGCGCTTGGAACGCGACTTGGAGCAGCGGTTGTCGAAGCTTCCCAGGGGGAGCGTAAAGCGTCGGCAGATCCGTGGGCACGTCTATTTCTACCTCCAGCAGCGGATCGGGGACAAGGTCGTCCATCGGTATCTCGGCCGTCAGGAGCCGGTCGAGCTGGCTCGGGCGGTAGAGGAGCGACGGCGGGTGCGCCGCGAACTGGCCGAGGCTCGCGCTGCCCTCCGATTGATCCCTCAGCGAAAGCTGGCTGCATGATCGAGCTCGTCCGCCGCAGCCGGATATCCAGCAGCTGCGTGATACACTACACACGCCGGAATCATAGACAAATGTAGTGTAACGGAATGCCTCACAGGCATTCGCCCCTCACACTCGCCGAGAAGAGGACTGTTCCTGTACCTACCCCTTCCACGCCTGTAGTACAATGCTCCCGTGCTTTGGCGATCTCCTGAGGACCCGGTCTTTCGGATAATGTCACAGGGAATGGCGGCTTTGATATCGCAGTTTGCGACATCAAGTGTTCGGATGGTAGGAGCCAACCGGTCACAATCTGTGATCAGTTCCAGGAAACGCCCACGCCGACAGATCGGCGTTTATGTGAAGGAGCGCCCAGCCCGCTATGCGCTCTGCTGACCGGTGGTCGGGAGGTATGAACGGAAGATAGCTTCATCCTTACAGTTCTTAGCTTTGGAGGGGTGCAGGTAGCATGAGCAACGGCGACTTCAACTGGATCGCGAACTTCATCTGGAGCATCTGCAACCTGCTCCGGGGGCCGTACAAGCGGAATGAGTACCGCAAGGTCATCCTGCCTCTGACGGTGCTGCGTCGTTTCGACTGTCTACTGGCGCCGACCAAGGCCGAGGTGCTCGCCGAGCATCCGAAGATCAAGACCAAGCCAGAGACCGTTGTACGCAGCCTGCTTGAGAAGATCACCGGGAGGCCGTTCTACAACCTCTCCAAGATGGATTTGCCGATGCTCCTCAACGACCCCAACCAACTCGCGCCCAACCTCAGCGCCTACATCAACGGCTTCTCGAAGAACGTCCGCGAGATCATGGAGCGGTTCGCGTTCGACCAGCAGATCGCGCGAATGGCGGAGAAGAACCTTCTCTACGAGGTCACCAAGGCATTCTGCGATCCAAAGATCGACCTCACGTTTCCCGGTCTGACACCTTCCCAGGCAAACATCCAGATGGGTTACGTCTTCGAGGAGCTCATCCGGATCGGAGCGGAGCAGTCGAACGAGGAGGCTGGGGAGCACTTCACCCCTCGCGAGGTGATCAAGTTGATGGTTAACCTCCTGCTCTCCCCGGAGCAGGACCTGCGCAAGAGCCACGTGGTTAAGACCATCTACGACCCGGCTTGCGGCACCGGTGGCATGCTCTCGGTGGCCGAGCGCTACATCCGGGCTCTTAACACCGATGCAAATCCGCACCTCTTCGGCCAGGACTGGAACGACGAGTCCTGGGCGATCTGCAAAGCTGACATGTTGATCAAGGGCGAGGACGCCGACAACATCGTCCGCGGCGATACCTTCACCAAGGACGGTTTCGACCGAGACGCCGAAGGCAAAAAGCATACCTTCGACTATATGCTGGCGAATCCGCCCTTCGGCGTGGAGTGGAAACAGCAGCAGAAGTACATCGAGCGCGAAGCCGAATCGCTCGGCTACAACGGACGGTTCGGTGCAGGGCTACCGCGCATTAACGACGGCTCGCTGCTCTTCCTGCAGCACATGCTGGACAAGATGCGCGCGCCGAAGGAAGGCGGCAGCCGTATCGGCATCGTCTTCAACGGCTCACCACTCTTCACCGGCGATGCTGGCAGCGGTGAGAGCAGCATCCGTCAGTGGATCATCGAGAACGACTGGCTCGAAGCGTGGTCGCGCTCCCCGACCAGCTCTTCTACAACACGGGTATCTCGACCTACCTCTGGGTGCTTACCAACCGCAAGGAACCACGGCGAAAAGGCAAGGTGCAGCTCATCGACGCACGGCGATTCTTCGTGAAGCGGAAGAGCCTCGGTAATAAGCGTAATTGGATCGGGGACCCCTCTGACAAAGCCGGGGAGCCGGACCAGATCGGCGATATCTCCCGCCTGTTCGGCAACTTCAGCGATGGTGAGACACGGACCTTCCTCGAGGAGGATCCGATCACCAAGGAGTTGGTCGAGCGGATACGTGTGGTGAGCAAGGTCTTCGACAACGCTGACTTCGGCTTCCACAAGATCACCGTGGAGCGACCCCTGCGCCTCAATTTCCAGGCGGCCACCGAGCGCACCGCGCGGTTGGACGCCGAAAGCGGCTTCGTGAAACTCGCCACCAGCAACAAGAAGAACGAGAAGGCTCGACTCGAGGAGATCGAGGCTGGTAGGCGTCGACAGAGCGAGATCAAGAAGCTCCTTGAGGACTTTGCCAAGGTCCACGGTGCGACGCTCTGTAAGGATAGGATAGTCTTCCTCACCGATTTGCGCGAGATCGACCGGGCCGCCGGGGTTCGCCTCACTGCGCCCGAGATGAAGGCTATACTCAGGGCTCTGGGAGAGCGGGACGAATCGGCCGAGATCTGCCAAGACAGCGATGGAAACCCTGAGCCCGACACGGAGCTACGAGACACAGAAAGCGTCCCGCTCAAGGAGGGCATCGCCAAGTACTTCCAGCGCGAAGTGCTCCCGCACGTGCCCGACGCGTGGATTGACGAGAGCAAGACCAAGGTTGGCTACGAGATTCCGCTCAACCGGTACTTCTACCAGTATGAGCCGTCCCGACCGCTTGATGTTATCGAAGGTGACATTAAGAGCTTGGAGCGGGAGATTATGCATATGCTCGGTAACGTGACCGGAAGCAGAGGATAGCATTATGAAGTTTCCGCCGTATTCGACGTATAGGCCTAGCGGTGTCGAGTGGCTCGGCGACGTGCCGGAGCATTGGCAATCGAAACGGCTCAAGGGTGCCGCGACGTATTGGGTCAGCAACGTGGACAAAGTGGCGGCAGAGGACGAGATGTCAGTCCGTATGTGCAATTACACTGATGTCTACTACCACGAGCACATAAGCCCGAGCATGGAGCTGATGGAGACCACGGCGACTCCCGAGGAGGTTCGCCGATTCGGACTCAAGGTTGATGATGTAGTAATCACGAAGGACTCGGAGGAGTGGAGCGACATCGCAGTTCCTTCCCTTGTTGTCGAGTCCGCTCCGAATCTCATCTGCGGATACCACTTGGCGATCATCCGACCCAAGAAGTCGGAGCTGCTCGGCCGCTTCCTCTTGCGTGTGTTTCAGGCCTGCGCGGTGAACCAGCAGTTTCAGGTTGCTGCGACGGGAGTGACTCGATATGGGTTGCCGAAATCATCGATCGGCGAGGCGTGGCTCCCGCTCCCATCGTTACCTGAACAGTGTGCCATCGCTGACTTTCTCGACAGTGAGATGGCGAAGATTGACACGCTGGTGACGAAGAAGCGGACGTTGATCGAGCGGCTGAACGAAAAGCGCACTGCGCTCATCTCGCGTACGGTCACCCGCGGCCTCCCGCCCGACGTCGCCCGCGCTGCCGGCTTCGACCCGCACCCAAAGCTCAAGGCCTCGGGCATCGACTGGCTTGGCGACGTGCCAGCGCATTGGGAAGTCATGCAGCTAAAGCGGGCAGTGATGTTCCAGCGTGGACACGACCTACCCGCCGATGAACGTGAGAATGGGTCTGTTCCCTTGGTGTCATCCTCCGGTGTTTCAGCCACACACTCTCGTGCTGTTGCGAAGGGCCCGGGAATCGTGACAGGTCGATACGGAACGATCGGCCGGTTCTATCTAGTTGCCGAGGACTACTGGCCGCTGAACACAACCTTGTACAGCATCGACTTGCGGGGTAATGAGCATCGGTTCCTACAGGCGGTTCTGAACCATTTGTCACCGCTCTTCTTGCTGAACGCCGTCAAGTCGGCAGTACCAGGCGTCAACCGAAACGACATTCATCCAATTGCAGCCGTGGTGCCACCCGTTCCGGAGCAGAAGGCCATCGCTGACTTTCTCGACCGAGAAATGGCGAGGATCGATCAGATGGTCGCCATGGTTGAGACGGCCATCGAGCGCCTCCAGGAGTACCGCGCGGCGCTGATCACCGCGGCCGTGACCGGGAAGATCGACGTGCGAAAGACGACTCAGGATGATAGCATAAGTGGGGAAATGGGGATGATCGTGTGATTCGGGTTGATGTCAAGCCAACACTTCTGGAATGGGCGCGCGAGCGAGCCGGGCTGACCGTTGACGCGCTGAAAGAACGATTTCCAAAGCTCGATCGTTGGGAGCGTGGCGATGATCCAAAGCCGACGCTCAAACAATTGGAGCGGTTGGCTAAGGCGGTGCGAGTGCCGATTGGGTATCTGTTCCTTCCTGAGCCGCCGGTTGAGACCATTCCGATCCCCGATTTCCGTACGGTGGGCAACGTGTACGTCGGTCATCCAACGCCTGACTTGCTCGACACCGTCTACATCTGCCAGCAGCGCCAGGAGTGGTACCGCGACTTTGCCCGGTCCGTGAGCGAGGAGAAGCTAGTCTTCGTCGGTTCCGCCAAGGTCACGAGTCATATCGTTTCGACGGCTGCGATCATCCGGCGGTCACTCGGGTTCGATCTGGAGGAGCGCCGACGGATATCGACCTGGACCGATGCCCTGCGGCGCTTTATCGATCAGGCAGATGCGTTGGGGATACTCGTCATGTGCAGCGGTGTGGTGCTCAACAACAATCGTCGTCATCTCGACCCGGAGGAGTTTCGCGGCTTTGCCATGGCGGACGATCTAGCCCCACTGGTGTTCATCAACGGTGCGGACACCAAGGCGGCGCAGATGTTCACGCTGGCGCACGAGTTGGCTCATGTCTGGCTCGGCCAGTCCGCCGTCTCCGACGCGCAGGCATTGTCGGTGCCGGAACATGAGGTCGAGCGTTGGTGCAATCAGGTTGCTGCTGAGCTGCTCGTACCGCTTGCGGTACTGCGTGACGAATACGACGAGGCCGCCGAGCTACGCGACGAGATGAGTCGCTTGGCGCGACGCTTCAAGGTGAGCACCCTCGTCATCCTACGCCGAATCCATGATGCGGGCGGACTCGCGCGTGCGGAGTTCTGGAAGGAGTATGAGGAAGAGATTGCGCGACTGCGCGCGATTCCCAAGGGCAGTGGTGGGGACTTCTATCTGACGCAGGCTGCTCGGGTCGGCAAGCGTTTTGCCCGCGCGCTTGTCGTAAGTACGCTCGAAGGACAAACGCTTCATCATGACGCTTTCCGGATGCTCGGTTTCTCAAAGCTCACGACCTTCCACGAGCTTGGACGGAGCATGGGAGTGATTGTTTGATGGCGTACTTGCTTGATGCCAATGTCCTCATTCAGGCGAAAAACCTGCACTACGGACTCGATTTCTGCCCGGCATTCTGGGACTGGCTTATTGCGCAGAATGCGGCCAGCCGAGTTTTTAGCATAGAGAAGGTCGGCGACGAGATCGAGGCCATTGCTGATGACCTTGCTACATGGGCCGCTAGCCGTGGGGCAGGTTTTTTTGTCAAGCCGGATGCCGCTGTGCTACCATCGCTCGGAGCTGTCAGTAGCTGGGTTACCAGCCAGCACTACGAACCCGCCGCCGTGAGCACGTTCCTTCAGGTGGCTGACTACTACCTTGTGGCCTACGCGCACGCCCACGGACACACGGTCATCACACATGAGAAGGCGGGATCCTCGGCGAAGAGAATCAAGATCCCCGACGTCTGCATCGGTCTTCGCATCAAGTGCATGACGCCGTTCGAGATGTTGCGTCGAGAGCGAGCGCGCTTCGTTCTTGGGCCGCAGCCGTGACACAGGCGAATGAGAAGGCGTTTGAGGCCTACGTCGAGGAGATCCTACGCCAGCGTGCGGAGTGGGGGAGCGAGTCGGTAGCCGGGTGGGATGTCGAGCAAGCGCTCTTTCCTGCACGTATCTGCAACTTCCTCGAAACCACACAACCGAAGCTCTGGGCGGAGATGCGCACTCTGCACGCGGCCGGGTTGGAGAAGCTGGTCATCGGCGCGCTAGTTAAGGAGCTTGATCTCAAGGGTGTGCTGCACGTGCTGCGCCACGGCTTCAAGTTCTACGGCAAGACGTTCCGTCTCGCGTACTTCAAGCCAGCGCACGGGCTCAACGAGGAGGTGCTGGCGCTCTACGCGCAGAACCAGCTTACGATCACGCGACAGGTGCTCTGCCACCCGGGCAAGCACGACACGGTGGATCTCTTGTTCGCGGTGAACGGGTTGCCAGTTGCGACCTGCGAGCTCAAGAATCCCGGCACCGGCCAGAACTGGCGTCACGCCGTGAGTCAGTACCAGAAGGACCGCGACCCGCGCGCGCCGCTGTTCGGTTTCAAGACTCGCGCCTTAGTGCACTTTGCCGCCGACCCGGACGAGGTGCATATGGCGACGCGCCTACGCGGCGAGGACACGCAGTTCCTGCCCTTCAACCGTGGCAGTCATCCCGGTGAGGTGCAGTGCGGTGCTGGCAACCCACAGCATCCGTCAGGCTACCGCACGGGCTACTTCTGGGAAGAGGTGCTTCAACGCGACAGTTTCCTCGATATCCTCGGGCACTTCATGTTTGTGGAGAAGAAGGAGGAGAAGGTCGACGACGGAAGAGGTGGCCAGCGGCGCATCACCAAGGAAGCGGTAATCTTCCCGCGCTACCACCAGCTTGGCGCGGTGCGGAAGATCGTGGCGGCATCCCGTGACGAGGGAACTGGTCGAAACTACCTGATCCAGCGTTCGGCCGGAAGCGGGAAAACGAACAGCATTTCGTGGCTTTCACATCGGCTAGCCAGTCTGCACGACCGCCACGACCAGAAAGTTTTCGACTGTGTTGTTGTCATTACAGACAGGCGCGTCCTCGATCAACAGCTGCAGGATGCGATTTACCAGATCGAGCATGCTCAAGGAGTTGTCAGGGCGATTGACCAAGATAGCAGACAGCTTGCCGCAGCTCTCATCGATGGCACCAAGATTGTGATCACGACGTTACAGAAGTTCCCATTCGTACTACGTGGGTTGTTGCATGTCGCCGGAGCCGAAACGCAAGAAAAGGCGACAGCCGCAGAACAGGCGCAAGCGAAGGCCTGGAGGGCCGCGATCGCGAACCGCAGATACGCCGTGATCGTGGATGAGGCACATTCCAGCCAGACTGGGGAGACGGCCCGGGAGTTGAAGGCGATTCTGGGTGTCGGTGCGACAGAGGACCCGGAGGGTGAGGTTACTGGGAAGACAGACTAAATCAGGTCATGGCTTCGCGTGGCAAGCAGCCGAACCTGAGCTTCTTCGCCTTTACCGCTACGCCCAAGGGCAAGACGCTGGAGCTGTTCGGACGGTTGGGCCGCAGCGGTACGCCGGAGGCCTTTCACCTCTACAGCATGCGGCAGGCGATTGAGGAGGGTTTTATCCTCGATGTGCTTACGAACTATACGGGCCTACGCAACCTTCTACCGGTTGCTGAAGGCAGCCGAGGACGATCCGAAACTACCGAAGAAGGCCGCACGGGCGCTTGCCAAGTTTATGAGCTTGCACCCCCACAACATCGAGCAAAAGACGGAGGTGATCATCGAGCACTTCCGCCGCAGTGTGATGCACCGGCTCGGCGGGCGGGCGAAGGCGATGGTGGTGACCTCGTCGCGCTTGCACGCTGTGCGATACAAGCTTGCTTTCGAGTGATACCTTGCCGAGAATGGCTACGCCGATATCCGTCCCCTTGTCGCCTTCAGCGGTACTGTGCGCGACCCGGATACGGGCATCGAATACACCGAACCCGGCATGAACACCGATGTCGTGACGGGTAAGCTCATCAGCGAATCGGCGCTGCCCGCGCGCTTCGAGACGCCGGATTATCAGGTACTGCTAGTTGCCAACAAGTACCAGACCGGCTTCGACCAACCCATGCTGTGCGCAATGTACGTTGACAAGCGCTTGGACGGTGTGCAAGCAGTGCAGACGCTCTCGCGGCTGAACCGAAAGATCCCCGGCAAGGACGAGCCGTTCGTGCTCGACTTCGTCAACGATGCCGAGAACATCTACCGTGCCTTCAAGCCCTATTACGACAAGACAGAGCTTGCCGAAACGTCGGATCCGGCCATGCTGAATGCATTGAAGCACGAGCTCGATCAGGCGCAGGTCTATTACTGGAGCGAGGTCGAGGCATTTGCTCAGGTGTTCTATAAGCCCACCGAACGCCAGGGGCCAGCCGACCATGCGCAAATGCAGCGTCATCTGCAGCCAGGTGTGGACCGCTTTCAGGCGATCACGGACGAGGTAAAGCGAGAAGAGTTCCGGGAGAAGCTCTCCGGATACGTGAAGGTTTACGCCTTCCTGAGTCAGATCGTCCCCTACGCTGATCCTGATCTGGAGATGCTCTACAGCTACGGGCGATTTCTGTTGCCACACCTACCACTCGATCGCGATACAACGATTGTTAAGGTGGGAGACGAAGTGGCTCTCCAGTACTACCGGCTGGAGCGCGTGTTCTCGGATGCGATCATGGTGAAGGAGGGTGAAGTGCAGTACGTTACGGGCCCGACTGAGGTCGGCACTGGCAAGGCTAAGGACGAGAAGGCGCCGTTGTCCGAGATCATCGAGGTTCTGAACCATCGCTTTGGCACTCACTTTACAGAGGAGGATCGATTATTCTTCCAGCAAATAAAAGAAAAGGCTTGTAAGGATGAACAGGTTATTCAAACAGCGGTCGTAAACCCAATCGATAAGTTCGAATTAGGAATTCGGAAGTTGATTGAAGGCTTTATGATTGAGCGTATGACGGAAAATGACAAAATCGTTACCCGGTATATGGCTGATCGTGATTTTCAAGATGCTGCCTATTCAATTCTGGCTCGAGAGATCTTCTACAATGTACTTGCTGTTAAGTCGGAAAAGCCAAAGTCGTTATCATCAGAAAATACCGATGCCAGTTAAACGTGCGATTTGGAAAGTAGGTGTGAAGCTGACTCCGCTGCCGGAAATACTGCTGGGGAGGGAGTATGGGGGTTAGACCTCAATCGGGAATCCGTTACGGGGTGCCGAGGGGGCTGGGTTGAGTCGATCTTGCCTTGATACTGCACTCCCAATGTTACTCCACGCTCACGAGTTCGGCCCGGTGGGTGGTGGAGCAGGGGGAGTGATGGTCGAAGCGGACGCGCCATGGTTGGGTAGTATGTGTTGCCTGTCGTCCTCAACAGATTCAAATACTACATTGTGCACAATGTGATACACTAGGGTTGGTTATGATCGTCAAAGATGCGATGGTGGTGATTCATCTGGCGAAGCTCACTCTGCTAAAGGGCAGCTGCGAGTGCTTCAAGCCGGTCGTGATACCGGAGGCCGTGCAGGCGGAGATTCGTGCGGGGCGGGAGAAAGGGTATCCTGACGCGCAGCTTGTAGAAGAACTAATCCGCGCGAGGGCTCTGAAGGTGCAGCGAGTGAAGGACAGACAGTTTCTGAAGCGGGCTGCAGAGTTTAACCTTCAAGGCGGCGAAGCGGAGGCTGTGGCATTGTACTGGCAGGAGGGCGCTGACTATCTCGCCAGCGATGATGACAATGTGAGAAAGAAAAGTCTCTTGCTCAACATCAACTTGGTCGGAACGCCGGCCATTATCTTGAAATTGTTCAAGGACAAGATCATCAGCAAGGACAAATGTGTGCAGAGCATTGCCGCCTTGCGGAAGATCGGTTGGTTCAGCAACGCGGCGATCGATCAACTCTTAAGGGAGATTGCATGAGACAGAATGCCGTGGGCATACGACTACCCAAAGATGTCCTGTCGAAAATCGAGCAGCTCAGCAAGGAAGAGCACGAAGATCGCAGCACAGTTATTCGGAAGCTCGTGATGCTCGGCTACACCGGCTTTGTGAAGCAGAGAGCGGTGCAGAGGTACCTTCGTGGCGACGTGACGCTGTCAGAAGCTGCTCGTCAAGCCGGGCTGACGCTCTGGGAGATGGAGAAATATCTTGTGGAAGAAGGTTTCCGATCCAGCTATTCGGTAGAGGATCTTGCCAGAGAAGCGAAGTTGCTGGGAGTGTCGTCGTAGAGTATCGTCGGCGGTTCCCTTCTCCGGGCGTCCTCGTAGCCGTTGTCCCCATCATGCCGGGTTTACCTTGCTGACGCGAGTTCCTCCCGCTGCGTGGTGGGCTGGGGAGTGGTGAGGGATGGGGCATTTCGTGGGTGGGTTGGTGTTTAGCCTCATCGGGATGGCGGCGTTCATGTACGGCAAGCGGCTCCCGAGCTTCAAGGCGATGCTCATCGGCGTGCTGCTCATGACGTACTCGTACATGGTGACGAGTGTGGTGGGGGTGTACGTGGTGGGTATGGTGTTGACGGCCATGCTGTTCGTCTTCCGCGACTAGCAGGGCGTGCGGTCTGACCCTAGGCGTGTTGAGTGTGCGGGATGTGCATGAGCGCTTGGTGCGTCGGGCAGGAGCGATCGGGTAGGGGCCGCTCGTCCGGTTGACTGATAACTTGACTTATACTTGACTAATCTGTACAGTACAATCATGGCTTACCAACCGAGATTTACCGTGTCAGCGCAGCTACTGTCCACCATCGAGGCGATGACGGCCTTGCGGGAGAAGATCCTCTCGTCAACGGTCCAGGTATCATGGATTCCAATGTTGCAGAAGGATACCCGCGTGCGCAACGCGCATAGCTCGACGGCCATCGAGGGCAACCCGCTGACGTTGGAGCAGGTGCGGGCGTTGGAGGAGGGGAAACCTCTGGCAGCTGCTACTGATCGTGCGATGCGCGAGGTATTGCATTACTTTGCCGGGCTTCGGTTTATCGAGCAGCATGTGGGGAAGAAGCTGGTCACGCATCAGGATATCTTGCGGTTGCATGCGATTATCTCTGCCGATGTCATGGATCAAGGGGCGGCTGGCCGGTATCGGGAAATCGCCGTGAGGGTGGGGCGGTATCTTCCGCCTCCGCCCGGACAGGTTTCGGGATTGATGGCGGAGTTGCTCGAGTGGTGGAATGAGCGATCGGCTCAGTGGTCTGCGGTTATCACTTCAGCCATCCTTCACTACCGGTTTGAGGAGATTCATCCGTTTGCCGATGGCAACGGCCGCACTGGTCGCATGCTGGCGTTGTGGGAGCTCTACCGCAGGGGATTCGACACCCATCATATTTTCTCAGTCGACGAGTGGTATTGGGAGGATCGGCCACGGTATTATTCGGCTCTCGATGCCGTCAGGCGGCAGGGTGGTGATCTGACAGAATGGCTCACGTACACGGCCGAGGGCGTGCGTTGGACGTTGGACAAGGTGTGGGCGCGGATTCATCGCCTGGCGGTGGAGCTGGGAGCGAAGCAGATCGTGCTGCGGCCGAAGCAGGAACAGTTGTTGCAGCTGCTCAGGGATCGTCGGGAGATGACGCCTCGAGAGATTTGGGATGCCGTTGGCGTGTCTCGGCAAGGGGCGATGGATTTGTTGAAGCCGTTGATCGAGACGGGGCTTGTTCGTCGGGTCGGCACCAAGAAATCAGGCAAGTATGTCTTGGCGTGACGTTGGTTGAGTAGATGTGCCGGGGATCGAGGGATCGGAGTACGGAAGCCGGAAGGAACTGGATAGAAGATGAGTGAGGGGAAGGTGTTTACGGAGTTGAAACTGGGGCGGTTCACGTTGCGCAATCGGCTGGGGGTGGCGCCGATGACGCGGATGTCGTCGCTGGCGGATAGCATCCCGCGCAAGGACGTGCTGGAGCTGTTGGTGCGGCGGGCGCAGCACGACGCGGCGATCGTCTACACCGAGGCGCTCGTGACCGACTACGAGAGCGCGCAGGGATATCCGCGGCAGGCGCGGCTCCTGACGCAGCGGCAGATCGATGCGTGGCGGCCGGTGGTGCGGGCGATCCAGGAGGCTGGTGCGGTGGCGATGATGCAGATGTTCCACTGCGGGCGGATCGCGTGGCCGGAGGTCAATCCTGCCGGACGGACGATCGCGCCGAGCGCGTTGGCGTCGACGAGGCCGAATCGCTTCACCGGGCAGCCGTACCCGGTGCCGGACGCCATGGGTCTGTTCGACATCAAGCACGTGATCCAGGGATTCGTCGAGACGGCGAAGGGGGCGCTCGCCGCTGGCTTCGACGGCATCGAGATCCACGGAGCGCACGGGTATCTCATCAGCGAGTTCCTCTCCGCGTATTCGAACCATCGGACGGACGGCTATGGCGGCCCGGTCAACCGCCGCTATCGCTTCGCTCACGAAGTGATCCAGGCGGTGCGCGCTGTGGTGTCGCGCGACCGACTCCTGACGTTTCGCATCTCCAACTGGTCGGCTGCCGATCCGGACGTATCGCTCTTTGAGACGGCGAAGGAGTGGCAGGCGATCATTCGCTGGCTCGCGCAGGATGGGCTCGACGCCATCTCCGTCTCGACGCAGGGCTACGCGCAGCCAGCCTTCGGCACCGAGCAGCGCTTGGCGCAGCTGACGCGTGAGGCGACGGCGCTACCGATCCTCATCTGCGGCGGCATCCACGACCAGGCGACAGCGGAGGATGCGCTCGCCGACGCCGATGTCGCGCTCAGCGCCAAGTCGATCCTCCTCAATCCTGACTGGGTCGAGGACGTTCGGCAGGGTAAGTCACTCCAGCCGCGCATGCCTGAAGAATCGCTCGTCGCCTACACCGATACGCCGCTCCCCTGAGCGAACGCGCTGCTTTCCTCCACAGTGTGGTGCCTGGCACCGTTTTGTGGGTTTGTGGATATCCCAGATCTTGCCATCGTCGGATGTGTCGTGTTAAAGGGTAGGAGTGTTACTCTGGATCGATCGGTCCTGCCAAGCCGGTTTTCCTCCTTCTTCAGAAAGTGCGCAAGGAACATGAAGATCATACTTCCATTTGTCAAAGGGCAGGTATACTTGCCTAGTGATACAGCATCGTGACTTGCTGAAGGACAATCTGATGACCAACCCGAATCCCTGTGTCTTGGTGGTGGACGATAGCCCGACGGTGCAGCAGCAACTGGCCGCGGAGCTGCAGACGCTTGGCTTCCGCGTGATCGCGACGGACTGTGCGGAGACGGGGTTGGAGCTGCTGCTCAATCATTCGTTTGACCTGGCGCTCGTCGACTATCAGCTCCCCGGGCACGACGGGCTCTGGCTCATCGAGCAGGCCCGTGCGAAGTTCTACGCCTTGCCGTGCATGCTGCTGACGGTGCATCGCAGCGTCGAGGTGGCGGTGACCGCCACGCAGCTCGGCGCGCCGTATGTGCTCAAGCCGCTCAAAGAGGGTGAGCTGTGGATCGCCATCCAGCAAGCCCATGCCTTCCAGAAACTCTACCAGCAGCGGGTCGAAGCCGCCGCTGATTGACGTTCGACGTATCCTCGGTGGGATCAAGAGTACCTAACACCATATCAGTATGGTCGCGCCGCGAGAGATTTGCGCCGTAGGCCAGGAGCGAGAGGGACGGCGTATCGAGGTATGGATACGTCAACGACGAGCGCCGCCGCCTGCGGCGCAAAGATCCGCGTCCCTGCGGGTTGCGGCGAAGCCGACCCATCGGCGGTGTTGCTCCTCCTCGACGTATCGCTGCGGATACGCCGTCGTCGTCGCGCCATGCCGCTGGGGCGGTTTGGCCGCAACGCGGCCGCACTGACATGGTGTTAGGTACTCTGAGATTGCCTGTGCCGTCGCGTTCAGTGTGACTGCCCGTCTGACTGCAGTGAGGGGATGCGATCCGGCAACGCGTGGCCCATGCGTCGCAGCGGGTGGAGCAGCCGCAGGAACGCCTCCTCCGGCGTCTTCCCTTCCGTGAGATTCTCCAGACACATGGCGGCGTAGCCCTGACGATTGCGGATCTTGAAAATCGTGATCTGGTCAATGCTGACCGGCCTGAGTGAGATCGTCTCCTGCATGCGTTCCTCCATCCGATGGAATTCCGTTCGCCTTTCTAGCGGCAGCATTGTAGCATACGTTCCACTCGTCCAAAGGCGTGCCTACGTGCTTGAGTGCCCGCGTGCTTGAGTACGGCGGCAATTGAGACAAGGCGACTCTTGACATTCGATCTTTGACTGAAAGTCCGAGGTCAATAGTTACGGATCAAGCGCCGAGGGTCGTGGTAGTAGTTGCTTGAGTCTTGTCGTTTGAGTCTGTTCTTCAGGTGTTACTCGTAGCTCGAGTCTCGTGGCTCGAGTCGCTTTTACTTGCAGCTTGAGTCTTGGGTATTGTCATGAACACACCGATACCGTGGCTGGGACATCTGATCGAAGTGGCGTCGCTGGGACTGTTCGGTTGGTGCTGGGCTGAGGCGCGGCGGCTGCGCGCCGGTCTGCACACGGAGTTGCTCATCGCGGTGCTCTACGGCTGCCTGCTCGAGATCATGGATATGTGGATCTTCGGCTCGTATCATTATGGTCCGCTGACGTGGTGGTGGGTCGGGCACGTGCCGCTCTACATCCCGTTGCTCTGGGCGACGATCATCCACTCGTCGATGGCGATGTCCGATCGCGCCGGGCTGCCGTGGTGGGCGCGGCCGTTCCTCGACGGGCTGCTGGCGGTGCTGATCGATCTGGCGATCGACGCGATCGCGATCCGGCTGGGGCTCTGGAGCTGGCGGATCCGGCTGGACGAGGGATGGTTCGGCGTGCCGGCGGGGAATCTCTGCGCGTGGATGTGGGTGGCGGCATGGTACGGGACGGTGACGCGGCTGGTGCGGGAGCGCAGCGTGCAGCGCGGGGAGCCGCGGTGGCATCGGCTGCTGATACCGCCGATCGCGTACGCCGGGTTGTTCGCGTCGCTGATCGGATTGGGGACGGTGGGGCGATGGCTCGGGCTGGAGACGCCGGACGAGCGACTCTCGATATTCGCGGCGCATGTGGCGGGGTTCTTGGCGATCGTCTGGTGGGGGAGCCGCCGTCGTGCATCGTTGGCGGTGGGGCCGACGCCGATGCCGCCGAGCTTCGTCTGGAACCGGTGGCTGATGCATGGGAGCTTTCTGGTGCTGCTGGCGTGTGTGCCAGCGATCCGGCAGGTGCGCGGGTTGGCGCTGGTCTCGGCGGGCGCTCTCGTGATAGAGTGGTGCGCCATGCGCTGGTGCGAGCATCGTCGTGCGGCTGTGACATTGGCTGCAGATCGTGCTGCTATTGGGTGATGGCATCAGCGATTTGCGAGCAAGGGGACAGTCCATTCTTCGTTTCTGGTATACGTTTTTGTTGCATGGTTATCTGGTAACCTGGTGATCTTGTGATCCGATGTTCCAGTACTGTGTGATGTGTGGCTTGTATCCGTTGATATAAAGGAGTCTGGCGATGAGTCGAACATGGAATTTTAACGCGGGGCCGGCGGTGTTGCCGGAGGAAGTGTTGGAGCAGGTGAAGGCCGATCTGCCGGAGATTGGCAAAAGTGGAATGTCAGTCATGGAGCTGAGCCACCGGGGCAAGGCGTACATGGCGATCCATCAGGAGGCGGCAGCCAACGTCCGGACGCTGATGGGGCTGCCCGACGACTACGCGGTCCTCTTTCTGCAGGGTGGGGCGAGCACGCAGTTTGCCATGGTGCCGAGGAATCTGCTGACGGACGGGCAGACAGCCGACTACGTGCACACCGGCTCGTGGGCGTCGAAGGCGATCCAGGAGGCGAAGCTCGTCGGACGGGTGAATCTCGCGGCCGATACGTCGAAGGAGCGGCCGTGCCGCATCCCGAAACTCTCGGAGCTGAAGCTGACGTCCGGAGCGGCGTACGTGCATCTGACGTCCAACGAGACGATCGAGGGAACGCAGTGGATGGAGTTTCCGAAGAGTGACGCGCCGCTGGTGGCCGACATGTCGTCGGACATTCTGTCGCGCCCGATCGATGCGGGACGGTTTGCGCTGATCTACGCAGGGGCGCAGAAGAATATCGGCCCGGCTGGCGTGACGCTGGTGATCATCCGCAAGGACGTGGCGGCGCGCGTGTCGGAGCGGGTGCCGAAGATCTTCCGCTACGCGACACATATCGAGGAAGACTCGCTCTACAACACGCCGCCATGCTTCGCGATCTACGTGGTGGCGCTGGTGACGCGGTGGCTGCTCAAGCAGGGCAGCCTCGAAGCGATCGGCGCGCGCAACCGCGCCAAGGCGCAGCGGCTCTACGGCGTGATCGACAGCGGCTTCTACCGACCGACGGCGGCGAAGGAGTGTCGGTCGCAGATGAACGTGACGTTCCGGCTGCCGTCGGAGGAGCTGGAGATGGCGTTTATCGCGGAGGCGGAGGCGCAGGGGATGGTGGGGCTCAAGGGGCATCGCTCGGTCGGTGGCGCGCGTGCCTCGATCTACAACGCGATGCCATCAGAGGGTGTGGAGGCATTGGCCGTGTTCATGCAGGAGTTTGCGCGGCGGCACGGATGACGCGCCGCGAGCGAGCGACAGCGCGCAGCGGGCAGACGGCAGCTAGCAGAAAGCAGACAGCGGTCAACGTGCCACTCATCCGCGCGGGGTCTGTTCTCGGCATTCTGCTAGCTGTATTCTGGATCATCGGAGAGAGCATGGGGGCGGCGATCAACGTGCATGAATTCGCCATGGCGATGAACGATGGGCGTCAGCAGTCGCTGTCTGCCTATCGCGGCAAGGCGCTCCTGATCGTCAACACCGCTTCCCGGTGCGGCTTCACGCCGCAGTATGCGTCGCTGCAGCGGCTCTACGAGACCTATCATGATCGCGGCTTCGAAGTGCTCGCGTTTCCGGCGAATGACTTCATGGGGCAGGAGCCGGGGACGAGCGCCGAGATCAGGGCGTTCTGCGACACGCGGTATCATGTGACGTTTCCTCTCTTTGCCAAGATCAGCGTGAAGGGCAACGGCATGCATCCGCTCTACCGCTGTCTCACCGAGCAGTCCGGGTTCAACGGTCCGATCAACTGGAACTTCACCAAGTTTCTCGTCGCGCCGGATGGGCGTGTGGTGGCGCGCTTCGGCTCCCGCACCGATCCGATGGGTCGAGAGCTGATCAGCCGACTTGAGGCGGTGCTGCCGGTCGATGGTGGGGAAGCCGCCGCGACGGCTCGCTGAGCGCGCGTTGGGAGCGGGCGTTCCGAGATGGTGACGGATCGGCGACCACGGATCGGGATCAGCAGCTGTTTGCTGGGCGAGACGGTCCGCTACGATGGCGGTCACCAGCGCGATCCGTTGCTCATCCAGACGCTCGGGCTGTTCGTCAAGTGGGTGCCGGTGTGTCCAGAGCTGGAAGCCGGCATGGGGGTGCCGCGCGAGCCGGTGCGGCTGGTGCGCAGCAACGGGCGGCTGCGGATGGTGGGCGAGCGGTCGCGGAAGGATTGGACAGCGGCGATGCAGCGGTACGAGCGACGTCGTCTGGCGCAACTCGGCACGTTGGATCTCGCCGGATATGTGCTGAAGAGTGAGAGCACCTACCAGCATGAGCACATGGTCGCGTCGCGACCATGTGCTCATGCTGGTAGGTGCTCTAGTCGCCGTCGTATGGGATGGAGCGGGTGAAAGTGTACGGCGGGGGCGGCGCGCCGTCCAGAAACGGGCGGGGGCTCTTCGCCGAGGCGTTGATGGCGGAGTGGCCGTTGCTGCCTGTGGAGGAAGAGGGGCGGCTCAACGACCCAGCGCTGCGGGAGAACTTCATCGAGCGCGTCTTTGCGTATGCGCGGTGGCGGGCGCTGGTGTCTGGCGTGCCATCGCTGCGGGCGTTGGTCGCGTTCCATACGTCGCACAAGCTGCTGATCATGGCGCACAGCGAGGTGGCGATGCGGCGTCTGGGTCGGCTGGTCGCGGGGGCGAAGTCGCGCGCGTGGCGGTCGGTGGCGGAGGAGTAAGGCCGACACTTCATGGCGGCGCTCGGAATACTAGCGACACGGCGCGCCCATACGAACGTGCTGCAGCATATGGCGGGGTACTTTTCTGAGCGGTTGAGCGCGGATGAGCGACAGGAGTTGGGGCAGGTGATCCGCGACTATCACCGTGGCCTATCACCGTTGTTGGTGCCGCTGACGCTGATCGGCCATTACGTGCGGCGATTCCGTGTCGTCTATCTGCAGGAGCAGGTATATCTTCGTCCACACCCGCACGAGTTGATGCTCCGCAACCATGTTTGAGGTCGGCAGTCAGTGCTTGCGTTCCCCTTGCGGAACTATGAGGTCTTCCGTGATACAATGGGCGCGCTTTGCGGTGGTGCGGGTGGGTGTGCCGTGGGGCTTCTATAGGGATGGATCGTCGGTCGCGGGTAATCATGGAGGCAGATCTGATGAATAAAATACTGGTTATTGTGGCGGTGGCGGCGTTCGCGATTCTGGCAACGATGGCGGTCATCAGCCAGATGAATCCGGCTGAGGGGCCGGTCGATGTGACAGAAGGTGGAGTGGCGCCCGCCGATCAGCAGTTCCTCGAGGGGTTGACGGAGGAGGCGCTGACGGGCGAGGAAGAGATCGCCGATGCAGTCGACGCTGCGGCCCAGCAGGCGGGGGCGGTGGTGGATGAGACGTGGACGCAGGCGCAGAATGCCGCGGCGCAGGTGACGCAGCAGGTGCAGGAGACGGCGGCGGCTGTGCAGCAGCAGGCACAGACGGCACAGCAACAGGTGGAAGCGGCTGCCGAGGCGCTGACGACTCCGGCACAGTAACGCGAGCAAGCATTACATCAGAGAGTGCAACTCAAGAGCCCTGCAGGAGAGTCCGCTGCAGGGCTCTTTCTTTATCAACAGCTCTGGGCGAAAAGTCATCCACAGGGGTCAGTGCAGCATCCACGTGACATTGACCGGTGGTTCGGCTTCGAGCGGATGCGAGGCCGGAGTCGAGAAGTCACACACCGGTCGTTCTCGACTCTCCGCCAGAGATCGTTGGCGGATCGTTCGAACACGAACCGGTCAGAATCATGTGGACAGCGCATTAGTTCGAGCGGGTTGTGGAAGATCCCTCCGCAGGGCGTGGTTGTTTGACATCGGCCATACGCTTGTTGACCGTCAAAGTGTTATAATCCGGCGCTCGTTATGGAATTATATGTGACGAGTGCCGCGGGCACCGTTGTTTGGTGAGCGTTGGTACGAGGTTGTGGTGGGTGGTGGTGTCGTGTCAGACAGAAGGAGCAGGAACTGATGAAGATGCGTGGTGCTGTAGCGTTGGTCGTGGTGGCTGGGATGGTGGTTGGGTCGTTGGTGGCGGGGTGCGCACAGCAGGCGAAATCGGCGTCCGAGGCGATCGAGCATGCCAAGACGTTGGCGACGCCCCAGGCGCAGGCCGATTATCTGGTCGGGCAGGCTCGGGCATTCATGAACTCCAAGGAGTACCAGGAGGCGACGCAGGCAGTCCAGTATGTGCTCTCGAGCATCGATGCCAACTCGAAGGCGGCGGCGGAGTTGCTTGAGCAGATCCAGCAGAAACTGGCTGGCGGAGCGCAGAAGGCCGTGGGGGATGCAAAGAAGCAGCTCGGCTTCTAATCGTTGATCAGTACTTGGGTTGTAACAGCTGTAGGGGCCACAGAGGCGTCGGATACGCGCTGTGGCCCCGCATCATCTTCGGTGGGGGAGCGGCTGTTGGCATCGAAGCTGCTTGAATAGGTTGAGGGGGTTCTACAGCCAGGGGTGGTGGGATGGTGTCGCGCCGACCTTGGCTAGGCTGGAGGGAGCACGCGATGTTCAAGGAATTCAAAGAGTTCGCGATGAAGGGCAATGTCCTCGACATGGCGATCGGGGTCATCATCGGCGGCGCGTTCGGCAAGATTGTGAGCTCATTGCTGGCGGACGTGCTGATGCCGCCGATCGGACTGCTGATGGGCAAGGTCGATTTCTCGAGTCTCTTCGTCAGCTTGAACGGCCAACCATTCCCCTCGTTGGCGGCGGCGAAGGCGGCTGGGGCGCCAACGCTGAACTACGGCGTGTTCCTGAATACCGTGCTCGATTTTATCGTTGTGGCGTTCGTCGTCTTCTTGGTGATCAAGCAGATCAATCGGCTCAAGCGGCAGGAGCTGGCACCGGCACCGAAGGCTCCGACGACGAAAGATTGCAAGTTCTGCTGCTCGGCGATTCCGATCAAAGCTACCAAATGCCCGCAGTGCACCTCGGCGCTGGCGTAGCGCGTCCGGCGGTGGCCACGGGTGGCGTTGTGTATGCTGGTGTCTCGTCAACGTGAAACGGACACGGTCGTCTTCGAGCGTAGGTCACGCAGTGACCGAAGTCGAGAAGCGATCGGAGGTTCTCGACTCCTCCGCCAGAGATCGTTGGCGGATCGCTCGAACACGAACCCGTCAGCATCATGTCATGAGGACGGAGCACCAGGTAGAGAGAGGAGTGGAGGTCATGGTTTGGCGGCGTGCGTTGTGGGGGATTGGGTTGTCCTGCTTGGTGGGGGCTGTCGCGCTGGCGACGCCGGCACTGGCGGCAAGCGTGGAAGATAAGCTGGAGACCAAGTCTGGCAAGCTGATCTACCACAATGTGTACGCGAGTTCGAGGCCGGATCCATCGGAGCGGACGCCGAAGCCGATGGCCGACGAGTCGGCTGATGGTAGGCAGGTGGTTGGCGGGCAGGGGTACGCTTGGATGGCGCATCCAACGGGGCAGAAGGCATCGAGTGTGCTGCTGCTGGAGAAGTTCGCACCGTCTGAGGTTCAGGTGGGGCAGCCGTTCGTCTACACCATCAAGGTGACGAACCTGACCGATCAGCTGATGCTGCAGAACGTGGTGGTGACGGATTGGCTGCCGGAGCATTTCGTGCTGTCTGGTGCGGAGCCGCAGCCACAGGCGTTGTCCGGAGGCGAGGCGCAGTGGTGGTTGGGGGAGCTGTCGCCCCGGGCGTTCAAAACGATCGAGGTACACGGGTCGGCCAGCGCGGAGGAGCTGTTGAAGCCATGCGGGTCGGTCACCTACGATACGCGGCTCTGCTTGGCGACAACCGTCGTGAAGCCGAGTGTGCAGGTGGTGATGAGCGCGCCAGCATCGGTGTTGTTGTGTGACACGATTCCGCTGCAGGTCGCGGTGCGGAATGTCGGGACTGGGACAGCCGGTGATGTGATGGTGGAGTCGGTGTTGCCGCCTGGGCTCACGGCAGAGGACGGCCAGGGTCGTCTCGTATTTGACGCAGGGACACTGCCTCCGGGCCACCTGCGGGAGTTCTCGGCGGTGGCCAAGGCCGCGCAGTCTGGGACGTACACGCTGTCCTCAACGGCTTCCACCGGCTTCGGCGTCTTGTCGGCCTCGCCGACGGTCACCGTGCAGGTACAGGAGCCGAAGCTGTTGGTGACAAAGACGGGGCCGTCGAGGCAGTTTGTGCATCGCGAGCTGACGTATGGCATCATAGTACTCAACGCCGGTGCTGTGGCGGCGGATGAGGTGGTGGTGGAAGACCAGATTCCATCGGGCGCGACGTTCGTCAGCGCGACAGAGGGCGGCTCGGCTTCCGGCGACAAGGTCGTGTGGCGGCTTGGCTCCATGGCGGCCGGCGCGTCTGTCCGGCTCGGCGTGACGCTACGTCCTCTGGGGGAGGGAGAGTTGCTCAGCACGGCAACGGTGCGGGCTCGGTGTGCCGGGATTGCGTCGGCATCGGCACAGACCAAGATCAACACGATCTCGGCGATCCTGTTGGAGCTGGCGGATCAGGCCGATCCGGTGGCGGTGGGCGAATCCGAAACCTACACCATCACGGTGACGAATCAAGGCTCGGCGGTCGATACCAATGTGCGCGTCTCGTTCTGGTTTGAGCCGAATCTCCAGTATGTCTCGTCCAGCGGGTCAACGATCGGGACGCTGCAAGAGGATACAGTGGTGTTTGAGCCGCTAGCAAGTTTGCCGGCGCAGTCGGATGCCGTCTGGCGCGTGGTGTTGCAAGGGGTGAGTCCCGGCGATACCCGTTCCAAGGTGACATTGACGAGCGATCAACTTACCCGTCCGGTCGAGGAGACTGAGGCGACGCACATCTACGAATAACCCAAGCCCCGTGCTTGTGTTCCTGAGTACTGGATGCCTATAAATGATGAGCGGTTCGTCTTCGAGCGAAGCGACCGCAGGGAGCGGAGTCGAGAAGCTACCACGGGTACTCACTCTCCGCCATAAATCATTGGCGGGTGCGACCGAACGTGAGTCCGTCAGTATCATGTTTAGTAGAGTGTCAGTGTCTAAGGTTAGAAGAGATGGTTTTCGACCCTCGATGCTTGATCTTTAACCGCGCTCAGGTGCAAGCGGTGTCGGGATCGATTCTTGCTCCAAGCTTCCAGTCGCGTCTAAGCTTGGAGCCCTTCCTATCATCCGCTAGTGATTCCGCTCAGAGTTGATCCGCTTCCCGCTCCATGCGATGAAGGTAAGCATACGCAATTATTGATGTTACCGTTCTTGGTGCTGGTCATGTTATAGTTCACCTAGGAGATGGCCTGATGGCAGGAAAGTGGAGCGAGAAGAGTCGTCGATGGGGTGTGGTAGCAGTGATCGCGTCGGTGGGGATCGGTGCTGTGGTTGCGGTGGAACATCGTCGGCTCTCTACCGAGACCAACTCCAGAGAGCCGGTTGAGCAGCCATCGGGGGCGGTGTGTGACAGTCAATTGGGGCAGGAGACGGGAATGGACAAGGTGCGCAAGACGGATGAGGAGTGGAAGCGTCAGCTGACGCCGGAGCAGTACCATGTGACACGGCAGAAAGGGACGGATCGGGCGTTTACCGGAGCGCATTACAATAATCACGAGCCGGGCATGTATCGATGCGTGGCGTGCGGCGCCGATCTGTACAGTTCGGAGACGAAGTTTGACTCCGGCACCGGATGGCCGAGCTTCTGGGCGCCTGTCAATCCGAGCGGCGTCCGCCTTGAGCAAGACGATAGTCATGGGATGCACCGCACTGAAGTGTTGTGCGCCCGCTGCGATGCGCACTTGGGACATATCTTCGATGATGGACCGCAGCCAACCGGCCAGCGCCACTGTATCAACTCTTCGGCCTTGCAGTTTTCGAAGCCGGAAGAGTGAGTGTTGTTCTGAGTGTTGCATGGTCCTCTCTGTACAGCAAGTGATGTACTTGCTTTGGGTTACCTCGTAGACATCCGATAGAATTTTCAGGCTTTCCCAGCAAATACATGATACACTTCTGATAGTGTTAACTTTTAAAAATTGATTTAAGAATTAACCTCTTTCATTGAAAAGATAGGATTATTTGGATTTTCGATTGAAACATTACACGTGTTGCCATGATAATTTCTCCAAAACACGGAATACCCGTTCTACTTCTCTCGCTACTGCTGATCACCACGCCTTCGTGGTCAGAGATGCTGACGGTTCAGAACACGTCAGCGCATGATCAGCAGCAGCCGGTAGCGTCACGCCATCGGCAAGCGGTCGAAGCAGCTCGCAGCGGCGACTTCCAAACAGCGCTCACACTCATCAGACAAGCGATGGACGAGTCCGGCAGGGATCCCGACGTGGTAGCCGACTACATCGTCATTCTCGCATGGCATCAGGAGTATCAACGAGCGATCCAGGTGTTCGAGCAGTTTGAGCGGCAGGCGGAGTTGCCGACGTATGTCTTACCTGAGGTGGCTCGTTGCTACCGACAGCTGAAGCAATACGAGAGGGCAGCGCAGTTCTACGAGCGCGCCGTGGCGGCTCAGCCGGATGATCGAGACGCGTTTACCGGGCTGGTACTCTCGTTGCTTGATGCGGGGCAGCTGGATGGCGCGCGGGAGCAGCTGGAGCGGCGGATGGCGATGGAGCCATCGGTGGCGCGGTGGGTATCGCTGGCAGCGGTGGCGGAGGCTCAGCGCGGGCGGTGGGCGGAGGCGCTGGCGCTGGGGCGGCGCGCGCGACAGCTGCAGGAGGCGGGAGCGTGGGATCAGGCGGCGATCGACGATATCCAGCAGGCAGGGCAGCTGATGCATCCGGCGGCGATCGAGCTAGCGCAGGCCGGGCGGCATGCCGAGGCGGTGGAGATGCTCGCGACGCTTCGGGAGATCGGCTACCGGTCGGAGCAGCTGAAGATCGATGAGTTGGTCGTGCGGTCGTGGGGAGAGGGGTATGAGGAGTCGATCCGTCAGTTCAACACGATCCCCGATCGGATGAATCAGCCGCCGTACGTGTTGCGCGCTGTGGCGTATGCCTACCGGGCGGCCGGGCAGCTGGGGGAGTCGGAGAAGCTGTATGCGCGGCTGGTGGCGCTGAATCCGGGCGATGTCGATGCGCGTCGGGCGCTCCTGGCGATCACGATGGAGCAGTATCGGTTTGAGGAGGCGCGTCAGCATGTGGCGGCGCTGTTGGCGGTTGAGCCGGGTAACGTGGAGTATCAGTTGCTGGATGTCGAGCTGGTGCAGCGGTTGGACGGGGTGGGGCAGGCGCTGGAGCGGTGGCTCGGCGTGACGGGTGACGTGGCGGGTCAGTGGGATCGGGCTCAAGCGCGGCTGGGTGAGATGACGCTGGCGCTCCAAGAGTCGGAGTGGGTGCGCGTGCAACGGATCGTGCGGGAGTCGCCGACCGGCCGATCGCTGGGCGTTGCGGAAGCGATGCTCTGCATGTCGTACGCGCGCCGGGCTGAGACATCGGACGATGACCTCGCGCTGGTGTTCCAACGGATGAATCCTACCTTGCGGACCTATCCGCTCACGCTGCAGTCGGATCTCGGCGATCTCTTGCTGGCGCGCCGTCGGGATGCGGATGCTGAAGCCGTCTACCGGTCGATCCTGGAGCAGACGACGGTCGACGTGCGGGCGTTGGCCGGGCTGGCGCGGCTGGCGGAGCGGCGCGGCGACAAAGCGGAGGCGACGCGCATCGTGGACGCGATCCTGGCGTTTGATCCGGGCAATATCGACATGCTTTTTCTGAAGGGGTCGTTGCTCGAAGCGCAGGAGGAGTATTTGAAGGCGATCGAGGTATATGACAAGATCCTGGCGCAGCGTCCGGATCAACGGGGCGCAAGAAATCTCAAGCTCCGGTCGCTCATGGAGATGGGTGCCAATAGTCTGGCGATGGAGCAGATGAAGGATGTCAGCAGCGAGGTTGACCCGATCCTGCTGGCGCGCGCGAAGGGGAACGCGATGATGTACCGGATTCGGTGGGAGGAGTTGCCGACGATGCCCGGGGAGCGGGAGCAGGAGCCGGAGGCGCGTTCCGTGGCATCGGTGAGCGCGGTGGCGTCGGGGTCGGAGCGCGCCGGAGCGATGACTCGTGCCGTCTATCTGCTACGCGAGATCGAGCAAGACTTCGGCCCGGGGGCGCTGGCGGTGGGAGACGATACTCGATCGGGCAGCCTCTCCCAGGCCAGCAAAGAGTATGAGCATCGGAGTCGTCAGGATCGCATCCTGGCGCTGCGTTTCGCCAGTCGCATGCAGGAGTTGGTGGACGAGTACGAAGAGCTGCGGGATCAGCATGTGGAGCTGGCGGCTTGGGCGCATCAGGCGGCCGCCGATGCCTACCTTTATCTGCGGCAGCCGGAATGGGCGCTGGCGATCTACGACTATGTGCTCAACGTCAGACCTAAGTCACCGCAGGCGCGCATGTCGCGCTATCATACGTTGATTGAGCTGGGTCGTTTCCGTGAGGCCGGCGAGGTGCTGGATGCGTTGGATCAGGAGACACCGGCGCGCATCGTGGAGCGCGGGGTGCTGCAGGACAACTGGTTCAAGGCGGAGCTCGCCTACAGCCGCGCGTGGTGGCTGATGTATCAGGATCGGCTGGCCGAGGCGGAGGCGTATCTGCATGAGATCGAGCGCATCGGGCCGTTCAACACGAACGTGCGCCATGCCATCGCGCACGATCACTTCTGGCGCGGGTGGCCGCGGCGGGCGTTGCAGGAGCTGGAGGTCGTCCGGACGATGACGCCGGAGTTGATGCCGGCCGCCAACGGCTACGCGCTGGTGCTCAACGCGCTCGGCCGGAAGCAGGAGGCGCGCGATCTCAACGAGGCGTTGCTGAAGGAGCAGCCGTGGAACAGGGCATTGCAGCGGACCGCGCGGCAGTTTGAGATCGAGGAGATGCGCGAGGTGGAGGTGAATGCCGCGATCACGACGGAGCATCCTGGCGTGCAAGAGTGGTCGGTCAACGTGATCGGTCGGCAGCCGCTGACCCTGCACCACAAGATCTTCGCCGAATACTTCCATCGGGACACGTCGAACCTAGGGGACGACATTTTGATGAAGCGGGCGGTGCTCGGGGTCGAGTGGGCGCCGAACATCACCTATCGGCTTAGCGCTGCCATCTCGGCGGAGTACGACTCGGGCGACGAGACCGGCGTGCGGCTGGAGGGGGAGTACGCGCCGACCGATCACTGGAGCTTCCGCGGCGGCTTCGACTCGTTCACGCTTGGCATCCCGGTGCGGTCGCGCGCCGCGGGCATCGAAGGGCGGGAGGCGTTCGGCTCGGCGACGTTCCGCGCCAGCGAGCTCTTCTCCACCACGGCTGGGACGTCGTTCCGCGATCTGTCGGATGGGAACGAGACGTGGTCGTACTTCTGGAACACCGACACGGCGCTCACGACGTCGGCCTACTGGAAGACACGGCTGCTGACACAGACCTCGGCTTCGCGCAACGCCGACACGAGAGCCGGTTACTTCAGTCCGGGCTATGTTTATGACGCGTATCTGGTGCCGATGGTGGAGCATGTCTGGTTTCGGCGCTACGAGCGGGCGCTGGTGGATCGATTCTACGCCGGACTTGGGAAGCGGTGGCAGCAGGCATCTGATACGGGCACGGTCTGGTATCTCCGGTACGAGCAGGATCATCGACTCTCCAATACGTGGTCGTGGTTGTTCGGTGTGACGTACGCGCAGCCGCGTTACGACGGCAACGATATCAACACGCTGACGGGATACACGACGATGCGAGTGAGGTTCTGATGACGCCGAACATCTTGAAGTACGCCATTCAGTCCGTGAGCCACGGGTCTTGTCGCGCAGGCACCCCCACGGCTGTCCTCGCAATACCGCGGTTCAAACGCTTCGATCGCAGACCGCGATTTGTGTCGGAATCCAACGGGGAAAGCTGCGGGCAGACGTGGGGGACCCCCGCCTGCGCGCCACCCGTGGCCTCGGGGTTGATGTTGACCGATGTATTCAGACGATTGAGCCGATGGCTGGTGGCTGGGCTGTCGGTGTGGTTGGTGACGTTCGGCGTTGGGGTGGGGTCGGAGGCGTTTGGCGATGCGCCGTGGCGGCGTCCGGGCGATCCGGTGCCACCGCTAGTGTTGCCGGATGCGTCCGAGCGGTTTCTGGTGTTGTGCTACCACGATGTGCCGAAGGTGATCGAGCACAACGATCGGTACGCCGTCGACCGGCGAACGTTCATCGAGACGATCGAGTATCTGCGGGCACACGATTACCACTTTATTGGTATCGACGATGTGATTGCCGCCCAGGAGGGGCGGCGCCCGCTGCCGGATCGGTCGGTGCTTCTGACATTTGACGATGGCTACGCCAGCTTCTACGACTTTGTCTTTCCGCTGTTGCGGCAGTACGGGTATCCGTCGGTGCTGGCGGTCGTTTCGGGATGGATCGATCAGAAGCCGTCGAACGTAAAGCAGACGCTCATGACGTGGGAGCAGCTGCGCGAGGTGGCGCAGAGCGGGTTGGTGGAGATCGCGTCACATACGCACAACATGCACTCCGGCATTCCGGACAATCCGCAGGGGAATGAGGGGGCGGCGTTGGTGAGTCGGCAGTACGACCCGGCAACGGGGCAGTACGAGCCGGATACCGAGTTTGAGGCGCGGTTGCGCGAGGATCTGCGTCTCTCGAAGCAGACGCTGGAGCAGCGGTTGGGTATGACGCTGAGGGCTGTGGCGTGGCCGTATGGTCGATACAACGCGTTCGTGGCGGAGGAAGCGCGTCAGGCAGGTTTCAGCGTGTTGTTCCGTCTTAGCAACCGGACGGCTTCCGTACGCGAGCTGCCAGCGGTTAACCGTGTCATTCTCGACAAAAATCCCTCAGTCCCGATGATCGCCAAAGATTTGAAGCGTCATTTCCAGATTCCCGAGCATCAACGGATCGTGCATACCGACCTCGACCTGATCTACGATGAGGACCCGGCTCAGACGGAGAAGAATCTCGGGCAGTTCGTCGACCGGATTGTTGCGATGAAGCCGAGCGCTGTGTACCTGCAGGCGTTCGCTGATCCGGAGGGCGACAGCCGCATCCGGGAGGTGTACTTCCCGAGCCGTGTGCTGCCGATGCGCGCGGATCTCTTCAGTCGGGTGGCGCATCAGCTCGCGGCGCGCGAGATTCAGGTCTATGCGTGGATGCCGATGCTTAACATTGTGCTGCCGGACGCGGCAGAGCAGTCGGCGCTGCGTGTACGGGAGTTTGGCGCTGGCGGATCGGTGCCAACGGAGGCATGGTATCCGGAGCGGTTGTCGCCGTTCAGCGCGGCGGCGCGCGCCAAGCTCGCGACGCTCTACGAAGATCTCGCGCAGTATGCGGAGATCGACGGCGTGCTGTTTCTGGATGACGGATATCTCAACGATCGGGAGGATTTCCATCCGGATGCGCTGCCACTCTACGCGGCGATTGCGGGCAGTGCCGACCGCGATCCGGAGCAGCTGACGGAGGAGCAACGGCGTCGATGGACGGCGGCGAAGACGCAGGCGCTGATCGATCTGACCACTCAACTCAAGGCGTCGGTACATCGCCACCGGCCGCTGACGCAGTTCGCTATAACGCTCTATGCTCCGGTGGTGATTGACCCGGAGCGGGAGGGGGAGTTTGCCCAGAACTATGCGCGGAGTGTGGACGCGTACGATTTCGTGGTGATCATGGCGTATCCGCGGCAGGAAGAGGTGGCGCGGCCCGAGCGGTGGCTGGAGCGGCTGGTGCGGATCGCGGCGGCACATCCACAGGGTTTGAAGAAGACGGTGTTCAAGATTCAGGCCTACGATTGGGAGCGCGACGAGTGGATTGAGGCCGAGACGCTCAATCGGTGGCTCCAGCGGTTGGTGGCAGCCGGGGCTCGTCATGTGGCGTACTATCCGGATGATTACACGCAGGAGCAACCGCGCGCCGAGACGATTCGTTTGATGATGTCGATCGAGGATTTCCCGGTGAAACGGCAATGATGCGACACAGATTGGCACAGATAGAGTGTGCCACAGATGAGCCCAGATAGAACGCTTGTGGGATTCTCGCTGAGATGACAGCTGTCCGGACATCTTGTAGCGATGGGCGAGAGACAGGGGGCTGGGGGAAATAGTCTCGCTGCCTGCGTGGGGTCTGACCTCAAGCCAGGAAGCATGGCTCACGCGAGAGGTCTGACCCCATCGGTTGACTGAGGTGATCGGTAAGGGCGGTCGAGGGATTTGATGCTCGGCCGAGTCGATCGGCATGACTGAGGTGCGGTGGGAAGCGTAGTCAGGGAAAAGGTGAGGTAGAGTCCGATGCAGTGGTTGTACCAGTTTGTCTTCCATTATCCGTTGTTCATGGCGTTCTGCCAGATCGCTGGCGCGCTGGTCTATGTCTGGTTCCGCGGTCGGGACCCGGTGATCGTCGATCTGCCGTCTACGCCGTTGGTCTCGGTGCTGGTCCCGTGTCACAACGAGGAGCGGGGGATTCGTGAGACGATCGAGCATCTGTTGGAGCGCCAGGCCTACCCGAACTTCGAGATCATCGCGGTGGACGATGCCTCGACTGATCGGACGCTGGAGGTGTTGCGTCAGCTGCAGGCGCAGACGCCGCGTCTGCGGATCGTGGCGATGACGACGAACCAGGGCAAGGGCATGGGGCTGACGATGGCGGCGATGACGGCGCGCGGGGAGTATCTGGTGTGCGTCGATGCCGACACGTTGCTCGATGAGCACGCGATCGAGTACATGATGTGGCATTTCCTGAAGTTCCCGCGGGTCGGCGCGGTGACGGGCAATCCGCGCGTGCGCAACCGGACGAGCATTATCGGCAAGATCCAGGTCGGCGAGTACTCAGCGATCGTCGGCATGATCAAGCGGACGCAGCGCGTCACCGGCAAGATCTTCACCATCTCCGGCGTCATCTGCGCATTCCGGAAGAAGGCGCTGCAGTCGGTCGGCTTCTGGAGCAACGACATGTGCACCGAGGATATCGACGTGAGTTGGAAGCTGAATCTCGGCTTCTGGGATATTCGCTACGAGCCGATGGCGCTCTGTTGGATCTTGATGCCGGAGACGCTGAAGGGGCTGTGGCGGCAGCGGCTGCGGTGGGCGCGGGGCGGGAGCGAGGTGTTGAAGAAGTACAGTCGCAGAATGTTCTCGTGGACGCAGCGGCGGATGTGGCCGGTGTACATCGAGTACGGCATGAGTGTTTTCTGGGCGTACTGTATGGCGATGACGGTGCTGGTATTTCTGCTGGGGCTCGTCGTGCCGCTGCCGGAGAACGTCGTGGTGCACAGTCTGATTCCTGGATGGACGGGATCCATTCTGGCGGCATCGTGTCTCTTGCAGACGTTAGTGGGACTCATCATCGACAGCCGTTTTGAGCCGCGGCTCTACCGGATGTTCTTCTGGTTGATCTGGAATCCATTCGTCTACTGGATGCTCAACGCGGCAGTGACGCTCGTCGGTTTTCCGATGGCGATGATGCGCAAGCCGGGCCGCCCGGCGGTGTGGGAGAGTCCTGACCGCGGGGTGACGACATGAGCCGGCAGCCGCTGATCATCGATCGTCCGGACGTGCTCAACAAGATCCGCCGTCGAGCCGAATGGAGCATGACCACGATCGGCTGGGTGATCTGGTTCACGCTCTGCCGTCCGCTATTGATGCTGGTGCTCTGGGTGTTCGGTTTCCGTCAGATGTACGTCCACATGGTAAAGCTGGGCGGGTTTCCCGCCGTGCTGGAGTTCTTCAAAATCTACGTTTGGGTGATCCTCGGGATCGCCGTGGCGCTGCGTCTCTGGAACTACTACAACATCGTGCTGTTCCGCAACCGCGAACGGCGACGCCATGTGCGGGAAACGACGAGCCCTGAGATGGAACGGTCGTTCGGCCTGCCCGACGGCTCGCTCACCCGCATCCAGTCGTGGCGCGAAGTGGCGGTCGTCTTCGACGGTGACGGGCGCGTCCAGTTTCATCGCTCCGGCGCGGCGCGCGCGCTGGCGCCCGAAGTGGTGAACGGCCGCCTCGATCCGACGCGCTCCGCAGGCATCGGCGGCGCTCCGGCCTCCCGCGCCCGGCGGCCTTCGTGACCGCCTCGTACTCAGGTTCTGCATATGATGTCTATCGATCGAGCTATCCGATACTCCTGGTGTAGGAAGCCGTCTCTATGGCTGCGCGGTCTCTCCGTCAGCCTCGCATTCCTGCTCTGTCTGCCGCCGCCGGATGTGCTGGCCCAATCTTCTGCAAGCAAGTCGATCTTCGCCAACCGCCAGGCCTCGCATGCCAGCGTTCAGCAACGCAACCTTCAGGAGCTGGACGCCAAGCAAGGGATGCTCAAGGCCGGGGCTCGTGACTCGGGTTCCGTGACGCGAGACCCGGGTCACGCGTCACGAGTCACGGCACCACTGAGCTTGGCGGGTCTGCAAGATCTCTCGGCGATCTATATTCCGCCGGAGGATGGGCAAGTGCTGGAGGTCTGGCAGCCCGATGAAACCGTCGCAGGTCGTAGGTCGCAGGTCGTAGACGATCCGTCGCAGGTCGCCGGGGTTGATTCCTACGACGTACGACATCCGACGTACGACGCAGCAAGAGGACCGACGGTCCTCTTGCTGCAGGATTTGCACACCCAACCTGACGCGCAGTTGGCCGAGGGTCGCATCCTCCAGCATCTATACAAAACCTATAACCTCAAGCTTATGGCGTCGGAAGGCGCTACCGGGCCGTTTCAGCTTGAGTTTTTCCAGCAGTTCCCCAAAGACCAGCAGGCGCGCACCATCGTAGCCGACGCCTTTCTCCACGTGGGGGAAATGACCGGTCATGAATACCAGGCGATCATCGAGCAGCTGCCGATTCAGATCTACGGCGTCGAGGACGAACAGCTGTATGAGGACAACGGCGATGTCTTCCGGAAGGTCTTGGAGATTGCTCCTCATGCACATCAAGTGATTGGTCGGCTCCAGCAGGCGTTGGACGCTTTGCAGCCGCGACTATACCCCCAGCAACTGCAGGCGTTTCTGGAGCAAACAGCGCAATTTCATGTTGGGGCGCGAGCCTTTCCGGAGCATGTAGCGTTTCTGGTTCAGCAGGCGCAGCAGCAGGGATTGGATAGCGCAGGGCTGGCGCCGAATCTCATGCTGCTGCAACAAGTCCAGCAGATGGAAGCCGCCGTGGATCGCACCAAGGTTGAGACGGAGCTGCAACGGCTCCTCTCAGCACTGTCGACCACGTGGCAGCAGGGGGGGCACATGCGGCCGCGATTGAACTCCAGGAGTTGACAGGTCGGTTCCAACAGCAGGCGATCGCCCCAGCGTATTTCTACCCACGGCTCATGGTGCTAGCGGGGCGGTCGTCAGTCGATGTCAACACCTATCCGGTGCTGGCCAGCTTCGTGACATACCTGGAGGCCGGCCGTGCGCTGCAAAGCCATCGCATCGCACCCGAGCTAGCACAACTGGAGTGGGCGCTCACGGAGCAACTGGCAGGATCAGAAGATGCAAAGGACTTGGCCAAACTTTCACGTCACGCTCACCTGCTCCACGACCTCTTCGGCCTCAAGCTTACCCCAGACCAAGTCACCTACTACCAACAGCATCGCGGTGAGTTTGCTGCCGAGATGTTCACAGATTTTCTGGAACGGTGTGCGTCTTCGAACGGAGGCACCGCAGGTGCCGGAGTCGAGAAGCTCCCGCATGATCTGGATGCCGTGCTCGACGCCCACCTACCCCTCGCCGAGCGCTTCTACACCCTTGCCCACCAACGCGACCGCGTGCTGCTCGAGAACACCTTGGCGCGGGTGGAAAAGGGGACAGTCCCCTTTGTGCAGATGGCTGATGGAAGGAGAGGGGGACTGTCCCCCTCTCCTACTGATGGTCTGGTTCGGCCGACCACGAACGACGCTTCACGAACGACGAACGACGCAACACGGCCAGAGGCCGTGTTGCTCATCGCGGGCGGTTTCCACACCGATGGCATCACCGTGCTCTTGCGCGAGCGACAGATCCCCTACGTTGTCATCACCCCGGCCGCCACCGGTGAATTCGATGAGGCGCTCTACCGTCGGCTCGTTCGCGGCGAGACGGCCGATCTCTCCGCGCTTATCGCAGTCGCTCGGCAGAGCGGGCGTGGCGTCTCCGCTCTCATGCCGCCACCGCTCACGTCCCAGAAGCACGCGGCGCTGAAACTGGTGGTGGTTGTGCTAGCCTTTGTGGCGGTCGGCATACTGGCTCGGAGCGTGCTGGCGGGGACGCCGGATCTCGCCCAACTACCGCATCTGGATCCCGCTGCGCTTGGGCCTCTGCAGCAGACAGTCACCGCGCTCCAAACCGGCCAGCCGGTCGATCTCGACATGTTACAGAGACTATATGTCGCACAGCCGGACATCACCCACGTCGTTCAGAATACCGGCATCGGCGGACATCTACTGGAGCCGGCGCAATCGATGGCGCTCTCAACACTGCGGAGTCTTCCTCAGAAAGCGCTTGCCGTTGTTCGGCAGCGATTCGCTCGCGCGTATCTACGGAATCACCTAAGGCAGCTGAGTTTCGCCCAGCCCACCATCGACCAAATCCAACGGCGCTTGACTCCTGAAGACACTTGGCGCTACTTACGGAGCGTTGCTCACGGCGACCTTGATCTATTTGCCCTCATCGCCAACGATGGCTTCTTGGTTCTCAAGGATCCAAATGGTCGGAAGGTGCTTCTTGCGTTCACCCTTTATTTTAACGCCGGTGACGCGATGCAACGCGACACCTCACAACCCGCGCTCCAGTCATTACTTGAGGGGGGGGCGTCGGCCTTCTTCGATGCTCATTCAATTATTTGAGTACCCAACGGGCAAGCCAATCGGTTATTACGGTGCCGCTGCTGTCTCAGGACGTGATCTACCAGACCTTGCAGCTGCGCTGGAGCGACTCGGATGTCACTCCGACCGGACGTTGGTGATCACAGAGGAGGTGTCTCTCTCAACGTTCCGCACGTTCTCGCAAGCGCTCTCACCTGATCTCATCTCGGATCGGACTAGAGAGATACTGAGTCGTCTAGGCATCGATGATCCTGAGATGATCCGTCGTGCATCTGATGAGCTCGAGGACCACTATGCATCCAAGCAGTTTAGCGGTGTCTCTGACGATATCTGGACACAGGATGAGGCCGATCGAACGTTGGGCTTTTCGACGGCTGCCAAGCTGGTGCAGCTCAACGTTATGTCCCTGTTCAATCAGACCGAGCAAGAGGTGGTGTTCCGGGAAAGGACCGTGGGTAAGGAGCGGTTCCTGCTCCTGAAACCACGGCTGACAGAACAGACCAAAGTGACCGCTGAAACTACGGCTCTCCTCCGGTATGCGCGTCGGTCATTTGTCAGCCCCTTCGGCCATGCGACGCCGCTTGAGCAGGTAATCGGTTGGATACGAGTCCTCCAGACAGCGATCGGATCGTACCGGCCCTCGCGGCGAGTAACCACGCAGGCCACAGCCGTCATTGCTGCCGTAGGATTCACGCTGCTGCTGTATACCCTTGGGGTCAGCCACCTGCCATTCTTCAGCGATTACACATTTCTCGACCTATCGAAACTGGTGGATGCCACGGGAAATCTGCCAGCACTGCAGCCTGATGCCTTCGCTCCAACAATCGCTGGGTTGTTTGTGTGGCTTCGGCCTGCTACCCTCGCGCCGGCCGCACAGTCGCCGGTTGACCGTGCGGCTGCGGTACTTGCGCGACATGTGTCACAGGAGTTGGCGCTTGCCGAGGGCGATTCCTCTGTTGACGCCATACAGAAGTTTCTGGCTCATGCTGGGACGATCTTGAGGAAAGGTGCTGCACCGGTGCCTCAGGGTCTCCTGTCAGTGGAGCAGTACCACGGGCCATATTCGAGAGACTCGCTGACTGCCAGTGGCTGGGAGGAGTCTTATGCCGAGGTGTTTGTCGGTGGAGTCCGTACGACGGTACGTGGCATCGCCGAACAGGTCGGAGTGAGTCCGGAGCAACTAGGGCTCTCAGCGCTGGAAGCGTTCGCGAGTGATCTGTACTGGGCCCGCGACGCCAACGGTCGGCTGCTGCTAGGGGCGTGGGAGGACCCGATGATGTTCGGTTTGACGTATCGGGTAATCCCGCAGCTGCTTGTTCCGGCGCTGGCCGATCCGTCCATCAATCGCGGCCGCTTGCAGCAGGTGCTGCGTGTCCCGCTCAAGCTCTCCAATGATCGCGGTAACGATGCCATGTGCGGAGTGATCGGCCAGCTCATCAATGGGCCCAACAGCAGGTTCATCGATGATCCGAAGCTATTAAAGGGAAATCCACACCTGTTGATCGATTGGATCAAGCTGTCGACGGCGGCCAATGTGTTTGACTTGGGACACAAGGAGAACCGGGAGAGGATCGAGAAGCTTGGCGTCAAGCAGTACGTGCTCGATGTTACGAATACGCCGTTTCTGCCGCAGCTTGGCGGAGAGTGGTTTCTCTACCAGTTGGTGCAGCGAGTCAGCTACGTCGATGGGTGGTGGGTGTTTCTGCCAGATAATAACATACAGCTGGCCGCCAGCATGAAGCTAGCGGAGATCATGCTGTCGGTCAACCCGAAGCTAAAGATCGCGATGATCGTCAAGGCTGATGGTGGCGCGTATAACGATGGATCGATCCGCGATGCGCGGCGGCTGCTGCGGCCACGGGACGGCGTTCCGGATCTCTACAAGACGCTTCGTCAGTACAGAGAGGATGGGCGTTTTCGGTTCGTCATTGGATCCCGTGTGCTGGGGACGGCACCCAATCTTCTGCCGGAATCAGCTTTGAGGTGGTTGCGGAAAGCCAAGGGGATTTTCGCCGAAGGGGAAGCGAATGCCTTGTATTTGAATGGTGTTGCCAATGCTGAGATCTTCCTCGGTCTTCGGTTGAAGTGGCCGCTAATGGTGGAGGACATCTTCGGGTTGCGGTTTCCTGAACAGATCCGGTTGCAGCATCCGCCAGCGGTGCTCTGTGTTAACGGCGCAAAAGGACCGTACTTCACCCCGCTCGGCGCTTCCGCTAGCCCCAAGCGGACGATCATGCAGACGCTTACCGAGGCCGCGCCCGACGGTCCCGAGACGGTGACCGCGATCGGCGGCGGACCGGCGCGCAATCCGCTCAGAGGCTTGCGGGATCCGGAGGTCGGGCACGTCATCGAGCAGGTGATTCGCTCCTACAATAGGCAGCATGAGGGAGAAGACCGCGTTGATGAAGACGCGCTCTCGGTGGTCCTCCGCGTCCTCGCTCGACACGCCGATAACCCGGCGGCGGGGATTGCCGAGGTCTATCGGGAGATCGCCGATATGCGTCAGTCGGATAACCCGTTTGGCAACGCGTTCAACAATCACACGTTTCTGGCCCAGATCAAGCCCCAACATGACCTCGGGATTATTGCGCCGTGGATTTCGGCGGATCGGAATCCTGACGTGAGGTTGATTGTTGATATCGGAGCCGGGACGAACGCCCATGCCCCGAATATCCGCACTCTGAATCCCGATGCCGAGATCATCGGTTGTGACATCAGAGACTACGCTGAGGAGCTCGGAATGCCGAAATCGACTGACCCACGCATCGGTTTTCGTGTGCAGAGATCTTCGGACAAGCTTCCCTTCGAAGATGGCACGGTGGATCGGGCGACCAAAAACCATATCATGCACCACGCCGGAGAGAACGTGTTGGCGCTAGCCAAAGCGACATACGATGCCTTAAAAGTAGGCGGTCTGCTGGTTGTCTTAGAAGATGGTTGGTCGGAATCCCAGCGTCCGACGGATTCGTTGGAGGTGCTCGATGCGTTCTTCACCCTGTCTACCGATGCGCAGCGTTATGAGGTCGTGGCGTTCTTGGACTGGTGGATGAATCATCTGGTCAAGGGCGTCTTTGCCATGCCGATGCCAGAGAGCCACCAGACGCTTGAAGGGTGGGTCGATCTCTACACAAAGGTAGGTTTCAAGGTTGTTCACGCAGCGTTTCTCGGGTTTGCCAAGCGTCCAGCGTCACCTCTAGCACGCAACCCACAGTTGCTGCTGGTGCTGGAAAAACCAGGAGGGAACGTTCCGGAATCGGAGATTTCAGGATTATCGAGTGCGCATCCTGAGTCAGCGTCAGTTGCTGTACAAGTATCACCAGCTGACGGACAGTCCAGCTCATTGCGTGCTGGATCGGCGGATACGGAGCAAAGGATTGTTGCCGAAGCGCCATACGTTGACTTAGCCGGAGACGAGGTGATTTCAACAGGGGTGTGGATAGGAGAGCAAGATATCCCGCGGTCGTTGCTTCCCGTGGGTACATCGCAGTCACCCACGGAACCTTCACCGGTGGTGGAGCGGGAGGGCGATTCACACGATCGCTTCCACAGCGCCGAGCACTTAAGGCCGGTCACATGGGTGATTCCGGCATCAGCACTCACAGAACAGAACTTCGACCTGCGGCAGTGGAACGGGGCAGATGTGGTGTTCTACATCCGGCAAGGGCTGGATGGTCGGGAAGATATCATAAGGTTGGAGGTATTGAAGCAAGTCCACAAAGGTTTTAGGTTCGCGATGATCGATGGCGACGGTCTCAGGGATTACATCCATGAGAGACGGCCACTGGTGATGCTTGGCAACCAAGTCGATTACGGTGGGGAATTGGATGCTGTTGACACTGACGCCTTTGTTCCTCTCGTGATGACCGGTGGAGTCATCTCCCTGACGGCAACCCTTGATACGGCCAACATCACAGCTGAGAAGCTGCGAGCGATTCAGCGCAAGCTGAGTCATGCATAGCAGTTGATGTCCGGCGCGCCGTGGGTATCGGCGTGCTTCCTGCGCGAATCATCGCGTCATACCAATCTTGCCTGCAGTGATTCCGCCGGATTGATTCCGAGGCCCAGATGTCTGCAAAGCGACGGCAGTTCTGATCTGAGCGCGTTGTGTGTGGTAGGATGCTGCGACCTGAGCGCGGAGATATCTGATGAAACTCTACTCGTGGAATGTGAACGGGATTCGGTCGGTGGCGCAGAAGGGATTGCTGGCGTGGATGCGCGTCGCGCAGCCGGACGCGCTCTGCGTGCAGGAGACGAAGGCGCACGTCGAGCAGCTGGATGCGGAGCTGGTGCGTCCGCTCGGCTATCATGCCTACTGGCACTCGGGCGCTCGGCGTGGCTACAGCGGCGTGGCGACGTTCACGCGCGAGGAGCCGCAGTCGGTTGCCGTCGGCCTCGGGATTCCGGAGTTCGACGATGAGGGGCGCGTGCTGATGACGGAGTTCCCGTCGTTCCGCCTGTTCAACATCTACTTCCCCAACTCGCAGCGCGGGCTCGACCGGCTCGACTACAAGCTGCGCTTCTGCAACGCGCTCCTGGCGCATCTCAGCCGCCTCCGCCGTGACGGCAAGCCGCTGGTGGTCTGCGGCGACTACAACACGGCGCATCGACCCATCGATCTTCGCAATCCTCGAGAGAACGAGGGGAATGCCGGATTTCTGCCGGAGGAACGGGCGTGGATCGATACGTTCGTTGCCGATGGCTATGTCGACACCTTCCGCACGTTCCATCCGGACGCCGAGGGGTGCTACACTTGGTGGAGTTATCAGTTCAGCGCGCGGGCGCGGAACATCGGATGGCGCATCGACTATCAGTTCGTCACGAGCGACCTGATGCCCTCGGTGCTCGGCGTTCGGATCTGGCCCGAGGTGACGGGTTCCGACCACTGTCCGGTCGAGCTGGAGCTGGGCGGCTCGGCGGCGGCTTTGTGAAGACGCTGTCTTGCATTCGCATGGCGTTTGATCCACGAGATTCCTTGGGACGGATCGCTATGCGTGAGTTGCCGGGTACTGAGTTCGAGATCGACGCGGATCTGGTGCTGCTGGCGATGGGGTTTGTGGCGCCGGAATCGAGCGGTTTGGTGGACGCGCTCCAGCTGCCGAAGGATGATCGTGGGAATCTCGCCACAAACCCGGAGCAGCAGACGGCGGTCGCCAAGGTCTTCGCTGCCGGAGATGCTCGCCGCGGTCAATCGCTCGTCGCGTGGGCTGTGGTCGAGGGGCGGCGGGCCGCACACACCATTGATACTTACCTGATGGGGAGTTCTCGCCTCTACCCCACGAAGTGTCCTCGCTGACGCTGCGGTATTTCGTGGGGGCCCCCTTCCTGCCGAGCATGTAGCGTTGTTAGGATTTTCGAAGATACGTGACGCCGGGCAGCTGCGACAGGTTGGCATCACTGGTGATCAGGGTCACGCGCTCGGTCAGGGCGGTGGCGTAGACGATGGCATCAGCCATAGCGATCTGATATGCCAAACTCACATCAGCTGCTGTCAGTGCGATTGTTTCACTTAACGGGATGATCGTGGTCTTGCCGAGCTGTGCCGTGGCCGCCAGCGCCTCCTCCTCGTTGCGTTGCCGCTTGATCACTTTGTACACTTCGTAGATGACGATCGTCGGCGTGATGATCGAATGCAGGTTCTTGAGGTGACGAGCGTAGACGCTTGCTAGCGGTCCATCGGTGAAGAACTCCAGCCATCCCGATGAATCAACGAGTATCATATTTGGTCTTGCTGATCAAACGAAGGGACACGCGCGCTCCGACTACAGACGATCTTGCTTTTCGCGAAGCGTGTTGGTCGGCATCGACTTCGCGAACCCCCTGAGCGAAGAGAGCGGCTTATCCGGCAGCAGGGTGATGGTGCCGTCTTTCACCACGACTGCGAGTCGTTGACCTGTTCGTAGCGGTACCTGTCGACGTACCTCTTTTGGGATGACAACCTGGTACTTTGAAGAGATGGTTACTTGGGTCATCGTGTCACTCCATTCGTGTCTTACGTCCTGTCGATCCATAGATAATATATCTTACCAAGTGGCAGGCGTCAAGCCGCTGTACTAGCTACACACATTTTCGACAATTACTTTTCTAAGACCATGAATTCTAAAGGACTTTGAAGGCCCAACGCTTGGTGAGGACGCTCGGCATTGTAAAAAATCAGCCAGTTCGCCAGACGCTTGCCGAAGAGCGGCAGGTCTGTCAGCAGGAGGTCCTGGTGTCCGTACAAGAACTCCTCCTGGAAGCTGCGGTTGTAGCGCTCGATATGGCCGTTGATCTTCGGGC
>Ga0247727_10002081_pt1 | contig 46249 bp, 45 predicted proteins | sample WisWelCaveWW1625_FD_202498 | JGI IMG/M metagenome (GOLD analysis project Ga0247727, IMG submission 202498) | Biofilm microbial communities from Wishing Well Cave, Virginia, United States - WW16-25 | ecosystem: Environmental > Aquatic > Deep subsurface > Groundwater > Cave microbial mat | place...
AAGGGTTGTTTCAATCACGACAAGCCTCTGTCGCCAAAAAATCTGTTCAGTCGCCGACTGACAATCGATAGCGCGCAGGCTAAAATACAGCAACGATGATGGAGCCTACCTTAAGACGTTTGCCAAAATTAGGTGATCGTTCAAGTGGCGTTCTGCTGCATCCGACGTCTTTGCCGGGACCCGCTCCCTGCGGTGACATAGGCCCTTCGGCGCGCCGTTTTGCGATGTTCCTTCATGCCGCGGGTCAGCGCTGGTGGCAGATGCTGCCGGTTGAGCCGCTTGGAGGGGGAGCTTCTCCTTATCAGACGGTCTCGGCATTCGCCGGAAATCCTCTTTTGATCAGTACTGAAGCGCTCGCTAAGGAAGGCTTAATCGATTCGCTTAAGCGCGGGGGGCATCAACGCGATGCGCGGTCATCTGAAAAAGTGGATTATGCCAAGGCTCAGCGTTTTAGCCGCGCGTGTCTTGAACAAGCTTGGGATCGCTTTCAAAAAGGCGCTCCGCCTAACACTTGCGCCAGTTTGAAGCAGTTTGAGCGTCGTCAGGCGGTATGGCTGGAAGATTTTGCGCTGTTTTGCGTCTTGCGCGAAGAGCAATCGGGCGCGGCATGGCACACGTGGCCTAAGCCCATTCGATTCCGCGATAGGAGCGCGCTGGATCGCATACGCTCCAAACACGCGCGCAGGCTGGGCTACCATCGATTTGTTCAATTTCTTTTCGCGCGCCAATGGGAGAGCTTGCGCCGCACGTGCGGGCGGTTAGGCTTGGGGCTTATCGGGGATATGCCCTTTTTTTTGGCCCAAGACAGCGCTGACGTATGGGCGCATCCGGATCTGTTTGGGCTTGACGCGCAGGGAAGGCCTACCCAATTGGCGGGAGTCCCACCTGATTATTTCAGCCGCAATGGCCAGCTTTGGGGCAATCCGTTATATCGCTGGAGACGGCATCAAGAGACGGGTTTTGCCTGGTGGGTCGCGCGACTTAAGCACACGCTGTCGCGTTTTGACGCGGTGCGGCTCGATCATTTTATTGGTTTTCATCGTTGCTGGGCCGTGAAACCAAGCTCTAAAACCGCGCGTGCGGGTAAGTTTGTTCCAAGCCCCGGCAAGCAATTATTTGAACGCGCGCAAGCTTCGCTCGGCGATCTGGCGGTGATCGCCGAGGATCTGGGGGTGGTTACGCCTGAAGTGACGGCTCTGAGAGGGTATCTTGGTTTTCCCGGTATGCGTGTCCTGCAGTTTGCTTTCAGCGACCCGATCGGAACCAATGAACACTTGCCGCACAATTATGAGCGTTCCTGCGTGGTCTATCCGGGCACGCATGACAACGATACGGCGATTGGCTGGTTCAAATCCCTCTCGCGGCCAGGTTTAGGCAAAAAGTCGGCAAATCTTAAGCTGGAGCGCCGCGCACTAAAGGAGTATCTTGGTAGCGATGGCCGTGCGATTAACTGGGATCTTATCCGAGCGGCTTTAACTTCAATCGCTGCGTTGTCGGTTATTCCGATGCAGGACCTGATCGGATTGGACAGCCGCTCGCGCATGAATTATCCGGGCACCGTTAAGGGAAACTGGGTTTGGCGCATGAGGGCATCTGCGATGGATAAGCATTTGGCCGAGCGGCTCATGAGCATGACAATCCTTGCAGGGCGTTTAGCCAAAGGAAACAAGTAAAGTGCGCGAAGTCGGCCTGCTTGCGGAAATAGGGTTGTCGGGTTTAAGCGACGTGCTCTTAATGACGCTTTTTGTCTACACGGTTCTCGTGTGGTTTAAGCGAACACGCGCCGGTTTTGTGCTGACGGGTATCATCATCATTGGGTTCGTTTACCTGATCGCCCGGCAATTCAACCTGCTTTTGACAGCTTCGGTGTTGCAGGCTTTCTTCGCCGTTATCCTGGTCGCCATCATTGTGATTTTTCAAGAGGAACTGCGGCATTTTTTTGAGCAGGTCGCCGTTTGGAGTTTGAATCCCCATTTGCGGCGCAGGCCCAATATCATGCAGCAACGAACGGTTGAGATTTTGGTGCGGACGCTGACGGATTTCGCCAACGCGCACATCGGTGCTCTGGTCATCGTCAGAGGCAAAGACCCGGTCGTCCGGCACCTTAACGGGGGCGTCGACTTAAACGGCGACCTGAGCGAGGCTCTGCTTAAAAGCTTGTTCGACCCGCATTCGATGGGCCACGATGGCGCGGTCGCTATCGAAGGCGAGCGCATCACGCAATTTTCTTGCCACCTCCCGCTGTCGAAGAATTTCAAAAAGCTGCAGCGCAGCGGAACCCGGCACGCCGCGGCTCTTGGGCTGGCCGAGCTTACGGATGCGATGTGTTTTGCCGTTTCGGAAGAACAGGGAACGGTATCCGTCGCACGTTTCGGCGAGATAACCGAAGTGCAGGAGCCGGAACGCCTCCACACGATTATCAGCCGTTTCTATCAAGAAACTCAGCCGCAAGGCGAGAATAAATCTTGGAAAGATTTCGTGACCAAGAATTCACGCGAAAAGGCGATAGCTTTGGTGCTGACCTTGGCGCTATGGTTCGTTCTTGTGCATGAATCGCGCATCGTTCAGACCTCGCTGCAGCTGCCGGTTGAATATACGCCGCCCACGCCGCCGCTTTCGGTTGCCTCCGTCACGCCAAAGACTGTCGAAGTGACGGTATCCGGTCCAAGGCGCGCGTTCTACCTTATGAATGGTCGTGAGCCGCATTTACTGATCAAACTGCGTGGCGTAGATGCCGGCACGCGGCGTATTGCCTTGGCGCCGACGAATTTTACGTTTCCAAAAGAAATTTCTGTCGATGAGATCGAGCCTCGGCATGTGACCGTCCAAATCGAGCAGCCAGGCGGCGCCCAGTCGGTGCCGGCTAAAAATCGATAGCGATTAGCCTATGCCGCACGCCGATTTTGTTCATCTGCACGTACATACCAACTACTCGCTTCTTGACGGGGCTTGCCGCATCGACCCGCTGGTCCAGAAAGCGGTTGAGATGAAATTTCCCGCATTGGCCATGACCGACCACGGCAATCTTTTCGGCGCGGTCGATTTCTACGAGACGTGCATTAAAAAAGGAATCAAGCCGATCATCGGCTGCGAAACGTATCTCGCTCCAAAGAGCCGATTCGACAAAACGGGAACAGGTATACGCGATTCCAACTGCCATCTTGTCCTGCTGGCCCGCGATGAAGAAGGCTACCGCAATCTTATGCAGCTGGTGACCATCGGCTACATGGAAGGCTTTTATTACAAGCCGCGCATCGACAAGGAAGTTTTAGCTAAACACGCCAAAGGGTTGATTGCGCTGACAAGCTGCCTCAAGGGAGTGCTTAATGTGCACCTAACGCAGGATCAGGACGTTTTGGCGCGCGCTGCGCTGGATGACTTGGTTCAGATCTTGGGCAGAGAAAACGTCTATGTGGAGCTGCAGAATCACGGCATCACGCAGGAAGCGATGGTTCGTCCGCGCCTGATGCAGTTGGCTAAGGATGCGGGCGTTAAATGCGTGGCCACGAACGATACGCATTATCTCGAGGCCTCGCATGCCCAGGCGCACGATGCGCTGATGGCTATCCAGACGCAGACCACCATCGATGATCCGCACCGGCTGCGCTATGACCGGCCGGAATTTTACCTTAAGTCAGCCGATGCCATGAAGGCGCTCTTCCAAGACTGCCCGGAGGCGATCACCTCCACGATCGAGATCGCCGATCGCTGCAACTTTGAGATGGAATTCGGCAAACTGCACTTGCCTTATTTCAACCCGCCCCCCGGCAAGACACAGATGCAATACTTGACGGAACTCTGCCGAGAAGGTTTGGCGCGGCGCTACGGCGCGGTTACGCCGCCTTTGCTTGCGCGGCTTGAGCATGAGCTGGGAGTCATCGAAAAGGCAGGCTACAGCAGCTACTTCTTGATCGTTTCGGATTTCGTCGGCTTCGCTAAGAGCCAAGGTATTCCCGTAGGGCCGGGCCGCGGCTCGGCCGCTGGAAGCATCGTGAGCTACTGCCTGGGCATCACGGATTTGGATCCCATCAGATACGATCTGTTGTTTGAGCGGTTCTTGAATCCGCAGCGCGTGACTCAGCCTGATATCGATATCGATTTTTGCTACGAGCGCCGAGGGGAAGTGATCGATTACGTCATTAAGAAATACGGCCAAGATTGCGTCGCGCAGATCATCACTTTCGGGACGATGCAAGCCAAGGCCGTCATGCGCGATGTAGCGCGCGTCCTTAAGATCCCCTATGCTGACGCGGACCGGCTCGCAAAACTCGTGCCCAACGAACTCGACATTACGCTCACGCGCGCTCTTTCTGAAGTGGCGGAGCTTAAGCAGCTATACGATGCCGATCCGCAGATCAAGCAGCTCATCGATATTGGGCTTGTGCTGGAAGGCCTGACGCGGCATGCCTCGATGCATGCCGCCGGCGTGACGCTTGCCGATAAGCCTTTGGCCGAATACGTGCCGCTCTTTAAGAGCAATGACGGTCAGGTGACGACGGGCATCGACATGACGTCGCTCGAACACATCGGCCTTCTTAAGATCGATATGCTCGGGCTGCGCACGCTGACGGTGATTGATCAGACGATCAAAGAAATCAAGCGCAAGCGCGGAATTACCATCGATCTAGCTAAGCTTGCCTTGGATGATGCGGCCACATTTTCGCTTTTAGCGCGCGCGGAGACCGTTGGGGTCTTCCAGCTAGAGAGCGGCGGCATGCGCGATCTCTTGAAACGCATCAAACCCACCGAATTTGAAGATATTATTTCGGTCATCGCATTGTTCCGCCCGGGTCCTATCGGATCGGGAATGCTCGATGATTTCATCAAGCGCAAGCTCGGCCAAACCGCCATTAAATACCTGCACCCGCGGCTTGAGCCGGTGCTCAAGAATACGTACGGCGTTATCGTGTATCAGGAGCAGGTGATGCGCGTGGCCAGCGAGCTGGCGGGTTTTACGCTGGCGCAAGCCGACCTTTTACGGCGCGCCATGGGCAAGAAAATTGCAGAAGTCATGGAAGCCCAGCGCAAAGCATTCGTGGAGGGTTGCGCTAAGAACAGCATCAGCGATACGCATGCCGGCCGTATTTTTGACCTGATCGAGCACTTCGCCGGTTACGGTTTCAATAAAAGCCACAGCGCGGCGTACGCGATGATTTCTTACCAAACGGCGTATCTGAAAGCCAACTATACGGTTGAATTTATGGCGGCGCTGATGACCAGCGAACTGGGCAATGCCGATAAGCTGGTGCTGTATTTGGAAGAAAGCCGCCGGCTGGCTTTGCGCGTCCTGCCGCCTGATATCAATGAAAGCCTTGCCTCGCAGCGCGTGATCGACAACGGAACGATCCGCTGCGGTTTGGGCGCGATTAAGAATGTCGGTTTATCAGCGATCGAATCTATCGTTGCCGCGCGCAAGGAAAAAGGTTTGTTCCATTCGATAAGCGAGCTTTGCCGGAACGTGGACATGCATCTGGTGAATCGAAAAGTATTTGAGAGCTTGATCAAAGCGGGGGCCTGTGACAGTTTTGGAGCGGCACGTGCGGCCATGCTGGCCGAGCTTGACCAGGCCATGGAGGAAGCCGGCAGCATGCAGCGGGATCGCGCGCGTGGCCAGTTCACATTTTTTGAAAGTCTGACGCCTGCGCCCGCATCCGAAGGCGCGAATATTCCCACCGCAACTTTGCCATCCAATGGAACAGCTAAACTTCGTGATTGGCCCGAAAGCCAAAAGCTCGCTTTTGAAAAAGAGCTGCTGGGTTTCTACGTTTCAGGCCACCCGCTTTCCCGGTATGAGCCCACCATTAAAATGCTGGCTAACGCGAATTCTCAAACCGTAGCGCAGATGCAAGATGGGGCGCTTGTCACCGTTGGCGGGCTGCTGACCCGCGTCAAGCACACCATGACCAAGAAAAACAATGAGCAAATGGCTGTCTGCGTGCTCGAAGACCTAGGCGGAGACATAGAGGTTCTGGTTTTTCCAAGCGCTTTTGCTTTGATCTCTCCTAATCTGAAGCCGAATACCGTCGTTTTCGTGGATGGCCGCGTCATGGCCAAGGAAGACCGGCCGCGTCTAGTGGCCGAGCAGGTTATTCCGCTAGAGCAGGGCATGGGTAAGCTCGTCAGCGCTCTGGAACTCATCGTTCACCAGACGGATTTAATCCTTATGGCTAAGATCAAGGAACTGCTTTCGCGCTTTCCGGGTACGATTCCGGTTCTTTTGCGAGTCGACGTACCGGGGCACGATTCCGTTCGCATGCGTTTGTCGGAAGATTTCCGCGTGGAACTGCAGCAAGACATGCTCGATACGTTGGTGCGCTTGCTTGGGACAGAGTCTATTTTGCTCAAAAAGCAGCCGATTTCACGGCCTGTAGGTGAGGCCCGCGCCGGTTACGGCCGCTCGCGCAAGTTCTCATCAGAAACGTAATCGCTTGTTGACAAAGCTAACCGTATTATGCTAGGTTGGAAACTCCTATGACACTCACTAAGAAAGAGTTAGTGATGATTGTGGCGAAAGAGACTGGTATCACCCAAGTGCAGGTCAAACGGGTGGTTCAGCGCACGCTTCACCACGTTATCGAAAATTTGAAACAAGGCACCACTATCGAGCTGCGCAACTTCGGGGTGTTCAAGATTCGCCAGCGCGCGCCGCGTCGTGGCCGCAATCCGAAAACCGGTCAAGAAGTTCCGGTGCCGCCGAAGCGCGTGGTGGTTTTTAAGCCTGGCCTTTTAATGCGCCAGGGCATCCACTAACTGGCCCGACTTGCCCCTTAGCGTCCTGCTCGTTCGGCTCACATATAACGCATGACCTTTCAAGCCCTCCGGGGAACTTCCGACCTTTTAGGTCCGGCTATGGAGCGTTGGAAACGCCTTGAAAGAGAGGCGCGCCGCTTAGCTATCCTTTACGGTTACGAAGAAATCCGCACCCCCATCATTGAAGATGCGGCTCTTTTTCTTCGCTCAGTCGGCGAAACAAGCGACATCGTTCAGAAAGAGATGTTTCGCTTTGAAGACCGCGGAGGCCACGCCATCGTGCTCAGGCCCGAAGGCACCGCCGCTGTGGTTCGCGCTTACGTTGAGCATCACTTAGACAAGACTATGGGCCTGGCCAAGTTTTTTTATCTTGGGCCTATGTTTCGCGCTGAACGCCCGCAGGCGGGGCGTTTTAGGCAATTTCACCAGTTCGGCGTTGAGGCGATCGGATCGAGCAGCCCTTGGGTGGATGTAGAGGTGATCGACCTGTGCGTTCAAACTTTGAGCGCTTGCGGCATCGCAGACCTTACGCTTTGCATAAGCAGTATGGGCAGCCGGGAAGATCAGGCGCGTTCAGCCAAGGTGCTGAGAGAGCGTCTAGCTCCTGATTTGAAAGCTTTCTGTAACGAATGCCAATCGCGCTACGAAAAGAACGTGTTCCGCGTGCTCGACTGCAAGAATCCCAATTGCCAAGCGATCGCTTGGCGCGTAAAAGAATCTCCGTTTCTTTTGAGCGATGAAAGCAAAGAGCGTTATGACGTTGTGCGCCGCGGCCTAGAAAGCGCCGGCGTTCTTTTTGACGATACCCAGGTCTTCGCCCGCGGATTGGATTATTACACGCACACGGTTTTTGAGGCGCGTTCCGGAGCCTTGGGCGCGCAAGATGCGGTGGCTGCCGGCGGCCGGTACGATCGGTTGGTTGAAGAGCTCGGCGGGCCCGCCGTAAGCGCGATTGGATTTGCGGCCGGCATCGAACGCATCGCAATGGCCGCCGGTCAAAAAGACCCGGTAGCGCAGCCTAGAGAAGGAATCTGGATCGCGCTTGCCCAGCCGGGCTTGGCTGCCCAAGGTTATTCTCTCGTTGGAGAGTTGCGCCGACGGGGAATCGCTGCGACAATAGGTTTCGACGGAAAGAGCCTCAAATCCCAGCTGCGTGAAGCGGATAAAGCCGGCAGGCGCTTGGTCGCTATTCTGGGAGCCGAGGAAATCAAAAAAGGAACGATTAGCGTGAAAGATCTCGAGGGTGGAGCGCAAGAAGAAATGCCTTTAGCGTCATTCGTGGAAGGCGTGTCGGTTCGTTTAGCAGGCGGCTCTTTAGGTGCATCTTCCACATGATGCGCACTCACGGTTGCGGCGAGCTTACCGAACCTTTGATCGATCAAAGCGTGACGCTGTGCGGGTGGGTTCACCGCCGGCGCGATCATGGGGGGCTTAGCTTCATCGATTTGCGCGACCGGTCGGGTTTGGCGCAAATCGTCTTTAACGCCAAGGTAGACGCCGTTCTGCACGAAAAAGCCAAGTCTCTGGGGCCGGAGCATGTCGTTCAGATTACAGGCCTCGTGCGGCGCCGGCCGAAGGGCAGCGAAAACCCAAAGCTTTCATCCGGCATGGTCGAAATCGGCGCCGTCACGCTCAATGTCCTCAATACGGCTGTTCCGCCGCCGTTTGAGATCGCTGATGAGGTTGAGGCGTCCGAAGACGTGCGCATGCAGTGGCGCTACCTTGACCTGCGCCGGCCGGTCATCCAACAAAAACTTTTATTGCGCCACCGCATCATCAGCCGGCTGCGCGAATCGCTCAACGAACAGGGATTTGTCGAGGTTGAAACGCCCATCTTGACCAAATCAACGCCTGAGGGCGCGCGCGACTATCTGGTGCCTTCGCGCGTGCATCTTGGGAAATTTTTTGCGCTGCCGCAGTCGCCTCAGCTTTTTAAGCAGCTGCTTATGGTCGCGGGCTTAGAGCGGTATTATCAGGTGGCGCGCTGTTTCCGCGATGAAGATTTGCGCGCCGATCGCCAGCCTGAGTTCACGCAGCTTGATCTTGAGATGTCGTTTATCGATGAAGAGGACATCTTCAAGGTTATGGAAGCCATCATTACCCGCGTTTTTCGCGAAGAGCTCAAGATTGAGTTAAAGACCCCGTTTGCGCGTTTAAGTTACAAAGAAGCGCAGGAAAAATATCAGAGCGACAAACCGGATTTACGCACCGCCGGCAACCCCTGGGCTTTTTGCTGGATCACCGAGTTTCCGCTACTGCATTGGAATGATCAGGAAAAGCGCTGGGATGCTGAGCATCATCCCTTCACTTCGCCGCACCCGGACGATGTGCTGCTGCTTGCCAAAGACCCGGCAAAGGTCCGAGCGCGGGCTTATGACCTGGTCTTAAATGGAACGGAGCTGGGATCAGGCAGCATTCGTATCCACCGTTCGGATTTGCAGCACCAGGTTTTCGAAGTTCTAGGGTTGGACGAAGCGACGATCCAGGAGCGGTTTTCATTTCTGCTCAACGCGTTTACTTTTGGCGCGCCGCCGCATGGCGGGTTCGCCATTGGCCTTGACCGTTTCGTTGCCTTGATCGCCGGGGCAAGCTCCATTCGAGACGTCATCGCCTTTCCAAAAACGCAGCGCGCCATATGTCCCGTGACGGAGGCGCCGTCACCTGTAGCGCCGGCGCAATTGAAGGATTTAGGTATTTCCGTGTTGCCTCGACCGAAGCAGGCTTCTTGAAGCGAGCGATACGATAATAGGGAAGACACGATAGGAGGATCGTATGCGGACCTGGGCGTTGGGTATGACGGGATTGATGGTTTTGTGCGTCGTTGCCGGTTGCCGCCGGCGAACCGAGATCACGGAGGTTCCACGGGTGGATTTAGAGCTGGAAGGGGGCAACCGTGGGTATGTCGTCGGAGCGCCGCCGGTTGCGAGTCGCATCAAGACGACCCGCCAGATCATAGAAACGACAATCGAATTGCCGGGCGCTTCCTCAGCGTCAGCCCCGACGCCTGCCGATTTGGCGCAGGTGCCTATCGTTGGTGAATCAACCGATGCAGCTTGGCTCGATACGGCAACTGGGCCGATGGCTGATAGCGGTGAGGCATCCGCTTCTGCAGCGGCCGAAGGCTCGATGGATGCTTATGTGGTTCAAAAAGGGGATTCTTTGTGGTCGATCGCCGCGCGTGCTGAAATCTACGGAAAAGCAACGCGCTGGCGGCAGATTTTTGACGCTAACCGCGATGTATTGAAGACTCCTGATGACTTGAGAGTCGGCATGACGCTCAAGATTCCTCGCACGACCAGCGCCGGATCAACGACTTACGACGACGAAGGTATTACGGTTAAGAAGTAAGTCCGTAAATTCAGCCAAACAGGAGACGTATGTCCGAGCAGCTTGTTGCGTTGCGCACCCAGGAAGAAGCGCAGTCGCTCTTCGGAAAACACGATCAGTACCTGCGCAAGGTTGAGCAGTCGCTTGGCGTAGTGATCGTTTCGCGCGGCGAATCGCTCAAAATTACCGGCTCGGATGACGCGGTGCCGAAAGCCGGACGTCTATTTGAGGAATTGCTTTTGATCGTGCGTTCCGGCGCGCCGCTGCGCATGGATGACGTTGAATACGCGCTTCGCGCGTTGCGCGACGATCGTTTGATTCAGCTGCGCCAGGTCTACCAAGAGCGCATTGAAGTTTCCTCAAGGCGGCGTTTTGTCATTCCACGCACGCCTACCCAGAAGGTGTACGTGGATGCCATGCGCAAGCACGACATCGTTTTCGGCATAGGTCCCGCCGGGACGGGTAAGACTTATTTGGCGATGGCCGTTGCGGTTGAAAGGCTCACCAAAGGCGATGTGTCGCGGATCATTCTAACGCGGCCCGCGGTTGAAGCGGGTGAGCGGCTTGGCTACCTGCCGGGGGATCTTTCAGATAAGATCAATCCCTATCTGCGGCCGTTGTACGACGCCCTCTATGAAATGATGGATGCGGACATGATTCAGCGCTACATGGACCGGCACATCATCGAGGTGGCGCCGCTTGCTTATATGCGCGGCCGCACGCTGAATGATTCTTTCATTATTCTGGATGAAGCGCAGAACACGACATCCGAGCAGATGAAAATGTTTTTGACGCGCTTAGGATTTGATTCTAAGGTCGTTATTACAGGCGATGTGACCCAAATCGACCTGCCGGCGGATCGCAGTTCAGGGCTCATTCAAGTGCAGCACGTGCTGGCCGGCATTGAGGGAATCAAGTTTGTTTCCTTCACCGGCCAAGATGTCGTGCGGCATGAGCTGGTGCAAGATATTATCCGCGCGTACGAGGAGCTTGCGCCGCGCTCCCCGAACGGTATGCGCAGCTGAGGCCGGCGATAGGGCCTCTAGCGACGGTTCGGCTGATCAATGCGCAGAAAGAAGTTCGCGTGCCCTTGGCGCGCCTTAAGCGGTTAGCCGGTTTTGCGGTTCGTAAGCTCCAGGTGCGTTTTCCAGGCGTTTTTGAAATAACTTTTTTGCCTGCGGTGACGATGCGGCGGCTTAACCGCAAATTCAAGGGCCACGACAGCGTCACGGATGTGCTCAGTTTCCGGTATGTGCCAGGAAACGGCCCAAAGGCGCCTCGATCGCTGCGCGGCGTAAGCGGCGTAAAACAAGCCAAGCAGACTCCTTCGGTCATCGGCGAGGTGTTGATCGCGCCGTTTCAGGCCCAAGTTTATGCGAAGGCTAAAGGGCTTGACGCGAATGAAGAGCTGGGACGCTACGTTGTGCATGGTCTTTTACATTGGCTCGGCTACGAAGACAGAACGCTAAAAGAACAGGCCTTGATGCGTGCCCGTGAGGACCGTTTGCTGCGCGCAAGCCGCCTTTGGCCGCGCGCGGTAAGCACAGGCGCCGCATAATGGCTATCCATACGACTGATGCTATTGTTCTGCGGCGCTATCCTTTTCGCGAGACCAGCGTGATCGTCAGCTGTTTGACGCCGGAATTCGGCAAGATCAAGGGAGTGATCAAGGGGTTGCGGGGCCCTAAGAGCCGCCATCGCAGCGCGATGGAGCCGATCACGCGCAACCGGATCGTGTTTTACGATACGCGCGCAAGCCAGCTTCATTTAATCAGCCAGTGCGAGCTGATCGATCCGCTTGCGCGCATTCAAGAAGATTTGCCTACGGCGCGCCTAGCGGCTTTTTTCGTGGATCTAGCCGAGACCGTGGTTCCCTTGGAAGACCCGCAGCCGAAACTTTATCACTTGCTCAAAGACGCGCTCGAGCGTTTGGCGGTCGGGCAGACGGAGCCAAGCGAGTTGCGCGTGCGGGTTGTTTTGCGCATGCTGCGCCTTGCGGGTTTTGAGCCGCAGGTCGACCAATGCGCGCACTGCACGGTAAGAGTCGATAGCGATGGTTTTTGGAGCGCCCGCGTGGGCGGCTTGTTATGCCGCAAGTGTTTGCATGAAGACGCGAATGCCGAGCGCATGAGCGCCTTGCAATTGGAGACGCTCCAACAGCTGTCCGATGAAGATGCTATCAGCATCATGGACAGTTCGGTGCTTGAAGTCTTGCGCCGGCATTTGGACGAATTTTTAACCTGGCGGCTTGACCGGCCGCTGCGAACGCAACGGATGCAAAGCGCATGGCAAATGTGACCGCTTCAAATTATTTGCAAGACATGATTGGGGCGCTGGATGCTTTTTGGAAGCGCCATGGCTGCTCAATCGTGCAGCCTTATGATGTGGAAATGGGGGCGGGCACGTTCCATCCGGCTACGTTCTTCGGCGCGCTGGGTCCTGTGCCTTGGCGCGCAGCTTACGTCCAGCCCTCGCGCCGGCCGACCGATGGCCGTTACGGCGATAACCCGCTGCGCATGCAGCGCTACTACCAATACCAGGTGATTTTGAAGCCCAGTCCGGACGATGTGCAGCAGCTTTATCTCGAAAGCTTGCGCAAGTGCGGTCTTTGCCTGGAGAACCACGATTTGCGCTTCGTGCAGGATGACTGGGAATCGCCGACGCTGGGAGCGTGGGGCCTTGGGTGGGAAGTTTGGATCGACAGCCTCGAATCGACGCAATTCACTTATTTCCAGCAGGTGGGCGGCCTTGATTTGGATCATATTTCTTGCGAGATTACGTACGGCCTTGAGCGCATCGGCATGTTCGTGCAGGGCTGCAAAGACGTGTATCAGCTAGGATGGGGGCCGAACACATCGTACGGGCAGTTGCACCTGCAGACCGAACGCGAAGCTTCCCGCTATAATTTCGAGCACGCAGACGTGGAGTTGTATAAGCAGCTCTTTCAGCGCCATGAGGCGGAGGCCGACAAATTGCTGACGATCGGCTCCGATGTCCTCTTGCCGGCGTATGAGCAGCTGCTTAAGTGCAGCCATAGCTTCAATATGCTGGACGCGCGCGGCGCGATTAGCCAATCGGACCGCCCGCGCTACGTGCTGCGCATTCGCCGTCTCGCTAAGCTCTGCGCGCAAGCGTATTTGTCTCGTTATCAAGTTCAGGAAAAATGAAGCGCTTAAAAACTTTGGCAAAAAAATCGCCTCAAGCATCTAACACCGCGCAGGATCTTTTATTTGAGATCGGCACCGAAGAGCTGCCGGCGGCTTATCTTCCTGATTTGATCAAGCAGCTTACGGACCAAACCGCCGCACGTTTGCAGGCGGCGCATTTGTCCTATCAATCGCTTAAAAGTTTCGGCACGCCGCGCCGCCTTGTCTTGGTCATCGGCCGGTTGTCGGCGATACAGGCCATTCCCGCCGAAGAAGTGCGCGGTCCGGCCAAGCAAGCCGCCTATGACGCGCAGGGCAAGCCGACGCAGGCGCTGTTGGGCTTTGTGCGCTCGCGCGGCACATCTTTAGATCAAGTTAAACTGGTCAGCGTCGACAAGAAAGGCGAATACGTTTATTTAATGAAGAACGCAAGCAGCCGGCCGACGCGGCAGATTTTGCCGCAATTTTTGGCCGAGTTAGTTGGCGCTCTGCGTTCGCCCAAGACCATGCGGTGGGATGCAAGCGGGGTCCGGTTCGCGCGTCCTATCCGCTGGCTGCTGGCGAAATTCGGCCAGGAGTCTGTGCCGGTTGTTTACGGCCGTTTGAAATCAGCTCCGCAGACTTGGGTCGGCTTGCCGCTTAAGCCGCGCCGCATTTCTATAAAGAGCCTGCCCGAATACCTAAAGGTTTTAAAGACAGCGGGAATTGTCCTTTCTCATGAAGATCGGCGCGCCATGATTCTGCGCATGGTTGCTGACTGCGCGAAACGCTCAGGCGGTGCGAGCGCGCCTGAGACGGTCAGCTATGGGCTTGTCGATGAGGTGGCCTTTCTTACCGAGCGGCCGGAGTCTTTCGTGGGTTCTTTTGACCAGCAGTACCTGTCGCTTCCGCGCGAGGTGCTCCTAGCCAGCATGTCGAAACACCAGCGTGTTTTTGCCATGCAGTCGGCCGACGGCAAATTGCTCCCCAAGTTTGTGGCGGTGCTCGATGGTCACCCGAGCGAGGCGGCGGAAGTTAAGCGCATCTTCGAGCGTATTCTGAATGCGCGTTTGACCGATAGCCTCTTTTTTTGGAAGCAAGATCACTCCCGCCATGTTCCGCTGGGTAAGGGAGATCTTTCCGGCGTTTCTATGCACGAGAAACTTGGGTCCATGCGCGAGAAGGCGGCGCGTTTGGAGCAGCTGGCTGAGAAACTCTCGCAGCTGTGGCAGTTGACGGATACCGACCGAGAGAGTTTGGTCCAAGCGAGCAAACGCGCCAAGCATGACCTGCTGACGAATCTGGTGCGCGAGTTTCCGACGCTGCAGGGCGTGATGGGTAAGTACTACGCGCTTTCTTCTAACCTTTCGCCCCAGGTAGCCGAAGCCATCGAAGAGCATTACCTGCCCTTAGCAGGCAAGCATCCGAAGAGTTTGACAGGTTCGGCGCTTGCCCTTATCGACAAGTACGATACGCTGGCCGCGTATTTCAGCATCGGTATTGAGCCAACCGGCGATCAGGATCCCTTCGGACTGCGCCGCGCCGCTCAAGGCATTGTCGAAATCGCATGGCAATCTGGCCGGGCGCTTTCATTGGCCGCGCTCTTTGAATCTTGGTCGGAGGCCATGGAGCGAACGCTTGGCGCAAAGCCGGATGGCAAGTTAGCTGCACGGCTGCGCGGATACTTGCTTGAGCGGCTCTATACCTTTGAGTGGACTTCGCGGCAAGGCAAGCAGGCAGGATCCATCACTCCCACTCGGGAAATCATCGACGCCGTTTTGGCCAGTGATTGCGATGATCTGGTGGATGCCATGGACCGCATGGTGAGCCTGCAGCGGCTCTCTGGCCAGGACAAGCTTGCGCAAGCGGCGAAAATCATTGAGCGCACGCGCAACATTTTGCGTTCGGCAAAGCCCGCTCAAAAAGACGTTGATCCAACTCGGCTTCTTGAGCCGCTTGAACTCAAGCTCTGGGACGTTTACAATTCCCAAAAGAGCAGGATTCGGGAATTGGTTGATAAGCGTTCTTATGAAGCGGCGACGGACGCTTTTAGCGAGGCTTTCGCAGCGCCTTTGCATGATTTTTTTGCGAACGTCATGGTGAACGCGCCGGATGAATCGCTCAAGCAGAATCGTCTTGCCTTGATGCAGGCGATTCAAGCGTTGTATACTGACCGCGTTGCCGACCTCTCGAAATTGACCGGTTTACAACCTTAACCATAGAGGAGTGTGAATGAAGAAGTCTTCTGTATTAACGCAACCCCGTCGCCGTTTGAGTGCGGCAACCAAGCGCGGCGGCGTGAAAAGCGCGAAAGCTTCCCGCTCAAAAACTAAATTCATCTACATATTTGGCGGCGGCAAAGCCGACGGCCGTTCCGACATGAAAAAACTCCTCGGCGGCAAAGGGGCAAACCTAGCCGAAATGACGAACATCGGCGTTCCCGTTCCGCCGGGCCTTACGATCACAACCGAAGTCTGCAATGTGTTCTACCAATTAGGCAAGCGCTGGCCGGCCGGCCTTGAAGAAGAGTTGCAACAGAAGTTGCGCTGGCTGGAAGGCGTGACGAAGAAAGGCTTCGGCGATTCGGCGAATCCGCTGCTGGTGTCCGTGCGCTCTGGCGCGCCGGTGTCGATGCCCGGCATGATGGATACGATTCTCAACCTCGGCTTAACGAGCACAACGGTCGAGGGTTTAATCGCCAAGACCAAGAAAGCGCGTTTTGCGTATGACGCCTACCGTCGCTTTATTCAGATGTACGGCAGTGTTGTTCTGGAGATGGATCACCATCTTTTCGAAACCGCATTGGCAAAAAAGCGCGCCGCGTCCGGCGTTCAAACCGATGCCGAGCTTTCCGCTGAGGCGCTCAAGTCGCTTGTCGCCGAATATAAGCAACTCGTCAAGCAGCAGAAAGGTTTTCCGTTTCCGGAAGACCCTATGGAACAGTTGCGTGGGGCTATTAACGCCGTGTTCACTTCTTGGCATAACGATCGCGCTGCCATCTATCGCCGGTTGAACAACATTCCCGCTGATTTGGGAACGGCTGTCAACGTGCAGTCGATGGTGTTCGGCAACATGGGCGATACTTCGCTGACCGGCGTGTGTTTTACGCGCGACCCCAGCACAGGCCAAGACGTGTTCTATGGCGAGTACTTGGCGAACGCGCAGGGTGAAGACGTGGTGGCCGGCATCCGCACACCCAAGCCGATTGCCGAACTCAAGAAAGAGTTTCCGCGCATCTATAAGGAGCTCTATAAGTTCGGAAAGGACCTCGAGAAGTATTTTAAGGAAGTGCAGGACCTGGAATTTACGGCCGAAGAAGGCGTCCTCTACATGCTCCAGACGCGCACCGGCAAGCGGACAGCAAGCGCGTCGGTCAAGATTGCGACCGATTTTGTCAAAGAAGGCGTGATCACACGCGATCAAGCGCTGCTTAAAATCGATCCCTCCCAAATCGATCAGCTGTTGCACCCGACGATTGACCCCTCGGCTAAGCCCAAGGTGATCGCTAGAGGGCTGCCGGCTTCTCCGGGCGCGGCTGTCGGCAAGGTGGTCTTTAACGCCCATGAGGCGGTCGAGCAGACCCAAGAGGCTTCGCAGCAGGTGATTCTCGTGCGCGAGGAAACTTCTCCCGAGGATATCGAAGGCATGGCTTCGGCGCAGGGCATTTTGACCGCGCGCGGCGGTATGACCAGCCACGCGGCCGTGGTTGCCCGAGGTATGGGCAAGTGCTGCGTCGCCGGCTGCAGCGATATCATCGTTCGCGAAGAGGAAGGCCTCTTTACGGTGGGTGATGTCACGGTCAAGCGCGGCGATACTATTTCGCTTAATGGAACCACCGGCGAGGTGATGCTCGGCGAGGTGCCGCTTGTGCAGCCGCAGCTAACCGCGGCTTTCCGCCAGGTGCTTGATTGGGCCGACAAGACCCGCAAGCTTTCGGTTCGTGCGAATGCCGATACGCCGCAGGATGCGAAAATTGCTCGAGAGTTCGGTGCCGAAGGGATCGGGCTTTGCCGCACCGAGCATATGTTTTTCGCTGAGGATCGTTTGCTGTCGGTGCGGGAAATGATTCTCGCGAAGGATGTAGAGGCCCGCAAAAAGGCTTTGGCAAAATTGCTGCCGTTCCAGAAGCAAGATTTTATCGGCATATTTAAAGAGATGAAAGGCTTGCCCGTAACGATCCGTCTTTTGGATCCGCCGCTTCACGAATTTCTCCCGAATACGCCTGAAGATCAGGAGCGCGTTGCCAAACAGCTGGGCATCGATCCGCGCCAGCTGCGCGACACCGTGAACAGCCTGCACGAGTTCAACCCGATGCTTGGCCACCGCGGCTGCCGGCTGGGCTTGACCTATCCGGAAATTAACCAAATGCAGGCGCAGGCGATCTTCGAGGCGGCTTGCGAGCTGGCTCGCGACGGCCACCGCATCGTGCCCGAGGTGATGATACCGCTTGTCGGGCATCCGAATGAGTTTCGAATCGCCAAGCAGACGATTGACGAGGTTGCGGCTAAAACAATAGCGCGCTACAAGGTTAACCTGAAATATCTCGTCGGGACCATGATCGAAGTGCCTCGCGCGGCCGTGGTCGCTCAAGAGATCGCAAAAGAAGCGGATTTTTTCAGCTTCGGCACGAATGACCTCACGCAGATGACGTTTGGTTTTTCGCGCGACGATATCGGCAAGTTCTTGCCGCATTATCTCGATCAAAAGATTCTCCCAGGCGATCCATTCGTGAAACTCGATCAGGAAGGCGTCGGCGCTTTGGTGCGGCTGGGGATTGAGAACGGCCGCAAGACGCGTAAAGATTTGAAAGTCGGCATCTGCGGCGAGCATGGCGGTGAGCCGTCATCGATCGATTTCTGCCACCGAGTGGGCATGAACTACGTATCCTGCTCGCCTTATCGCGTTCCGGTGGCCCGGCTGGCCGCTGCGCAAGCGGTTCTGCGTCAGAAACAAAAAAAGGTCTGACAGTGCGGCAGGGCGGCAGAAGGCAAGATAGCCGCTTTGCGCCTGACACCCAGAATAGGATGTGATGGATCCTATCCGATCCTACTTGCGGGACATTAAGTCCATCCCGCTTTTGACCGCCAAGCAAGAGATCGAACTCGCCACTAAAATTCGCAAAGGCGATGATAAGGCGAAGAAACAGATGATTTTGTCGAACCTGCGACTCGTCATCAATATCGCCAAACGCTACGCTCATCTGGGGGTTCCGCTTCTGGATCTTATCGAGGAAGGCAATCTGGGACTCATGAAGGGCGTCATCAAATACAACCCGAATAAGGGTTTTCGTTTCTCGACCTATGGCGCTTGGTGGATTCGGCAATACATCACGCGCGCGATCGCCAACCAGGGAAAGACTGTGCGCATTCCTGTCTATATGACGGAGCTGCTCTCTAAGTTCAAGCGCGTCACCGAGGAGCTCACGCAAAAGCTGGGCCGCCGCCCATCGCCGCGGGAACTGGCGAGAAAAATGCAGCTTCCGATCGAGCGCGTCGAGCGTTTGCAGGAGCTCGTCACATCTTCTCAAACGACCTCGCTGGAAACGCCGGTTGGGGAAGAGGGCGAGACCGAAATGATCGATCTGCTTCAAAACGAAGACGCGAATTCTCCCCAAGAAGATATCGGCCGATTCCTGCAGCATGAGCGCATCGCGGCTCTCTTGCAGCGTATGAGCGAGCGCGAGCGTCGGGTGCTTGCCCTGCGCTATGGTTTGGATGACGGCATCAGCCGTACGCTGGGTGAGACCGCTCAATTCTTCGGTATTACCCGTGAGCGCGTGCGCCAGATTGAAGTCTCAGCCATGGCAAAGCTTCGGGTCATGATCAACCAGGAAGATATAGAGACCGAGGCGGATCTTCCCGCTCAAAAGCCCAAGGCTGCGCAGGAAACCCGGCAAAAGACAGATGCGTCGCGGCGCAACAAGAAGACATCCCAGGCCTAGTCATTCGGCATGCCGGCATACCTATGCGCGCCTGTAGCTCAGTTGGAAGAGCAGGGGTTTCCTAAACCCCGTGCCGCAGGTTCGACTCCTGCCAGGCGCAGTTTTTTGTTCAAGATTCAGGGCGCGTACAAAGCGGGCCGCAGGGACAGATCTAAAATTGCTTAACCGGTAATACCCGATAACAGTAAAACGCAACATACTGTAGAAAAAAGACTTGACAGAAATCATCCAAATAAAGTAGTTTAGGCGGAAAGGAACGCCCCCTACACGTGCACCAACTGGGTCCGCACGGTCCATCAGGCAGGGGGGCGTGCAATTCGGGTCGGGCAATAGCCCCGAAAAGATGGAGGTGCGGAACGCAATGGGAAATTTGGGAGGCACGATGAACGGGGAAAAGGTGAAAGGAGGAGCAAGCATGGTGAAGGCTACGCTACAGGGCGCAGTCCTTCTTGGGCTTCTCGCCTGGTCGGTTCCAGGCTACGCTGAAGTCCAGAACGTTCGTGTTGGTGGAGACGTAACGGTACGTGCATTTCACAGGGAGAACCTGGACCTGCACGACAACGATGCCGGGGCTGACACCACGACCGGTGGGTTGGACGAGACCGATGATTTTTTCATGACGACCACCGGTCTCAACGTCGGCGCGGATTTGACCGAGAACATTTCGGCCTTTATCCGGCTGGCTAATGAGCGGGATTGGAACGTCGATGGTGCGTCCACCGGCGATCTCGATATCAGTCAATCGTACGTAACCTTGAAAGAGCTGTTCTACTCACCGCTTACTTTGCGCGTGGGTGCGCAGCCTATCGTTTGGGGCCGCGGATTCGTCCTGGGCAGCAACTTGATCCCGGGTCTGATCAACGGTACTAACGACCGCAATGCGGCAATCACCGCAAATGAGTTCACGGATTTCACGGCTTTTGATGCCGTGCGCGCGACGCTCGACTTATCGGGTGTGGCGGGCATGCCGTGGACGGTTGACTACGTTTACATCAAGCTCGATGAGAACATAACCGGTCAGGCTGACGATGTGAACCTGCAAGGCGTCAACGTCGGCACTAAGTTCGACAGCATGGAATCGGAGCTTGAAGGGTACTACCTGAACAAGCGCGATAAGAACACCGTGAATGGTGCGGGTGCCGTTGTTGAGAACACGGGCGAAGGCTCGGTCAACACCGTCGGCATCCGTGGTAGCGCTCGACCTGTGGCCGGTTCCTACCTGTACGCCGAAGGGGCCTACCAGTTCGGCAACCGCGCGAGCGATCCGTTCGGTGTTGGTGTTGCCGGCAACCCGATCCAGGCGTGGGCTTTTGACATCGGGGCTGAATACACCTTCGAGGATATTTCTTTCACACCGAAGATCGGCGCTGAGTGGATTTACTTCTCTGGCAAGGACTATGATGGCGCGGCTCCTGGTTGGGATCCGATGGCTCGTGGATATTTCACGACCGCGATTCGTGAGTTTCAAAATCCGGCGCCGTTTTATACGCCTGACCAGACCTGCTCCACGTTATCAACGACCTCAGGTGCTTGTTTGGGTTCGGCTACCAATCAGCAGCAATTCTCGCTCTACGGCAGCCTGAAGCCGATTGAGGATCTGACGGTCGATCAGCGTTTGTCCTTGTTCTTCCTTCCGGTTGGCGCTAAGCCCAACGGTGGCACCAATCCCACCGCGGTTGGCGATCGCCAGACCTATGCCGGTATGGAATGGGACACGATTCTGACCTACGACTACACATCGGATGTGCAGTTCGGGGTTATCTACGCGGTGTTTGCTCCCGGGGATGTGTACCGCTCCCCGACCGACAGCACGGCGCAAGAGTTGGTGACCTCCGTTAGCGTGAAGTTCTGATCGCGCGGAGCGTTTGACCTAGGCCCCCCTGCTTCTTTTGAAGCAGGGGGGCTTTTTTTCGGGGCGACCCCTCGGGATAGCTTGATTTCAACGGGAAACGTTTCTATAATGCAGCGAGTTGCAAGTGACGGGAGTTATTTAACCGCTTGAATAGAATGAGGGGACAGGCGCTCACAAAAACGATGACACCGATTCGTATTGCTATAGCTGGCGTTGGAAACTGTGCAAGTTCTTTGCTTCAGGGATTAAGCTATTACGCGCAGGCGCGCTCAAAGACCAATGGATTGGCAACGGCGGGATTGCTGAACCCGAAGATCGGCGGATACGCTCCAGGCGATATCAAGATCGTTGCCGCGTTCGACATTGATGAGCGCAAGGTGAGCAAGTCGCTTGAAGAGGCTTGCATGTCCGATCCTAACTGCACGACGCGATTTTTGAAAAAATTCCCGAAGTATGGGGTGAATGTGCACATGGGGCCCATATTGGATGGAATCGCTCCGCACATGAAACAATTCCCACGCGAAAAAACCTTCGTTCCATCATCCCAGAAGGCCGCTAATGTGGCCCAGGTGCTTAAAAAAACGGGAGCCGAGATTCTGCTCAGCTATCTGCCTGTAGGCTCTCAGAAGGCCACTGAGGCTTACGTAGAGGCCTGTCTTGAGACAGGTGTGAGTATAATTAACTGTATTCCGGTTTTTATCGCTTCCGAGCCTGCGTGGGCTGAAAAATTCGCAAAGCGCGGCATCCCCTTGATCGGTGATGATGTTAAGGGCCAAGTCGGCGCCACTATTCTGCACCGAACGCTCGCCAGGCTTTTCCTTGAACGGGGAGCCGTGGTTGATCGAACGTACCAGTTGAACGTGGGCGGTAATACGGATTTTTTAAACATGCTCAGTCGTGACCGCTTAGCCAGCAAAAAGATTTCAAAGACCGAAGCCGTTCAGTCGGCTCTTGGTAAGCGTCTTGAGGATCAAGAAATTCACGTAGGCCCCAGCGACTACGTGCCTTGGCAGCGCGACCGAAAAGTATGCTTCCTGCGTTTAGAAGGGCGCGGCTTCGGCGATTGCCCGATTGAAATTGAAGCCCGGCTTTCGGTTGAAGATTCGCCCAACAGCGCGGGTATGACGATCGACGCGATTCGTTCGCTTCGCCTAGCCAGAGAGCGCCGACTGAGCGGCCCTATTCTTTCGGTCTCTGCGTGGACGATGAAGCACCCTCCGAAGCCGATGACCGACGAAGAGGCTCGCCAGCGTGTTGAAGCCTTCATCAGTGGAGACAGTGACACCTAACGGAGCCAGTTGCCGCAACGGGACGGCGGCTGCTCTGCGGTTTTTGGCCATCACTGTTATCCTGTCGCTTGTGATGAGCGTTGCGGCGCTTTCGGTCGTAAGCCTTCCGTGGTGGAAAATTTTCCGACGCTGCGTTTCAGTAGCTGCTGCGCTTTCACTTTTTGTCTGCCTGTACCGCATCGATCGCAAAAAAATTTCCTGGTGCGGGCTTACCTGGGGCGCCGATAGTTTGCGTGAATTTCGCTTAGGCGCTCTGCTGGGCCTGGCTGCGTTAGCTGCGTTGCTTTGTCTTGGGCTCTGGGCGGAAGTCTGCCATATCCAACCGACTTCAGACCAAGCGCGGCTATGGCGCACGGTGATTGGTTTCATTCCTGCGGCTGTTTTGGTGGGTATCTTGGAAGAACTCGTATTTAGGGGGTATTTATTTCAACACCTTCGGGCCTGCTCGACTTGGTCGGCGGTTCTCTTAACCAGCATCTTGTATTCAGTGGTTCATACTAAAACACTGCTTTGGGACGAAGCGGTTTTCCGAGAGCTGATCGGACTCTTTCTCTTAGGGGTTTCTTTATCGCTGAGCCGTTTATGGACAGGGCATTTGTGGCTGGCGATCGGGCTGCACGCGGTTGTCGCCTATGGAGCTCGAGTGAACAAACTGCTCGTTCCTATCATTCATGAGACGCCCGATTGGCTGGTGGGTACTTCGAGGCTTATCAACGGTGTGGCCTGTTGGGGAGTGATCGGCATAGTGACGGCGGCAATGTGGGCTCTTACGCGTCGCACCGCTGGGTCGAACAAAGTTGGCAGCCTGCATGGAAACTAAAAGGAGGCTACGGTAGAGAATGGCTAAGCGTCAGGAGAGATTTTTTGCGGCGAGTATTGTGGTAGGGGCCATCCTATGCGGTTTGGTATCAAGCGCCGGCGCTAGCGAAATCGATACGCCCTACATCGACGGCAGCATGCGTAAATTGGGCCGTGGTGTGGCTAATGTAGTCACAGCACCCGGTGAAATCGTTCGCATGGTCGAAATCATCGGTCAGCGCGATGGGTACCTTGCCGGCATCAGCGCAGGTCTCTTTCAGGGTTTTTGGCGCACGCTATTGCGCGCCGGAGCAGGCGTGTATGAAGTAGTAAGTTTTCCGATAGAGCTTCCAAAAAATTTCCAGCCGATCCTTTATCCGGAATTCGTTTTCGCTCATGGGAGCTGGGGGCAGCAAGATCGGTGAGGGTGTTGACCGCAAGAAGCGGCCGTCAGGCTACACGGTTCTTGTAGACGGCTACAACGTTATTAAACGCAATTCAGCGTTTGACTCCCTATCGCTAGAAGCTGGGCGTAAGCGGCTGGTCACTGCCATGATGGCTGTGCCTTGGGGTTTCCCAGTTGAACGCATTGTGGTAGTTTTTGACGGTCCTGAAAGCTCTTCCTCGCATCCTTCTGCTCGCTTGACTGTCCAATACGCCGCTCCTAGCGCAGACGACTTCATTCGTTCTACGATCCAGGCGAGCGCTTATCCCCGGCATCTGGCTGTTGTGTCGGATGATAGAGAAGTGCAGTATACAGCCAAAATTCACGGCGCGCGCTGCTTGAGCACGTCCTCAGTTAGGGCTCGCGCGGCGACACCCGGGGGCACCAAAATAAATGCAAATGCCACCGATATCAAAGAGAGTTCGATCTCAGCGGTGCAATTGCGTCTCATCACGGATGAGCTGCGCAAACGCTGGCTAAAAAATAATGACGATTAGGCCCGACTTTATTCCTAAAGCGGTGTGTTTTGACCTGGATGGCGTTCTTATCGATACCATGCATTTGCACGCGGATGCCTGGCAGGCGGCGCTAAAGGCCGTGGGTCTTTCCGTTAGCCGCCGCTTGATTTATGCATGGGAGGGAGAGCCCGGACGCCAAACAGCGCTCCGATTGATTTCGCAAGCAAGGAAGGGTTGTGCTAAAACGCATGTAAACGCTATGGCGCTCCAAGTCCTAGCCGATAAGGAAGAGCGCTTCGCGCGCCTTGCGGTTGATGTGGCTGTGAATCGCACCTGGCGCGATTTCTTGGGTAAACTGGCGGCATCGCATCTTCCAATAGCTTTGGTCACCGGAACTTCAAGTCAAGAGGTTCAAAGAGTTGTTCCTAAAGCCGTTCTGAGCTCTTTTGATGCGGTAGTGACCGGAGATCAGGTTAAACATGGAAAACCTCATCCGGAACCGTACCTGACAGCTTGTAAACGGCTCAGAGTAGCCCCTGTGCAGGCAATCGTTGTTGAGAACGCTCCATACGGCATCCGTTCGGCAAAAGCTGCGGGTATAGGCCTTGTAATCGCTTTGGCGAGTTCCTTACCGGCATCCTATTTGCAAGAAGCGGACGTCATATGCGATTCCGGCGCGGCGGTTCGGACGCTGTTGCAACGCCTGAGGCGCAGAGTAAAAACGGCAGGTCTTTCAAGAAAGAAATAAAAGGAGGGCATGCATGGCTAGGATGGTTTTGTCCAGTAGAGAATTCCTTAGGAAATTTCTTTTTTTAGGCCTTATTTTAGGCGTTGTGCCCATTGATGCCTTTGCGCAGGATCCGGTTGAAAAACTTGGCCGAGGTGGTACGAGTGTTCTAAGCGGCTGGATCGAGATTCCGGTTCAAATCGAGCGCTCTATCGCGCATAACGGCCCGGCCGCAGGTTTTATGCGGGGGCTTGGACGAGGCGCGCAATTAACATTTCTTAGAATGGGTGTGGGGCTGTACGAGATAGCTACTTTCGTAGTTCCTTATCCGGCAAAATTCGCATCGCCCTATGCATCTATGGGATTGCCGGAGTATGCCTGGGAAGAAGAGTATGATTGGCAAGAATAAATCGCTGCGTAGCACACAAACACTGTGGTTTTTGGCTAACTGCTATTCAGCTACCGTTATTATTTTTTTCGAGCTGTTTTGCGCGCCGACTTCTCCTGTTTCGGCCGAGCCAGCTAACGACCAGAAATCCGCTAGTCTCGGCTGCAAAGAGCATCCTTTAGTGGGGGAGCGGCTGGCATTCCAGGGACGCTGGCTGGGCATACCCGTTGGATCCGGCACGCTTGAAGTGAAGGAAATCGTAGAAATTGAAGGTAGGAAAGCTTATCACATACATGGCGAGGGCCGAACAAACGACGTGCTCGCCACTTTTTATCCGATTGAAGATACCGTTGAGAGCTATCTCGATGTCGAGACGTTAAAGCCTGTGCGTTTTGAAAAGCGCCAGCGCGAAGGCCGGTATCGATCGGATGAAGTGGTTATATTCGACCACGATAAACGGCTCGCTTATTACGAGTCGCGCTTAAACGGCAGCAAGAAGGAAATCCCCATCGAGAATGGAGTCCAGGACCTCATCAGCACCCTTTATTGGCTCAGGCGGCAAAAAATTGAACCAGAGACCACTCAAACAGTGGATATTTATACCGACGAAAAGATTTTTCGCACCGAGATACGCATTGGGCGTTTGCAGGAACTGGAAATACTCGATAGAGGCACTTTTCAAGCCCTTGTCATCGAGCCTAAAGCCACTTTCAAGGGTATGCTCGTCAAGCGAGGGCGAATTTGGGCTTATATGACAGGTGATCCGGGCCATTTACCGCTTTTAATTAAAGCCACAACGCCGTGGGGGCCTATGAACGCGGTTTTGGATCAGAACTCGCTAAAGAACGCACAAGCGCTTTGGCGTGATACGGGCGGTTGCGCAACGGGTTCTTGAGGCTTTGGTCGCCGTCGGCGGTAATGTGATTCTCGAGGAGTCGGATAAATAATGAGCCGGTGGGCGCAGGCCTTCAATTTAAGCCAACCGCCAGAAGGCGGCATGCAAGGCTTGGAGCTTTCCGGAAAGCGGATTCTGGTAGGTTTGGCGAACGGAAAGCCTTTTGCGTGCGAAGACAAGTGTCCGCATGCCGGGGCGCTTTTAAGTTTAGGGAAATTAAAAGGCCAAGAGCTGCAGTGCGCGCGGCATGGATGGTTGTTCAACGCCGTGACAGGTGAGAGTCTGCCGGGGCCCACGGCATTTTGTTTGAGATTGTTAAAAACAGAAGTGAGAGATGGCACGATCTGGGTGGAGGTCTAAGTGGAAATTAGCGTTAATTTAACCGTGTATTAAATGTCTTATAATATCTCTTATGTTAAATAATAATAGAGGGTTAACGGCCGACGCATCGTTGCATGGCCATACCGCTTCAAAGACTGATCAGAGATCATTTCAACCGCTTGATTAAACAGCCGATAGTTGTTGATGCCCCCACATACCACCAAAGCCGCTGCGAGTCCCAGAGCAACCCTGCGATAACGCGTGAACGTACTTTGGGCTGCGAGTAGTACCAGAAACGGTGTCCAATCGAGCGCGTAGAGAAAAGTTTCTTCCCCGCCGTAAACTAAATGCAGAACAATCTGCCCGGATAGGAAGATCCATAAAACCGCTGACAGCGTGTTTATTCGTGTGTCCTTAAGTGAACTCATGATCCCAAGGGCTAGGAGTGTTATCCATAACCAGACCGCCGGATGAAAGCCCATACTTGAGTGCTGCACGGTTAGCCCTTGATCGCGGTTATGCGTTTTGTTTTTGCTCGCGAGGCTAATTTTAGGCATGACCACAGCGTGCAAAAAGATCACTGTCAAAATTTTTCCGGGGCCACCCGATTCTTTCTCGAAGAAGTAGTCTTTCTGGTAGTTCGGAATGGTTAGTCTACTATCTGGAAATAGGGGTGCTTGGGCTATGCATAACAAACCAACAATCGCGATCGATACCGCTGTGTAGATAATCGCCTTGCGCAGGCCGCCGGTTACGAACGCGATTGCTGAGGCGATCATGCCGTTGGTGAGGGTTATGCCAAGCGCAAAAGCTCCGCTAAGCACCTGCCAAACCGGATGGATAGGCCGGTGCCGCTTGATACCTAAAGGAATAAGTGTAAGGAGCAGGCTGAGCGAGCTCAATCCCCATGTTTCGGGAACGGCAAACCAAAACATCGAGGCGGCACTTACCATGGCAAGTGTTGTGAAGAGAGCGGCATCCCAACGCTTCACGTCAAACAGCCGCATGACGGTAAAAAATGTCGCTGCCCATAGTCCGGCGATGCATGCGGTTAAGAAGCGCACAGCGCCTAGCGGTGAAAAGCCCAAGAAAATCAAAACCTTCGCAGGAGGATAGACGGCTAGCTGAAAGATCGGATGAGTCGCAATCGAATGATAGTCACGCGCACCACTTCTGTCTGTCATTTCCGCGTAGATGCGGGGCGAGTCGCCGCTAAACCAAGCGTCATACCAGCTTTTTTGTTCATAGTGATACTGGATGAGCCTGTCCGGCAAATGACCCTGAAGCCATAAGGAGGCGCTAAGGGCCAAAGCAGCAAGCGCAATGGCTGGAATTACATCCGTCCAATATTGATTGATTTTTTGCATTTTCCGTCTAATTTAAGCTGTTCTTAAAAAAGTTCAGCACCCGTTCAAGGTATGCTTCAGAGTTGTCGCTCATAGCGCTCCTATGATCCGACTTCACCACCCATAAATCTTTGGGATTTCCGGCTGCGGCAAAAATGCGCTGGGCTCCCTTTAAGGGTGTTTTGCGATCGGCCTTGCCCGCGATTAAAAGAAACGGCCTAGGAGCGATGGCTGCGGCCGAATCAACGGGCGATACCCTATCGGGAGCGATGCCGAATCGCAGGCGGTAGGTTGAGGTCAAAAATCCAAGCACCGGTAATGCCGGCAGACGCGTAAGCAGCCGCAGGTACGATAGGAGCAACTCGCGTACGGTCGTATACGGGCTATCAGCAACTACCGCCTGAAGCCGTTCATCCCGCGCGGCGGCCATAATAGCGACCGATGCTCCCATAGAGACGCCGTAAATGCCGATAGCTTTTGGAGGCGAATCGGTTTGCTGCGAGAGATAACACAGCGCCCCATACACGTCGTTCAGCTCTCGGTAGCCGAAAGAACTCATAAAGCCGCCGCTGCGGCCATGAGCGCGGAAGTCAAAAGTAAGCGCATTGAACCCATTTTGAGCCAGGTGCTGGGCTAATTTTTCCATATCCGAATGCCCTCCGCCGAAAGCGTGGCAAAGAATAATCCAGGGCGAATCGCGCTTTGTGCGAATAATCGCTCCGTAAAGCGGAACGTCATCAATTGAGGAGAATGCGACGCTTTCGCTATTGGCAAACGGGTAGGATGCCCTTCGAGGCGGTACGGCCCTTACAAGCAGATAAGCCGCGCTAACCACCCAGGACCAGAAGACAGCTAAAAAGAAGGCTTCAACAGCCGGCAAGTGAAAAATCCGTTTACTTGACAGTGCTGCCGGGGGCAACCGGCCGTTCAGGGCTTACAAGCACAAGGCCGGAGAGATCGGAAGCGGCGAGAATCATTCCGCGGCTCTCGATGCCGCGCAGCATAGCGCTTTTCATGTTCGCGACGACAACGACTTGTTTTCCGATCAGATCAGCGATCTGATAAGCGCTGCGAATCCCCGCAACGACTTGGCGCGGCTCTGTCTCGCCGATGTCTACTTTAAGCACAAGTAGCCGGTCAGCCTGAGGATGAAGCTCAGCGGCTACGATTTTGCCTGAGCGAAGCGACAGGCGTTGAAAGTCTTGAAGACTGATTTCAGGCGTAATAGGTGGTGTAGGGGGAGTCTCGGGTGAGGCTGGGCTCTTCCCTGCCGCCGGTTCCTCAGAAGGCAACGTCATGAAGAAGCCATTTGCGGATTTGCCTGAACAGGAGGGGTATCTTGAGATGGAACCATTGTGATCGCATCCCAGGGACAAATTTTTTCGCACAGCCAGCAACCGATGCATTTGGGCTGATCGACAATACACGTTGCGTTCAATCCTGGGTATTCAGGGCCTGGTTGTTTGTCGATGCAGTCTACCGGACAAACCGCAATACAAACTTCGCAGCCGGTACAGCTGTCGGGATTGATGAGAGCCTTAGGGCGCCCTTTTCTTGGCTGAGCGGTTGTGATGGCCATATTTTTAACCTTTAAGGCGTTGAGCGACGAATTGGCTGACGCGTTTGCCGTCAGCGGCGCCGCCGGCTTTGGCCATGACGTGCTTCATGATTTGGCCTTGGTTGGCGCCCGAAGAAGCGATCGCTTCTTCGATAAGCTTACGGATAGCTTCATCTGAGAGTTGTTGCGGCATATAAGAAGCGAGAATTTCCAGCTCTTGGTTTGCCTGTGTCACGATGTCTTGCCGGGTCGTTTGTTTGGCGGATTCGATAGTTTCTCGGCGCTGCTTCGCTTGCTGGGAGAGCACTTGCTGGATCTCGCCCTCATCCAGACTGTCTTTACGCTTGTCCATGGCTACGCGTTGAATCGCCGCTTTTACCAGTCGAATCGTGTCTACGCGCAGGCGCTGGCCCGCGCGCAGGGCCTCTTTATAATCGGTTTCGATACGTTCGTTGAGTGTTGGCATTTTGAGCTTTCTATCTTTCCAGTCGAACTAGTCTACACAAACAGCCGCTCGCGCGCAAGCAGCAGGCCGATGATCGTCTTGCCGTCTTGAATAGACCCGTCAAGCGCGCGCTTTATCGCGCTCTTAAATGAGAGCATGACGGGCGTTATAAATTCGTCGGGTTCGGGATTGGCTTTGGCGGGCGTCAGCTCCTGGGCCAAATACAGGATCATTTGCTCGGAGGTAAAGCCCGGAGCGCTATAGAAGGCGCATAGCCGGCGCATGCGTTTGGCGCTCCAGCCGGTTTCCTCAATCAGCTCGCGTTTGGCGCAAGCCAACGGTGATTCTTTTTTGTCTCGCGTTCCCGCGGGAAGCTCCAAAATAGTCCGACCGACCGCGCGGCGGTACTGTCTTACCAACAAGACACGGCCATCGGGCAATATAGGTACGATCACGACGGCGCCCGGGTGCTCAACAGTCTCTCGTATCAAAATTGTGCTGTCTATCTGCAAACGCTCACGGATTAGCCGGATAATTCGCCCTTGGTAGATCAAGCGGCGCGAAAGTACTTTAAAGGATGGTTTCATGCTTCGTAGCCTAATTGTTTAAGCCGGCTGGGATTCGTCCGCCAGTCAGGAACGACCTTCACCCAAAGTCCAAGGTAAATTTGTCTGCCTAGAAGCCCTTCGATTTCAGCCCGCGCGGATTGGCCGATTTTTTTAAGCATCGCGCCCCCCTTGCCGATCAGGATGGCTTTTTGGCCCGGACGCTCGATGATGATGGTCGCTTCAATTTCCATGACCTTGGGGCCTGGCTCCATGCGTTCGATTTGAACGGCAACCGCATGCGGAACCTCTTCACGTGTCGCGAGCAAGACTTGCTCTCGGATAAATTCGGCCGTGAGCTGTAAAGGCGTTTGATCCGTGCGCTGCTCAGGCGCATACCACTGAGGGCCTTCCGGCAGAAGCTCGATAATACGCTTGAGTAATACAGGCATTTGATCGCCGGTTACCGCCGATACCGGGATCAAGTCTACAAACAGATTCATGGCGGCGCAGCGCTGCAGCACAGGCAAGATGCGCGGTTTTTTGGCGATATCCACCTTATTGACGGCAAGCAAGATCGGGCGGCGGATCATTTTCAAACGGTCGAATACCGCTTCGTCCTCTTGCGTGAGTCCAACCCTGCCATCGATGACGGCTACCAGCACGTCCGCGTCTTCCATGACCGCTTTTGCGGCTTCAGTCATGGCGCGGCCTAAAGCATGCTGCGGGCGGTGCCAGCCAGGCGTATCTAGGAAGGCGATCTGTGCCGATGTTGTGGTGACAATGCCCAGTATTCGGTGGCGAGTCGTTTGAGGTCGAGGCGATGTGATGGCGACTTTTTGCCCCACAAAGAAATTCGTGATCGTCGACTTGCCCACGTTCGGCCGGCCGACGATACCCACGAATCCGGAGCGGAACGTTTTTTTCTCAGGCATAACGTTAGCCGACAAAGCCCGGCAGAGACTCGCGCCAATGGCGTTCCAAGCGCTCGAGCGTAATCTTGAATTCTTGTGTCAGCGCGGTTTCAACCGGCATGCCATCACCTACATGAGCGAGCACCTTACGCAAGCGAAAGAAACCATAACGCTGGGCTAGGTACTCGACAATGCTATGAGCCTGCTGATAAGCCAATGCTACTTGGGTGGCTGTCAGTGATTGGGAGAAGCCCTGATTCATCCCTGGCCAAGCAATCAGTTGGTTTTTCACAAGCGCTTGCTTCAACTGATCGACGCGCTTCTTCCCTGCCCGAGCTCCCTGATATTCCGCAAGCCCCTCATTAAACCATATAGGGCAGCGGTTGCGGGAAAGATCGCGTACGACGGCGTGGGTGTACTCGTGAAAGAGGATTTGGCGCACCGTTTGGGCGTCATAGTCCCCACCGGGCAGCGGTAAGCGGATCTTGCCGTCGAACTGCCCTCCGACCCATTCCGGCGTATCTTGGCGCATGGATCGAAACGTTTGCGCGCTATAAACGATGACAACTATTTTTGAGCTTGGCCAATAGCGAAAATCATTGCCGACGGTACGTCGCGCCTCCAAAAGAACCTCTTGGATATTAAAACCAACCGAGCGGTCTACGCCTTCTTCGTAGCGGATATCAAAATAGAGATGCGAAAGTCGATCGAAGTCGCTTTCGACGGGAATCTCGGTATTCAACCGTGCCAGCGCTTCATTGAGGCCTGGCAGCGTGGGGTTCAATTTTTTGGCGTGTTCCCATGCTTTCTTGGCTTCTTTTAAATGTTGGCTTTCATATTCCAGCTCGCCCAGCATCGCGTAAGCCTCGGCAAGTTCGGGGTCATTTGCGAGCGCTTTGCGCAAAAGCCCGGTTACTTTGGTGCTTTGTTGGCGATTTTTAGAAGCGTTGCCTTCTCCGCCACGTAGCGAGGCCGCTTGCTGCAAATAAATGCGGGCCAGGTTTGATTTAAATTCCGGATCCTCTGGAGCGAGCCGGACAGCTTCTTCCATCTGGGCAATCGCCGGCTCCCATTTGGATTGCTCGCCTAAGCTGACGCCGTAGTTGTTGTATGCGATCGCAAGCTGTGCTTTCACCTCGGATTGTTGTGTCGATTTCCAGAGAGCATCCTTAAGTTGGGCGATGATCGCCGGCCAGTCTTGGCCGGCGGTAGATTCGGTTTGTTTTGGAGCCGAAATCACACTTTCTGCCGGCAGCATAGAGAGGCCGATCATGGCTAAAGCTCCCAACCGGAAGGCCCTCAAAAGGCTCATGCCGGATGCGGTGGGGTTTGCCCGCTTGCGACGTAGAGCGAGCGCAGCACGGAGGCATATTTATCGGCAATGAACTGGCGTTTTGCCTTGAGGGTTGGTGTGAGTTCTCCGGAGCTGAGGCTAAACTCTTGCTCGAGCAGAGCGATCCGTTTGACCTGCTCAAAGCCCGGCAAGCCGGATTGCCTTTCTTGAACGATGGACCAGTAGAAGGCCTGCACTTTCGGATGCGCCAGCAGTTCCGCCAGCGACAGGTGATCCAGGCCATTTTGTTCGGCGAAGGCATCCAGCGCGCTTCTTTTGGGAACGATTAGCGCCACGCAATAAGGCTGTCGGTCACCGTAAACGAATGCCTGGCTGATATGCGGATTTGCGCAGAAAAGTCCCTCAAGTTTTTGCGGAGCCACGAATTTGCCTCCGGATGTCTTGATAAGATCTTTTTTTCTATCGGTGATAGAAAGCCGTCCCTTTTGATCCAGGTGTCCGATATCTCCAGTATAAAACCAGCCCTGCTTGATGACGCTCGCGGTGGCATCGGGTTTGCGGTAGTAGCCCTGCATAATGTGCGGGCCTCGGGTGAGCACTTCCCCATCTTGGGCGATTTGCACTTCAACGCCAGGAACGGGCTGCCCTACTGTGCCGAAACAAGGCTCTTGCACTCTATTGACGGCGATGACAGGCGATGTCTCGGTGAGTCCGTAGCCTTCAATGATTGTTAAGCCGATGCTATAGAAAAATTCGCCTAATTCCTTGGAAAGTGGCGCTCCTCCAGAGACGAAAAAGCGAAGCCGTCCTCCTAGTCGCTCATGAAATTTTCGAAAGACAAACAGGCGCGCCGCCGCGTGCTGAAGGCGCAGAAAAAGAGGAATTCTGCCGCCGGAAAGACGCGCCGTTCTATAACGCTCTCCAATAGCGATGGCTGTTCGAATGATGCGCTGTCGTTTTTCAGGAAGCGTCTGGATGTGGTCAAGAATCCGGCTATGTAATTTCTCAAAAAAACGCGGTACGCCCAGCATGATGGTTGGACGTACGGAGCGCATGTCTTCAGGAACGCTGTCGATATTCTGCGCGTACGCGACCGAGGCTCCGACAGACAACATCAGGTACCATCCGGCCATACGCTCAAATACATGCGATAAAGGCAAGAAAGAAAGGTGCGTGTCCGTTCCGGAAATCGGAATAACTTCCAAACAGGCTGCCACGTTCGAGAGAAAATTTCGGTGCGAGAGCATGACGCCCTTAGGCTCCCCTGTTGTGCCGGAGGTATAGATTAATGTAGCGGTGTCATCGGCTTGGATGGAACGGCTGCGATCGGAAAGCTTGCTTTCGGTGAGGGTTTGCTGTTGCGCGCCCCGCATCAATGCTTGCTCCCATGAAATAACGATTTCTTCTTCGTGAGCGGGTGATGTCAGTGCGATGATGCGGCGAAGGGACGGCGCCGAGGCGTGAATGGCGCGCAATTTATCGAGCTGTTCTTGACTGGAAACAATGGCAATCGATGCTTCGCAATCGTTCGCGATGCGTAGGATGTCGTCTTGCTGGAGCGTAGGATATAAAGGGACGCTCCAGGCTCCCACGGTTTGGATGGCGATGTCGGCGATGGCCCATTCGGAACGGTTCTCGGACAGAATCAGAATACGCTCGCCACGTTCGACGTTTTGGGAGAGCAGATAAGCCCCAAGCGCTGCGACCGTAAGGCGAGCGTCTTGCCATGACGTGGATTGCCATTGGCCATTCGGTTGGTGAGAGAGGAACAGGGTGCGTGAACCGAAAGACTCTGCTTGACGCAAGAACAAGGCGGGGATCGTGTCGTCCGATCTAACAGCCATGTTTTTTAGAGAAGCTTGATTAGGAGGGCGGTTCTGAGATACTCGAAGTCAACGGGCTTCGTGATGTATTCGTAAGCGCCGGAATCAAACGCTCGTTTAGCTTCTTGTTCATTCCAAACCGCTGTGACCATGGCAACGGGGGTGTTAGGCGCGATTTCTTTGATTTTTTTGAGCAGGTCAAGGCCATTCATGCCGGGCATCATGATATCGAGCAGGATAAGGTCTGGGTTTTGCTGCTTGACTAAATCAAGGCCCGTTTTCCAATCGTTCGCCGTCAGCGCGCGGTACTCTTTGGTATCTTCGATGTTCAGCTTGAGGAGTCGGCTAAAATCCACCTCATCATCGATGAGCAATATCGTTTTGGTTCGCATGCCCACGGCTCCTTTACGGCGGTGCTAGCGGCTTAAATTTTTCCTAATACATTCCCGTACAGTTTCAACGCTGACGGGTTTCGCCAGGAATGGATAGCTGCCGATGATACCGTTTTTCGCATCGGCTTCCTCTTTTGAGACGACGGCGGTCAGAAAAACGATGGGGGTATGCTTGAATTGTGGATCATCCGACAGCTCGGCAGCCACTTCTCCGCCATCCTTATCGGGCATAATGACGTCCAATAAGATCATGTCAGGTTTAAACTCTTTAGCCACGATATAGGCTCGGGCTCCGCCGTTTTCGATGCGAACTTCGTACTCACCGGTTGTCTCTAAGTTAAGCTTCAACAGGCGGGTAAAACCGATTTCATCATCCACGATCAAAATTTTGTGTTTGGCCATCGGGTTTTTCTCCGCTGTAACCCTCGATTAGGAACTAGGTTCATGCCGCTTAAGACAGAGGTCGATGCGCTGCCTTAATGTTTCTGGTTCAAAAGGTTTCACTAAATAATCTTCTGCGCCCAGATTCATGCCGGCGCGAATGTGGTCCGGCAACCCAAGGGCGGTCAAGAAAATGACGGGTACGTTTGCGGTGCTGGCATTTTCTTTCAATTTAGCGCAGAGTTCTCTGCCCTTCATCCGCGGGAGCATAATATCCAAGAGGACCAGATTCGGGCTATGTTCTTGTGCCTGGTGCAGCGCTTCCTCACCTGTCTTTGCGGTGAGCACAGCAAAACCCCAGCTCTTGAGCCTCTGCTCAAGCGACTGAAGCATTGTCTGATCATCATCAACGATGAGGATCTTTTTTGACGTAGCGTTTAGTTCCATTTAGCTAAATTTTTTTTGTCTTCCTATGATAATGCCTGATGGGCAGGGGTAAAAGCAACTTAGAGTATCCCTTTCTCCAGCCAACGCGTCTCTCCCGAAAGGAATAATTGAGCAAGACGGTACGCTCGGCCATCATCATTGGCATGTAAACTGCTAAAAAGGCTTTCGATTCGCCGGCTGGCCGCTCGACAGTGTAGATCGGCTAGCTCAAGCGCGTGCGGGTACTCTGTAGGCTCAGCCAGAAGCGCTTGCGCGCGGGCGCAAGCGGTGGTCATGGCGAAAAGCTCAGCGCCGATATCGACCAAACGGCCGAGCAATTGTTGACGGTAGGCCAGTTTAGTTTGATGCCGCATGGCGCTGTGAAATAGCGCGCGCGCGAGTTTCCGGCTTGCGCTTTGCGCGAAGCGTATATGCTTAGCCAGCCGCGGATGCAGTCGTGTGCCGGCGGCGGCGCCCAAGCGTGGCAGCCACAGTAATGGATACCAGGCAGCATAGTGGAGAGCGGTTTTCATGAATAACCCCAAGCGAGCGGCGATGGAGGCATTTGGGTCAAGCAGCGCCGTGATGCGGCGCATGTGCGCATCGAGCGCCTCGCGCGCGATGAACAACCGCATGATTTCGCTTGTGCCTTCGATAATCATGTTGATGCGCGAGTCTCGCAGCATGCGTTCGACCGGAATGGCCGCTTCCCCACGGCCGCGAAGCGAGTTGGCGGTTTCATAACCTCTGCCGCCGCGGATTTGCAGCGTATCATCCACGATGCGCCAGCACGCTTCAGAGCAATACATTTTGGCCAGCGCAGCCTCGAGGCGTATATCGATCGTCTTGCGGCCCACTAATTCGGATGTCAGCGCAACCATAGCCTCCATCGCGAATGTGGTGGCAGCCATAGGGCCGATTTTTGCGGCAACCGCCTCATGTTTGCCTATGGAGCTTCCCCACTGCTTGCGTTCGTTTGCCCAGTCGCGGGTAATAGCCAGGCATCGTTTGGCTGTCCCTACGCTGGCCGCCGGAATGGCAATACGTCCGGCGTTAAGCGTCGTCAGCGCAAGCTTGAGCCCCATTCCAAGCCCCCATACGATGTTCTCTTTGGGCACGCGCAAATTTTTGAAGCGGATGACCCCATTTTGGATGCCTTTAAGCCCTAAAAAATCACACCGGTGCGCGACTTCAAAACCAGGCATGGACTTTTCAACGAGAAACGCGGTGATCTGTTTGCGTTCTTTGCCATGCGTCATGATAGACGGCGTTCGGGCCATGACGATGACCACTTCCGCTACGGGCCCGTTCGTGCACCACAATTTTTCGCCATTGAGGATGTAGGCTTTGCCGTCTTCGGTGAGCGTGGCGGTTGTCTGCATCGCCGCAGGGTCGGAGCCGACGCCGGGTTCTGTAAGTGCGAAAGCTGAGATTGTTCCCTTGGCCAGGCGCGGCAAGTATTGGCGTTTTTGTTCTTCGGTTCCAAAAAGCATTAAAGGTTGAGGCGCTCCGATGCTCTGATGGGCGCTGAGCCAGACGGTGGTTGAGCCGCAATAGCTACCGATCAGTTGGATGACGCGGCTGTAGTTTGTCTGGGATAGGCCAAGCCCCCCATAGGTTTTGGGGATTTTCATGCCGAAACAACCCAGCTTTGCTAAACCGGCTAAGACTTCGGCGGGTATTTGCCCTGTTCGGTCGATTTCATCCGGATCCACATGATCCTTGAGAAAAGCCTCGAGAGACTTCAGAAACGCATCGCCGATGCGGTGGTCTTCTTCCGGTTGCTCGGGAAATGGAAACAATAGGTCTGTGCGCACACGCCCCAAAAAAAGGTCCGCTACAAAGCTGGGATAATGCCACTCGGTTTCCCGTGCCGCTTCCGTGATCTCGAGCGCTTCCGGAGAGCCTTTGCCAAGCAAGGATGGAATTGCTTTGGATGGAGGAGTCGCCATCAGTTATCGTTGAGTCCCGTGTAGTCCTAGCGATCCGCAAACTTCGGTTGTCGTTTTTCAAGAAAGGCGCGCACGCCTTCCTTGCTGTCCTGAGTGTTGGCGACTACCGAAAAAGCTTCCGCTTCTTTGGCAAGACCTTGAGACAGCGGTAGCTCTAAGCCTTCTTCGATAGCGCGAAGTGCGCAAGCCATGGCTACGGCGCCCTTAGAAGCGAGTTTTCTGCCGAGATCCTTGGCTGCTTTAAGCACTTGGTCCTGGGGCACGACCTGATTCACAAGGCCCAGCCGGTAGGCCTCTTGAGCCGACACAACATCGCCGGTTAAAATCCATTCCGTTGCTTTAGCGCGCCCGATAAGGCGCGGCAGGCGCTGGGTGCCTCCCCAGCCGGGTATGATGCCTAAGGCGATCTCGGGCTGGCCGAAACGCGCGCGATCACCGGTAATGCGCAAGTGGCAGGCCATAGCGAGCTCACAGCCTCCACCCAGGCACACGCCATTGATCGCTGCGATTACCGGTTTGGTTAGCCGTTGAATGGCTAAAAATACGCTATGCCCTAGCTCAGCCATCGCTTTGGCCTGTGCGACTGAACTGAGCTGGGAAACCTCTTTGATGTCCGCTCCGGCAATAAAGGCAAGCGATCCCGCGCCGGTGATGATGACCACTTTTACCGCGGCATCATCGCGGATCTGTTCTACAAGCGTTTTGAGCTCTTCAAGCGTTTTTCGATCAAGGGCGTTCACCGGCCGATGGTCAATGGTTATGATGGCGATGCGGTCTTCGAGCGCGACCTTGACGTTCTCACCCGAGATCAACGGCATGCGAGCCTCTCCTCTTTCAGGTTGTATAGTCAAAAAAACCTTTTTTGGCGGATGTTCCAAGATGCCCTGCGGCGATATGGCGCTTTAATAAAGGAGCCGGCCAGAAACGCTCTCCATGGATGCGAGAGAGCTTCTCTAATTCCGCAAGCACCGCAGGAAGCCCGATTTCATCGGCATAGTGAAGGATGCCGCCTTTTGCTTGGGGAAAGCCAAGTCCCGCGATAACCGCAAGGTCTGCGTCTGCGGCGGTGCATACATGCTCCTCAAGGCAGCGGATGGTTTCGTTAATCATAGGCAGAACCAATCGATTGACGGAAAACTCGCTCTTGACTTGTTTTTGCGTCTGCAAGTCTTTAAGAATTTTTTCAAGTTCAGCATCTGTTCCGGTGTTACGGTCGCCGTATAAATAGAAGCCCGCTCCTGATTTGACGCCGTAGCGCTTAAGCTCTGCCATGCGCTTCCAGATCGGAGCCGGCTGCATGCGGCAGCCGTAAGCGTCCAAGAGGATCTGCACCACCTCTGCGCAGACATCGAACCCAAGATTGTCGACCAGCGTAAAAGGCCCCATAGGAAACCCAAACGAAACTAAAGCGTCATCAATCTGTTTTAAGGTGGCGCTTCCTTCTTGCAGGCAGAATGCCGCTTCATTGAGGTATGGCATCAAGATGCGGTTCACCAAAAAACCCGCGCATTCGTTTACGCGAATAGGCAGCTTTCTTAAGCTTTCGGCGAAGCCAATCGTATCCGCAAGAACTTCTTCGGAGGTCTCAAGACCTGGAATGACTTCAACCAGCTTCATAATGTGCGCCGGGTAAAAGAAGTGCATGCCGATGACTTTGCTGGGCCGCTTCGTCACGCTCCCGAGCGCCGAGATAGACAACGAGGATGTGTTTGAGGATAAAATCGCCGTTTCGGATGTTGCCCCATCGAGATCGCGGAAAATCTGTTGTTTGAGCGCTAGTTTTTCGGGCACAGCTTCTACAACTAAATCCACATCTTTGAAAGCGCTGTAGTCCGTTACCCCTTGCACGAGCGACATTTTAGCGTGCATTTCTTCGGTGGTCATTTTGCCGCGTTCAACCCGGCGCTCATAGATTTTGCGGATGATGCTAAGGCCATTATCGATGCGGTTTTGATCGACGTCCTTGAGCAAAACCGGAATGCCGCTAAAGCTGATGGTTTGGGCGATTTCCGCGCCCATGGTGCCGGCTCCGACCACGGCCGCTTTATAGATATACATCGGGTTATCCTCTAGCTAGACGCGTTCGAGAACCATAGCCGCTCCCTGCCCGCCGCCGATGCATGCGGAAGCAACGCCAATCTTGACGTTGCGGCGTTTCATTTCATAAAGGAGCGTGACCACGATGCGGGTGCCGCTTGCTCCGACCGGATGCCCCAGCGCAATGGCACCGCCGTTGACATTAGCGATATCACGGTTGATACCCAGCACTTTCTCACAAGCAAGGTACGTAGCGGCGAAAGCTTCATTGATTTCAAAAAGGCCCACATCTTTCAGCGCAAGGCCCGCCTTTTTGAGCGCAAGTGGAATGGCAAGGGTTGGCCCAAGCCCCATGCGTTCCGGCTCTAAACCGGCGAACGCGTAAGCGCGTATCGCGGCAAGCGGCGTGTAACCCAGCGCCTTAGCTCGAGCTGCGGACATAACCAGGACCGCCGCGGATCCATCGGCGTTGAAGCAAGCGTTGCCGGGCGTAACCGAGCCATTTTCTTTAAATACCGCCGGATATTGGCCTAAAGTCTGTTCGTTAAGGCCAGGGTTAATGCCTTCATCCTGCGTGAAGGGCTCAGGAGGCAGTTCCTTACCCATGGCGCGTTTGGGCACCATTACCGGTGTTATTTCATCTTTAAACCGGTTTTCGCGCGTCGCTCGGAAAGCCCTTTGGTGCGAAAGGATGGCGAAGCGATCTTGATCGGTTCGGGAAATTCCGAATTCTTTAACGAGGTTTTCTGCGGTCATTCCCATGACTTGCCCGCATACCGGATCGGTCAAGCCTTCCCAAATGGAGTCGATCATTTCTGAATGGCGCAGGCGTTTGCCCCAGCGCAAGTCGCGGCTGACATAGGGAGCGGCGCTCATGCATTCGGCGCCTCCGGCAAGGACCACGTCTGCGTCCGCGCAGCGGATGCTTTGATGCGCGCTGACGATGGCTTGCAGCCCGGAAGCGCAATTGCGCTGCACGGTAAAGGCCGGCACTTGGATAGGAATACCCGCGCGCAGAGCGATGACGCGGGCGATGTTGGGCGCGTCGGAGCCTTGGCCGACGCAACCAAAAATGGTTTCGCTGATGTCGGCGGGCTTAAGGCGGGTGCGAGCAAGCAAGGCGCTTGATGCGATATGGCCCAAATCTTGGGCGCTCATCTGGCGCAACGCTCCGCCAAAAACGCCTTGCGGTGTGCGCACGCCGTCTACAATCACAACATCATCAGGCATGATGGATGTTCCTTTTATTATCAGTCGGGCTCATCGTACTGGCCTCATGTGGAAATGTCAACGTCATGGCCCCGAACGCCGGCTAAGCGCCGCAGCTCGGGAAGGTGTTTTAAGGCGGTTTCTTCTCCCTTTTGGATGAACTTTTCGGGATGAAAAAACTCAAGCCAGTGCGATCCCGAAAGCGTCGGTCGGAGCGTTAAGTCGGCGTTGTGGCAAGCGACCTCGGCGATTTGATGTTCCATGGCTTGCATGGAGCGCATAATAACGTCAAAAACAAGCGGTGAGACCGATCGAAGCATTTCTTGTCCAAGCCAAGCAAAGAGCCGTACTAAAAAGGAGCGTGTCGCCAGCTGCGCATCTTTCTCTTCTTTGCGCTTTCTGGCATCCTCGAGCGTGAGGGCCAGTTCCGGACCCGTTGGAAAGACGTTGACCGCGATCACGCGGTGCACGCCCGCTTGTTTGAGCACGCTTACAGGCACTGGATTCAATACCCCGCCATCAAGGCATAGCCTGCCCTTGCGCATAACGGGTTTGAAGATTCCAGGTATAGAAACAGACGCGCGCACCGCGTCGGCAATGAGTCCGGAGTCGAAAAGCACCTCTTCCCGGGCAATAGGGTTTGCGGCGACCACCTTAAGCGGTATACGCGTGTCCTCGAACCGTCTTCCCTCAAAATGCTGCTCAAGAAAGCGCATCAAGTTGACGCCGCGGATGGGGCCTCCGGCCAATGGGCCAAGAACTAAACCTACTGTCAGGCTCGTAAGCAGGCCGAAGAAGAGTCCCATCCAGAAGCCCGCCAGCGGGGCCAGAAGAGCACCGATAATCGTTCCTGCGATGAGACTGGGAAACGGAGGCCCGACATCCAAAATGAAAAGACGCCGGAATTCCCAACCGTTCTTAAATTTTAAAGCCATTTTCTCGAGCTCATCGGTGGAAACACCGGAAGCCCACAGACCGCCGACAAGCGAGCCGATACTCGTGCCCGCAATCATATCGATGGGAATGCGCTCGCGTTCGATGACTTTAAGAATGCCTATGTGGGCGAGCCCTAAAGCTGCTCCGGACCCCAGGGCCAATCCTACGAGGCGGCCGCTAAGCTCGCGCGCGATGCGGCGAATGGTAATGGCATACATCGATTCCTGCCGGTTGAGCACTTCGCCAAGGTCCATAGGCGTGACGGGTTGATTTGGAAAGTCAACATATGGCAGCACGAAATCGATAGGCCGCTCCAGGCGTTGGCTGACTTCGATCGGCGTTAAAGCTCCTTCTAGCTCTGCGCTGTCGGTTTTAGGCTCACTTCGTCTATTGAATACGAGTTTGATCTGCTGGCCGGTGTTCGCCGTCACGGACTCGCGCACGCGATCAAGCAAAGCTTTTGTTCGGGTGGTTCCATCGGAGCTAGGGGTAGTGACTAAATAGATGATGTCTGATTGCATCAAAGCCTTAAAGACGGTGGGAGAAAGCTCTGAAGGCAAATCAATGAGGATGTAGCCGAAACGGCGCGTGAGCGAACTTAAGAGCGGCGCTACGAGTTCTTCTCCATGGCTCATTTGCCGCAGTTGCCCAGCCGGAACGATATGAATGCCAAGCGGGTGTTCGATCAAGCGCGTGTGCGCCTGCTCTTCTGTAGCCAATGGCAGCTCAAGAGGATCCTCTCCGGTGACCGGAACGCCGCCTGAATAGAGCAGCACATCTTCATCGTTTGCGTTCGCAAGATCCACCACAGCTACATCCCGGCCGGTTTCGTGTTTGAGGCTTTCGGCTAGAGCGGCGGCAAATAGGGTGCATCCGACGCCTGGGGTCGCGCTGTAAACAGATACGATTGTCGCTTCAGCAAATCCGCCGTCACGTTCGCGCACGCGCAGGCGCTTAGACAGCAGCCGGCTCAGGTGTAAAACAAGCGACGGGATGCGGTTGATGACATCGTCGAAATCATTTTTTTCCAGTTGAAGCACGAGCGTGTCATTGAGGGCTTGTATGCTGACTGAATGCGTTTCTCCGGTGAGCAACGATATCTCGCCGATGGAGTCATAGTTGTGCAGCGTAGAGAGCGTCGTCTCGTTGGCTCCTGATTTAGCCAGCACCCGCATGCGGCCTGAAACAACAATATAGAGCGCGTCCGCGGGATCGCCTTCTCGGTAGAGATACTCGCCCTTTTTGATTTCGATCAGGCGAGTGCGCTCGGCTATGAGCAGGAGCTGTTGCTCGGTGCATGTGGCGAAGACGGGAATGCGCTTGAGCAGGCCAACTTTATCTTTTGCCTGAGAAAACTCAAAGAGGCTCATGACTTCTCTCGCCGCAGCCGTAGAGGATCATTCGTGAAAACGCCGTCGACGCCTAGCTGGCGTAGCGTTTGCGCGCGTTTAGGATCATCGACTGTCCACGCGTGGACGCGCAGTCCTGCCTCGTGAGCTATGCGTACGCGGCGCGGGGTAACTAGGTTATGAAACGGATGCCAGGCGAAACAGTTAAGGAAAATGGCACGCTTGAGTGCCTCATCGGGTTTGCGGCGGCAAATCAGCGCGCGTCGGCATGTTTTTGGCAAGAACTGCGTAAGCATCTGGTCATCGAAAGAAGAGATTAAGACGCGCCGCCACGCGCGCATGCGATTTAAGAGGCCGCGTAAGCTTTGGATGAGAACAGAGCCCCGCGAAGTCGGTTTAAGCTCGAAGTTGACGCGCACACGCTTTGGAATAAGGCCAAGCGCGCAGCTTGCCAACAGCACGCGTTGATCGGCAAATCGTGGATGAAACCACGATCCGGCATCCAATCGAGAAAGCGTTGAGTAAGGAATGTCCGAAAGAAGCCCCCGCCCATTTGTCGTGCGATTGAGCCGCTCGTCATGAAAAACTACGATGCGCTTATCCGCGGTCATCTGCAGATCCAGCTCGACCATGTCTGCGCGGCACCGCACGGCATCTAGGATCGCGGCTTGCGTGCTTTCCGGCGCGACCGCAGAAGCACCCCGATGGGCGAAAATACCAAAGGGGTTCAAGAAGGCCGAAGTCATTGCTTTCGGCTTCGCAAAATTTTAAGAATGTTTACGCTCCGGAGCGCCTTGCAAACGGCGTTGGACGAACGCTGTAACATGGGCGCGATCACGCTCGGAAAGATCGGAGAAAAAGATGGCCGCTTGGTAACTTGTGTGATTCGGCCGTGGTTCGGAAGGCGTGATACGGACAACGACCCCTGTGCAGCGTATGACATGAGTCGCATCATCCGGTAACGTGAAATTAAGTTCAAGTTTGGACATGAGCATCAGGAAGCGGCTCAATGTGCAGTAGACGCCTGAAGCGCTGAGATCTTCGGTTTCTGCCTGGATTACCTCGCGCGGATTGACGATCGAAAGTTGTACGCGGTGAGCAACACGAGGCGCTTGCCGGCGTTCAGATTTAGGCGCGCGCGTCATCCCGGTGGCCATCGGAATTGTCGTCCTCCCAACAGGTGTATATGTAGGTGAAAAACAGTTTGCCCTGCTTGCGCGCCGCTATTGATCACTACGCGATAGCCGCTTTCCAGCTGCAGCTTTTTCGCTAGACGAGGGATCAGCTGCATCGCTTTGCCCAAAACGCTCATGTGAGCGTCACTTATATCTGTAAGCGAAGAGACATGCTCGCGTGGGATCACCAGAACGTGCACAGGCGCTTGCGGGTTGGTGTCCTTGAATACCACGATTTCGGGCGTCTCTTCTACGATATCAGCTGCTATCTCGCGCTCGGCAATACGGCAAAACAAGCACGTGATCGGGCTCATGCAACCGGCTTAGCTTCCTCGGAGCCTGCCGATTTCTCGGCGGCCTTTGCTTTGTCCTGCGCCCAAGCGCGCTTGTTGTAGTAATACTTTCCATTGCGGTAATACCAAGATTTACGGCGCAAACGTTTGCCGCTAGTCGCGCATGATGCGGGACGCGTGTTCAGCCCCATGATTCGATCACCTCGTTTCTCAATGTGAATGTGTGGAAAGTTTTCTCCAGGAACATTCTGTTTATCCTAGCGCCCGATCCGATGGCAGAACTCCAGGATGATTGACAAGCTAACGTATCGTTCGACGTTGTGGCAAGTGTTACCGTGCGTTAGAATGGCGCCGGTAGCTTTTAGCGGTTGATTCCACAAGCCACGCATCGGATGATGTAGTAAACATTATAATCAAGGAGCGTGTATGGGTCAAACTTCTCCTGGCCGCGTGAGAGCTCTTGGCCGTTCGATCAGACAGAGCTCATCCGGCGATTCGTTTTGGAGCCTTATAAAAACTTCCGAAAAACTGCAGGCGCCAGGCGGCTGTCCATGGGATCGCGCTCAAACCGTGGAAACGCTTCTTCCCTGTCTTATTGAGGAGTCCTGGGAGGTCTATGAAGCGATTCGCCGCCGGCATTCCTGGCAAGAGCTGGAGGATGAGCTAGGAGACCTGTTGTACACGGTTATTTTTATGGCCATGCGCGGCGAGCAGGATGGAAAGCTTTCCTTGCAGAGGATGCTCAAGCGAACTAGAGAGAAAATGATCCGGCGCCATCCGCATGTTTTTGGAAAGGGCAAGGCGCGAACAGCGTTCGAAGCTTATCAAAGCTGGCAAACGATCAAGCGCGGCGAGCGAAAGAAGTCGCGAGGACCTTCGAAGCGTTTTTCGCGGATGCTTGTGGAGATTTGGTCGTATTTATTGGCTGGAAAAACAGCTGAAAAAGCTATGGGTTCACTGATACGTACGGGGCCAAAGCCCCAGCGTTAGGCGCCGTTGATCAAGCTTTATCGGAGAAATACGTGGTAAGAGCGGTGCGATATTCTTCAGGTGTTTCGGAAACGAAGGCTATTCCTACCTCAAACTGATCGCTATGCGGTAATTCCCGTAGCCACTGCGTCTGTCCCTGCAGCGTCACAACGGTACGCCGTATCGACAGCGTAATATCCACTTTGACCGCTGTATGCGTCGGTATAGGAGCCGGCGCTAGACACCGAAGGCCACGATAGCTGATGTCCCGCGTAAGGGTTTCGATAGCGCTGCTATTGCCTGGCGTCTGAATGCGGACAGGCAGATACGTGCGGATGCGTGGAACATTTCGCCGCTCTTGCAGCATGCCAGGCTCCCCGGTCAGCGTTCGGTAGCCCACCGGAAGCCGATTCTCGATTTCCGGTGGATCCGTAGCGCTTAAGATTAGATGCCGCGCTTGGTGATATATTCCACCAAGTCGACTACGCGGTTGGAGTATCCCCACTCGTTGTCGTACCACCCGAAAGCCTTCACCAGATGCTTATCGATAACAGCGGTCATAGTGGAATCGAAAATACTCGAGTGCGGGTTGCCGTTGAAATCACGGGAAACCAGTTGCTCGGTCGAATACTGCAAGATTCCCTTGAGCGCTCCGGATGCGGCCGCCTTAAACGCATTGTTGACCGCTTCGACTGTCGCTTCCTTCTCGACCTGGCAGCTAAAATCAACAAGCGAAACATTGGGGGTTGGCACGCGGATGGAAGTGCCGTCAATGCGTCCCTTCAGCTCCGGAAAAACTACGCCGACCATGCGCGCGGCGCCTGTGGTGCTGGGGATCATGGATAGAGCCGCAGCGCGCGCGCGCCGCACATCCTTATGAGCCAGATCC
>Ga0247727_10002082_pt1 | contig 46224 bp, 32 predicted proteins | sample WisWelCaveWW1625_FD_202498 | JGI IMG/M metagenome (GOLD analysis project Ga0247727, IMG submission 202498) | Biofilm microbial communities from Wishing Well Cave, Virginia, United States - WW16-25 | ecosystem: Environmental > Aquatic > Deep subsurface > Groundwater > Cave microbial mat | place...
GCAGAATTATCCGAATCCGTTTAATCCCTCGACGACGATTCGCTTTGCGTTGCCGGAGGAGAGCGAGGTGAGTCTGCGGATTTATAATTTGCAAGGCCAGCTTGTGAGAGAGGTGGTGAATAGCCAATTTGAAAGTGGGCGGCACAGCATTGTGTGGGATGGAAAAGATGCGCGCGGGCGGCAAGTCGCGAGCGGCGTGTATGTGTATCGATTGAAGGCGGGCAGCTTCATCGCACGGAAAAAGCTTTTGTTGATGAAGTGAAATCGTAGCGCAGACTTCCAGTCTGCAAACGAAGCAGGCAGGATGCCTGCGCTACAAAACGGCCGGCGTGACGCTACAAAAACGCGCCTTGACCCCGTAGGGGTCGAATGTTTATAGAACCGCGCCCTCACAAATATTCTAAACGCCGTAGGCGTGACATGTGAAAAAATCTACATACCACCCCGCTGGGGTTGGGAATTTTAAAATGAGGGGCATGCTATAAACATTTCATCCCTACGGGATTTGCAAGCGGCAAGCATGAAGTCGTTTGGGATGGCAGAAACGAGTCGGGCGTGCGTGTGGCGAGCGGCGTTTATGTGTACCGATTGAAAGCGGGAGAGTTTGTGGCGAGGAAGAAGCTGGTGTTGATGAAATAACGGAGCGAAGCAACGAAGCAATTCCCCCCTTGAGGGGGTTTCGGGGGGTGTTGTTCACGCCAATTCGGAGCGCCCTGAAAGATCGAGTGAAGTCCGACTTGCGCAACGAGAGGCTGGTAATTTATCAAACATTTTGAGCGCAAGTCGGACTTCGCCCGTGATTGCGGGATGACAAGCCTAGAGGAGGAAAACGCGCCCTCGATTTTCCTGCATGATTCCGCCCCGCGCCGAGGCACGGGGCTACGAGGTGCAAGGACGCTAAAGCGCCCTCGAATTTCCTAGCGTGATTCATCACGCTTGCACCTCCTAGCCCGATGATTGATCATCGGGTGGAATCGCGCGCCATCGATGACCCTCGGTTGGAGATGATTCCTCATCGAGCGGCCACAATATTTTTCCGTAAATTCACCGCTCTGCCGTTAATATCCCTAGCATTCCCCACCTCCTCAAACTATATTCCGGCATTGCCAACCCTCCGGCTCCTGTGGCTGTTTCCGACTCCGACTTTGGGCTGTGCCGTTGAATTTACCCGACGATGAATCACGGGTCTACGAGTTGCAAAGACGCTGAAGCGCCCTAGATTTCCAGGCGTGATTCATCATCGGTCTCAGTGTCACACCCGCGCGGCACAAAAATTTTCGGCGGAAAAATAGTTCAAGAATTTTTTCCCGTGCAGGGTGACTACTATACGGCGCAACCCCGAACGCGCCCGCACCTCCAACCTCGCAACAGGAATGTTGCGGCGCGAAATATACCTCAAACGAGGTATTTCTTTTTCACTCGGATCTTTTTATTCTGAAAAAATCCTTCCCCGACGAAAACTCCGAAGCCCGGCTCGCGCGCGACGAGAGACCGAGCTTCGATCAAACCAAACCGGAGGATTCATCATCGGGCGAGGCGATATTGATGCACCTCTGGCGTCGCCCCGCGATTGATCGCAGGACGATTCTATGCGCATGCAAGCAACAGCGCAGCCTCTCCCGCGCGAGGATTGGCGGCGGCGTTGCAAATCATCATTCAATCAAAGAAGGAGTTCTTATGAGAACGGCCTTGTTGAACAATGCGTTGCTCCGCTCAGGCAGAGGGTTCGCGCCACGCAAAGGAGGGAGCCGCATCGCTTTGGTTCTCCCGCTGATGTTGCTGCTCGTGTTTTCACTCAACGAGATTACGCAGGCACAAAATCTCATCTGGGCCCAAAGCGCGGGTGACGGCGCCTTGGAACCGGATGACGGCAAAGACATCGCGGTTGATGCCACGGGCAATGCCTACGTGGCGGGTTACTTTCAAAACGCCTCGATTACCTTTGGGCTAGGCACACTCAATGAAACCACGTTGATCAGCGACGGCCCGCAGGATATTTTCGTGGCGAAGTATGATGCTCATGGCCTTTTCGTCTGGGCCAAACGCGCCGGCGGAACAGGTCCTGACGGCGGCGAGGGTATTGCGGTCGATGGCTCCGGCAACATCTATGTCACGGGTTCGCAATTTTCTGGTACCTTTGGCCGCGGCGAACCCAATGAAACCATTTTATCCGGTGGTGTGTTCGTGGCGAAGTATGACGCTAATGGCTTTCTCATATGGGCCAAAGAGGCGAGCAATACGAGCAGTGCGAGCGGTCGCGGCATTGCCGTCGATGCACTGGGCAATAGCTATGTGACGGGCGTATTCGACCAGTCGGTGACCTTTGGCCCAGGCGAAGCCAACCAAACCACGCTGACGAGTTCGGGCTTGAGAGATATTTTTCTCGCCAAATATAACGTCAACGGCCTTTTGCAGTGGGCCAAACACGCAGTCAGCGGGGTAGATGATGAATTTGGCGGCGGCATTGCAATTGACGCCGCGGGCAATAGCTATGTTACAGGAAGCTTCGCCAATTCCGGAGGCAATACCGTAGGCGTCACCGCGGTCTTTGGAGTTGGTGAAGCCAATGAGACCACCCTCATCAGCGCAGGAAATTCTGATGTGTTCGTGGCAAAGTATGATCACAACGGTCTATTGCAATGGGCCAAACGTGCTGGAGGGCTTGGCTCGTCAATTGGAAATTTCGAGGAAAACGGCGCCGACATCCGGGTTGACGGCTCGGGCAACAGCTATGTGACGGGCAGCTTCGATGAATCGGCTACCTTTGGTCCTGGCGAAGCCAACGAGACGACGTTAACCGGGGTCTATGAAGAAATTTTTGTGGCGAAGTATGCTGCCAATGGTGCGCTGATCTGGGCTAAACGCGCCAGCGGCAACTTTGGTTTTGATAGAGGCGAAGGCATTGCGATCGATGCGACGGGCAATAGCTATGTGACGGGCATATTCGACGGGTCGGTGACCTTTGGCCCGGGCGAAGCCAACGAAACTACTCTCTCCGGCGTTGCTCTTGAAATCTTTGTGGCGAAATATGGTGCCAACGGCTTATTGTTGTGGGCCAAGCGCGCCGGACGGGTTGGGGGTTCTTCGCCCCCGAGCCTTGATGGTGGCCGTAGCATTGTACTCGATGGTTTGAACAATAGTTATGTTACCGGCCATTTTGAAAATTTAGCGACGTTTGGGTTGGGAGAAGCTCGTGAAACGACCTTGACCGGCGGGAATGAATTTGAAGTCTTTGTTGCGAAGTATAGCGCCTCCCTCCTTCCCACCGCCAACGCCGGCCCGGATCAAGAAGTCTTCACTTCCACCGGCTCTGCAAGCGTAACGTTAAACGGCTCCGGCTCCAGCGATCCCGAACCCGGCCCGCTCACCTATACGTGGCGCGAAGGCGCGACCACCATTGCCGGGCCGACTACGAGCGCGACGAGCAATGTCACATTAAATGTCGGCGCGCACACCATCACGCTCACGGTTGAAGATGGCAACGGCGGCCCGGACACCGATGACGTGCTCATCACCGTGCTGTCCATCTCCGATGGGATCGACGACGCCAGCGACATGATCGACGACGTGCTTGCCGGCGGCGGACTCACCGATGATGCCATAAATGAACTCAACGACGCGCAACAAGATCTCCAAGACGCGCAAGATGCGCTCGCTGCCGGCGACATCGTAGCGTTTTTCGACGAACTCGGCGACGCGGCGAAAGACTTGCAAGACGCTGCGGATGAAGGCGCGGAGGTCACGGATATTCTCGAACTGCTCCTTGCCCTCGCTCGACAAACCGCGGAAGACGCGCGCGCCCAAGCCGTGGCCTGCCCGGACCCTGACCGGAAGAATAGAAGGGCGCGAAAGATTGCGAATGGCGACCGTGACGTTGCCGAGGCCCTGGCCGAATACGCCGGCGGCGATTACAACGACGCCATCAAAGAATACGGGCAAGCGTGGGAAGATTTTCAAGACGCGATCGATCTGTGTCCGAGCTACATGCCCAAGCTTTCAGAAGAAGAAACGAGCAACGAGCAACCAGTAACCAGCTACCAGTTGGAGCAGAATTATCCGAACCCGTTCAATCCTTCGACGGTGATCAGCTTTCAGTTGCCCGAAGCAGGTGACGTGAGCTTGGCGATTTACAACAGTAATGGCCAATTGGTGCGCACTCTGGTTGCGGGTGAAAAACCAGCCGGGCGTTACAGTGTGCTTTGGGATGCCACGGATGATCGCGGCAATCGCGTGGCGAGCGGCGTGTATGTGTACGTGTTGAAAGCGGGAGATCCTTCGGCAGGCTCAGGACAGGGATTTGTCGCGCGGAAGAAACTCGTGTTGATGAAATAAATTCCGCACGCTTGCATCTCCCAGCCCGATGATTCATCATCGGGCGGGGCTTTGCCGAAGAAGAAGAGAGCAATGAGCAGTCACCAGTGACCAGTTATCAGTTGGAGCAGAATTATCCGAATCCGTTCAATCCGTCGACGGTCATCAGTTTTCAGTTGCCGGTGGTCAGTGAAGTGACGTTGACGATTTACAACAGCGCTGGACAATTGGTGCAGCTCGTCGTTTCACAATCACCAATTGCAACTTACCTCGCTCCTGCCTATCTTGCTCCGTGTTTGAACGATACCACAAGGGAGCAAAATGTCCAAAGCCGAAACTTTCACTGCGACGCCTCTTCCCAATGGAAATGAGCGCGAGACGCCGAACGCGAACGAGCCGGTGTGGAAATATCGCGGCTATGAAATGAGACCCGCGGAGTTCAACACCGCGATGGTACACTACTATCGCGCCGAAATTCAACGCTCCAACGTGTGGCGGCAGCGCCTCGACAACACCACGAACTGGGCGGTGATCACCGCGGGCGCGGCCATCTCTTTTACGCTCTCCGATCCTTCCCATCATTACGTCGCCATCATTCTCAACACGCTGCTCGTCACCATCTTTTTGTGGATCGAGGCCAGACGCTATCGCTATTATGAATTGTGGGCGCATCGCACGCGCTTGATGGAAACGGATTTCTTCGGCAACATGCTCACGCCGCCATTCGCGCCAGGCCCCAATTGGGCCGTGGAGCTTTCCGACTCGCTGCAAACGCCGGAGTTTCCCATCAGCATGTGGGAAGCCTTTGGCCGCCGCTTTCGCCGCAATTACATGTGGATTTACCTCGTGCTCGGCCTCGCGTGGGTGTTCAAATGCGTGATTCATCCGCAGCCCACGTATTCTTTCGATGAATTTGTCGCGCGTCTGGCTCTCGGTCCGCTCTCCGGCTGGACGATTTTTTTATTCGGTCTCGCGTTCAACGGCGTGCTCTTCGTGATCGGTCTCGGCACTGCCGGTCTGCAACAAGCTTCGGGCGAAGTTCTGCCGCGTTCCGGAGAAATTCCGATTCTCAGCAAAATTTGGCACGCGCTGGAAGTCAAAGACGCCTCGGCTCAAGGCGCCGCGATTCGCCGCGATTTTGCGCGCATTTGGCGAAGACGGCGGCAACAATTGTTGTGCATCATCATCTCATCAAACCCGCAAGCCGTAGCACGACGCGTCATGACCGAGCTCAAACGCGGCGTCACCGGACTCCACGGCCAAGGTATGCACGCGCAACAAGAACGCGAGCTCTTGATGGTTGCAACCACCGTGAATGAAATCAAAGCGCTCAAAGCCGCCGTGCGCCATGAAGACCCTCAGGCCTTCGTCATCGTCATGCCCGCGCAAGAAGTGTTGGGCCATGGCTTTCAACCGCTGGAGAATTGAATTAAGAGATATTGTAAAAAGGAGCCCTCATGCCAGAGCACACCCCCGATAAAATCCTCGACTGTTCGGGCCTCAAATGCCCCATGCCGTTGGTTAAAACCACCAAAGCGTTGAAGGAAATAGAGGGCGGAAAAATTTTGGAAATGATCAGCACCGACCCCGGCTCGGAATTAGACGTCGTCGCCTGGGCCAAGCAAACTCAAAACGAGCTGCTCGCCATGCACAAAGGCGAGGCGGGAGAATGGCATTTTTTGATTAAGAAGAAAATGTGAGTTGATTCTTTGTTTTTTGTCCTTTGCCATTTGCCCTTCGAGCAGCAACGAGCAACCAGCATCCAGGAACCCGCCATGCTCTTCCGCATGTTGTATGATGAAAAACTCGCGCAGGCTTCGTACTTCATCGGCTGCCAACGCACCGGTGAGGCGCTTGTCATCGATCCCGAGCGCGACGTGCAGCGTTATCTCGATCTTGCCGCGAAAGAAGGTTTGCGCCTCACGGCGATTGCCGAGACGCACATTCATGCCGACTTTCTCTCCGGCGCGCGCGAGCTGGCGGAGAAAACCAATGCCTGCCTTTATTTTTCCGATGCAGGCAATGCCGGGTGGAAATATTTTTGGTTGGATAAAAAAAACGGCGGCGGCGAATACGCGCACCAACTTTTGAAAGAAGGCGATCGCTTCAAAGTCGGCATGATCGAATTGCAAGCCGTGCACACGCCCGGGCACACGCCCGAGCATTTGAGCTTTCTCGTGACGGACCGCGGCGGCGGCGCCAATGCCGCGATGGGCATTCTCACCGGCGACTTCGTGTTCGTCGGCGACGTGGGCCGCCCGGATTTGCTCGAAACCGCTGCGGGACAAACCGGCCAAGCGCAAGAATCCGCAGCCGTGCTCTATCATTCCTTGCAGCGCTTCGAGGCGTTGCCGGACTATTTGCAAGTGTGGCCCGGCCACGGCTCCGGTAGTTTTTGCGGCAAGGCGTTAGGCTCGGTGCTGCAATCCACGGTGGGCTATGAGAAGTTGTTCAACGCCTCGCTCTCGGCTTCGCGCAAAGGCCCAGAGGCATTTGTTGAGGACATTCTCGAAGGGCAATTAGAGCCGCCGTATTATTTCGGGCGCATGAAGCACGAAAACAAATTCGGCCCGGCGCTTTTGGGCGCGTTGCCACAGCCGCGTGAGATGAGCCTAAGAGAGGTGCGGCACGCCGATAAGGCTCGCGCCGCCATCATTGACACGCGCCCGTGGAAAATTTTCTGTGAAGGCCACCTGCCCGGCGCATTGCACCTTCCATTGACGAATGACTTCCCCACGCTCGCCGGCTCTTACATTCAACCCGAACAAAAAATTTATCTCGTGATCAGTCACGAGCGCGTGCATGAAGCCGTGACCGATCTCATTCGCGTGGGCTTGGATCATATCGCCGGCTATCTCACGCCTGAAAGTTTGGAGGAGGCCGCGCGCGCGCGGCAACTCGTGGCGCTCGAAGAAATCTCCGCCGAGAATTTGCAGCAACGCCTGCAACAAAACCAAGTGCAAGTGTTGGACGTGCGCAGCGCGTTTGAATTTGAGCTTGGGCATTTGCCCGGCGCTTTGAATATCGCGCACACGAGATTGCTGCCGCGCGTGCATGAAATTCCTCGCGCGCTTCCGCTCGCTGTGCATTGTCAAAAGGCGAATCGCTCGCCCGCTGCCGCCGCGTTGCTCGCGCACCATGACTTTCAAGTTTATCACCTCGCCGGCGGGTTGCGCTCGTGGCATGCGGCGGGATATGAAACGGTGTCGTAGCATCTAATCGGAGGTAAAAGGCCTTCGGCGTTTCTTGCCGAAGGCAGAGGCAGGAAACAGACTAATTTTTTTCTTCGCGCCGAGGCGGTTTGGGAGTGTTGGTTCGTTCTTTCGTGGTCGAGGGCGCGATCGCGCTGGCGCCCGGCTGCGAATGACGTGGGGGAAAAGAGAGCGGCGCTCGCCTCAACGTGCTCGGAAAATTTTGCGCAGGCTCCGGCGCGATGAAATGGTAGCGGCCCGCGAAAAAGTAGCGCTGCGATTTGGGAGTTTCGCGCCAAGCGTTCGCCAAAAGCTGCATGCGGGGTTTGATTAAAAGAGGCAACAGCGCGAAGCTGCTGGTTTGCGCCTCGCCCATACGAAAGCGAACGTCGGCTTCCACTTTTTCAATCAACGCTTCTATTTCCTCTTCCCAAGCCGTCTCCGGCTTCTCTCCGGCTTTTATGCCCTTCTCTTCAAACGCTTGCTCGAGCCAGGGCACGAGATGAATCGGCTCTCGCGTCATAACGGCGCCGAGATACACATAGCCTTCGACGTCGCGATATTTGAGCTCGAGATCGTCTGCGAGGTCCACGAGGCGATACTCCTTCTTCGCTTCCAACTCGCGCCAGTGGTGGTGCGACTGCGGATAAAGAATCGCGAGGCCGCTATCGGGATGAATGTGATAGAGCGTCAAATAGCCCGCGGCCGTGCCGCGGAAATAGAGCCGGACTTCTTCCTCATTCGGAAACGGCTCGAACAAGCTCTGCGAAGCTCGCACCTCGAGGCGCAATTCCGCCGGCGGGTTGGAAGGGTTCGCACCGAGATCGGGCGGAGAGAGAAGAGTGAAGAGCAGGAGCAACTTATCCATATTGCGTGTGTCTCCAAAGAGGGGAACGTCGCGTGGCTTGCTAGCCGCACCCAGAAGAATTGTCAATTGACAATTGTTAATTGTCAATTGACAATTAAAGATCTTCGCGGACGCGATAGTTTTTCCAGAGTAATACCATAAAGCGAGAGGCAGCCTCTATTTCTTAAGTTGCGCTTTGCACCTTGATGGCCCGTGTGTGCCGCCTCTCGCCTTTATCAACTTCAAATCGCATAAGAAAAAGGCAAGGCATATGCCATTGGCGAGTGCAGCTTGAGGCTGATCATTAACAATTGGCTTGGGAGAGGAAAGCCTGGTCACAGTGATGGAATATTATACTTGCAGGATCAAAGTGTAAGCGCGAATAATAGCGCGCGAAAACAGCGAGAGCAAAATAACGCAGAAAGCCGCAACCCCTGTGGTTTTTGCACTGCACGATGTCAAGGCATTAAACAAAAAAGCCGGCTTCGGGTGACATCATCAACACCGAAGCCGGCTTACAAAACTTTTTGGAGATTGAAGGCGCTAGATCGTCCCTGCCAAGACTCTACTTTGCGACTTTTGAATCTTTAGAGTTGTTCCCCACTGCTTGGTGAGAGAGTAGATCGCGCAAGCCGTCAGCCATCACTTTCACGTCACCGGAGGTCGCTTCCACCGCGGCTTTGTTTTCGAGCATGATTCTCTCATAGATCTCGCCGCGATAGACGCTGATTTCCGCGGGCGCTTCGATGCCGACGCGAATCTGCTTGCCATGAATGTCTACGATTTTGATAACAATATCATCACCAATGACGATTGTCTCACCCAACCTCCTTGTCAAGACCAGCATGTCGTCTCCTTCGTATCTGGGCGTCTATGTGTTTGAAATGCGATGCTTGGTTGAATACCGGTCATCAAGGAGCACCAACTGTTTGCCGATTTTCTTGGTTTGATTCACGAGTATCGGGCCACTCAAATTTGCAGTGGCAATCAGGGGGTCTTGATTCATGGTAACAATAGAGTACATTTCCAAGCTTTGCGGATTTTCCACCAACAATTCGTTGAGATCGCGCTTGCTGATATTCGGCGTGTAGTCGGGGCAGAAACGAATCGGATCGGCCAAAACCACGCTCACGTTGGGATCATCCATGCTGATCATCCACACCAATGGCAAGAAGCCCTCGACCTTGACAAAGAGATACTTCTTGAACTTCAAGAATCCTAAAAGCCCTTGGGGAAACGACACCACGTCATCAGCCGAGCAGGAAACTCGGCCGAGATGGCGATGTAGGAGATCCATACGCCTCCTTGGTTCTCCGCTTTCACCACGGCGCGATCAGCAAGCCATATGCTCCCATAGGCCTGTTAGAGTAGGCTCAACTCTCGCCGATTGCGCAATCAGTGTCAGCGTTTTGATGAGGATTTTACACAGGGATTGAACAATCACTAAACGATTTGCGCAATCTCCCTCGCGACATTGCGCAAATGTTAAACTCAAGTTATAAAATTTTACTGCCAATCCGCAAGCACTAATTTCTTAGCGCCAAAATTCTTCACAACTCCGCCCGCTCTCCTTCTCGCGCAATCTGAAACCCCGCTGTGAAAACGTGTTGCCAAGCTGCGCTCTGTTCCTGGAGAACCGGATTCGTATGATTGCAGTGAATGAATCTGATTTTGGACTTCTCTTTCGCAGTAAGCCCTTGCCAACGCGCGAGGCTTTCCACAATGAACGGGTGCGGAATCTCCGCCATGTTGCGCCCGGGAATTTCGCCCTCGGCATAAAACGTCCCATCAAGATACGCGGCGTCGGCCACGGCAAGCTCGTCTTCAATGCGGCGCTCCCACTTCTCCCATTTGTCAATATCGGGGATGAAAAGCACCGCACGGCGCGGCCCAACGATACGAAAGCCGACGGTCTCCGAATACTCATCGCGATGCGGCACCACAATCGGCGTAATCCGCAAGCGCGCGTTTAGCGCCATCGTGCTGTCGCGCTGCAAAGAGTGCAGCGTGATATTTTGCAAGCGCACGAGTTGATCCCACGGGCCATTCGCGCTCAAGAAAGTTCGCATGCGCGGCATCGCATAAACCGGAACCGCTTTCGCGCCCATCACTTCGCGGCCGAGGTGCATCAAGCCGGTGTAGTGTCCAATGTGAGCGTGTGTGAGAAAAATGCCGGTCAATGTGAAGGGTTTTGCAGAAGGGGCAATTTCATTCAGCGCGCGCAACTGTTCGGGGAAATCGGGCGTGGCGTCAATGAGCCAGCGCTCGGAAGTTTGGGGGTCGACAATGGCGAGCGAGGTCACTTTGCGCCTTTGGCCGGCATCACGCCAAGCCGAGGCACAACATGCGCGCTCGCAGCCCGCTTGCGGAAAGCCCGCATCTTGCGCGATGCCGAGCACGATGAGAAACGGCGCTTCGTTCGTTTGAGAAAACGCCGAAGGCAGGTACGTGCCAACCAGCAATGAGAGCATGAAACAAAGCCAGGCGCGTCTAAAGTTTTTCATTGTGTCTGCTCGCGCACCCAAGTTTTAGCTCACAACAATAAGATGAAATCCGCAGTCATCCACAAAATTTTCAATTGAGAATTTTCGATTGAAAATTTTCAATGCTTTTGATTGCGACTGAGAGCAGCGTGGCGGCTTCTCAATACAACCACAACCGGCTCGTCGCCTTTGCTTCCTTCTTATTTTGGCGATCCGTCACCACGACCGTCAGCTCGAACTCGCCGGGGTCGGCTTTGCTCAAATCCAAAGCGAGGGTTTCAATTGCAGTCGCGGCCTCGCCTTCGCGTTCGGCGGAGAGGGAGATTTTCGATTTCGTGCCGCCGCCGAACACGCTCGTAATTTTTCCCAAGCCGGTTTTCTTTTTCTCCAAAAGCTGCACCGTGTATTCAATCGTGAACGCCGACTTGCCGCTCTTGTCCAAAGTCAAATTGTACACTTCAAAATAAAGCGCCACCGGCTTCTGCCGGTCAAAGTTGCGATGCGGATTCGGCGCGAAGCGCAGGCCGTTGCGCGCAAACAAATCTTCGCGCGTGGCCGGCTCGATATTAAACGCCAAGAGCAAATCACTGAGCATCAGCCGAGAGGAAGAATAATCGGGCACGCGCGTGCTGAAATTGAATCCGCCCAAGCGATTCGGGTTCACATTGGTTTGGCGCGCATAAAACGAAACTTGATACGAGTCCGGCGCCGCGGTGTAGCGAAAGACATCGAGATACATGCCGTGGGAAATTTGCCCCGGCTGCGCGGATTGCAGCTTGGTTTGCCGATCAACGCGATGCACTTGTTGCCACGCTTTGTTTTGCAGCGCGAACCCTTTCTCCAAAGTCACACCCGCAGCGGCTTCGTTGCCAAATTGCGCGAGCGCGATACTATAATACAACTCCAACCGCGTTGCGCCCGAAGGCTCGCGAAAGGTCGCAAAAGAGAACGGCGTTTCCAGCGGCGCAACGGACTTATTCCACGTATGGCGATCGCTATCAAAGCCGACTTCAACGGATTTCATGGTCTCGTTCGCCATCTCTTGCTCATAGCTCATGATCTCATTCGGCTGCGCATACAACAGCCGATGATAAACCGGGCCCCATTGCAAGCGCGCTTCGAGCATGGCGGGATCGTTGAGAATCGGCGTCAAGCGCCAATTGTTCGCGGTCGCGTTGTTATCAATCACGAAATGAAACGTCAAATCGCCGCGCTCCGCGGTTTTGAAATAGCGCCACGATTCATTGGGCACGCTGTTTTGCCCGACGTTGAACGCCGTGTCCTCCGGCGGGCCGTGGCGCAGATACACCAAGCCTTTGTCGTTGAACTCATGATTCAAGTCATACACGTCGGGAAACGAAAAGTAACTGAGCTTGTCGGGATTATTGAAGCGCGAGCGCACGCCGTCGAACGCATAGTGCTGCTCCACATACGCCAAGCGGCGATAATGCTCCGTTAAGCGCGCATTCACGCTCGCCGCGGGCATGGGGTTGCGCTTGCTCCACATTTTGCGATAAAACGTTTGCCACTCTTCGGGCTGGGCGAGCAAGCGATACTGCTGAAACTCTTCGTTGGTGAAAACATACTTGAGGTCTTCGAAAACCAGCTCGGCATCTACTTTGGTTTTGATCGAATCCACCACGCGCCCAAACAATTCTTCCGCCTCGCGCGACGCGCCTTGAACATAGTAAATTTTTGCCAGCGACAGCATGAGCCGTTGTTTGTTCATGTACACGCCGTCCGACATCAACGCCCGAAAGACCGAATCCGCGCGCGGGTAATCTTTCATCAAACGGTATTTTTCTCCGGCAAAATAGCGCGCGTGCTCGGAAGGATGTTCGCGCAGCCAGTTGAAAGCCTCCTCCGCGCCGGTGTTGTCGATGAAATAACGATAGAGACGAAACAACCCGACTTGCGTGCTCGCCAGTTCCGGTCTGAAGCGCACGGCAATGTGGCCCAACTGCACGGCGCGCGTATGATGATAGCGCAAATGCTCCAGCACGGCCAATTGGTAAACCGTGTCGGAAAACGAAGAATCGCGCGCGAGGATAAAAGCGAAATGCTTTTCGGCTTGATCGAAATCAAACTTGCGCAACATCAAAGCTTTGAACTTGCCGATCTCGCGGTCGCAAATGCCGCTGTAATAGTGCGCCTCCAAATCGTCTTTGTCGCGCTTCAAAATATCGTCGAAGCGGCCGTCGGCCTTGCCCCACTTTTCTTGCGCCACTTCGATTTTGCCAAGGCCGGCTAAAACCTCGCGCGATTTCGGCGAAAGCCGTTTGGCGCGCTCAAACAACTTGTAGGCTTTGTCATATTGATATCGCGACGACAGCCTTTGCGCTTGCGCGATCAAGCTATCGAGCTTTTCCGCGGGCGCAGGCGCAACGAGCAGCGCGCACAGTATAACGAGGATCAAACGAAACGAGGCCATAAGAGCATCCGGCTGGATGATAAGAGGCGAATTTTTTTGTCAAAAAGCGCCATTGACATACGAAAAGCAAGGTGAAACTCACTAATTGTTGCATCGGCTCAACCACGGCTTGGCCGTGGTTTGCACTTCAACTTCTCAATCAAAACAAACCACGGCCCGGCCGTGACTGAACGCTTTTACGCATCGGTTCAACCACGGCTTGGCCGTGGTTTGCACTTCAACTTCTCAATCAAAACAAACCACGGCCCGGCCGTGACTGAACGCTTTTACGCATCGGTTCAACCACGGCTTGGCCGTGGTTTGTATTTAAACTTCTCAATCAAAGCAAACCACGGCCCAGCCGTGGTTGAACTCTTCGCCTCATGCAAACAACAGCCGCAGATACGTAAGCGGCGAGGCCAGCTCGGCGCGCGGGGTTTCGTTGGCCATCATGCTCGAAATCCAATGCGCGACTTCCATGCTCTTCGCGGCTTTGCCTACAACAAAATTCAATAGCGGCTTCACTTGCCCCATACGCTGCAACACGTGGCTCGTCTTCAGTTCGTTGCCGACCTCTTTCCACAACAACGTCGCATACTCATTCAAACTCTCCGCGCTCACCTCATTTTGCGCGCACGCGCGGGCGAGCACCTTGGCGGCAATCTCGCCGGAGAGCATCGCATTGCCGATGCCTTCGCCGGAGAACGGATCGATCAAGCCCGCGGCATCGCCCAACAGCATGAACCCATTGCCGTGAATCGTGCGCTGCTTGCTGCCCAACGGCAAATTCCAACCAACGATGTTGCCCGCAAGCTCGGCGCGCGCGAAGCGGGTTTTGAACGGCTCCACTTGCGTGGCCGTAATGTGCGCCTGCCGCAAATTGATGCGATACTTTTTTAATGCCGCGTGCAACATGCCGATGCCGACATTCGCCCAGCCGTTCTCCAATGGAAAAATCCAAAAGTAGCCGGGCGAGACCGCGTCGACAAAATGAATCTCGATGTAATCGGTCATGCCGGCGATGCCGCGATAGTAGCCGCGCGTGGCCACGCACCAATGTTCGGAGTCGTGTTCATAAAGCCCCGTTTGCCGCGCGACAATCGAATCGAAACCATCGGCGCCGAGCACGACCTTGCCGAGAAAAGTCCGCGGCGTTTTATCGCGCAGGAAATGCCCTTCGACGCCGTGCACGCGCTCGCCGTTTTGCACGAGGCGATCAACCACGAACTCTTCGAGGCAATCCGTGGACTCCTCTTTTGCCGCGGAGAAGAGCACGTTATCAAACACCACGCGCCGGCACACATAACCCATGCTCTGCCGCTTGGCGCGCGGCGGCGTGAACGGAATGCGCGCGACTTTGCCATTCGGCGCAGAGAAGAGCACGCCGTGCGCCTCCACTTGCGGCGCGAGGCGCAGCTTGCGCTCCAAATCGAGATCGCGCAGCACGCGCAAACTTTTTCCGGAAATCGCGTCGCCGCAAACTTTATCGCGCGGAAAGCGGTTTTTATCCAACAAAAGAGTTTTTAAACCATGCCGGCGACAATAAAGCGCCGCGGCCGCGCCCGCGGGCCCGCCGCCGACAATGATCACATCATAGCTGCCATGAGCCGTTGCCAGAACACACCTCCGCTTCCTGATTAAGAAGAAAAATATTTGTTGATGAAAAGAGTGTAGGCATTTTTGAGGACATCGGCAAGAGCGGCGCGGCTCCTCAGCGCCGGAATAAACCCGACGTCACTGCGTTTTCAGGGAAAGCGTGTCGTCAAAAGTGATCAACTGGGAACGAGAGGTGAATGGGATTGTCCGCGGCCTTTGCTCGATGTCATTATTTGATTCGCGTTCGTGCCTGCAAAGTCTTCGCGGCTGCCATCCGTCCAACGCACGACGACGCTGAATTATTTCATTGTGAAGCACGCGGGCGCAACCACGGCGCCGGTTGGCGATCCCGGGCACGGGTGACACGCCGGCGATGAACAGCACGAACTTTGAGGTTCAAATAAAGAACAACGCCGGCGAGGTGCAAAGAGTTTATCGTTTCGAGCAACTTGTTGCTTGACAAGGCAAAGCCCATTCGCTATATTGGCAACGCTTTTTCTAAGCGGCTTCACCCCTAAATCTTCCAGGAAGCTCCTCCATCAGGACGTTACATTCGCGCGGTTTCTCCATTCCTCCCTTTGGCTGTAGATTTTCGCTTCTTGTCATGGCTTGATTTCGGTCGCCCGGTAGAGATGTAAGTGATACACTTGGGCGTTCGCACCTACCGTAGCATGCGTGCTCTTCAATGCCTTTGTGAATAAGATTGACATGAAGAAAATCACCGAGCACAATTTTTCCTCCCTTTATTCTCCCAAGGAAGATCAGCCTATGCGAAAATTGTTTGCGAAGTTGTTGCTCGCCGCCCTCGCGTCGTCAAGCTTGCTCTTTGCCGGCACAACCGGCAAGCTTGCCGGAACGATCAAAGATGCGGATACCGGTGAGCCGCTGCCCGGCGGCAATGTGGTTTTGCAGGGTACGACACTCGGTGCGGCGACGAATCTGCAAGGCTATTTTGTTATTCTCAATGTACCACCCGGAAATTACGAGGTGGTGGCTTCCATTATTGGTTATACGCCGGCGCGCTTCAAAGACGTGCGCGTGAACATTGATTTGACCACGACGCTCGACGTGCGCTTGAAATCGACCGTGCTCGAGCTTGGCGAGGAAGTGACGGTCGTCGCGGAAAGGCCGGTGGTGAAAACCGATGTTTCGGCGAGCACGGCGAATATCGAAGCGAGCACGATTGCGGCTTTGCCGGTGCAAAGCGTGACTGCGGCCGTGGGCTTGCAGGCCGGCATTCGCGGCTTGTCCGTGCGCGGCGGCGGCAGCGACCAAACTGCGTTCATGGTTGACGGCGTGGTGTTGCGCGACGAGCGCACGAATCAGCCGATCTTCAACGTCAGTCTGAGCACGGTGGAAGAGATTCAAGTGCAGACCGGCGGTTTCAACGCGGAATATGGCGAGGCGCGCTCCGGCATCGTGAATGTGGTCACGCGCGAGCCGGATCATTGGAGCGGCATTCTCGACGTGCGCTACAGCCCGGCGGCGCAGAAACATTTCGGCCCTTCGATCTATGATCCCGACAGCTATTGGAATCGGCCGTATTTGGATGACGCGGTGGCCTGGACCGGCACAAGAAACGGTGCGTGGGATGCGTTCACACAAAAGCAATATCGCCAATTCGACGGCTGGAATTTCATTGCGCAACAAACGCTCGCCGATAGTGATCCCAGAAATGATTTGACACCCGAAGCGGCGCAACGGCTCTACAAATTTCAACATCGCCGCGAAGGCGATATCGACGCGCCGGACGTGATTATCGACGGCGGCCTCGGCGGCGCGGTGCCTGTTATCGGCCAAAAGCTCGGCAATTTGCGCTTCTTCGCTTCCTATCGCCGCGAGAAAAGCATGTATCTCATTCCGCTCTCGCGTGATCATTTGAAAGATTACACCGCGAATTTGAAACTGACTTCGAACATAACGAAAACGATGAAGCTCACGCTTTCCGGGCTGTATAGCGAGATTCACGGCACAAATGACAATAACAACGGCGAGGCGGGATATTTTAGCGGCGTCGAAGATTTGGCGCTGTTGATCGGCGGCGGGCCGTTTCTGTTCCGCAGCTTCCGCGACGCGATCATGTACGCACCGGAGGCGTTCGCGCCCACGGATATTTATACGCGCTTGTTTTCGGCCAAGCTCACGCACGTGCTCAACGCCAAGTCTTTTTACGAAATCACGCTCTCGCAAACCGGCCGGCATTACTTCACCGGCCCCAATCCGCTGCGCAATCGCGAGAAGATTCACCAATTCGGTAACACCTTCTACGTTGATGAAGCGCCGTTCGGCTTCGAGCCTTTGCCGAGCACGGGCATCGACGGTTTGCGCATGGGCGTGGGCTTCAGCAACTCGCGCGATCGCAGCCGCGTGCGCGCCACCAGCTTCAAGTTCGATCTCTCCGGCCAACTCAACGCCAACAATCAAATCAAAACCGGTTTCGAGGTTTTGTATGGCGATCAAGACGTGAATTATCGCTCGATCGATATCGTCTTGCCCGCGAGCCGCCCGGCCACGCAATGGCGCAAGTTTCCCATTCGCGCCGGACTATACCTGCAAGACAAGCTCGAATTCAAGGGCTTGACTGCGAACCTGGGCTTGCGTGTGGATTATCAGCACGCGCAAGGCGATTGGTACGAGGTCGATCCGTTCGATCGTTTGTTCTTCAGCAATAAATGGACGCCTGACTATGAGTCGGAGGTTGCACGCGCCGGCACCGAACGCAAAGTCTATTGGAGTCCGCGCTTGGGCGTGGCGCATCCCATTTCGGTCAATTCCAAGCTCTATTTCAACTACGGCCATTTTCGCCAGCGCATCGCGCCCGATCGCTTGTATCAAGTGCGCCGCGTCACCGGCAATCAGGTGAGCCGTCTCGGCTCTCCGAGCAATGATTTGGCGCGCACCATCGCGTACGAATTGGGCTACGAGCACAATCTCTTCAACCAATTTCTGCTCAAGCTCGCCGGCTATTATAAAGACGTGACCGCCCAGCCGCGCTACGTGCGCTACCTCAGCGTGGACAATTTGATCGACTACGAGCGCGCCTCGAACACCAGCTATGAAGACTTGCGCGGCTTCGAGGTTTCACTCAGCCGGAGCTTCGGACGATGGCTCAACGGCTTCGCGAATTATACCTATGAAGTCACCAGTTCCGGCTTTTTCGGCACAAATCGCATTTACGAAGACCCGGCCGCGCAGCGCGATTATGACAGCGAGAATCGTCCGCAAGACCGTCCGCGCCCTCGCCCATATGCGCGCGCCAATGTCGTTCTCACAGCGCCGGAAGATTTCGGACCGCGCGTGGCCGGATTCAAAGTGTTGGGAGATTGGCAGGCCAGCGTGATCGCCAATTGGCGCAGCGGCGCGTGGATCACCTACAATCCCTCCGCGCGGCCCGATATTTTATCCAATCTCAAATGGGATGATTTCAAAAATCTCGATCTGCGTTTGAGCCGGGAGCTGCAGCTCCGCCAAGTCCGCTTGAAGTTCTTTGTGGACGTCAACAACGTCTTCAATCTCAAAAATTTCTCTTTCTACGGTTTCGGCACCTCGCAAGACTACGATGAATATTTGCAGTCGTTGCGGCTGCCGCGTGAAGCCGTGGAAAAACTCGGCTATATTACCGCCGGGCAGGACTATCGCTACGGCAACGACAAAATCGGCGAGTTGCGCCCGAAAGACGTGGCATATGAGCCGTATGATCCCAATGACCCGACCAAAACCTCCGGGGACCTTCAGCGGATTTTGGATACGAAGGCGTACATTGACAATCCCAATCTCGAAGCCTTGTGGTTTCTCAATCCGCGCGACGTGTTTTGGGGCGTGAAAGTCTCGTTTGATTTCAAATAGCGTCCGCTGGAAAATGTTCCAAACTCGGCTTGGCCGAGATTTTTTTTAGCCTTATGGCTCATGAGTGTTCAGGGATTTTCCATGCAACGGCCAAGCCGTTGCAAGAACATTCTCAAAAGATGGAGCATGTGAAAACAATGATGAGCAAACAGACCCAAAGCCGTTTTCTTTGGATGTGGAGCGTTGGCCTACTCGTCTACACAACTGCGAATATAGCGCTAGCGCAAGAAGTGAAATGGATCAAAGTCGGCTCGTTGCACAGTTGGTTCCGCGCCGACGGCTGCGAGCCAGAAGTCGGGCGCACGGGACGGCAATTCGATCAACAAGACGGTATGCGCTGGCCGGCGCAATTCAAGCTGCAAGACAACCTTGCGGCCAAAGCGCTGTGGATCGGCACGACCGATTACACCGATCATTCCAGCTTGGGCGGCGCCACTTTTCCGCACAAAGTCGTGCACGTTGGACCGCGCGATCCGGCGGCCACGGCCACGGAATTTATTCCGATCAAGTTCGAGCAGATCACGAAGTTTCCGCCGCCGCGCGTTTTTGTGGACGGCGAAGAAGTTTCGGAAACCACGCCGATCTTTGCCGACCAAGTCAATCGCGTCGATCCCAGTCAAATTCCCGATCGCATCATTCACAACGTCGTCAACACCACCATCGGCGTCACGGAAGACCGCAAGATTCTCGCCTTCAGCCAGCAATATCACGACAACTATTTCATCTACGATTACACGTTCACGAACACGGGCAACATCGACGCGGATGACGAGATCGAGATGCCGGGCAAAACGCTCACCGGCGTCTACTTCTTTTTCATGTATCGTTACGCCGTGGGCCGCGAGGCCGCGGAATGGACCGTCAACTCCTCGCGTTGGGGCATCAACGCCATGTTGAGCACGCGCGGCGAGGATCCGAGCTCCGGCGATCCTTTTCGCGCGCAATTCGCCTGGTTTGGGCGGCATTCGGCGGTGAATTACGATTGCATCGGCGCGCCCGACGTGATATACGGCTCGGGCCGTTTTGGCGCGCCGCAATATATCGGCGTGGTCACGCTCTTCGCGCAAAAAGCGCCTGCGGAAAACCTCAACGATCCTTTGCAACCGGCAACCACGACCTACGAGCAATCCGACGATCCGCCCACACAACCGAACGAGCAATTCAATGCCGCGCGCATGACCGCGGAATATGCGTGGATGGACAAAGGCCACCGCCTGCCGAGACACGATCAAGTCATCGCCGCCGGCTTTCCCAATCAGTTCGAAAGCACGCCCGGCGGCTTTATGAATTGCAACGGCTATGGCCCGTATACTTTGGGGCCCGGAGAGAGCATTCGCATCGTGTTGGCCGAAGGCGTCAACGGTCTCGATCGCGACAAGTGCATTGAGTTCGGCAGAAGATGGATCAAAGAAGAATCGCCCTACACTTTGCCCAGCGGCGCGAACACGACCAACAAAGACGATTTTAAAAATGCCTGGATCGGCACCGGACGCGATTCGCTCTTTCTCACGTATCGCCGCGCGATCGCCAATTACGATTTGAATTTTAACGTTCCTTTGCCGCCGCCGCCGCCGGAGCAGTTCGACGTGACTTCGGGAGGCGATCGCATCTTTCTTTCCTGGAGCAACAATGCCGAATCCTCGCCCGGCTTTGCGGGTTATCGCATCTATCGCGCGCAGTATTTGCCCGACACGACCTATCAGGAAATTTTCGCATGCGGCTCCGGCACCACCCATCCGCAAGTCGTGAACGAATACGAAGACACCGATCCGGCGCGCGGGTTCGATTATTACTACTACATCGTCTCGTTCGATGACGGCACGAAGAACAACACCAACGCCAATCCCAAAGGCGCTTTGCAAAGCAGCCGATTCTATACGCAAACCACGCGTCCGGCCAAATTGAAACGCCAAGCCGGTGAAACGCTCAAACAAATTCGCGTCGTTCCCAATCCCTTCAATGCCAGAGCGCGCGATTTGCAATACGGCGTGGGCGCGCCCGATCGCATCGGCTTCCTCGATATTCCCGGCGAATGCACCATCAAAATCTACACGGAACGCGGCGATTTGATTTTTACCATTGAGCACACCGACGGCAGCGGCGACGCCTATTGGAATTCTGTCACCTCCTCGGGCCAAATCGTCGTGAGCGGCGTTTATATCGCCATTTTCGAAACGCCCGGTGGTGAAAAGGCGATGCGAAAGTTTGTGGTCATTCGATGATTGTAGCGCGACATTTATGGGGGCCGGAGGATGAGTTCACAAACGACTAAACTTTTGCGAAATTTTCTAGTAGACTTCTTGAAAACGAGGATCCTTATGAGAAAAACGACGGCAACTCTGTTCGCCGCCCTCTTGAACTTCGGCTTGCTGCTTCCGCCCCTAACGCATGCCCAGAATTATCGCAAGCTGGCGCAAACCGGATTTCAATTTTTGAGCGTGGGCACCGAGGCGCGCGCGGCTGCCATGGCCGATGCTTTCACCACCGTTGCCGGATATTCCAATTCCATTTATTATAACCCGGCCAACCTCGCGCGCTCGAATGCTTTTCTCGACGTGGCCCTGAGCCGCAATCAATGGATCGCGGATATCGTTTACAACGCCGGCAGCCTCGCGGTTCGCCCGGCCGGCGGAGAGTTCGGCACTTTTGCAGTGAGCCTCTTGTCCGTGGATTATGGCGATTTTCTCGGCACGCGCGTCGATCAGACTACGGACGAAGGTTATGTTGACACCGGCGTCTTCTCGCCCACGGCTTATGCCGTCGGCCTCGGCTACGCCAAATCTTTGAGCGACCGTTTTTCCGTTGGTGGGCACGTGAAATACACTTCGCAAGCTTTGGGCAGCAGCGCCTTGCCGGTCGGCAATGCGGCCGGCGGCGTGACGGAAGACGTCAAGAACGAGCTGGGCACGTTCGCTTTCGATTTCGGCACGTTCTATCAAACCGCGATCAAAAGCCTGGCTTTCGGCATGACCGTGCGCAACTTCTCCCAAGAAGTGGAATTTCAGCGCGAGAGCTTTCAACTGCCTTTGACTTTCCGAATCGGCATTTCGATGAACGTGCTGGATTTTTTCATGGCAGAGAATCGCGAGCATTCTTTTCTGGTTTCCATCGACGCCATCCACCCGCGCGACTATTCCGAGCAGCTCAATATCGGCGGCGAGTATACCTTCAAGAAGCTGATCGCGGTGCGCGGCGGGTACTTTTATAATTATGACGAGCAGGATCTCACGGCCGGATTCGGCATTCAAAAATTTTCCGGCACGCGCGGCTTTGCGATTGACTATGCCTATACCCCCTTCGGCGTGTTCGACAGCGTGAGCCGTTTCACGGTGAGATTTTCGTTATAGCATGAATCGTAGCGCAGACTTCCAGTCTGCAAACCAAGCAGGCAGGATGCCTGCGCTACAAAACCTTCACGATCGTGCTAGCTTTTCAAAGTCATACTATAAGCCGGACGAGCCGGAAGCAAAAAAGAAAAAACGCTCGCAAAGGCGCGGAGACGCAAAAAAAAAGCTCGAACTGATGAACCACTAAATTCACGGAATCAAGATGAACGGACAAGCGAACCAATCTTTTCTCGCGAGGCGAATGTTTTCATGCGTAGCCTTTGTTACCGGCCTCGCGGCATTCTTCGGCTGCGCGGAAGAGCCGACGAAGAGTATCAACGATCCGAATACGTTCGGCACTCGCCCGGCGCCCGTGATTAGCAGTGTGACGCCATCCAATGTCGCGCTCGCAGGAGTCACACGCATCACCATTACCGGGCAAAATTTTTCTTCGGTCAAGGAAGAGAACCTTGTGTACTTTGATGCGACGCGCGGGGAAGTGTTGTCAGCCTCGCCCACGCAGTTGCTCGTCAAAGCGCCCAATCTGGTGAAAACTCCGGTTCAAATCAAAATCGCCGTTTTAAAGTCGGATTTGTTCAGCAACATTTTGCCTTATGCGCTGGAAGCCGCGGTGTTGGAAGTCATCAAGTTCAAGAAAGACGACGAAACCACGGAGCAAAAAGAGCAGCCCTGGGGTATTGCCTCGGATGCGGAGGGCAATCTTTATTTCTCGCTGACTTCTAGCGGAGTCGGCGCCGGGGTCAAAAAGCTCACGCCCTCAGGCGCGCAAACGGATTTCGCGCCGGAGCCGCCGGGCACTGCGACGAAATACTCCTCGCTCAAAGTCGGGCCCAGTGGCATTTTGTATGGCGCAACGGTTGAACGCCGCATTCTGCAGCTTTCCGCAAGCAGCGCGACCACCTGGGTTTCCTCCGGCCTGGGGACGATTTATGATTTTGATTTTGACGCGGAGAAAAACCTTTGGGCCGGCGGCAACAATGATTTCATCTATCGAGTCAGGGCGGATAAAAACCTCAAGCCGTTTCCTTTCAAAGCCAACGTGCGCTCCGTGCGCATTTTCAATGGGCACGTTTACCTCGCGGGCAATCGCGAAGGCCAGGAAAAAGTTTGGCGCTTGCCCATCGTCTCTGCCGACGTTTTGGGGCCGGAAGAAGAGTATTATGACTATTCCGCCAACTATGGCGGCAACGTGTGGGCTTTGACTTTTGCCGCAGACGGCGATATGTATCTCGGCACAGACGCCGCCGAGGCCATCCTCGTCGTGCATCCGAATAAAACCGTTGAGCCTTTGTATTCAGGCTTGTTTGTTCCCAAGACACTGTTGTTCGCGTGGGGCAAATCCACGGAGCTTTTTGTTGCGCGTGAAAAGACCATCGACGGCTCCGCGAATATCATCGCTTCACAAACGATATTACGGATCAACATGCAAAAAGAGAGCGCCCCGTATTATGGGCGCCAGTGAGGTGTCGTGTGTTTTGCCATTTCATTTCGTGTCAGCGGTAGAAGTCGCTAACCCACCCTGTTGTAATGCCTCAGTTACGTGTGGAGTAGCGCAGGCATCCCTGCCTGCAGACAAGATGTCTGCGCTACGGTTTCCACCAATAACTGAGGCATTAGACCCTGTTTATTGTATTGAGATGGATAGTCCAGTAGCCTTTGCCACTGGGAAACGCTCATCAAACTCCGTTTCACAACTTTACGCGAGGAGGGAAGCATGTAAAAAATGACTCTTTTCTGATTTTTAACCCACGAGCTTCAAAACCATTCGCGAAGGAGAGCGTTATGAAGAGAATCATTACCAATGCTTTTGTCCTCATGGCCTTGATGTTTACGGCGGGCTATTCTCAGTGGGAATTCGTCAAAAATTTCCCCGACGATAATTTTCTTGGGATAAGCACCAGAGACGCTTCGGGCAATCATGGCCTCGCGGTCGATCCTGCCGGCAAAGTTTGGATCACCTTTTTTGAGGCCACGGATAGTATCGAGTACCGGCCCGGCAGGAAGGGAGCGATTCGACTCATCTATTGTTTCAAACCCGACGGCACACCCGCGTCCTTTTCGCCCATCAAATTTCTCACGTTCGGCGGCGTGGTGGATACGATCGGCGGCCGCACATTGCCGAACGGCAATTGGGACGTGAATACCAATCGCGGCTTGAACCTCGACCACGAGGGCAACGTCCTCGCCTCAAGCTTTGACCGCGTTTTGAGGATCAATTATAAAACCGGCGCAGGCATCAATAAAGTCAACGTGGGCGAAGGCGGATCGATCACCGCAGCCGCTTCCGACGATTCCGGTAGAGTGTATACGCATCGCGTCGTTGGCGCCAATCGTCCTATCAGAATTTACGACAAGGATTTCACTTATATCGGCAATGTGGTTGACTCCTTGCCGGCCTCCAGCTTCTCCAGAACGATTGCGGTATCGCAAAACGGTCTGGACGTTTTCTTCTGCGCTTACACGAAAAACTCCATTTACAAATTCAGCCGCCCTGATGATTTCTCCAATTTCGGCAAGATTCCCGATACTTTGGCCAGAGGCTTTGCAGTTGAGTCCATCGTTTTTCATCCCAAGACCGGGCATCTCTGGGCTAGCTCCGGTTCCGGGCTGAATCCGCCCAATGCTTTTCCGGGCGTTGCCACGAATTGGAGTGCACATACATGGTATGCTTTGGATTTGGCCGGCGGCGGCGCGGTTAAAGATAGCATCAAATGGGCAAACCTGATTGATCCCGTGAACCAACGTCCGCGTGCGATCGCCTTCAGCCCCTCGGGTGATACGGCTTATGTCGGAGTGTTTGGCGGCAACAATACGCCCGCGCCGTGGTCAACCGTGCAGATGTTTAAGCGCAAAGCCGTCAGCGTCGCGGAAAGGCCTTCGAGCATCCCCGAAGGCTATGCGCTTTCGCAAAACTTCCCGAACCCGTTCAACCCGACCACCGAGATGCAATTCTCCATTGCCAAAGCCGGCGTGACCACGCTGAAGATTTACGACATGCTCGGCAAGGAAGTCGCCACGCTCGTCAACAAGCATCTGCCCGCAGGCACGCACAGATTCACGTTCGATGCTTCAAGGCTTGCGACCGGAGCTTACATCTATGAGATGCGCTCCAACGGCGTGAGATTGTCGAAGAAGATGAGCTTCATGAAATAAAAATTGTAAGCATGAAGCGCGCGGCTCGCTGCGCGCTTCATGGATCACCTCAAAAGGCGCTTGAGTTTTTGCTTAAGCGCCTTTTTATTTGTTTAGAGGTCGTTTGGCTTGCCAGGAATAAACTCACCTTTGCACTTACGTCGCCCTTGGAGCAATGACATGGAGCAATTATTCGCACTCTGCGTTGCCGGCTTCATCGCAATCTCATCACGGCTCAACGCCGAAGATCAGAAACCCTCGGTCAGCATCATCCCTCAGCCCGTGCACATACGCGCGACCAACGGGCATTTTGAAATCTCTGCGCAAACACAAATCCTTGTTGCAACGGCAAATGACACGGCAAAAAAGGTCGCAGAATATCTGAGCGAAACCCTCAATCGGGTGACGGGCTTCGAGCTTTTTGCGACGAAACCCGAAGGCGGCGCGCAGCCTGCGAATAGCGTCGCTTTGGTTTTATCCCCACAAGAAAAAGCTTTTGCGGTTGAAGGCTACGCGCTCGCGATTACGCCCAAGCGGGTCGTGATCACCGCCTCGCGTTCGCAGGGCTTGTTTTATGGCGTGCAAACGTTGTTGCAGCTTTTGCCGCCGGAAGTATTTGGCGAACCGGCGCCCAACGTGCGTTGGCAGATGCCGTGTGTTGAGATTGCAGATCAACCGCGCTTCACTTGGCGCGGCATGCACCTCGATGTCTCGCGCCATTTCTTTTCGAAAGAGTTTATCAAGCGCTATATCGATCTCCTCGCGCTGCACAAGATGAACGTGTTCCATTGGGATCTCACGAACGACAACGGCTGGAGGCTCGAGATTAAAAAATATCCCAAGCTCACGGAAGTGTGCGCGTGGCGCGTGGATCGCGAGCAGCAGCACTGGCTCCGTCGCGATCCGCCGCGCGCAGGGGAGAAGGCCACGTATGGCGGCTTTTATACCCAGGAAGACGTGAAAGAAATTCTCGCTTATGCCGCCGCGCGCTTCGTCACCGTGTTGCCGGCGATTGAATTGCCCGCGCACACGAGCGAAGTGTTTGCCGCGTATCCCGAACTCTCGGGTCGCGGCGAAAGATTGCCGGTGCAAGTTGGAAGTTATTGGCCGAACGTCGATGCCTTCTGCGCGGGCAATGATTCGGTCTTCACCTTTCTCGACGACGTGCTCACTGAAATCGCGGCGCTGTTTCCGAACCAATACATTCACCTCGGCGGCGATGAGGCGGATAAAACGCGCTGGAAAGAATGCGCGAAATGCCAAGCGCGTATGAAACAGGAGAGCTTGCAGGATGAACATGAATTGCAAAGTTACTTCATCAAGCGTGTCGAGAAGATGTTATTGGCGAAAGGCAAGCGGCTGATCGGGTGGGATGAAATTCTCGAGGGCGGCTTGGCGCCCGAAGCCACGGTGATGTCGTGGCGCGGGATCGAAGGCGGCATTGCCGCGGCGCAGCAAGGCCACGATGCGATCATGACGCCGGTGAGCCATTGCTACTTCGATTACTATCAAGCCAATCCGAAATTCGAGCCGGAAGGCATTGGCGGCTTTCTCACGTTGAAGAAAGTTTATTCCTACGAGCCGATTCCCGCGGTGCTCTCGCCGCAAGAGGCGAAACACATTCTCGGCGCGCAGGGCAATGTGTGGACGGAGTACATTGCCACGCCGCAACACGCGGAGTATATGAGCGTGCCGCGCATGTCCGCGCTCGCGGAAGCCGTGTGGTCGCCGAAAGCGCGCCGCGATTGGGAAGACTTTCAACAACGTTTGCCGGTTCATTTCAAAAGGCTCGAGGCGCTGAAAGTGAATTATGCCAAAGGCTCTTTTTCGGTTGAATTAAAAACCGCGATCATCCCAAACGCGCGCCAAGTGCGCGTGCAATTGGAATCCGAGCAGCCGCGCGCGGAGATTCGTTACACGCTCGCGGGCAGCGCGCCGACGAGGCAGTCGCCGCTTTATCGCGCGCCGTTTTTGCTCAATCAAACCACGACGATCACCGCCGGTGTGTTTGTTGATGGCCAGCTCAAAGAGGAAGCAGCGCAACAGGAAGTGCTCGTGCATCGCGCCCTCGGCGCAAAGGTGAGCTATGCGATGCCGCCCAGCACAAAATATTTTGGCGGCGGCGAGCTTGGGCTTGTGAACGGTTTGCGCGGCAACACCGTCGCGCTCAATGAAACGCTCTGGCAAGGTTTTGAAGGCTACGACGCCGAGGTGACGATTGATTTGGGCAAGCCTGCCGCGGTCGAAAAGCTCACGGCCACTTTCGCGCAGCAGCGCGCGTGGTGGATTTTTCTTCCCACCGCGGTCGAGTATGCGCTGTCGCGCGACGGTAAAAATTTTGAGACCGTGGCGAAGGTTAGCCATGAAATTTCCGTCGAGCAAGAGGGCGCGGTGATTCACGCATTCAGCGCGAGGCTCGATGCGCCGAGGCAATGCCGCTATGTGCGTATGACTGCAAAGAACATGGGCGTGTGCCCGTCCAATCATCCCGGCGCGGGAGGCAAGGCGTGGGTGTTTGTGGATGAGATCGTGGTTGAAGCCGCAAGCGCGCGCTGAGTTCATAAATGTCAGGCTATACTGCTCATGGGTTAGTTTGTAATCCGCCTCTTTGAAATGTCATTCTGTAAGAACCTTCCCTAGCACTGGGCGCTAATCTCAAAACTAGCTTTGTTCCAAGTACGAGGGAAGGTTCTTACAGAATGACCATTTGATGGGAGTTACAATTCAACCTTTTCACTCCCTTCGCAGTATATAAAATTGAACCAACGCAATGAGGCCAGGCCCGCGTGTTAGCGCCGTCGGATAATTCGCTCATGGAAAAAGTGCGCGAAGGCGAGGTGAGCAAGCTCGGCTTGTTGTTCGAGCGCCACCACGTCATGCTCTTCAATTTCTTTCTGCGTACGTGCGGCGACCGCGCGGCCAGCGAGGATTTGGTGCAGGAAGTATTCTTGCGCATCCTGCGCTATCGCCACACGTTTCGCGGGGAGAGCAAGTTTACGGTGTGGATGTACAGCATCGCGCGCAACACGTTCGCGGATCACTATCGCAAGCGCCAACGCGAGCAGCCGCTGACGGACGCGGAAGATGATCACGTTCATCCCGACCCGCTCGCTTCGGAAACGCTTGCCGAGCGGCACGAGCATGCGCTTTTGCACAAAGCTTTGGCGAGGCTCTCGCCGGAGAAACGCGAAGTGCTCGTGCTCAGCCGTTTTCAGGAATTGAAGTATGAGGAAATTGCCGAGATGCTCAAATGTCCGGTGGGCACGATCAAAGCGCGCGTGCATTGGGCGCTGAAAGATTTGCGGGAGAATTTTTTGGAATTGACGCAGTGAGCTAAGGCTGAGGCCTCGTCTTCAAGCAAAGCAGAAAGAGTATGTCATTCAGTTGGAACCCTTTTAAGCTCTGGACACTCCGCCAAGCGCTAGAAAGGTTCCTCCTGAATGACAAATTACTGGACGACGCGTAAGAATCCAAACAATGATTATCGAACCATGACCTGCTCTCAATTTCACGAACTCATTCCGGATTACCTCGCCGGAAGCCTCGCGCGTGCGGCGCACGATGAAGCCGCGGCACATCTCGCCACGTGCGCCAGTTGCCAACAAGAAGTGGCAAGCCTCGACAGCATGTGGAGGCAACTCGGGCGCTTGCCGCAAGAGCAACCTTCGGAAGCGCTGCGCGCGCGTTTCTATGCGATGCTCGAGGCTTACGAACAGGGTTTGCAACGCGAGCAGCTTGCGCCTGCGCTGCGCGCGCGTTGCAATTCCTGGCTCGAACGCTGGTGGCCAAGGCAGCCGGCATGGCAACTTGCTTTCGCCGTTGCGTTCATGTTGTGCGGAATTTTTGTCGGCCAGCGTTTCGCCGGCTCAAATCACAGCTCGAATGAAGTCGTGCAATTGCGCGCGGATTTGCAAAGCATGCAGCAAATGGTCGCGCTCTCGCTGCTGCAGCAGACTTCGTCCAGTGGCCGTTTGGCCGGCGTGAGTTGGGTGAATCAAATGCAAGCGCCGGATCAACAAGTGCTCAATGTTTTGCTCCAAACACTGAACGAAGATCCGAACGTGAATGTGCGCCTGGCGGCGGCGGAAGCATTGCGTGTTTATGGGAACGAAGATTTGGTGCGGCAAGGCATCGTGGCTTCGTTGCCGCGTCAAGCTTCGCCGCTCGTGCAGATTCGCTTGATCAAACTACTTATCGAGCTGCGCGAAAAAAACGCGCACACCGCTTTGCAACAACTCATGCAGAACGAACGGCTCAATCAAGACGTGCGCAAGCAAGCGGAGATTGGGTTGAAGGAGTTGTATTGAGTTCGTAGTCGTGCCTTCAGGCACTTGCTGCTCTGGACATCCTGACCTGACCCTAAAGGGTCTACTACGAACTTGTTTTCGTGTTAATCCTTTTTCAGTGCTCGGCACAATACTCGAACTTCGTTTCTTCCCAGTGCTTAAAAAGATTTATCCTGAATGACACCATCGATGGCACAATAATGGAGACTTATTCATGTTCACAAACATTGTTCTGGCAGGCACTCTTCTCCTCGGCGCTTTGGATTTCAAATTCGAAGAGCGGGAGGACATCAAACAAACACTGCGCTTCTCCAATCTCACACAAGCCAAGCACGTGATCGTTGATAACCTCAACGGCGCAATTGCGGTGACGGGCTACAATGGCAATGAAGTGCAACTCGTGGCGAAGAGGCTCGCGCGCGGGCGCACGCAGGAAAAGCTGGCGCGGGCCAAACAGGAAGTGGTGCTGGATATTTCCGAACAGAGCAACGTCATTAAACTCTACGTTGACGGTCCGTTTCGCTGCAAGAACGGCGAGACGAATTATCGCGGCAGCCGCTACTATGGCTATGAAGTGCAATTCGATTTCACGCTGCAAGTGCCGTATGCCACCGATCTCACGCTCAAAACCATCAACGAGGCCGACATCAAAGTTGAAAACGTTGCGGGCGAGTTCGACGTGGATAACATCAACGGCGGCGTGACGATGTTGGACGTTGCGGGCGGCGGGCACGTGTATGCGCTGAATGAAGACGTGGAGATTCGCTTCAAGAAAAGCCCGGACCGCGCGTCATACTTCGGATCGCTCAATGGCGACGTGCGCGTGAGTGTGCCGGAAGATTTCGGCGCGACCGTGCGCTTGAAAACGTTCAACGGCGAAATCTACACGGACTTTCCGGCGACGTATATCGCGAGCCGCGCACCGGAACGCGAGCGCGAGAATGGCAAGTTCGTGTATCGCTCCGACCAAGCTTTCGGCGTGCGCCTCGGCAACGGCGGCCCGGAGCTTGAATTTGAAAACTTCAATGGCGATATTTTTATCGTAAAAAATGAGCAGTGAGAAGGTTGTAGATTGTGGATAGTTGATCGTTGCTTATGAAAAAAAAGATTTCGACTTGCCGGCTCCGAACTACACCAGGGACTTCACAAAAAAAATCGCGTATTCCACGTGTTTCGTGGGCAGCAATCAAAAAACAGTAAAGTAAAACCAAGATGAGGAACGATACATGAAAATGCTTTCGAAATATTTAACTATTGCCTTCTGCGTTTTGAGTGTCCATCTCAAGGCGCAGACGCCAGATCGCACGGTCGATCGTTTGACCGTGCCGTTGAGCAACCCGGATCGTCCGGCGGTGCTCAAAGCCGGATTGATGAATGGCGGCATCACGGTGAAAGCTTACGCCGGCAAAGAGATCATTGTGGAAGCGCATGTGCGCACGGCGAGATACTCGAAAGATAAGCACAAAGACAAGGATTATGAACGCGAGCGTGATCGCGAGGGCGACAGCGGCAAGGATCGCGGCAGCCGTGAAAGCCGAACCCAAGGCCTGCGCCGTTTGGAAATCAACACTACGGGCCTGGCAGTGGAAGAAGAAAACAATGTGGTAGAAGTAGAAGCCGGCTCGATGAGCCGCACGATTGATCTCACTATTCAAGTGCCGGTGCGGACTTCGCTCGAGCTGAGTTGTTTGAACGACGGCGATCTCGTGGTCGAAGGCGTGACCGGCGAGATTGAAGTGAATAACACGAACGGCGCGGTGACGATCACGAATGTGAGCGGCTCGGTGGTGGCGCATGCGTTGAACGATGATGTGCGCGTCGTCTTTGCGAAAGTCGAGCCGGGCAAATCCATGTCCTTTAGCTCATTGAACGGCGACATCGACGTGACTTTCCCGCCGGAAGTGAAAGCCACGATCAGCATGAAATCCGACAACGGCGAAATCTATAGCGACTTCGATATTCGCCTCGAACTCACCACGCGCCGCGTGGAAGAAGACGAGCGCGGCGAAGGCGGCAAGTATCGCAGTCGTTTGGAAAAAGTCATGATCGGCACCATCAACGGCGGCGGTCCGGAGATTCAATTCTCCACGTTCAATGGGGACGTGTATATTCGAAAGGGGAAGTAAGGCAAGAAGCCAAAAAAGATAAAGAGCCAAGGAGCCAATCGGTGAAGCGAAGAGTGTCGATTGGGGGGGATCAAAACATATAGCGCAGCGCCTCTTCGGGCACGTCGATAAGCTTGGGCGCTTCTTTCAAGAGAGCGACTCGTCGCGTAGAAACATGTTTATGATGAAACGGCGGGCGCAGGCCAGGATGGTTGGGATAGTTGTCGTAGCGGAAGACTGATTCGTTGTTTTTGAGGTACTGGTAACGGTCCCCTTTTTTGGTGATCATGTTTGTAGTGATGAAAACCTCCTCGGAAAAATCCACGTAAGAGCCGTCTAGCAGAGTGATTGTACCTTTAATAACACCATGAATGCGACTAAGCTCTTTGGTGTTGACTTGCGCATCAGCTATGGCCCAATGCCTCGCCAGCGTGCTATCGACGATTCGGGCGTACTCCTCGAACGTCATGCAGCTCTCCCATTCGCCATGTCTTTTTGAAGCTCGGCCAGCCCAAGCCAATCGTTAAAGTCATTGCACTCCTCTAACTCGCCGCTCCAAACTTTTTGCACGAAGGTCGCGGTTGACATGCCGTATTTTTTTTCAAAGGCAGCCAAGTCTTTTTTCAAGCCCGCGAGGCCGACGCGCTGGAAGGTAATACGCTTCCATTTCTTTTGCGTGTTAGGCGTTTTCGTTGGCATTGTTTTCTCTCCTTCGTTTTTTCCTTTCATAACAATGGCGGCATTCTTCTTCTCCGTCGAGCGTTATTGCGATGGCCGGATATACTCATCTCAAAAACAAAATGCAAGCCGCGGCGATGACAAAAAACTCACTTGCTTTTGCCGAGGCCAGAGTATAGTTTGCGCCGAAATGAAGCGGAAGAACGACGCTGTCACGGCGCGTTGTTCATACCTCAAACCTTCCTCGCGCGCACCAACACAAGGAGAGTGCTTATGACGCCCACGGTACAGCTCAATTTCAACTCGCAAGAGTACGATTCGCACCAGTGCCAATCCTTTCGCGACGGCGATTGGATTATCTTTCGGTGCGAGCACTGCCCGGATTACGAGCGCCGCTTGAATTGGCGCACGGGCGATATGCGCTCGCGCAACGTCGGCTCAGAGATTCAACACAACGGCTTTCATCTCCCACCGCAGTATCAAGAACTCCTACAAAACGTCAACTGAAATTCCCCGTAAGCTTGACAAGCCGGAACCCAAAGATTGCTGTAAGCGGATTACTCGAATAAAGCGGATGAAGCCGGCTCTATCCGCTTTATTCGTTACATCCGCTTACAGAAAAGCCAACACCGTTTCAATAAACTTGAATCAGCTTGTGCGCGGTGAGCGCGTTCGCGCGCGCGGCTGTGGCTTGCACGTTCACGAACGCTTCGAGGCGATACGTACCGCGTGATAAACGCAGGCCTTTCACCCGCAACGGCAATACTTTCGCCGCATTCGCAATCTGATGCGCGGCCTCGCCGATGCTTTGCCGCGGACCGCCTTCGATCCGTTTCGCAAACAGCGCGATGTTGCAAAGCTTGGGACTCTGCTCCGCGGCGTTTTGCTCGTTGAGATCAAGATTCAACTCAACGTCAAAGACTTGATCGTCGCGCACCATGCTGGTGCAGGTTGAGGTGCCGGAAAGCATGACGTTCATTGCGCGTAAGCTCGCCGCCAACTCTGTTGCCGCGGGAACGCGGCCGGCAGCGGGCGCACTTGGATGAGCTTGCAGCGTGGTTGAGCGTTTCTCCTGGCCTTGCAGCGTGAGCAGTTTTTGCAGCTCTTCCGCTTTCGTCTCCAGCGTGGGCAGATGTGCGGCAATGAACTCGCCGATGGCGGCCGGATCGACGCCGCTGAACGCGCGCCTGTCGTGCGTGAGCATGTGCTCGATCTTGCCTTGAAACTGTCCTTGGTGCGGATAGAGATCGATGCGAAACGTGGCTTTGTTCGCGGAAAAATCTTCCGCATCCGCGTGCTGCGCCGAAGCCGTTACTGCACGAGGCGCGTGCGCTTCGGCGATGCGTTGCTCCAGCTCTTTGATTCGGCCCTCGTAGTGCAAGCGTTGTCTCTCGTTTTCACGTTTCTCGCGTTCGAGAGATTTGAGGTTCTTATCCATTTCTTGTTCTGCCTCCTGCAATTTTTTCTTCAGAGCATCCTTCTCTTTGCGCTCGTTTTGACGCGCCTGGGTTTCTTCTTCCAATTCCGTGGTTAGCCGGCGCGCCTGTGTTTGTGCGCGCTCCAGTTCTTGCCGCAAGTCCACGGCCTCTGCTTGCGTCGGCGCGCTCGCCAATGGTTCCGCGGGAACGGCTTCCCGCGGCAACGCTGCGCGAGCGTCCTCTGCAAGCGGCGCGAACTTTTTTTCCACCTCATTGTCGCGCGCTTCGCGCTCTTTCTCCAATAATCCGGCTTTCATCGCTTGCTGCCGTTGCGCGCGTTCATGTCTGCGGTTTGCGTTCATGTTTTTCCTTTCCTAAAATAAAAATGGCCTATCGAATTTTCGACAGGCCATAATGTTCGACCTGATCACGCTTGCTGCTGATCCACGCCCCTCTTTCCCAAAGTCCTTTTCTGCGCGCCGTTTCCTGAAGCTTAATACCAGCCCGGCGCCGATGAAATCATCGATTAGCACACAAGCGCGATTTTGCGCTGCGCCAACGGTTATGGTTGCAGCGGATTGCTGATCGGGCCGCCGTCGTAGAACTGCAGCATGTCGCCTTCGCCGAAACCCGCGATGGGACCAGGAACGTTGCTCGGTCCAACCATGGTAATGGTCGCGACCAGCTTATAGACGCCCGGCTTCACGATGTTCGCAGGAATGTGCATGATGTAGCTGTAAGCATTCGGCGCGGAAACGAAGTTGACCACCGCTTGGGAATATTGCGGGGGCAAACCGGTCTCGCCGACGCCCATCTCTTCGAGCAAAACGCGCAGGTGCCACTTGCCGCTCATAATATAATTGAGCGCGCCGGTGGTGTTCCATTTGAAATACACATCCCACGCTTGATCCTTGCGGATGATTTGAGCAGGAACGGTGCCGAGCCCCGGGGGGGTGTGCTCGAGCGCTTCGCACGTGCCGTTCATTGCAAAAAGCGGCAACAGTTCTTCGAATTTCATCGGTACTGCCATGGTAAACCTCCTTGTTTAAAACGTTCTACAGCCTGTATTGGGATTTGATGATATCATGAGCAACGTCGTTAGACCAAGGGCATAACTTCGCTGTATGATTCGAGATTGAATTTCGACCTGCCGTTTTTGGGCAGGCATAACCGGCCGCCGGTTCGAGCAGAATGCTTGTCTAGGCGTATTTTCAAAATCCTATGAAGTGCGCCGTTTCCTGATGCTTTCAACAAGCTCGGTGCGGATGAAGCCATAGACAAGCATGCATGCTCTCGGGTGAGAGTTTCGTCAACGCTCAGGGTTGCAGCGGAATGCTGATCGGGCCGCCGTTGAAGAATTGCAGCATTTCGCCTTCGCCGAAACCCGCGATCGGGCCGGGCACGTTGCTCGGGCCAACCATCGTGATCGTGGCGACGAGTTTGTACACGCCGGCTTTGACCACGCCCGCGGGAATGTGAAGGATGCGCTCGTACGCGTTCGGCGCAGAAACGAAATTGACCTCCGCAAAAGAGTAAGCCGGGGGCAATCCGGTCTCGCCGATGCCGATCTCTTCCAACAGAACGCGAAGCTGCCACCTGCCGCTCAACACGTAGTTAAGCGCGCCGATGGTTGCCCAACGGAAACGCACGTCCCACGCTTGATCGGTGCGGATGATTTGAGTCGGTGCGCCGCCCGGGAGCGTATGCTCGAGCACTTCGCACGTGCCGTTCAACGAAAAGAGCGGCAACAATTCTTCGAACTTCATGGGTAAAGCAGCCATGGTAAAACCTCCTTGTTTGAAACGCCATACAGCCTGTACATGTGATTTGATGGGATCAGGAACAACGTCGTTTGCAGTGTCGCCTCACTTCGTTGCCTGACCCTAATATAGCATCCGCGTTTATTGCGGACTTAAAAAGCACTTAATTTTTGCTAAAAATTTTTTTTTTCTTTCCGCCGCCGCCGCTTTTGATCTTTTCATAAAGCTCGAAGGTGGCGCGCGTGGGCTTCACTTCCAGCTCGGCTTGCAAAATCTCTTCGCACTTTTTGAATTGCCTGAGCGCCTTGTCGCGCTTGCCGAGGCGATAATAGCACAGCATCAAGCGGCGGTGAATGTCCTCGCGGCAATTGTCGCGCGTCAAAATGCTCTCGCACAAATTTACGGCGAGCGCGGGCTTGCCGTTCAAGCTGTGTACTTTGCTGATGCGATCCAACGCAACCAAATAAATCTCTTTGAAGTGCTCTCTTTGCGAGCCGGCCCAGCCTTCGTAAACTTCGTCTTCCATGAAATCGCCGTGGTAGAGATTCGCGGCCAATTCAAACTCCGGCAGCGCGGCTTCGCGGCCGTGGTCGCGCTCCAGGCATTGCGCCCGCTTCCAATGCTGTTTGAACTCTTCCACGTCGAGCCAAACTTCGAGGTCGGGATTGATAAAGTAGCATTCGTCTTTGAAGAGAATGAAGTCATAATCCGGCAAAACCTCTTGCAGCGCGCGCCGGATGTGGTGCAGCGCCACGTTCAACGAATTGCGCGCGGAAGCCGGCTCGGCGCTCGGCCAAAAAGTTTCCATCAACACTTCGCGGCTGATCCGGCGCTTGTGATTCATCGCCAAATAAGCGAAGAGCAATTTGCCTTTGCGGCTCGGCCAGCTTGCCACCACGCGCTCGTTCACGAGCACGCGAAATTCGCCGTAGTAATGCGCCGCCAAGCGCGGCGCGGCGTTTTCCTCCTCTTCGGCGGAGTCGCGGTTCGTTATGCTCTCCGCGTCAGTGCCCGCTTCCGTCGAGTTCTTCGAAGCCGAAAATAGCTGCTTGAGGCGCGTCGACACATTTTGCAAAGTGCGCGGGCGTTGCGGCAGCACGGCGCTGAGAATGCGGCGCAGGCAGGCTGAAACTTCCGCCTCGTCCAACGGTTTTTGCAGCACGTCATTGCAGCCCGCGCGCAACGCGGCGAGCAGCATTTCACTGTTGAGATTCTCCACCATGAACACCAGCGGCAAAATCGGCCACTGCGCTTTGAGCGCGGCAAGAACTTCTAAGCCTTGCGCTTCCGGCGGGTTTTCAGCGAGGAGGACGAGCGCGACGCTTTTGCTTTCCAACACTTCGAATGCGTCTGCACCCGAAACGGCGGGAATGAGCTCGTAAGCTTGACCTAAAGCCTGGCGAACGCTTGGAATCGTCTCATGGTCCTGATCAACAACTAATATCGTCCTGCGTGACATATGCGCCAAAATTTTTTTCCTTTTCCAAACTGCATCGTTTCTGTATCAAGAGATGCGCGCAAGCAGCTACTTCTCTCGCGCGATTTTAAAATAAATATCGAGCAGTGTTGGGCTGGCAGTTTGTTCTCTGGGTTAAACTGCCAGCCCGAATTATTCCGAGTTGTGTGTGTTGAGATTTTGAAGTGAGGGGTGAGATGAATTGGTGGGTAAGAGCTTGGGAGAAAGAGAGGATTGCACGGCATAAAAAAAATAAAGCCACGGCCAAGCCGTGGCTGAACGTATTCATTAACGCAAACTCATTGCGAGCAATCTGCAAGAGGAGCCCTCACCTCGCAAGACGCAGCGCCAATCGCGTCAATAAACTTGAATCAACTTCTTCGTCGTCATTGAAAAGACCGCCTCGCCGCTGTGAACGTTCACGAGCGCTTCCAAGCGATACGTTCCGCGCGGCAATTGCACGCATGAAACGCGGAAGGGTAGCGGGTTTTCTCCGGCCGCGAGTTGGCGCGTCGCTTCGCCGAGGCTTTGCCGCGCTCCGCCTTCAATGCGTTTGGCAAAGAGCGCAACTTGGCAAGTCCACGACGTCTGCTCGGGCTCGCTTCGTTGTATGCGTTCAAGCTCGAGCTCGAGATCGAAAGCTTGGCCGTAAGGCAGCATATTGGCGCGCGTGCGCGTCGCAGCGAATAAGATATTCAGTCCACGAACGCGCACGGGAATTGGCATTGGGCCCGCGCTGGCAATCGAGATCTTTGCAGGTGCGCTCGGCATGGCTGCACGCGCTTCCGGCGTGCTCGCCTCACGCACTTCGAGCGGCATAATGTTTTGTAGTTTTTCCTCCTCCTGCGACGTCGCTTGGGACGTGCTCGTCATGTTCGCAGGCGCTTCCAGCTTGCTCTCATCATGTCCTTGCAGCGCAACGATTTTTTGCAGCTCTTCGACTTTGGCTTCAACGTGAGGCAGGTGCGCGGCCATGAACTCGCTGATGGCGGCCTGATCGAGGCCTTTAAACGCGCGCTTTTCGTGGGTGAGCATGTGCTCGATCTTGCCTTGAAATTCCCCTTGATGGGCATACAAATCGATGCGAAAGGTGGCCTTGGGCGACGCAATGTTTTCTGGTTCCGTTTCTTCGTCAGCGGCTTTCGCTTGCGGCACAGCGCTCGTTTCCGCGAAGCGTTGCTCTAATTCCCGCAAACGGCTTTCATAATACCGGCGCTGCCTTTCCGTTTCAAGTTTTTCGCGCTCGAGCGCTTGGGCTAACCGGTTCATTTTTTCTTCGGCCTCCCGCGGTTTTTTCTTCAAAGCTTCCTTGTCTTCACGCTTATTTTGCCGCGCGCGCTTTTTTTCCTCCGCTACTTCCGAAGGTTGCGGCGCGAGAATATGGGCTTGCTCCGCCGGCATTTCTTCACTCGCTGCGGGGCCGAGGTTTGCCGGAACAAATATTTCATTCGTCTCCAACTCAGGAAATCGCCGCGCAAGATGGGGAGCATGCGCCGGCGACTCGCCCTCGAATGTGGCGCCTGGGCTTGGTGGAACAAAATTTTCGGCGGGCTCGAACTCCAAGAGTTGCGGTGTGAGATTCGGAGTCTGCTCCGCCGGCAATTCCTCCTCCGAGGCGAGGCTCGGGCTCGACAGAATAAAACTTTCTGCCGGCTCGAACTCGAAGAGTTGCGGAGTGAAATGGAGAGCGTGCGCCGTCACCAAACCTTCATCCCCCGCGCCGTTGTTGCTCGCCGGAGGCAAGTGCGCGTTTGACGCCATCGCGCTTGCGATTTCCTCCACAAGCTGGGCGGGCTTTTCCTTCGCTGCCGGGTCGTGGTCGTGCGCTACGATCACCCGCTCTTGATGAGCCGATCTTAGGATGTGCGTCGTATCAAATTCATGATGCATATTCATTCTCGCACCTTTCGCAGAACCTGAGGAAACAGAGTTAAAATCGCGCCGGCTTTAAACCTTGCGGAAACTCAAGGCCGGCGCGATGATCAATGGAGTGAAAGGGTCCGGCATTTTGCCGCGTCTTCTGCCGTTGCGGAAACTAAGGCGTGGTGATCGGCCCGCCGGCATAGAATTGCAGCATCTCGCCATCGCAGAATCCCGCGATCGGCCCGGGGATACCGCCCGGCCCCACCATCGTGATGGTCGCGACCAGTTTGTACACGCCCGGCTTCACTTTACCCGCGGGAATGTGAAGCCTGTAAGAATACGAATTGGGCGACGAAACGAACGGAACGTTGATCCTGCAATATGCCGGGTCTAGGCAAAATTCACCGCAGCCCATTTCTTCGAGCAACACGCACAGGTGCCAGTTGCCGCACATGATGTAGTTAAGCGAGCCGGTCGTGGTCCATTTGAACAACACGTCCCACGCTTGATCCGTGCGGATGATCTGAGTGGGCGGACCGCCCGGGGGCGTATGTTCGAAGACCTCGCACGTTCCATTCAGTGAAAAGAACGGCAACAACTCTTCGAACTTGAAGGGCATAGCTGCCATGGTAAACCTCCTTGATTGAAAGGTGATACGGCTTGGAACTTGGATGTGATTAGATCGTGGGCAACGTCGCTGGGCCGATGGCCTCTGCTCGTCGCCTGCCCCAATATAACATTCAGCATTAAGCCGAGCTTAAAACGCGCTTAATTTTCACCAAAGCATCGTCTTTTTTTCATGGCCTCGCCGGTTTTTATTTTTTCATAAAGCTCCACCGTCGAGCGTGTGGGCTTGACTTCCAATTCCGCCTGCAAAATTTCCTCGCACTTCTTGAATTGTTTGAGCGCCTTGTCGCGTTTGTCGATACGATAATAACAGAGCATCAAACGCCGGTGAACGTCCTCGCGGCAATTGTCGCTCGTCAAAATTCTTTTACACAACTCTACTGCGCGTCCGGGTTTGCCGTTCAAGCTATAAATCTTGCTGATGCGGTCGAGCGCGACCAAATGAATTTCTTTGAAATGTTCTCTTTGCGAGGTGGCCCAGCCGTCGTAAAGCTCGTCTTCCATGAAATCGCCGCGATACATTTCCGCGGCGCGCTCAAATTCCGCCAGCGCGGTTTCGCGGCCCTGCGCGCGTTCGAGGCTTTGCGCCTTCTTCCAGTGCTGCTTAAATTCTTCCACGTCGAGCCACACTTCGATTTCGGGATTGAGAAAGTAGCACTCGTCTTTGAAGAGAACGAAATCATGATCCGGCAACGCCTCGTGCAGCGCGCGCCGGATGTGGTGTAACGCCACGTTTAACGAATTGCGCGCCGAGCTCGCATCCGCATTCGGCCAAAAGGTCTCCATCAACACTTCGCGGCCCGTCCGGCGATTGTGATTCATCAAGAGATCGGCGAACAGCAGCTTGCTCTTGCGGCACGACCAATGTTCCACTTCGTGCTCGTTTACGGTTACGTGAAATTTGCCAAAATAATGCGCGCGTAAACGCGGCGGCGCGCTCGCGCGCGCGGACGAGGGCAAAGCGAGCGGCGCACTTGGAAGCGGAGCCGGCGGCGTTTCCGCTTTCTCCGGCGCGGAGGGTGAAGAAGAAAAATTTTTTTTGAGGCGGGTATAGGCCTGTTGCAAGCCGTGAGGCCGGGCGGGCGCGGCAGAATTTAAGATGCGGTTCAGGCTGGCTCGCACTTCCGCTTCCACCAACGGTTTGCTGAGAACGTCATTCGCGCCCGCGCGGAATGCCGCGAGGAGGAGATCGCTCTCAAAATTTTCCACCAGATAGATAACCGGTAACGCGGGCCACTCCTCTTTGATTGCAGCGAGGAACTCAAGCCCTTGGGTTCGCAGCAAGCTGTGCGCGAGGAGAACGAGGGCCGGAGATTTTTTTTCAAGCTCGGCGGCGGCGCGCTCTCCCGTGGGCGTATGTATGATTTCATGCGCGGAGTTTAAAACCTGGCTCACGCATTGAACCGTTTGTGCCTCCTCCGCCGCAATGAGTATCGTCCTGCGTGCCATAATCGCAAGCCTTCCCTTCGTACAACAATACCGCGAAACACGTCGTTGCGCTGCCGCGGAGCATGAGGCGGTCTCCGTGAAAATGGCGAATGCCTTGCAAGCGTCTTGCGCGAACGGTCTAGTTGATTTGACGAAGTAGAATGAACGGGCTGTGAAAAAGGAGAGGTCCCTCTCACAAGTGGGGAGGTGTTGCAAATCCGTGCCGGCACAGCCGAAAACTATCGCGACCGAAATGCCAGGGGAAGGGAATATTCTCGATCCCCGAAAAAAACTTCTATTCATACCATAGTTTCTATTCCGAGGCTTTGCGGAAAGAAAATTGGGCGGCGGTTTTCAGCAACAATTTCGCGCGCAAGAGCAGGGCTTGATGCCGGGTCCTTTTTGATCTTGCCCCGTGGTTGAGTATTGCACGTGCAATGACGCGCAACGCGCGAGGATAACTAGCGTGGAAGTTTTAGGAAAGGGAGGGCGGTATTGAGGTATTCGCGAGAGGGCGTGGGGGAAGGCAGGGAGTGATCTCTTAAAAGTTCCTTCGTTGCAAAAAAATAAAGATTTTTCTGCAAGCGGATTTCGGCCTTAAGCGGATAAAGAAAAGAGCTTTATCCGCTTGAGGCGAAAAATCCGCTTACAGTAAGTTTTTTGGGTGCGGCTCGTCAGCGTTAGGGTTCGTTAAGCATGAATCAAAAAAAATCCTAGAGGCTGGAGACGATTCACCTCAAACCTCCAGCCTCAAGCAACGAGCAACCAACAACGAGCAACCAGAGCCTCTACAGCCCCAGCCAATATGAAGCTTTGATCAAGAAAATATTTTCCGGTCTCGTATCCACGAGGCGATCCACCGAGCGATTGAAGCGAAACTCGCCGTTGTCTTCGAAATCCGCGCGGCTTTGCGTCCACACGAAATACAATGTCGAGCCGGGGAAATATTCCCACCGCAAAACGGCGTTGCCGCGGAAGGATTTGAAATTGAAATCATCGGAACGGTCCGTCGCAAACGGCGTGAAATCAAAACTCTTGGCGCGGGCGAGTTGTTTGTAGTCGTGATAGTCTCCGGAAGAGATGAGCGGCTGACCGTAGAATTGCAGGCTCAAGCGCGGCGTGAAAGTCCAGTTCAAGCGAATGCCCGCGGAGAACTCGGTTTGATCAAGCTCCGCGAAAATGTAGCGGTTGCCAAACGTCGGCGTAAATTGTTCGTCTTCGATTTGATCGACGTACTGCGCGAACTCATGATTCCACAACACCGAGGGGCTCAAACTCACCGAGACGTTTGCGCTCGGCTTCCATTCAATATCAATCCCGAGGTTGCGATCCCACGCGTAATTCGGCTGCACATAGCCGAACGTGCTCAAGCCGAATACCCACGCTTTGCGGCTGTCGGAATTGATAAACAAACCGGTCTCCCACCCGCGCGGATTCAGCGTGAGCGGACCGCCGCGCGTTCGACGATTGCTCACGGTTTGCGGATTGTAGGCGAAGTTATATTGCACGCTGTAGTAGTTGAGAAATTCAAAGAAGCCGCTCTGCCACACGCCTGACCAGATTTTGTTGCCATCGAAATCGTGGCTCTGAAACAGCGCGCCCAACATTTGCGCCGAGCGCACGACTTTGCCGGGCTTGGTCCATTTATAACCGCCCGCGACGTGCGCATTGATCACGTCGTTGCGCCAAATGAATCCCAAGTCATTCACGTCGAATTTCGGATCGATGAAGCCGAGCGCGGAATTAAACATGATATTGCCTTTTTGCTTGTTGAGCGCGAAGCGACCGGCAAAACCCATTAACGAAGTTGCCGCGCTGTCAACCTTCACATGCCCCGCATCCGGCCTTTGAAAATAGTGGCGCGGGTTGCGTTGCAGCGCGAGCAAACGCGTTTCGTTGCCGGCCACGCGCGTCAAGCCGGTCCAGCCATTGACCACCCACATTTTTTCTTTATCAAGAAACGTCCAGCCATCCACGCCGAGGCCGAGCGCGTTGCTGTTGATTTCATCGCGCAAACGGCCGTCGTCAAATTTGCGCTGCGCAAAGGTGGAAAGAAATCCCAAGCCTTGCCGGCCTTCGTGAAATTCTTTTTGCGCTCTCGTGACGCCGTAATAAGTCATCGGCTCCACTTCGCTGCGCGATTCTTGCCCGGCGGTTTGCAGCTTCGCATGCTCGCGCGCGGTGAGGCCGTGCAGCATGCCGACGTTCCAACTGTTCGCGATCTTGCCGGTAAGTTTGGCCGCGCCGAGAATGGTTGTGCCGAGCGGCGAATCGAGGTAATCAGCCGCGGGCGCGCTGCCTTGTGGCGCTCGGCCGATACGGCGGCTGTAAAAGAAAGAAGGATTGCCCCAATTGAATCCCCAATTGCTGCGCGCGCCGCCATGGCCGAAAGAAAAGATGTTCGCGCCTTCGATAAAGAACGGTCTCTTCTCTTGAAAAAAAGTTTCCACGTCGCTCAAGTTCACGACGGCCGGGTCGACTTCGACTTGGCCGAAATCGGGATTGACCGTGGCATCGAGCGTGAGATTGTTGCCGAGACCGATCTTAAAGTCCGCGCCCACACCCGGCGTATAGTTCGAGCCATCATTAAACGGATCGTTGGGCGAATGTTGGAGGTACTCGGCTTTGGAGGTGATATACGGCAAGGCTTCGATGCGGCGGGGCGGCGCAATGTTCGCGATGCCGACTAAATCCACAAAGCGCGAGACGAAGCCACTGCCGTTCTTGGGCGTGAACACCAAATAGTTGCGCTCGTTCCGGCGCGCAATGTCGCGGCGGAAGTTCACGCCCCAAACGAGTTGTTCTTTCTTTTGAAAACGAAGCTGCGAATAGGGAATGCGCATCTCCGCGGTCCAGCCGTGCTCGTCGATTTTCACTTTGCCTTCCCACACGCCGTCCCAAGAATCGTCGTCCCACTCGTCGTTATAGAGCACGCCATCATACATCGTTCCGGCGGCGTTGAGCGAGAAGTAGAAGCCGCTGCGGCGATCATAATACGGATCAACGAAGAAGCCGAACATGTCAGAAGTAAGTTGCGCATCGCGGCGGCCCAGTCGTGCGATGATGGAATCGGGCGCGGAGTCGAACATGCGCGCGGCGACGTACAACGCAGCATCGTCATACGCCACGTGCACAATCGTCTTCTCGGTCGGCTCCGCGTTTTCGTTGGGATCACGTTGTTTGAATTGCGAGATGCCGGAGCCGTTTTGCCAAACGGCTTCGGAAAGCACACCGTCCACGGCGATAGCTTCGGTCAAGCGCAGCGCGTGAACTTGTAGAGTGGATGTAGGTTGGGCATCGCGCGAGACAGCAAACACGGTTGCGGCGGACAATAACATGCCGAGAGTAAAGGTCAGCATAGAATACTCCTCAGGGTTGCAGCAGGATTTTGTTTTGGGTAGACGAGTGTCAGGCTTCGCGCTTCATTCTACACGTTGCCTGCACGAATGAAGGGCGGCGAAGAAATTATGCTCGCGAGGTTTTCGGTGAGTATGACAAGGGGTGCGAGGAAAAGGTTGCAAGGGGAGGAAAAATTTATTGGGCGTTTCATTGGAAAATCTTTATTGCTCTAGCCCCAAAGCCTTTTTATCTTGTCGGCAGCGATGAATAAAATCACTTTCCAAATTAGCGACTTCCTCTTCAGTTGGGATGAGCGCAGGATCAATCAACAGCAAGTGATTCGGTTGATCGGCGCCCGCAATGCAACCATGAAAGAAAAGGAAATCTACTATGCCAGCTTCAAATAAAAAGACATCTCATCGCATGGTTGCGCGCGGAAGCCCGTCGCCAAAAGCAAGGAGTGGAAACATTCATAAATGAAGCTCTGCGCCAATTCATTATCAAACAAATCGACGCGACACCATCGCCCACGACGGGATTGAGTTCGATCCAACGCACGGAAGTTGTTGCGTTAGTGAACGAGGTGCTTGCAGGAAATGGGGCACGAGCAACACGAGTGAGTGCTCGTTGAAATTAATCGGCGAAGGCAAAGAGTAATATGAATCCGACACGCAAAGAAATCGCGGAAGATTTACACGTGGCTGAACGCGAATTGCAAAGCTTCGAAAAGCAATACGGTTTGCGCGCGGAATTATTTTATGACTATTTTCAAGCCGGCTTAATCGAAGATGACGGCAATTTTGATTTTCAAGTTTGGGCGGGATTGGTCGAAGCGAAACGTGATCTTGAGCGGCGGCACTAAAAGACGAATAGATCCTTCTCGAATACGTTAAAAGCGATGGGACACGGAAGCAGAACAGGACGCTGAATAAATCCGGGCGCTGTTCTGTTTCCGTGTCCCATCATTTTTTATCTGCGGCTCATCCTACTTTGCTAAACCCGCGAGTCCTTCTTCACGCCTGCTTTCCCTTCGTCCAATACCAATACACCGGCACGCCCAAAAGCAAAATCGCGATGCCGATTACCGCATTGCGCGTATCGCCAACCAGCGTGTTGAGCACGAACAGCGCGGCAATGAGCGCGAACGCGAGTGTGGCAACGGGATAGCCCCACGCTTTGTAAGGCCGGGGCACGTTCGGCATTTTCTTGCGGAGCACAATGACACTCAACGCGGTCATGCCATAAAAGAACCACGAGCCGAACACGACATAGGCCGTGAGCTGTTCATAGGTCCCGCTCAAAGTGAGCAACGCGCCCCACACGCCAATGGTAAGGATCGCAATATACGGCGAACGAAATTTCGGATGCACTTTGCCGAAGGCCGGCGCGAAAATGCCGTCACGACTCGGCGCATAAATCGAACGCGGCCCGGCGAGGGCTTGGCCATTGACCGTGCCGAACGTCGAGCACATGATGCCCGCGACGACGATGCTCGCGCCCGCAGCACCGACCACGAGCGTCGCAACATCCGCGGCGATGCGGGCGTGACCCGGCATCTCTTGAATGGGGATGATCAACGCATACGCGATATTGGCAAGCAGATACACGCCCATGACCACGAGCGTGCTGATGATCAACGCGAGCGGCACGTTGCGCGTGGGATTCTTCGTTTCGCCCGCGGTGAGTGTCACGTCAATCCAGCCATCATAAGCCCACAATGCGGAAACCATAGCCAAGCCAAAAGCTTTGGTCATATCAAAATTCCAACTCTCCGGCCACCACGGCAGCATGTTCGCCGTGCTCGTTTTGTCCGAGGCGAATGCGGTGGCGATCAAAAACGCGAGTGCGGCGAGTTTCGCAACCGTGAAAATGTTCATCACCAAGCCGCCGAACTGCACGCCGCGCACATTGACGAGCGTCACAATGGCAATCGCAACGATAGCGATGATTTGATTCCAACCCAAAGTAAACGGATGGCCGAACAAGCTCCAATCCGCGCGATAAAAAGGATTCTCCGGGCTGAACGCGGGATAGAAGTAGCCGAGATAGGTTGAGAACGCAATCGCGACCGCGGCCATGGACCCGGCTTTGTTGATGAAGA
>Ga0247727_10002083_pt1 | contig 46211 bp, 46 predicted proteins | sample WisWelCaveWW1625_FD_202498 | JGI IMG/M metagenome (GOLD analysis project Ga0247727, IMG submission 202498) | Biofilm microbial communities from Wishing Well Cave, Virginia, United States - WW16-25 | ecosystem: Environmental > Aquatic > Deep subsurface > Groundwater > Cave microbial mat | place...
AAACGTTTTCCAGCACCGGACTCGGCTCCTCGTTCGAGCCGCTGAAAAAAGCGTTCAACGAAGTCATCGAGCAATTTCGCCGCGCGCGCTCGGAGAAAGAGGAGCATTTTCGCTATCTGCAAACCGTGGTGCAGCACATCGGCATCGGCCTCATCGCGTTCACCCGCGACGGCGAAGTCGGTTTGATCAACACCGCGGCCAAGCGCCTGCTCCGCGTTGCCTGGCTCAAAAACATTAAAACCCTCGAGACGCTGAGCCGGCCGTTTGTCGCCACGTTGCTGCAAATGGAGTCGGGCGGAAAGGCTTTGATTAAAATCGACGACAAAACCGAGTTCCTGCACCTGGCCGTTTATGCCACCGAGTTCAAATTGCGCGAGCAGCAGTTTACCCTGGTTTCCATTCAAAATATTCAAAGCGAACTGGAAGAAAAGGAAATGGAAGCGTGGCAAAATTTGATTCGTGTGCTCACCCATGAAATTATGAATTCGGTCACGCCGATCGCGTCGCTGGCCTCGACGGTCAATGATTTGTTGAGCGCGCCACAAATGGGAAAGGAAAACCGCGCGGAAGAAATCGGCGACATGCGCGGCGCGGTGCAGACGATTCAAAAACGCAGCGAAGGGCTTCTGCACTTTGTCGATGCCTATCGCAGCCTGACGCGCATTCCGCGGCCCAATCTTAAAATTTTTCGCGTTACGGAATTATTCAGCGGCGTCGAACAGCTTTTGCGCGCCTCGTTTAAAGAAAAAACCGTTTGGCTCAACGTCAAAGTCGAGCCGGAGAGTCTGGAGCTCACCGCCGATCCGGAAATGATCGAGCAAGTTTTGATCAATCTTTTGTTGAATGCGATTCAAGCGTTGGATGGCAAGCTCGACGCTAAAATCGACTTGAGCTCGCGGCTGGACGAACGCGGGCGCGTGATTATTCAAATCGCCGACAACGGCCCCGGCATGATTCCGGAAGTGTTGGAAAAAATCTTCATTCCGTTTTTCACCACCAAACCCGACGGCTCCGGCATCGGCCTCAGCCTCTCCCGCCAGATCATGCGCCTGCACCGCGGCACCGTCACCGCCCGCTCCGCGCCGAATCTGGCGACGGTGTTTACGTTGCGGTTTTGAAAATTACCTTGATTTTGTTGGGAAAAAGATTTAAAATACAGAAGAAATTATACAACGGAGAATCCCGATGACTGACGTTACTGTTTCGTTGCCTGACGAAATTTATAAACATGCCGCACGATTGTCTGATGCGACTAGATTGCAGGTTGCCGATATTCTAACCGATGCCTTGTCGTTTACGCTTCCAACATTGGATGGGGCGACGTTCCGGGAAGATGCCGTCAGAAAACTTGATGACGGCGCGGTTATGGCATTGGCTGAATCGCAAATGCCTCCCGTCCAGGATCAACGTTTAAGCGATTTGCTATACCGGCAACGGGAAGAATTGTTGAGCGCCGAGGAAGCGGCGGAATTGCTTTCCCTGATGTCGCTTTATTATAGCGGCTGGCGACGCAAAACCGAAGCGCTGGTCGAAGCCGTCAAACGAGGATTGCGGCCGCCATTGCAGCCATGAATAGAGTTCACATTCCCGAATACCTTCGCGAGCGCGTACGCGAGCAAGCTGGCAATCGTTGCGGGTATTGCCTCAGCCGTCAGGAATACGTTTGGGGAGTGTTGGAAGTCGATCATATTATTCCTTTGAAAGCCGGTGGAGCAAATACGGAAGAGAATCTGTGGCTGGCCTGTCGGCCGTGCAATTCGTGCAAAAGCAACCGCATTGAAGCTGAAGATCCTGCTACGGGTCAAAACGTGTCATTATTCAATCCGCGAACACAATTATGGCAGGCTCATTTCACCTGGAGCGATAATGGCGCTCAAATCAAAGGATTGACGCCAACGGGTAGAGCGACGGTGGTAGCGCTTCGTTTAAACGACTCTCGACGCGTTGCCATGCGGAAATTGTGGGTCGAAGTGGGATGGCACCCGCCTGAATTTTGAATTATCTGAGAGAAAAATCATTCTTCACCACCAAACCTGAAGGCTCCGGCATCGGCCTCAGCCTTTCCCGCCAGATCATGCGCCTGCATCGCGGCACGATCACCGCGCGCTCCGCGCCGAATGTGGCGACGGTGTTTACGTTGCGGTTTTAATTTTATTATCGGATCAACTGCAAAAGCTTCGTCATCCAATCGAGAATCGCTTCGGCGCCTTTGCCTTTGATCAGCCACTTGATAATCGCCTTGACATCGATCCACGCAAAGCCCTGGCGGATTCGCCCCGTGGTGTCCAGCCAGGTTTTTTGAAAGCCTCGGACTTTCGCCTTTTCGATGGCGGCTTTAAAATCGGCAATATTCGTCGCCGGCACGAACGATACGGCTTCGGCAATCCATTGATTGAAAAGCGTGGAGAAAAGCCGGGGGTTCCCCGGTTTATTTTCGATGACCAAAACTCGCTCGCGAAGCCGGCGCAGCATGGGATCATCGGCGGCAGGATAAAGCCGATAACGCGCCAACGCCTCGGCTTCCAGCAGAGCCAGGGTGGCCAGAATAAATTTCTCGCCGGCTTCGGAGCCATCCCAGTAATACCGGAAGTGTTCAGCGCTGTTGTCCCACATTCGATCCTGCACCCAGCGGTAATCGAGGCGTCCCTCATTTTGGTGCCCATAACGATAAGCCTCGAACAAAAAGTAGGCGGCCATCTGGAGGAACAAAGGATGTGAGCCTGCCAGGAGCTCCAGCACCTCGCGATCACCGGCATTGAAGACAACCCCGGTGCCTTGCAGGGAGGTGGCCAGTAAAGTTTCACCCTCGTCGGCAGTAAAGCCGCCCAAATTAACGCGGCGAAAAATATTGAAGAACGGCGAGATCAGCGCGTCGGGATGCGCGAAGCGCAGCTCGGAGAGTGAGCGATGGCTGGCGATGATATACGAGAGTTGATATTTGCTGAGATTTCGCAAACCGCCGAAAAAGGCCTGGTCGAAATTAGGATTGGCGGCCGCCGCGTCGAACGCGTCGAACAGAATCACCAGATTCAAACCGGCGTCTTTGAATCCCTTGAGAAGGCGCTCGAGATCTGCCAATTCGATCTTCTCGCGCGCCAGCAGCGTCCGCACCGGAGCGGCCAAATCAGAGGAGGCGAACTGGTTTAAAGTTTCCGCCAACAATCGGCGCCAGAGTTCGGTGGGTGTGATCGTGGGATAGCCGAGAAAATCAAAGTAAGCAAAGACATATCGCGCCCCATCCAACCCATTTTTTTGTTTCACCGCTGGATCAGCCAGGTATGACATGATCGAGCTTTTGCCAACTCGCCGTTCGCCCACCACCGAGACACTCGCCGAAGCGGCGATGGCCTCGCAGATTTCCGCAACTTCCCGTTTGCGGCCAATGAAAAGGCGGCTTTCCTTGATTGTGCCGCCATAGTAGAATGGGTTGTGCCGTATGCGCATGATTTTTTCTCAAATGTTCATCTTCAATCTAACCAATTTCCGGCGAAAAAGCAACCGCAAGTTTTGCGGCTTACAAATCTGCTCATTGCAGAAAACATTGGTTTGAGCGAAGCAATCAAAGCTGATCAACGAGTTCTTCCAACAGGATTCTGCGGATCACCGCGCGCTCGGAGCCGAATGCGGCGACGGTGTTTACGCTCGGGTTTGGAGAATTTTTCCGCTTGCAATTGGAAGTCGAAACCTGTAATTTAAAGGTAAAGCAAAAATTCAGGTAAAGCAAAAATTTATTCTCACCCGAAAAAAGCCATGGCAACGCAAAAAGAACGGCCGCTCGTTAGCTTCGATTGGGCCGCCAAAAGCATCCTGCGCGACAAGGCGAATTACGATATTTTGGAAGGCTTCCTGACCACGCTGCTCAAGCAGGAGATCAAGATCCTTTCGATTTTGGAAAGCGAGAGCAATCAGGAGCACCGGACCGATAAATTCAACCGGGTGGATTTGCTGGTGGAAAATGCCAACAAAGAAATCATCGTCGTCGAAGTGCAAAACAATCGGGAGGTGCACTATCTGGAGCGTTTACTCTACGGCGCGTCGAAGCTGATCGTCGATCACATGCAATTGGGCGAAAGCTATGAAAAAGTCAGGAAGATCATTTCCATCAGTATTCTGTATTTTTTGCTGGGCGAAGGCGAGAGCGATTACGTCTATTACGGCAGCACGGCATTTTACGGCCTGCACGACGGTCGCCGGCTGGAACTGAAACACCGCAGGCCGGAAGCCCTGGTTGACGGCTCGCTCAAAGCGATCGGAAACATTTTCCCGGAGTACTATTTGATCGAGGTGGAGCGCTTTCAGGACATCATCAAAAGTGATTTGGACGAGTGGATCTATTTTTTCAAAAACTCGGCAATCAAAGAAGAGTTCAAGTCCAGGAATATCCAGCGCGTCCGGGAAAAGCTCGATTTGCTCAAAATGTCGGAGAGCGAGCGCAAAGCCTACGAGAGATATTTGATGAACAAAGCCGATGAAAGAGAAGCGCTGGAGACGGCGGAAATGGGTGGTGAAATTAAAGGAATTGCCAAAACCAGGATTGAAACGGCCAGGATGATGCTTGCCGATCATGAGCCGTTGGAAAAAATAAAACGCTATACCAATCTCTCTGAAGATGAAATCCTGCAATTAAAGTCCGGGCTTTAGCCCAAATTAAAACCATTCCGGAAAAAGATAGAGGCCATCACGTCAATTCCGGCGAACGCGATGGCCTCTGCCTTGCGATCCCCGCCATGAATCTTTGTGCCCCTCATGACCGATATGAGTTTATCATTCTACTCTCCGACCGTTTGCTCCCGCCATTCCGGCCCCGCAGCAAACGGCTCCTCGCTATAACTGAGAGGGCCACCCCGTCAAACGCGTCCTCTGACGGGATGGCTGGTCTCTCGAGGGAAGAGTCCCCCCGGTTGGGAAAAATCGGGAGTAATAATTCCCGCGGGTTATCGGATACGACGCTCGGCGCCGACTTTGTGGTGCTGCAGTGTTTAAACCAGATCCGTTTTCCCTATTTACTTCTTCGGTGGCGGGGTGACTTCGACATCGCGCGCCGCGATCGTTGTCTTTTGTGGCGGCGCTTTTTTGTCGGTGACATATTTATGAAATTTTTCGAGATCACCACAATCATCGCTGACTTCGCAAAGCGTGATCGTCTCATCCGGGAGGACGACATTGATACAATCGTCGTTCATCGTCGCCGCAGTCACCTGTGGATAAGTAAAATTGTCTTTTCTGGTGCTGAGTGGAGCCGAATTGAGCACCATCAGCAAGCGCTGGTTCGTGGCCGCCATGAACCCTTTGACAATTTCATAATTGCCAGGACCACTCTCGTTCGAATAGTTGCCGCCCACCGTCGCTTCAATTTTTTCGCCCGCCTTCAGCATACTCTGAGCAATCGTTTTCAACTTCGCGAGATTAGCCATGCGCTCTCCCTTCTACTGGTTTGTGGCCAACACAGCCATCACTCAAACCCCACCCCCGGCAGTTGCCGGACTGGCTGAAAAATTTCTCCACCGGCCCGCGCAACTGCAAGGTGTTGAGCATACTGCTTTTCCCCCAGCCCCCGCATTTCCCCCCAGCCCCTACATTATATAGACAGCTAAATGGCCAAAATTCTCACACTTTTTTTAAAAAAACAGAGAAAATTTTTCTTTTATATACACAAACAAAAAGGGCGTCGCCGTTTTCTGTTTACGGAGTTACAGCCCTTTTTTAAGGTATCAAAAACATAAGCCGTACGAGCCGGAACCCCAAAAATAGCCGCTCACGGAATAGAACTCTCACGGAAATGAAATCATAAAATGCTTTACTTCCGTGAGAGTTCCTTTCCGTGAGCCGAATTTTTTGCTTTTTTTACACAGATTTAACTCGTTAATTTCCAAATTCATGCCACGTGAAGGGCTTTGCCGTTCATCGCCGTCGAGACCGGCAGCGCAACGGCGGGTTTGGCGCTGGCGCCGTTTTCGACCGGCGTTTTATAATTGGCCACCAGGCGGCAAAATTGCTCGAGCACTTTTTCTTCCGTGCCGCCGCTGCCAATCAAATGCAACAAATCGTCAACATCATCATCCAACGACTCCGCCGGTGGGTTGGCCTGCGCGATCACAATTTTGCTGTTTCCCGTCGGCAACACTTTTTCGTCGTTGATCCATAATTCTTCATAAAGCTTTTCGCCGGGCCGCAAACCCACGAACTGAATGCCGACGTCTTCCGGCGTGTAACCCGACAGCGTGATCAGATTGCGCGCGAGGTCGACGATCTTTATCGGCTGGCCCATGTCGAGAATGTAAATCTCACCGCCCTTGCCCATCGCGCCCGCCTGCAAGACCAACTGTACCGCCTCCGGTATCGTCATGAAGAAACGCTCAATGTCGGGATGCGTGACCGTCAACGGGCCGCCCTGCAAAAGCTGTTTTTTGAACAACGGCACCACGCTGCCATTGCTGCCCAGCACATTGCCGAAGCGCACGGTGGTAAACGCGGTGAAACTGCGGCCGGCCATGCCCTGCAACAACATCTCCGCGAGGCGTTTGGACGCGCCCATGATCGACGTGGGGTTGACCGCTTTGTCGGTGGAAATCATCACAAATTTCTCGGCGCCGAAACGATGCGCCGCTTCCGCCAGCGTGCGCGAGCCGAGCACGTTGTTTTTAATCGCTTCCTTCTTATTCATTTCCATCATCGGCACGTGTTTGTGCGCCGCCGCATGGAAAACGATTTGCGGACGGTATTTTGCAAACACTTCACTGATGCGTCGCGCCTCCGTAATATCGGCAATCGCCAGCGTCCGCTCCACTTCGAGTTTTTTCTGGCGCATGTCCATGTCCGCTTCGTACAAACCGTTTTCGGCCTGATCGAGCATAACCAGATGCCGCGGCTTGAAATGGGCGATTTGCCGGCAAAGCTCGGAGCCGATGGAGCCGCCGGCGCCGGTCACCATCACCACTTTGTCGCGCAAAAAAGCCGCGACGTTTTCATTTTCCAGCGTTACGGCCGCGCGCCCCAGCAGGTCTTCGAGCTGCACTTCGGGCAAATTGCTCACCGTTAACCGGCCATTCAAAAAGTCTTTTGACGACGGCACGCGACGGAAACGCACTTTCACGGCGTGGCATTCCGAAACGATCTCGCGGAAAACCGCCGGCGGCGCCGAGGGAATGGCGATAAAAATTTCCTCAATCCCATGCTGCGAAACCAGCATCGGCAGATTCCTGCGGCCGCCCAATACCGGCACGCCGTGAATGCGCATATTCTGTTTGCCCGGCTCATCGTCGGCAAAACCGATCACGCGCAGGCCGGCGCCGCTGACGCTGATGCGCCGCAACAGGCCTTCACCCGCATCGCCGGCGCCAAAGATCAACACGCGTTTGCCGCTCTTCTGATTGAAGGGATACATTTGCAACGCGCGCGCGAGGAAGCGGATGCCGCCGACAAACACGACGGTAAAAACCCAATCCATCACAAACACCGATCGCGGCAAGCCATTAAAATCCTGGCTGAACAAAACCACGGCGATCGCCAGCAGCGAGCTGAGCGACACGGCGCGAAAAATCGTCATCAGATCCTGCATGCTGGCGTAGCGCCACATGCCGCGATACAGGCCGTAAAAATAAAAAAACCCGAGCCGTATCGGCAGTTGAACCAGAAACAATTCCCGCATGAGCCACGATTGATCGCCGGGCATATTGCCGTCAAAGCCGCGCATAGAACGCGAAATAAAGCGACAGGCCGATGCTGCCAATGTCAAAGAGCGCGAGCAGGATACGCCGCGTCGAAGCCGGAATACGATTAATCCACATAGGATACCTCTTGCTATCAAGCGAACGCTGCCTGTCGGTTCTCATAAGTTACTCCTCTGGACGTTGAAATCGTCCGGGATTGACGAAGGTTTTGCGCCACCACTTGTTTGACGGCGGCAATCACGCGCTCCACCTCGGGATCGGTCAGCGCCGGGTACAGCGGCAGCGAGATCACGCGCTCGAACTGGCGTTCGGCTTCCGGAAAATCGCCGGGGCAGAGACCGTAGGTTTTGTGATAATACGGCATCAGGTGCAACGGAATAAAGTGTACCGAGCAGTTGACGCCCTGCTCGCGCATCGCGTCAAAAAACCTGCTGCGATTGATCGCGAGTTTCTCCAGATTCAAGCGCAACACATAAAGATGCCAGCCGTGGCGAACATTCGGCCGCGTCGTGGGAATCTCCAACTCCGCCATGCCGCCAAAGGCTTCGTTGAAGCGCGCCGCAATTGCCGCCCGGCGCTGCCACATTTTTTCCAACTTCGCCAGTTGCGCGAGGCCAATCGCCGCGGCGACATCGGTCAAATTGTATTTATAACCCTGCTCCAGAACTTCATAATACCACGAACCCGCGGAGGTGTAGCGCTTCCACGCATCGCGGCTGAGGCCGTGCAAACACAGGCGACGCATGCGCGCGGCCAGGTCGGGATCGCTGCAAGTGATCATGCCGCCTTCCGCGGTGGTTAAATTTTTAGTCGCATAAAAACTGAAGCACGTCGCGTCGCTGATCGTGCCGATCTTGCCGGCGCCGGCGGTTTTGTGCGCGGCGCCGTTTGGCGGCGCGAAAATTTCCGACTCGGTCGCATGCGCGGCGTCTTCCATCACTTTCAAATTATGCTCGCGCGCCAGCGCCATCACCGTTGCCATCTCGACCGGATGGCCGGCAAAATGCACCGGCACGATCGCGCGGGTGCGCGCGGTCAGCGCCGACTTCAGCAGATCCGGATTCATATTCAACGTTTGCGGATCGATATCGACGAACACCGGACGGCCGCCGAGATATTGAATCGCTTCGCACGTGGCGACAAACGTGTACGGGGTCGTAATCACTTCGTCGCCGGGGCCGATGCCCAGCGCCGCAAGCGCGAGATGCATGCCGGCGGTGCACGAGTTGCACGCCACGGCGTGCGGCGCGCCGACATATTCGGCAAATTTTTTTTCAAGCTCCGTCGCCCGCTGTCCGGTGGTCAGCCAGCCCGAACGCATGCATTCGGTAACCGCGTTAATTTCGCTCTCATCAATCAGAGGGCGGTGAAAAGGAATCATTTCCGTCATAACTCTTCAGCTCCTGTCGTTTCTGTAATTGGTTTCGATCACCTCAAAAAGGCGTCACCTCAGTTCCGCGAGATCGCCAAACTCCACCGGATGGCGGCGCAAACCCGCGGCGGCCATCACGGTCAGGAAAATAATTTGCAGATCATTCACGACGCTGCGCTGCTGCAGATATTGCAGGCTCAACGTCAGCTTGCGCGGCAGAACGATTTCCTCGTACGCCTGCAACGGATTCGGGAATTGTTTCAGAAAATTTTCTTCATCTGCCAACTGCAACGACACCGGATCGGTGAGGCCGGGGCGCGCGCTCAAAACCTGCTCGAAACCTTTCTGATAAACGTGCTTATAATTTGGCACTTCCGGACGCGGGCCGACCAGACTCATGTCGCCGAGGACGACGTTGAGCAATTGCGGCAGTTCATCGAGCTTGGTGCGCCGCAAAATTCCGCCGATCGGCGTGATGCGGCGATCACCGGCGACCGTTACGCTCGGCCCGCGGTTTTGCACGGCGATCATCGAGCGGAATTTCAAAATACGAAACGTCCTGCCGCCGCGGCCAAGACGCACCTGGCGGAAAAAAACCGGGCCGGGCGAAGAAAGCTTCACCAACACCGCGACCACCATTAAAATCGGCAGACTGATCATCAACAACAAACTAGCGACGATCAAATCAAACGAACGCTGGGTAAAAGATTCCATTGTTTACTCCTTTGCTATGGATTTTAATAATTTGTTTTCACAATCCTTAAAAACAAAAAGGCGCAATATCAACACTCGTTTGCCAAGCTTTGATATTACGCCTTCGACTTACAAGTCCAAATACCTGCACGCCAAGGTTGAGATTTCACGATGCCAAAACGCCGGCGTTTTAAACCTCATCAAGATACAAAAAAAGAACGCGAAAACAAGAACAAAATGTGCGCATTGCAGAAAAGTTTTCCCGATTACCGCAGAAACAACATTTTCTTAATTTGATAATTTCGGTCTGTATCCAGTCGGTAGAAATACACACCGGCCGGCACGCGGCGCCGGGCGGCGTCCCGGCCATCCCATGAAATTCTGTAATAACCGGCTTTTTTCTTCTCATTCACCAGCGTCACCACCAGTTCCCCCAGTACGGTAAAGATTGTCAAATTCACGTGTGTGTCATTGTATAAATCGTAATTTATGTCCGTTCGTGAATTCGCATAAAACGGATTGGGGGCATTTTGCCGCAGCTCGAAACCCCGCGGCCCGGGGCCGGGATCGCCGCCATTATCACCCAAATCTTCATCTTCGTCATCAAGCGAATCCAGCCCAGCCGTAACTTTTAAACTGCCGCTGATATTGAAATGCACCGAATCCGCGCCGATGCGGACGCCGATCCAACTGCCGTGCGTGAAGAGCCGCGCATTATCGGCTTTCACGCTCGGCGAATCTTTGGATTGCCCCGCCTCCGCCGTCTGCATCACGTGCACAAAGAGATGCTCGGTCGCCGGCTGGCTCGGAATTACCTCGAGGCGATCGGCATTCATCGTTTCGGAAACCTGCTGCGGCAGCAGCCTTTTGATCCACAACGCGCCGGCGCCGTTATCAATCAGCGTCACGCCTGCCCAAACGACTGCGGCGCCGCGCCGGGATTGATGACCCAACTCTTTTGGGCCGTCGCTTTTTTGGTGACGACGCGATCAAACACGATGAACTTGTTCGGTTTCAAGTAAACCAGTTGGCGCGTAAAAATTTCCAGCGTGCTCGGATCATACGCCCGGCTCGCATCGCCCATCATGTAGTCGAATTTATCATTGCTTTCGAATTTGACGATGCCGGGGCCGACATCGAAAATAGTGCCGGGGCCGTAGGCCTGAACACCAGGCGCGAGCGTGGGAAACACGTCCTGGCTGATCAACCGTTGGCCCTGGTTGTCGATTTTAATGGTATTGTCGAAGCCTTCGATCAGCTTGCCCTTGCGCTCCAGCGTGAAAGAATTTTGCGCATAAGGATCAAGATGGCTCCAGTGATAGCGCTGGCAGATAAACAACGCCGCGAGATCATCCGGGCTGGAGAATGCCGAGCGCATAAACACCCAGCCCAGCTTTTGAAAATGCCGCGCGCGGGCAAAACCGATATTCCAGGGCGGGCGCGGATTCGGCCACTTGTCTTCGAAGAGGAGTTGATCGATCGTATCCCATGAACCGGCCGGGCCGCTGTGAAAATACTGCCGCTTCGCCACGCCCAGCCATGCGCCAAGCTCGCCCAGGCGTTGCTGTTCCGGGTCCGTGGAAAAACGCCGGCGCGAATAAAAACGCCGCGGGAAAATCCACGGCGAACGATCCCACTCACCGGTGGCGCCGCCAATTTCATAATATTGATCGCCGTTCGGGCGAATCATGTGATTCTGAAACTCGACCATGTATTTCAGCGCGCCGGTGCTGAACAGCGAGTTTTCGATCGGCGCATTCGTCGCGGTGTAGTGCGCAAAGAGCAGAGGCGCGATAATGACCGGAACATGGTTGTCACGATGATCGGGCGCGCCGCCGATGATGTGCACGACGCTGAGGCGCGACATGCCGCCGTGCCAGCCGCCGTCGCCGCCCTGCTCATTCAGCGCCGGCAAAATTTTGCCGACCCAGTAACGATCCAGATCATCCAGCAGCGCTTTCGCCGGCGCATTGACCGCTGCATAAGCCGGATCCGAAATTCGTGCAGGCTCGTACAGCGCCAGCCCGGCCAGCACGTACATATAATTGTGAATTTCGCTGGAAACAAAAAAATGTTCTTTACCATTAATTTGATTTTTTAAATAATTTGCATGGCGCAACAGGCCCTGCTGCAAATCGTCGGCGTTGCGCCCGGCCAGCACCGGCGCGCCGTTTTGCAAAGTTTCGCCCATGAGCCAATCATACGCCACCGCGCCGTAGATGACGAGGTAACGCGAATTATCCACGCCGGTCACGGAATTTACGAGCGCCAATAATTTCTCCCGCGCATCATTATAATACTCGTCGCTCGTGTGATCCGGACTGTAATCGTCCGGATTCGAGCTGCCCGGCAAATCCGCCGGAAAGTTCCAGGCCGCGCGATTCGCCACAGCCTTGCCGGCGATGATCGGCTCTAAAACGCGCCGGCCATAATCCGACCAGCCGCGATGGCCGAACATCTCATCCGCCGAATACGCGCCGCCGTGGCGCTCGCTCGTGCAATAAGCGAATTCATATTTGGACTGATCGTTGGCGGGATCGGCCGGTTGCAGCGCCTCGCCGTGCGCAATGCGCCACGCAAAGCTGCCGTAATTATTTTTGTTCCACTCCCACTGCCCTTTCATCCACAACCGCGGATGCGACGCAACCAGCAGCGCCGCGGTGGAAGTTTTGCCGGCGCGAATCTGCTCCTCGATGGTATCGCTGCGTCCGGGGGCAACCAACACCGCCGCCAAAATAAAAATTGCGAAACGTTTAATCAAACAGCACCTCCTTGTATTCCAAAGCGCCAAGATCGGGCGCCGCGCCTTTAAAGGGCAATCCTAAATTTATGCCGGCATCAATGGCCATACTGCTTTTTCGCAAATGAAAATCATTCCTGCTCGCGTCGATAAACAGCGGATCGCCGTTCAGTGGTTTATGATCCTGCACATTGTTGAGCGCCATTACCGCCGCGTGATACAAATTGCGTACGGCCACGACGCCGGGCGCATTCGGCGCATTGTCAATGTGGCGCGCGCCGTTTTTCAAGCTGATAATATTATTTTTGATGATGATGTTTTTAACGTATGGCTGCAAAATTTGAATGCCGTTGTCGCCGTTGCCGTAAATCGTGTTATGATGGATTTGAATGTTCTTCACTTCGCTCCAACCGCCGATTAAAATGCCGTGCATCGGATTATTGAAGACGACATTATAACGCACGATCACGCTATCAATGTGCGCCGGGCCGCCGTCCGCGCCGGCGCCGACGATGATTCCCGAGCGCCGCCGCGAGGCCGACACAAAATTCTTTTCGATTAAGATATTCTTAATCTGGCGAATCGAGCCGGCCGGGTCGCCGGAGCGCCACTCTTCATAAAGATGAATGCCGAATCCGGTCGCGCCGGAAATGACATTGCCGCGAATAATCGTATGGCTGCCGCGGGACGCGTAAATGCCGTGCCCCAGCGTGCCCGTGGTGTTGCCGGAAATATTAATGATATTGCCTTCCGCCAGATTATGATCACCGGTAATGCCGATGGCCGCATAACCGGAGACGCCGCTGAAGCGATTCCCGATAAATTCGACGTGATCCGTCGGGCCGGACCAATCGACGTTATACATCGCTTTGCCGTTCTGAAAATCGAGGCCGATGACGCGGAGGTAACTCGCATCGATGATCATGCCGCGACTGCCGTTGGTGAAAATCGGGCGTTCGTTGTGATAAGCGGAAATGGTCACATACTTGCCGTTCTTCCCGCCCATGCCCAGTTTGCGCTGAATCCAGATTTCGCCTTCCGGGTAAATTCCGCCGCGCACGAAAATCGTGTCGCCGGGCTGGGCTTTGCGCATGGCGTTCGTAATCGTGGCCCACGGCGAACGCGCCGAGCCTTCGTTGGCGTCATTGCCGTTCGTCGCCACGTAATAGCTGCCGGCATAAGCCGGGGAGAGCAAAGACATAAACAGGAAAAACCAAAGCTTCTTCTTCCCAGCCGCAATGGGCCGCACGCGCTTCATGTCATCCTCGACGTTTAATTTTGTACCTGAATTTTGCACGCGCGCATGCTCGTACTACGGTTGCTAGAGCGCTTTTGACGAACTCCGTTAGGAGTGAAATGTTTATAGCAAATTAGATTATCAGAATTCTTGAACTCCGTAGGAGTGACATGTTGCGTTTTCCCAGATAATACGCTTTTATTATCGGGGAAGAACATTTCACTCCTACGGAGTTTTTCGAATCTCGGGTGATGCGTTCCTATAAACATCTCACTCCTAGCGGAGTTTAAAGCGTGCGCCTATCGTGCAAAAAAATTTTTACACCGCCCAACAGGTCAATTTTGGTGCCAATCAACGCTGCTTCAGTCGCGGCTTCGGCAAAAGCCGGTGCAAAATTCGGGTTATAACATACATGTTTCGATCATAATTTAAGCATCATCTAAAGTTTCATGTCATCCTGGAAGGATCTTTTTAATATCAGGAACTGTGCTGGTGCAAAAAGGATTCTTCCAGAATGACATTTTCCAGAAAAAGACATTTTGCAATTACGCGCCGATCACCGCGGCTTGATATTCCAATGCCGGTTTTTCAAACGCCGGTTGATTCTTTAGCGCAGTTGATTTTGCCGAGCGCTTGCCGCACGCCACCGTTTCATAAAGCGCGTCCATCTTTTTGTAGATCACGCGCCAATCGTAATAGCGCTCGACGGCCTGGCGCGCGTTTTTACCCATTTGGCGAAGACGCGCCTGATCTTTGAGCAACCGCAAAACCTGATCGGCAAATTCCTGCGGCGCATCGCTGATGATCAAATCTTTGCCGGATTCGACTTTAATGCCTTCCGCGCCGACCGAAGACGACACAATGGCTTTGCCCATCGCCATGGCGTTGATGACTTTAACTTTGGTGCCGCTGCCACAGCGCATCGGCGCAATAAAAATGCTCGCCCGCTGCATGTAAGGCCGCACGTCGTCAACATAGCCGGCGATAAAAATATTTTGTGGATACCGCGATTGACATTGCTGCAAGGCCGGCGAGGGCGAGTCACCAACGATGGTCACTTTGATCTGCGGGCGCCCGGCATATATTTTTGAAAAAATATCTTTTAGAAAATAATCGACCGCATCGCGATTATACGGGCTGCCCATGCCGCCGACCCACACGAGCGAATCCGGCTCCGTTTTGCCGTCCGCGGGGTGAAAAAAATCGGCGTCAACGCCGTTCGGAATCTCGACGATATTTTTGACGTTGCAGGTCGCCTGCAGAATTTCCGCATCCGTTTCCGAAACCGTAATGAGCTGGGCAAACCGGCGGCACATATCCTGCTCCAGACGGCGCATCCTGCTTTGTTGCAGATCGAGATACGCCCGCGCCGCAAAATTCTTTTGCACCTGCGCCAAACGCTGCAAGCGCAACGATTCAACGTTGTGATTCACCAGCACGCTCGGCGTGTCGCCGATGCACTCCAAATACGGCGCCAGGTGCATCAGATCGAAGTGCACGAGGTCGAGGCGATTTTCCTGCATGATTTGCCTGATGCGTTCCACCGCGGCGCGACGGAAATAACGCTGCACCGTAAATGGCCACGCCGAAAACAAATTTCGCAACAACGCCAAAGCGTATTGCGCTTTCCGGGCGCGGCCGGGAATCGGGAGCAGATCGACGCTGGCGCAGAGCGATTCGAGATGCGCTTTATGCTGCAACTCTTCTTCCGATTGCCAAAAGCCGACGAAGAAAATTTTATGTTGCGCCGCCAGATGCCGCAGGACGTAATACGTCCGCAAATGATGGCCGTGATCGGGCGGGTAGGGATTTTCGGTTGAGAGAAATAAGATATTCATGACGACGTCTGTTGAATGCCAACTTTTTTATCCAGCTTTTCTTAATAGAGATTTCGCTCAGTAAGTAACAGCATTCATGTCATCCCGAAGGGATCTTGTTTAATATCAAGCACGGTACTGGCGATAAACAAGATGCTTCCAGCAAGACATGCTATTTCGAAACGGAGTGCAAACTTCAGTTTGCACTGTTGCAAGCTGAAGCTTGCACTCCGATTTTAATTTGGCCGGTACGACAAAAATCGCGACCATAGCGGAGTGCAAACTTCAGCTTGCATGCCGATTTAAGATTCGCATATAAAGCTCGAAGGCAAACTAAAGTTTGCACTCCGGTTTTAGTAGGTATTTTCCTGCACGCCGTAAATCAAATGATAGGCGCGGTTGTAGTTTTTTTCGCCGACAAAATTTTTAATTATACGCTTCATTTTGCGCGCGGCGGCGTTGCGATTGACGAACTCCGGGCTTGATTGTGCGATGCTCATAAACGTTGCGAGATTGTACTGGCTGTTCACGGAAATGCGCGGGAGCGCGAAGGGCGAACTTTGCGCTTCGGCATACGCGATCTCCGAGGTGCAGCCGCCGTGGTAACCGTAATCATTCGCCGTTTTTGCAAACTCTTTATGGCAACTGCCGTGCGGCATCGAGATAAAATGTACCGGGGTTCCCAGCCTCTTCTCGATTTCACGTTTTGATTCTCGCAGCTCGTAAATCAATTGGCCCGTCGTGGCCTGCCCGAGCAGCGCGTGCGTCATCGTGTGCGATTGCACGTCGATGCCGTTGCCGGCCATGGTTTCCATCTGCTGCCAGGTCATGTAAAGCGGCTCGCCGATGCGGTTGACGATAATGAAGATCGTTGCGGTCTAATTGAGCCGGCGCAAAACCGGAAACGCGTGAAAATAATTTCCGGCAAAGCCGTCATCGAACGTAATGATGACGGGCTTTTCACCGGGGCGCCGTGGGCGCGTGCCGGAAAGAATTTGCGGCAAATCAGCTAGCGTAACCGCGCGGAAGCCGTTGTCGACAAGCCATTGCATTTGCGTCTCAAACTGTTCAATCGTCACAATGAATGAACGCTGCGTCTTTTGCGCAATCGCTTCGACGCGCTCCGGCGGCGCGATTTCGTGATACATCAAAATCGGAATGCTCAATTCCGTCGCGCCGGCTTGCGGCGCTAAAAAATTTTCAGTGAATGACGCCATTGGATTTGTGTTCAATAAGCTGATCATAAAGTTTGACATATTTCCTGCCCATCGTTGCCGCCGAGAACGATTGCACGTCGGCGTAAGCCCGTTCCGCAAAACGTAAGGCGCTTTGGCGATGATTCAACAAGGCGGCCAATGCTGCGGACAGGGCGGGCGCATCGTTCGGCGGCACGGTCACGCCGTTTTCCTGATTGCGGAGCACGCGCGGAATCGAGCCGACCGCGGTGGCCACGATGGTTTTTTGGGCAGCCATCGCTTCGAGCAGCGCCATCGGCAAACCTTCGGTGAGCGACGGCAGCACGAAAATATCCATCACCGCCAACGCTTTGGGAATGTCGGAACAAACGCCGGTGAGAAGCACATTTTTTTGCAATCCCATCGCGGCCACTTCTTGCGTGAGCTTCTCGCGCTGCGGGCCGTCACCAACGAGCATGAAGCAGAGATCGGAAAATTCGGCGACCAGAGATTCCGCGGCAGCCAAAAGCACAGCATGGCCTTTTTCTTCGGACAGGCGGCCAACGGCTCCGATCACGCGGCCGCCGATGGGAATGCCAAAATCTGCGCGCGCGCGATATTCTGCGCGGCGGCAAAGCGCTGCAGGTCGATGCCGTTTTCGATAGTCACGACACGGGCCGGTTTCATGCCGTCGCGCACCACTTGCTCGCGCATTTCATCCGAGATTGCCACGAGGCTATGAAACGAGCGCAACAGCGCTTTGTCAAACGCCAGGTAAAACTTCGCGCGGCTCGCGCGGTTGCTTTCAATCAGCCACGGATGAATGGTCGCGACGCGCTTGCAGCCGGTGTTGAGCGTGGCAAACAACGCGTAGAAGGCCGCTTTGTAACCGTGCGCATGGACGATGTCGATGTCATTTTCCGCCATATATTGCCGCACCGCATTGGTCGTTTGCATCGAGAAGCGGCCATCACAGGGAAAAACTTTGCTGGCCACGCCATACTTTTTCGCAACGGCTGCCAATTCCGTGTGTGGATTGTGGCTATTCTCCAACACGCCGATGATCGGTTCATAAGGCGAGCCGACAATCGCTTTGGCCACTTCCATAATGACATTTTCCGCACCGAAGAAACCGACGCTGCTGCGCAACTGCAAAACTTTCCTGCTCATTTTTAAAACTCGCAACGAAAAGAGAACTGCAACGAAAAACAGATTCTTACAGATTAAAACTTGCAACGAAAAGAGAACTGCAACGAAAAACAGATTCTTGCAGATTAAAACTCGCAACGAAAAGGGAACTGCAACGAAAAACAGATTCTTACAGGTTAAAACTCGCAACGAAAAGAGAACTGCAACGAAAAACAGATTCTTGCAGATTGACATGCTATTTGGAAGACAAACTGGCAACCGAATATTCCGCGCGCGGATGGAAGGGAACCGCGGCTTCGGTCGTCGATTCTCTCCATTTATTTCTGAACTTGAAAAAACCGTACAGAAAGCCCAGTCCACAACTGATGTGCAACACCGGAAAAGCAGCGAGCAAAACCGGGAACGAGCAGTTGGGGGGCGCCGCGCCATAACTTTGTGGCACAGGTGAGCGCGGAAAGTGCGTACAGCGAGTTCACGCCAACCAGAAGCAGCCGGGCGAGCGGAGCAAAAAGGCCTGCCAGCGCCAGGAACAAAAGCGTGAAAACAAACAACGGCGGAATAAACTGCCGCAATTGCATGACCGAAGCATGCCGTTGCAGAACGCGAATTTTCCACAGGCCGTAATTAAAATACTGTTGCCAGAGCCGTTTCAAATCCGCGCGCGGAAAGTAACGCGCTTTGATTTGCGGCGACAGATAGATTTTGCCGCCGTTTTTAATCAGGCGATAATTATACTCATCGTCTTCGCAACGAATAAATTCTTCATCAAAAATTCCGATGCGATCAAAACCGCTTTTTTTATAGGCTCCAAAAGCAAGGGTATCGACGTAACCTTCATAGCCGGACAGGCGGAAATGCGCGTTGCCGACGCCGAAGCGCGAGGACATCGCCAGGGCGATGGCGCTGCCATTCTCATTTTCATGCGTGCTCAAGATCGCGCCGCCGACGCAATCAGCCTGCGTGCTTTCCAACACTTGCACGCAGCGGGTGATATAATCCGGCGCGATGGTGGCATGGCCATCGACGCGAATGATGATTTCGCCGCTGGCGCGCTGCAAAGCCAGATTGAGCGAAACCGGAATGAACTGGCGCGAATTATTGAGCAAAATCAAATTATCGTATTTCTTCTGAAAGCTCTGAATAATCTCTTTCGTTCTGTCCGTGGAGGCGCCGTCGACGATCACCACTTCAAAAAAGCGCCGGCCATAATCCTGATTCATGATGGATTCCAGGCAGCAGGCGATAAATTTTTCTTCGTTACGAACCGGAACGATGATCGTGACAAATGGTTTCATGATTGATTCTTTTAATTTTTCCATCAGTTTATACATTTTGCCGGGGCGATGAAAAGCCGCTCTAAACCGTATATCCTGCCGGCGCCCGCTGCCACAACGGCGCGGGAACGAATGTCTCGGATTGCCGCCATTTTTTGCGGAACTTGAGCAGGCCGAATAAAAAGCCCGAACCGTAGCTGATATGCAGGATCGGGAACGCCGCCAGCAAAACCGGAAAGGCGCAATTTTCATTGCTCAACCACAGGGACGAGGCGCAGGCCACGGCCGTCATTCCGTACAACGCCAACACGCCGGCCAGAGCCAGACGGAGGGGAAGGGCAAAAACGGAAAACACCGTCAACAGCAAAAGCGTCAACACAAACAACGGCGGGACGAATTGCCGCGGCTGCATGACCGAGGAATGTTTTTGCAGGACGCGGATTTTCCATAAGCCGTATTCATAATATTGCCGCCAGAGTTTTTTCAAATTTGTGCGCGGAAAATAGCAGGAGGAAATCTTCGGCGTCATAAAAATCCTGCCACCGTGTTTGAGCAGGCGGTAATTAAACTCATCATCCTGGCAGCGAACAAGCTCTTCGTCAAAAAAGCCGATGCGCTCGAACACGCTTCTTTTATAGGCGCCAAACGCGAGCGTGTCCACGTAGCCTTCATAGCCGTCGGACACGCGGAAGCGCGAATTGCCGACGCCGAATTTGGAAGACATGGCCAGCGCGATGGCGCGGCCGCCGGCGTTCTCGCTGATGCTGTTGATGGGGCCGCCGGCGCAATCCGCATTCGTCGCTTGCAGCATTTCGACGCACCGGCTGATATAATCCGGCGCAATGGTGGCGTGCCCGTCAACGCGGATAATAATCTCGCCCCGCGCGCGCTGCAGGCCGAGGTTGAGCGCGGTCGGCACGATGCGCCGGGGATTATCAAGCAGGTGCAAATTGTTATGCTGGCGCTGCAGGCGCTGAATAATCTCACACGTCTTATCCGTGGAAATGCCGTCCACAACGATGACTTCAAAGTATTCCGGTCCGTAATCCTGCTGCAGAATCGACTCGAGGCAACGCGCGATGAACTTCTCTTCGTTGCGTTCCGGAACAATAACCGTGACAAAGGGTTTCATATTTTTTTGACCTCAACACCTACACAGTTTTCAACAGGCGACCAGCGCGCAATTAACGTGATTAATAAACAGTTCTCTGAGCACGGGAAGCCTGCCCAGAAAATCAAAACCTTTGACGCATTCATACTTTTTATACTGCACCTTCATGCCGCATTGCGAGACAAGGCGCTCAAAACGGCCGACGGACATTTTCGCCAGGCCGGCTTCAACTTCTTCATATTTTTTCGCGCCGTCCTTGCGAAAATTCGCGCGGACGTTCATCACCGTCGCTTCATCAAAAAGGAGATTGACCCACGGCAGCTTCGTGAAATACTGCATATGGCTGCCATACGGCGCATACCACGGCGGCCCGAAGGTGATGAGAAGCCGGCCGGCGGGATGCAAAGCCAGCTTCATCTCCTGCACAATTTTCACCGCTTCGACAAAATGCTCCATGCTGTTTTGCGAAATGACGATATCGAAGGCGCCGCGATCGCTTTGCTCCAGCTTATCGGTGAACTGCACTTGTTTCTCCGTCAGGCCGTGCGCCTGCGCGAGATGGCGGGCTTTTTCCAGAGACTTCAGATACGTATCCAGACCGACAACCTGCCTGGCGCCCTGTTTGATCAAAGCGACGGCCTGGTAACCCCAGCCGCAGCCAAAATCCAAAATTTTTTTGCCGGCAATCAGGCGCGGGAAATCCGGGAAAGCGCCGGCTAAAATGTGCAGCGCATTATCGACGGACCAATCCTCGCGCGCGAGATCATAGTCGCGGGTTTGTGGGGCGCGCGACAACGAAAACAAAATTCTTTCGGATAATTTCATATCGCTCCTCCGAGCTGGCCTCCGGTTGATAGGCTATAAAGCCCTCGCGGGTTTAGCCTTGCAATCAACCAATTTTAACATTGTAATAGTAACAGAAAAAAATAAATTACTGATTAGCTAGTTCATGAATTTTGCACTGAATTTTGCCGAGACTGCTAATGAAGCAGCTTTGATTGGAGTCAAAATTGACCCGTTGGGTGGTGCAAAAGATTTCTTGCACGACAGACGCTGGCTTTAAACTCCGTTAGGAGTGAGATGTTTATAGGAACGCACCACCCGAGATTCGAGAAACTCCGTAGGAGTGAAATGTTTTTTAGACAACAAAATATTATTTGGAAAAACGCAAATGTCACTCCTACGGAGTTCAAGAATCCTCAAAAGCGAATTTTCTATAAACATTTCACTCCTAACGGAGTTCGCCAGAAGTTCTCCATCAACCATGGCGTGAGCATATCCGCGTGCAAAATTTAGATAGTTACTTTTAAATTTTTGCATACACGCCATTAACGCCACTGACGTGGCGTTTCGCTGCCCTGTTCGTGCGAGAAACCGGCGCCGCTTCCGGTACCAGCCGGGGCGCGAGGCGAACGAGAGCCGGCGCTTGAATGGCGTTCACTGCAGCCGCAGCTTCTTCTTTAATCGTCGCCAAACTGCGCAGCACCATCGCCTGGATCACCCAATAAAACCCCATGACGCCCATGTACGTCCAGTAAGTTCCGGCCAGGTTGCCGGCAAGAACGCCGAGAGTAATGCCGGCGCAGCTCAGGCCGAGCGCCTGCAGGAATTTGTCATTCGTCCTCAAGTACAGCCGAAAGCCGCTGATGCCGCCGAGAATGAAAATCAGAAGCTGCAGACCAAGCCCCAGCAGGCCAAGCTCGACCGCGGTTTCGATGTAAGCGCTGTGAAAACTCGCCCAGGTGTAAGTGAAGCCGTTGACGCGAATATTCAGAAACGGCGTGACGCCATAACCGGCGCCGGCAACCGGGCGTGATGAAACAATACCCTTGGCCAGCTCCCACATGCCCATGCGTTCCATCACCGTCTGGTCATAGCCGCCTTCATCCGATTTGGTCATGGTAATGCGCTGTTGCACGGCCTTCGGCAGAACCACCTGCCAGCACAGCGCGATCACAACCAGTCCGATCAAAATGCGCCGATCTTTGACGACGCCCAGAAAAAACATAGTCACCGCCGCCAGATAACCGCTGCGGGAGAAGGAAAACATGACGCAGTAAAACGTGAACGCCGCGATGAAACCGAACAGATATTTTTTCCATTTTTCCTCGGCGGCCAAAGACATAAAAACCAGCATGACGGCGTATTGCCCCTGAAACACGGCGAGCGCATTGCCGCCGAGCGCCTGTCCCTTCGTGGCGAATCGCCAATTCGAGTATTCCGTCATGTCCTGGGTTTTTGCGGCGTTATAAAAATTTCGATCCAGCGACAGGATGGAAAGCGCCATCACCAGGATCAAAAGCTGCATGTGCTTGCGTTCTTTGATATTGTTGAGCACGATAAAGAACAGAATGATCACCATGAGCGAAATTTTCCACGCGACGACGCGCGGATCGTCAAAGCTGGTCGGCATCGGCCAGCCCAGATAACTGGCGCCGCGAAAAAGCTCGATCAGCGTCCACAGGATTAACAGGCCAATCGGAAGATTGAGCGGCGACTTCACAAAGAATTTTTCACCCTTCTTCCAGCGTTTCGTCGGATCCTGAATCCAGCCTTTTTTGCGATCGATGATCCAGCGCACGAGCAGACAGAACAACATGAGATCGTTGATATCCTTGCCGCCGGGATAGGCCAGCGTGTAGTCCAGGACGTTTTGCAGCGGGATGAAGGGCACGAGGAAGAAAATCCCGTATTCGATCCGCCGAAACAGCGTCAGAAACATCACGGCAAAGGCGCCGAAGTAGACGATAAATCCCGCATATTTTGTGAGGCCGAAGCCGAGTTCGAGTTGCATGATTTTGTGTTTTCCGGTCGGCTGATTAAATTGTTATTTCAGTTTTATATTAATTTCATTGTCAAAAAAATATTTCAGCTCAACGTCGTGCCGCTAAACAACAGGCGGTTGCCGATGACGTGGCCGGCGGTCTGGCGCAGATTGCGGTCGATGCTCAACATGGCGACGAAATAAATTCCGGCCCCGATCAGGATTTTGCCGAACAGCCACGCCAGGCCGGTCAAATGATCGAGGTTAACGAGCGCGGCATACATGACGAGGGAAGCCGCCAGCGCTTTGGCCAGCATCCTGCCGTCGATGGACACCCGCAAATATGGAAAAGCTTTCCAGACCACGAGGCTGATGAGAAACGCATAGCTCACCAGCGTGCCGATGGCCGCGCCAAACAGTTGATAACGCGGAATCAGATAAAGATCGAGACCGACGTTCAAAATCAATCCGGCAAACGTGAGCGCGGCGATGGTTTTGGTTTGCTTGTGAATATAAAGTCCGGCGCCGAAAATGGGGACGAAGCCCCAGAAGATCATGCCGATCAACAGATAAGGCACGAACGGGACGGCGCTGAGATATTTTTCCGACGCGATATAGGTGATGGCGTCCGTGCTCAGCGCGCTGAAGCCCCAGATCACCGGCAGCGCCAGGAGCAGCAGATACGTGGAGGCCTTCGTTAAAAACTGCGCGGTTTCCGCTTCGCCTTTCTTTTGCCAGAGATCCATATAGATCGGATAAACCGCGTACCAAACGGCGAAAAACAGCGCGTCATTGAGATAAGAACAAAGATTGTAGGCGAGCGAATAAATCCCGACCGCTTCCGAACCCAGAAAAATTTTCACGAGATAACGATCGGCGATTTTGAGCAGATAGCTGGCCAGCTCGAAGCCGACCAATGGAATGCCGAAGCGCAAACATTCTTTCAGAAAGGCGCTGGAAATCTGCGGCCGGCGAATTTTGCCGTGAAAAATAAACAGGCCCAGCAGAACGATGACGACGACGATTTCGCCGATCAAATTGCCGGCCAGAAAACCCAGCAACGGCCTGGACGTGTTGAACATCGCCAGAAAACCGAAAGCCAGAATACTGTAGCGCTGCAGGATCATGAAGAGATTATAGTGTTTGGTGTTTTGCTCGGCGCGCAAAAAATTGCTGAGCCGCATAAACAGGCCGCCGCTGATCACCATGCCGGCAATAATGAGCACCAGTTGCAGCGCATCGTCGTCCGAAATATTATCATGCCAGAACAGCCCGGCCCCGCCGAACACCAGACCGGCAATCAGCGCCAGCGTCGCGCTGCTCCAGAACAGCGTGTTGTAATAAACCGCGAGGTCGGGACGGTTGCCGTTTTTAAATTCGCTGTAAAAGCGCACCGCGGCTTCCTGCAGGCCGCCTTTGGCGAGCGACAGCGCGGTGAATACCGTCACGGAAACCAGGCTCAGGACGCCATAATCGGCGGTCGACAGGGCGCGCGTCAATATCGGCATGGTGATGAAACCGGTGACCATCACCATGATATTGCCGGCCAGATAATGCGATGATTGCCTGAACAGCTTGAGCAGAGGATTGGAATTTTTTGCAATCGGTTCCATAGTTTTTTCGTTTAACCGGTTGCCGTATTTCGGCAACTGTTCTTTTTCTCCCCGTCAAAGCAACAACGGTCGTTCCAAAAGCCGGCTCAGTTTTTCGGTAACCATCGACGCGCTGTTTTCTCTTTCGCGCAGCGCTTTCGGCAACTCGCGGCGCAGCAGCTCAATATCGCGGCCATCCATTTTCCAATCAATTCGCCGCTTCGACGAGGCCATCAAGATTGCGGTTCCGTCCCGAATTTGCCAATCGGTGCGCGCGCACGGAATTTTCACCTTTGCCGGAATTGAACAACAACGCATTGTACAACGCCTGATGGTTTTCCACCATGCGGCCGAGCGTGAAATGTTTTTCAATGCGCTTGCGTCCAGCCTTGCCCATTCGCGTCGCGAGCGTTTTGTCGCTTAACAATTTGACGATCAATTCGGCGATACGCTCCGGCGCCTGCACCGGCGCCAAAAAGCCGGTTTCGTTGTCAACGATGGCCTCACTGTTGCCGCCGACGTTGGTTGCAATCACCGGGCGCCCGGCAGTCATATATTCCACGATGGTATTGGAAAAACCTTCACTCAGCGAAGTCAACGTGCAAACGTCGGCCAGCGGCAAAATCTGATTGACGTCCGAACGATTGCCGAGGAAGATCACCCGCTCCTGCAAATCAAGCTTTTTAACCAGCGCTTCCAATTGGATTTGATAGCGGCTCTTGCCCTCATGAAAACATTCTGCGCCGATGATGACGAACTGCGCGTCGTGTTTCCGATCCAAAACTTCGCGGCCGGCGCGGATAAAAGTCTCCAGATCTTTGATCGGGCGCGGATTGGCAACAATGGCAACCACCGGCAATTCGGGGCGCAAGCCAAGCTGCTGTTTGCGCGCGGCGATATTGCGATGATCGACTTTGAACTCGTTGAGGTCGACGCCGTTGTAAAAAACGACGGCTTTGCGGGGATTGACCAGCTTGCGTTCGGCCAACCCCTTTTTAACGGCGTTGGAAACACAAATGGTGCGATTGACGAGAGGCGCAATCAGCCGCAGCGCGCGAGCGTGCATAGCGTTATTCAAAAATCCCATATCGCGCTTGCTGGAAATCACCACGGGCACGCCGGCCCATTTCGCCACCACCGCCCCCAGAAAATCCGAGGCGAAATGAAACGTCTGCACGACGTCGATTTCTTTTTCACGCATATAGCGCGCCAGCCGGAATGCCTGTTGCATCGTCGTGACGCCGTAAATATTTTCTATCGGCAGGTGGAGCATATTTGCGCCGATCGCGCCGAAGCGGCTTCTCATGTCATCCGTGAGCGCAAAGGCGCAAACATGGCATTCATAACGATTTTGGGCCACGCTGCAAATCAGCTTATACAGATGCTTCTCCGTGCCCGCCCACGCATTAAGGCAGTCGATGATATAAAGAATTTTGATGCGATGATTCATGTCGTTTCGTCTTTCTATCCGGCTATTTTTTATTCAAGAGGCCGCGAACGGGCTTTTTCAAAAGGCGCAGCGTTCGCAATCCATTCAGATATATTTTCGCGCGCCCGGTCAGGGCGATTTCACAAATGACCGTCGCGCGCGCCGTTTTCGTCCAGCGGAATTTATATTCTTCCTCGCCGCGCAGAAAATCAAATTCATCGTAACCCTGTTCGTGACAATACTGCAAAACCATTCCCAGCAAAATCAAACCAACGCTCTGGCTTTCATACTCAGGATCAAATCCGGCCTGATAGTACATGAGGCAATTGTCGTCAAGCAAACAATAAAACGCCGCCACGATTTTGCCGTCGCATTTGAGCAAGAAAATCCGCACGGCGCCGCCTGGCGCCATCGCCGTCACGAGGCGGCGATGAAAGCGCCGGCTCATTTCATTGTCAAAGGCGCTCGTTTCATGGCGTTCCGCCCAGCGCCGGTGGTGCAGCTCGCACAGAACCGCAAAATCCCTTTCCACCTGCGCCGGCGCGATCGCGACGTCCATCGTCACCGCATGGCGCTCTTTCAGCTTTCGAAGCTGGCGGCGGAAATTGGCGCTGTGCTTCGAGGACAGCGCTTGCAGATACGTTTCAAAATCGCCGGAAATTTTGAGGTACGGGCAAAGCATCCACGGCCATTGCTGCAGCCGGCCGCCGCATTCTTCAGCCCACTCCGGCAGGAATGAAAGCAACAACGCATCGTCGGCCATGTCGATCAGGCGCAGCCAGTCATACTTTGCCCGCACCTTCGTGAGGCCGGCCAACATCGCCTTGACAATTTTGTGCGTTAGCGTGTTATCCGCGACGATGACGTCGAGATACTCCGGCGCCTCGTGCAACGAGCCGAGAAAGCGCAGCGCGCGCACGCCGATGAACGGCCAGGGCAATTTTTCACAATAAAACGGCAGCACACCCACGAGGCGGCGCTCGCGATCGCGCGCGAGAACAATAAACGGCGTCGCGCCGTGTTGCCAGCGGCCGTAAACTTCCCACCACGCATACATGAACTCGTGCCGCAAAAACGCGCTTTTGCGGCAGGCGTTGTCGAGCAGATGATTCCACTCGTTTTGCAGATCGCGAAACTCTTCTGCGGTATTACAAAGCGAAACGGTAAAATCTTCGGTCGCTTTGCCGGAACGGGACTCCGCGAGCGCCGGCCGGGCATGAACAACTTTTTCAATTTCTTGAACTTCTTCTATCATTGCGATTATCGTAACGTCGGGTTCGGGTTTTCGCTGCACCATTGTGCCGTTGCGCAGCAAAAGTTAGGCGTCAACGCCGTCAGACTCAGAATAAAATTCTGAAAGTTTTTATCACCAACGGATAGATGAACCCAACGGATAACGCTTTTACAGTTGGGTTCATCTATCCGTTGGAGCCGCCCATAAGGACTTCGGTTTTCGGCTTGTCCAAAAATCGGTGTAGTCTATTACAAGTGAAATCTTTGCAAGAAAAGTAAAGAAACCTGGCTCACGGAAATAAAACCGATAAAAAAATTCCGTGATCCCGCTGTGGCGGGACATTCCGTGAGCAATCTTTTCGGTTACGCTTTGTTCGCGTTGGGTTTTGACAAAAAAATTCCAGCTCGGTGTTTCATTTTTTCGCCGTAGCGCGATTCCTGTTGTTCAGGAAAACGCGGACGCGTTTTTTCGCCTGGCGCAGCGCCTGCAAACCAGAGAGATAAATCCTGGCGCGCCAGCTCAAAGCAACGTCGCCGGCCACGGTGGCGCGCGTCGTTTTCGTCCAATGGAATTTGTATTCTTCCAGGCCGCGCAGGAAATCGAATTCACTGTAGCCCTGCTCGAAACAATGCTGCAGGACCATTCCCATCAGAATCAAACCGACGCTTTTGCTCTCGTAATCGATGTCAAATCCCGCCTGATAATACATGAGGCGATTGTCATACAGAAAGCAATACAACGCGGCCACGATTTTGCCGTCACATTTGAGCGAGAAAATCCGCGCGACGCCGTTTTCCGCCATCTTCTTCGCGACGCGGCGATGAAAGAGACGGCTCGTTTCATTGTCGAAGGCGCTCGTGTTTTCCCGCTCCGTCCAGCGTTTGTGATGCAGCTCGAACAGCGCGTCAAAATCCTTTTCCACCTGCGCCGGCGCCGTCGCGATGTCCATCGTGACCTTGCAGGCTTCATGCAGCTTTCGTTGCCGCCGGCGAAAGTTAGCGCGATGATTCGAGGAGAGCGTTTGCAGATACGTTTCAAAATCGCCGGAAATTTTGAGGTGCGGACAAACCTTCCACGGCCATTGCTGCCAGCGGCTGCCGCAGCCTTTCGCCCATTCCGGCAAATCAGCAAGCAACAGCGCGTCTTCGGCCATGTCGGTCAGGCGCAACAAATCATATTTCGACCGCAGTTTTTTCAGGCCGTTCAAGACGGCCCTGGTGATTTGAGGCGTTTGCGCGTTATCGACAACGATGAGGTCGAGATATTCCGGGGCCTCATGCACCGAGCCGAGGAAGCGCAGCTCGCGCAAGCCGATAAGCGGCCAGGGCGATTTTTCGCGATAGAGCGGCAGCAGGCCCACCAGACGGCGCTCCCGATCGCGGGCGATCAGAATAAACGGTGTCGCGCCGCGTTGCCGGCTTCCATAAACTTCCCACCAGGCGTGCATGAATTCGTGCCGCAAAAATGCGCTCTTCCGGCCGGCGTTGTCGAGCAGATGATTCCACTCCTCGCGCAAATCGCGAAAAGCTGCGGCGGTATCACATAAAGAAACATCGAATGCGGCGGCCGTTTTGCCGGAACGGGAAACCCGTTGTTCCGCCAGCGTTGGCCGCGCATAAACACTTTTTTCTATTTCCTGGATTTCTTCTAACATGCAAGTATCGTCGACTCGTGATTCAGATTTTCTGAAGTACAAAACTTTAAAAAACAATTTGTCCAGCGGATGAAAAGCAACCAATGGATAAAGCAATAAATCTTTTGTATCTATTCAGCTAGTGTCGAAAGTCAAAAAATTAAGGCAAAACCATTAAGGGCAAAACAATTAAAGTTTTTGCTTTTTTTGCAACGTTTGCACTTTTAATGGGCTAAAAGCTTTAATAGTTTTGCCCAAAATTGTTTTGCCTTCTAAACAGACCTGAATAGTTACAATCTTTTTTGACACACGGTTGAGTTGAACCATAGAAAAAAATCAGTTGGCAGTTTTTATCCGTTGGCGATAAAAGTTAAAGATTATTGCAAGTCATTGCATTCCGCTTCAAAGCTCCGGCATGAGCAAGATTTAAAAAGCGGTTGCGAATAAAGCGCGCGCCGGCTTTAGCCACAAACAGCAGGTACTGGCGCATGAGCGCGGTATTGAGATCGATGTTCGGTTGAAGATCGCGATCCAGCGGCGCCGCGCCTGGTTTATGCAGGCGAATAATACGGACGAACTTTTCATGGCTATCATAAATGGCAAAACTCAAAGGTGAATCGCTGTAACGCGGATAACCGATGCTGCCGGGATTGATCAGATACAGCGCCTCCGGTTTCAACGCAAATTCCAGGGTGTCGAGGCTGCGCAGGCCGGCGGCGCTCATTTCGTGCGCGACGGCTTTATGCGTATGTCCGAAGAAACATACCGAAAATGGCGGATAATTTTTTTGCAACAGCTCGAAAGAATGCCGAATTGCGCTCTCGGTCAACAGATATTGCGCATAAGATTTCAGCGAGCCGTGCACCGCCACGAAAGCGTTGTCGATCACCTGCGTTTCGGGCAGCGTAAGCAGGTAGCGTTTATGGGCGGCGGCGAGCACGGCGCGCGTCCACAACATGCGGCGCCGCGCCACCGGCTTGAAATACACCGGCTCGAAGACGCCGCACGCCGCGAGATCATGATTGCCGGCAATCGAGGTGATGCCGTGCGCCGCCAACATTTCGCAGCACTCGCTCGGACGCGAACCGTAGCCGACTGCGTCGCCGAGGTTGATGACTTTGTCGACGCGCAGCTCGCGGCACATATCAAGCACGATTTGCAGCGCCACAGCGTTGGCGTGGATGTCGGAGATTAAAGCGTATTTCATGACTGTTTGCCGGTTCACTCGTGTGTCACTTGAAAGTTAAATCTGGCAAAAAAGGCAAAGATTTCTGCACCACAAAGGACACAAAGTTCACAAAGGTTTTTCTTTATGTTCTTTGTGTCCTTTGTGGTAAGGTTGGCTTGCGGCCAAAGCTGCATTATTCTATTACAAGTTGAATGTTTGTCGCAGACAACGCGCCACGCGGTGTAAAAACAACAAAAATTTTCAACACGGAGAAAACAGAGCAAACAGAGATTACAAAGTAAAAGAGAGCTTTCCAGGCATTGTCCCTCTCTGTTTGCTCTGTTTTCTCCGTGTTAATCTTTTTGGTTGCGGCTCGCCCGCCTTATGCGTTTACTTGTTTAAAATTTAAATTACCACTTTATCATTTTAACAGGCCAACCGGCTAACTGACCAACCGGCCAACCCTGCTTTTAATAAACCCGCCCGCCGCCGCCAAAGCCGGCAAGGGATCGCGCCACGCGAATTTGTCGTAGACTTTTTTACAGAGCAACGAGCCGATCCAGCCGCCGAGAGACAATTCGCCGCGGCGGCGATATTCAAAAAACGCCGACACATCCTGCCGAAAATGCAGCCAGCGAATGTCGGTGCGATATTCCGGCGTGGCCGCGCGCGGCGCGCTTTTGGTGTAATACCGATAGGCATTGACGGGCAAATTGACGCCGGCGCTCGCGCCGAGATAATGCCACAGATTATAGCGCGCGTTGATTTCCAGCAGATAATATTGTTTGTCGACCGCATCCTGCTTGAAATCCAGTTTCACCGGACCGACGAATTTTATTTTTTTTAAAAGCGCCATCGCGAGATCGCGCAGCTCGTCATTCCTGACAAGGCGCAGATAGGTGCTCTCGCCGCTCACCGCCGGATAGGTGCGGATTTTTTTGCCGATGAACCAGCCGAGCGGTTCCGATTTTTCATCGAGAAAGGTGTGGAAAGAATAGATCAGGTCATCGCCGCCGGCGATGAAGCGCTGCACGAGAAACGGGATTTTTTCCTGCTGCATCGCCGCTATCACCTGCGAGAACTCCTTCTGGTTATTGACGATAATCGCTTTGTATTCCAGGCCGCCAAAGCTTTTGATGACGTTTGATTCAAACCAATTGATGTGCGTCGCCGGCTTGACCACGAGCGGAAATTGCCAGGCGAAGCCGGCGCGATTTTTTTGAGCGACTTCGGCTTCGCTGTACGAGGCCGGCGCCGGCAAATCGTGACGCTGGCAATATTGCACGAATTTCGATTTATCCAACGTGTCGGTGATCGTCGCCGCTTCGGGCATCGTAAATTGGAAGTATTGGCTCAACGGTTCACGATGCTCGGAGACGAGTTTGAGCTGCTGGTCATTGCTGTAATACAACGGCACGCGGTGCGGCAATTTTTTGCCGTGCGCCAGCAAAGCGGCGAGCGCTTTTTCCGGATGGTTGGCCGGATCGGCGGTCACAAAACCGCCCTGGCAATAGCGCGAGGCAAAAATAAAATCATCCCGCTGATCGCCGGTGGCGCAGACGGCAAAGTAGGGAATTTTTTCCAGGCCGAAACAACGCAGAATCGTCAGGCCGCCCATGACATGGGGCGTCACCTTCGCATCGACCATCCTTCTCGTTTCCATAATTTTGCCTAACATTTTCCAAACCTTTTGTTCTCGATTTATCAAACGTTCACTGCCATACCGGGCTTGCCTGTTGCATTGGCTATAATTCAGGCCGGACGACATCCTGCCGTCCGGCCCGTGCAGTGGAGAGAGGAGGAGCTTTATTTTTAAAAATCCGGAGTGCGAAACTTTCGTTTCGCGCCATGCTGCCATGCTGAAGCATGGCACTCCGGTTTATCGCATCAAATTCAACGCGCACACCGCCGGCGAAAAACGGCCACGAAAATCCTGCAGCATTTCATCCCAGATATTCACGCGGCGCAGGCGATACGTTTCTTCGCCGGGGCGATTCAGGCCTTTGCGGGTGCTGAACGCATGCGAGTATCCGGCGGCGGCGACGGCCTCGAGCACTTCGGCCGAATGATGGCCGCCGGGAAACGAGATGGAATCAACCGCTTCCTGCAATTTCGCTTCAAGCTCCTGCCGCGAAATCGCGACTTCTTCCTGCATTTGCGCGACGGGAACGGCGGCAAGATTGAGATGATGGCGCGTGTGCGAGCCAAAATCAACGCCGGCCTGCCGCAGCGATTTGATGTCGTCCCAATTCATGAGCGCATTTTCTTTTGCGCTCCGTGGCGCCTTCGCAATCGGCGAATCAAAACTTTGCAATAACGCCGCCACTCGCGTCTCCGGCCAATCCTGAATGAAAGCCACGAGTTGATACACCAGCGGCGCGCGTTCGGCCACCGGCGTCTGCGCGATGCGCTGCAACAACGGCGCGATTTCGCCGAACATTTCCGCAGCCAGCCCCTGCGCCAACTTCGCAGACTCGCCGAAGCCGGCGCGCGTAACGGCATGCTCCATTTTCATGCAGGCGTGATAAAGCTGATCCCACCAGAAACGATGCGAGGTGCCGATCAAAGCGGTGGGCAAAAACATCGTTACCGGCAGTTTGTTTTGTTGCAGGATGGGCCAGGCATATTTTAGAAAATCATTGTAGCCGTCATCGAATGTAACCACGCAACGATTTTCCCGCGATTTTTGGCGGTCTTGCATGACTTCCGGCATCGCGGCAAAGCGAAAATGCTTCGGCAAAAAATTCAACAGCCGGGCAAAATTCTCGGCGGTGATAATGATGCTGCGAAGCGAGAGATGATTTTGCAGCATCGGCGAGCTGGCCGGCAACACGCGGTGAAACATCAACACTAACACGTTGCGGCCAGTCCGACGATGCCACCGCAAATGCAGGGCAAACAAACCGGAGCCATAATACAACCATGCTGCCACCGTGCGCAAAAAAGATTTGACATTACGCTTTCGCATAATCGTACTTATAATAATTCTGTTTGTAGTAGTACGGCAGAACTTCCTTCAAATTGTTCACGATCATGCCGGGGGTATGCGGGGTGGAAGTTTTAACCAGCTCCAGGCCGCGCCCGGCGACGTCACGCGGCGTTTCACCGGCTTTGACCAGATACAGGATCGAGTCCACGTGCCGGCCAATCACCAGCCCATCATTCACGGGAATGACCGGCGGCGCATCAAAAATGATGAAGGCAAACTCTTTTTTGAGCAGTTTGAGCATTTGCAAAAAAGCTTTCGACGAGAACAAATCGACCGGCTTGCGCTCGGAACACCCGCACGGCAAGAGCGATAATTTGCCATACTGCGTTTGGATGAGAAAATTGCGCAGGGCGGTTTTCGCCGTCACCGTTTTCTCGAGCAAATTCGCGAGGCCGTTCTGATTTTCGACTTTGAACAGCTTGTGCTGGGTCGGCCTTCTGAGATCGGCGTCGATCAACAACACCGGCGCTTCCTGCATCATCGCCACGCTGGCGGCCAGATAGGCGGCGAACGTGCTTTTGCCTTCCGAAGCGATGGAGCTGGTGATGAGCAAAGTTTTTTGCCTGCCGGTCGCCCAATCGTTTTCCAGCATTTCATCGAATTTCAAATTCCGCATCAGCCGCGTGGTGACTCTCTGCACTTCGATCGTGTCGCGGCCGTCGAGGTCGAAGCTGAAATCTTTTTGCTCGATGCGCGGCATGACGCCGACGACCGGCAGGCCGGTGAAAGCGGCGACTTCGTCCACCGTCAAAAACGTGCGATTGAAATACTCGAAGCCGAACGCGAGGCCGAGGCCCAGACCGAAGCCGAGAACGACGCAGATCAGCAGCCGGGTGCGCTTGCTCATGCTGATGGGCTCCAGCGGAATTTGCGCCGGCTCGAGAATGCGATATTGATACTCATTCTGCGTATTTTGCAGCGCCGCCTGCATTTCCGAGCCTTGCGTTTGCTGCAAAAACATTTGATAAAGCTCGCGCGCCTGATCGACGTCGTGCTTTAAACGCTCTTCGGTCACCTCTTTCGACGGCAACTGCGTCACCGAGCGGAGACGCGACTGCTGCACGGCCGTAAACAGTTGTCCGATCTTCGCCTTCTTGTCTTCCAGAAATTTGACGCGCAGCCGCGCCATTTCACGGTCAAACCACAGGCGATCATCGCCGGAGCCGCGCTTGACGGCCAGCACGTGCAACAGTTCGTTTTGCATCGCGTCGTCCAGCCCCTTGATCTCGCCGTTGAGGCGATTGATCTCGGCCTCGTTCCACGAAGCGAATTTCATCTGGCTGAGCAGATCGTTCAGCTTCTCCCGCTGTTGTTTGGGAAGATGGTTCAACAAATCCGACGTGTAGACCGTGGGGTCGGCGCCGTGCAATCCGAGCCGGGCGTTGTTGAGCGAGAGCGTTTTATTCTCCTGCTCCAACTGCGTCATTGTCGACTCGATGATCGAACCCAGCGTCGAAACGCGCTCGTCATCAAGGCTTTGATGGTCGTAAGCCGTCAGCGCCATGCCGGCGCGAAAGTTCTGCAATTTCGCTTCGGCCTCGTCCAAACGCTGTTTATAAATTTCCATTTGCTGGCGGCTGAAGGTCAGGCCGCTTTCCACGCCGCTCATTTCAGTGCGGCGGCTGGTCTCGACGAAAATATCGACGAGCGTTTTGTTGATAAACCAGGCGAGCTGCGGATTTCTATTTTCCGCCGCAATCTGAATGATGTTGACGCCGTTGGGCTTGATCGAAAGCGTTTCATTCCGCAATTTTTCGATCATCAAAGTTTCTTTGATTTCTTCGAGCGTCATTTGCGGCGTTTTCTGATGCGCGTGCCCGGCCATCTCGATGACCAGCGAATCGGTTTTGAGCAAATCCGTGGTCGCAATCAGACGGCGCAAAATCTCCGGACTCAAAATTTTGGCGCGCACGGTGCCGAAGTCGTTCAGCGCTTTCACGTCCGGCGCAAAGCGTTGCACGGTGCGCGATTCCAAATCCAGCTCGCGCAACAAAATGGTGGAAGTGGATTGATACTCGGGCACTGAAGTGAAAGCCCAGAGCAATCCCAGCGCCGAGAAGAAACCGACGACGACGATCATCAACCATTTTCGCCGCCACAACATTTCCCAGTAAAGATGAGGATTAAGTTTTCTGCCAGTATCAGCCATGAGGACACCTGAATGATTTTAAATTTAAATCGCATTAGCGCGTAAAGTTCAACGCCAGAATTGGCACAACCGCGATGACGGCCAGACGCGTGGTTTCGGCAAGCAGGCCGCCGACCGAGCTCAGAATCGACTGGCGCTTCGGAATGTAAATCGTGTCACCGCCGTGCAACACCAGCGGCGGCAGTTGCGGCTCGTCATGATATTTTTGCAAATTGATTTGCGCCACTTGCGTCTGCAAAGAATCGAGGCCGACGATGCGCACGCGCCGCAGATCGGCCTTTTCGGTCGGGCCGCCGGCTTTGATCACGGCTGCAAGAATGTTGGTGTTGTTCTCATACTGATATTCGCCCGGGGTGGTGATTTCGCCGTAGAGATAAACCACGGAGGATTTTTTCAACGGCGACCGGCCGGCAGCGGCAGGGCCGCCAGGAACCGCGGGAATGTAAACGATGTCGCCCGGCATCAGCTTCGGCAGCTCATTGACGGCATTGCGATTCAACACGTCGGCGAGATCGAGCGCCGAAACTTTGCCCATCTCCTCGCCGGAGCCGCGCACCAGCGAAACCTGTCCGAGGTTCGCGGTTTCCAACGGGCCGCCGGCTTCGAGAATCAATTGCCACAAGGTCGGCATCACGGCAAACGTGTATTTGCCGGGGCGCGGCACCTGGCCGTTGATATAAGCTTTCTTGCTGCCAAACTCAATCACTGTAACTTTGGTCTGGGTGACTTTCGCGTTGTAGAAAGAAAATTGCCGCACGATTTCTATTTCCAGTTGCTCGAGGGTGTAACCCGCGGCATTCACTTTCCCAACCGTCGGCAACTCGATGGCGCCGTCTCCGGCGACGCGAATCTGCGTATTCAACGTCGGTTGCTGCCAGAACGAAATCGACAGAAAATCGTCGCGTTCGATGATATAAGTTTGCTGCGCCCAAACCGGCGCGGCGCCAAAGAGCGCGAGGCTCATTAAAATTAAATTCAGTTTCTTCATAGTGTCTCTTCCGTTTCCGTTAGAAGGTGATTCTCAGTCCAAGTTCAGGGGTGGCGCCGGTGCGGCTCGTCACGTTCACACTGACTTTGTCTTTTTTTGCCGGATGCGCCGGGCCGGGAGGCGCGATCAACGCATCCAGCACGTTGATCGTCCACACGGCGCCGGCCAACATCAACGCGCGGCGACGGCTTTTAAATGAATCATCGGCTTCGCGCTGCGCCTGTTGCCATTGCACCAGGGCCAATTCCTGCTCCGCAACATCCGTCACGCTGATTTGGCGATACTTATTTTCCGCGTTTTCGGCGGCATCGCGGTCATCGCGAAATTCGTTATGCCTGGCCAACGCTCGCACACCGGCGCCGAGCGCCAGGGTGGTGAAGAGCAAGCCTTTTTGCTTCGCGCCTTTATAACGCTGGCCGGCGCCCGGCAGGAACAGCGAGCCAAACATCGCCCTGGCCGGCGACAACGGTTGAAGCCCGACCTTGATTTGGCGGCTGGCATTGCGGTCGAACTCAACGTTGATTTTTTTGGTTTCATAACCGCGCTTCATCGCGATCAGCTTGTACGAGCCGGCCAGATTTTGCGAAATGGTAAACGGGGTTCTGCCGACGAACGTGAATGCGCCTTCGAGACGCACCAGCGTTCCGTCGGTTTCACTGAGAATCGTCACACCTATTGGGCGGCTCGCGTTTTGGGCCGCGGCTTGCTTTCCCGCAAGCAGCAGCGCCAAAACGACGAGCCCGAAAGAGGTTTTTCTGTTCAGTTTCATGATGGTCTCTCCACTTGCACTGCAGATTAAGATTAACGCCAGAGTTTAAGAATTAACAACAACGCCAGCAAAAAAAGCGGCGTCGAGATCAGCATATTGGCCGACAATTGCAACACCTGACAGGTTGTTTGGAGGCGACTATTCCGCCAAATGGAGGCGAGTTTCATCATCATAAGTTCTGCTCCTTTGAGTATCAAAAAGTTACCGGTTCAAAATCCAACGACATCTTTAATTTGACGGCTGGTTGCGCCATAAAAAAGGCGCAACACCAGGCGCCGCCGTTCATGCGACCTGATATTACGCCTTCGACTTACAAGCCTGCCCCGAAGGGTTCTGTACGCCAAGGCTGGCCCGAAGGCCGCCACAAAAAATTTTGCTTCACGAGGTATTCATCATCTCGCCAGGCGAATGCGTTCAAAATAAAAAAGGCGCCATACCAGCGTTATTTGACTTTAACACTGAGATGACGCCTTCGACTTACAGTTCTACCTCCTGCACGCCAAGGCTCCCACAACCTTGCAGTGGGACAACCAATTTATTTTAGAACTCAACCTGAATCGACGACCGCAACAACTTCGCTACTGCAATGACCGCTAAAATCGTGGATACAATATACAAAAAAGGGAATGCGTTGTCAAGAGTTTTTTCTTTTTTATTATAATGTTTTTTTATTATAATACTTTTTTATTGTAACGCTGAGTTTGATCACTTTATGGCCGGCGCCAGCTTTTCAGGCCTGCTGAAAACTGCAGCCCGTTCGGCGGACCAGCGTAAAATTCAAAAAGCTTTTTTAAACCACGGAGCAATCCCGCCACTCATTCGCTTTCGGCCGGCAAGACGAGTTCGGCCGCGGCAACGACGGCAGCGCGCAAATTCGCCTTCGGCGCCACAACATTTTCTTCAATCGTATTCGTCATCTTCCCATTTACGCTAACGGCATCAACCACGATGACTTTCCTGCGGCGCGGCTTTTTCGCCGGCGCGGGTTCCGGCAATGGCAACTCATCCTGGCGCGGAGCCGTGACCATTTCCGTGCGAGCGCCGGTCACTACGCCGTTTTCATCAGCGTCGTTGACGGACGTTACCTTTTTTTTCTTTCTCGGCCGGCGCGCCGGAATTTTTTCCTGCGGTTGAAAGCCGCCATCCGCCAGCAACGCCCCGTTTTCCAGACTCGCCGGTTCCGGATGGACTGAATCGGTTTTTGCAATCACTTCGCCAAGGGCCGGTTTTTCACGGGTCGTATTCCGCCCCGCAATCTCATTGAGGTCGGCATGATGGCTCGGCAGGAGGTTCAATTCCACAACCCGGCGATAAACTTTCATGGCCGCCTCATCGCGGCGGCCCTGTTTCAAATAAATCTCTGCCAACACGGGATACAATTTTAAATTTGCCGTCCGGCGCCGGGCTGCCGGCATAGCCGGAGTCGGCAAACAGCGCTTCTTTCTTTGCCGGCTTCCGCAGACGGCGAGGAGATTTTGGATTTTCAGGCGTCAACGGTTTCGGCGGAGCAAAGGCGCCCAAACTCTTCGACAATTTTCTTTCCAGGCGGGAGTCCAGCACTTCATTGACATGCCACCTGGTTTGCATTTCATCCAGATTGTATCCCGTTACGAGGTTATGCAATTCGGCGCGCAGCGGCGTCGGCAGATTCAACTCCAAAACTCTTTTATAGATCCGCATGGCCGGGGCGTCGCGCCGATTGAGGCGCAGATAAGCCTGCGCCAGCGGCGGATAGAGTTTCATGCGGCTCGGCTTGCGGAAGACCAGACGTTCATAAATCAGCGCGGCGCCGGCGTAATTGCCAAACAAGCGATGCAGGCGCGCGCGATTGGCCGGAAACCAGACGACGAATCCTAGCACAGATACGCCCACCACCACGAGAATAACACCGATGCCGGTGATCGCCATGCCGGCGCCATCAGCCTTCGCCTTCTTCAAAAGATTGGCGCGCGACAAGTCGGCCAGCTTATTGACCTCGCGATAATTTGCCTGCAAAAGCTGAAGGCGCTCAAATTTAATCAACGCCTCCATCCAATCCTGGCGCTCAAAAGCGGCCGTGGCCTGGCGATAAAGCAAATCCAATTGAGCTGGGGTTGGCTTGCTCGTCGCCGGCGGCGTCATGGCCGGCCGGGCTTTTTGCGCGGCCAGTGGCGGCGTCTGCATCAGCAGCCCGATGGTCAACAACATCACGGCCGCTCGCGTGATTGGGTTTTGCATGACGATCTCCATGACTTGCATGAATTTCCTGGTTAATGATATCCAATTTATTTCCCGCGGGCAAAATTACTCGCCCAATTTGAATTCGCCATTCGCCAGCGCGCCGTTCGCGCCGACCAAATGGGCTGCCACACCGTTGGTATTTCCAAAAGCGGCAGCGCCTTCTTTTTTCTTTCGCGGTTTTCTCGGCGCCGGAATTTTCCGGCTGGCCTGCTGCTCCTGCTGCGCGATGATCGCATGAAGCTCGGCGCGATGTGGGGTCGGCAGGTTCAGCGCCAATACTCTTTGAAAAATCCGCCTCGCCGTCGCATCCTGGCGCTTGAGGCGCAAATAAATTTCCGCCAGCGCGGGATAAAGCTTGATCCGGTTCGGTCTTTGCGCGATCAATTTTTCATAGAGCAGCGCCGCGGCGACGTCGTTGCCGCGCCACCGGTAAAAACGCGCGCGGCCGGCTGATGAAACAACGAACAGTCCGAACCCAAGCCCACCCATGATCGCGACCGCGACGGTTATAATCACCGGCAGCAAAATTTTGCGGCTGTCGATTCCCGCCGGCGATTGGGCGCCTTTTGTTTGGCGCAGAAGATTCACCCGCGCCACCGCTGCCAGGTCGTCAAGATCGCGATAATTCGGCTGCGCAAACTTAATGCGCTCAAAGGCGATCACCGCGCTCTTCCAATCATCGCGCTCGAAAGCTGCCAGCGCCTGCTGGTACAGCGAATCGAGTTGCGTGCGGGCAACAGCAGCAGTTTCCAAATGCGTCGAGGAGTCCGCGGTTGCCGCCGCCGAATCGACTTTGGCGATCACGGAGGTTTTTACCGTATCCGTGGGCGGCGCGTTGCGGACGAGAACGGGAGCCGGTCTCGCCGTAGAATCGGGCGCATTTGATTTCGGCAGCTTGCCCTCCAAGCGGGCATAAATCTCTTCGAGATCGCGATAGCGGCGATTGATCCGGTTCACTTTTTCAAACGCGTCGAGGGCGCCGTCAAAATCATTGCGGTTCATCGCCGCCACGCCATCGTCATAATAGCGCGCCGCGACCGCTTCAATCTCTTCGTTGTTGAGAATCGTTCGCGCTTCCGCAAGCCGCTGGCGCGCATCGCGGTAATCCGGATTCAATTCCACCGTTCGCTTGAAGGCCTGAATCGCGCCTTTCCAATCACGCCGGCGCATGGCCGCGCGGCCGGCGGCATATTCTTTCTCAGCTTCGGCGTTATTTTCCGCCGGCGCTATCGCCGGTTTTGCAGTTTCCTGCCGATCCTGTCCGGCCGGCGCCGGCTCTTGATGAGAGATTCCGTTTTCCATGCCGTCAGCGACGACACGGGCGTTTGCTGGCACCGACAAGCACACGGCGAGGAACGCCGCCATCGATGCGATGATCTGGTTTTGCATAATGACCTCGGTTTCTTGAATCATTTAAAGCGCGTTTTAAATTCCATCGAACACTTGCCCGAATAAATGCAAAGCCGCTCACAGCACCTGAAACAAAAAATTCTTAAGTCTTTGCTCTTCGTGTCTTTGTGTCTTCGTGGTTTAAGTTTTGTGAATAATCCAGGTTACCGGCGCGCCCTAGCAATAAAAAAGGCGTAACTTCGTCACACCGCGACATCGCGCAACGAGGCTACGCCTTCGACTTACAAGTCCTGTTTCCTGCACGCCAAGGCGCCCACAACTTTTTTGTGGGCAGCGAAAATTTATTCTTTCTTACCATCTTTCGCGCATGACTGCGGAAAATTTTTCATTCTCTACAATCATCACGGAAATTATTATACAAAAAAGAAAGCTGATTGTCAAGAAAAAATTTTTGACGCCTGACGATTTCTCTTCTTGACTCTCCGCTCAAAATGCCCGCCTTCATGTCCAGCCCGCTGGATTTGGCCGAGCATGAGCGCCTGCAAATCGAAGCCGAGCAGGAGTTGTTGCTGCAGGCCGTGAATGCGCCCGCCGGCATTGCCGATCTGTTGCAAGTCTTGCAGAAAAGCGAAAAAACGTTGCGCCTCGCGGTCATCTCCGGCTGCCAAACTGCGCGTACGCAGCATATGGCCGGCTTCCGTGATCTGACCCGCGCGTTGGCTCAGCGCCGGATTCCGGCGGTGATTGCCATGCAGTTTTCCATCACCGACACGGCCGGATTGTTGTTTGCGGAAAATTTATATCCTCGCCTCATCGACGGGCAAAGGCTGAGCGCCGCCATGAGCGCCTGCCGCCGCGCGCTGCTGTATCATGACGACGCGCACATCAAAACCGATGCCTTTGCGCCGGTGCTGCTGCTCGCGAATGATGAATGTTTGAAAACCGAGGCAACTGACCGGTCACTCCGAGTGACCGGTCAGTCTCACCCCCAAATCGATTTCAGCTTTCACCTCCCTCTGCCGCAGCTCAGTTTCTCTTCACCAGCCGTTATTTATTTGACCTCGACGCCAAACGCGTGGGCGCGATTCAGGAAGTCGCGTTGCACGATCTCAGCCGGCCCGAGGCCGTGGGCTTGATGCAAAAACTGCCGCATTTGGCCGCAGCTTCTTATGACGACGAATTGCAGGCGTTTGAAAAATTTGGCGGCCATCCTTGAGTCATTACATCATCGAATTATGCCAAAAGTAGAAAAAGCCCGGCAAGCAACTCTCATTCATAATTTAGGAATAATCTATCAGCGTCGCGGGGACCATGGCGCGGCGTTTGCCGAGTATGAAAAATCTCTGAAGATCGCCGAGGAGCTTGGCGACCGCGCCGGCGTGGCCCTTTCGCATGGTCAGATGGGAACGCTTTTTATCGAGACCGAAAAATTTCCTGAAGCGTTTGCGCATCTTCTTTTTGCCCTCTCCATCTTTGTAGAACTGCAATCTCCCAAAGCACAGATGGACATCAACTTCCTCAAAACTTTACGCCAAAAATGGGGCGCGAAAAAATTCGATGCCGCGTGGCGAAAGAAAAGCGGCGAAGCCGTGCCGGAGGCGTTTAAATAATTGGGGTGCTGGAGTAGTGGATTAATTGAAATGTAGAATAATGCCTCTCTTATTGGTGGGCTATTATCATGTCATGCCTGCCCTGCCGCAGGCCAGGGCTGGAAGCATCTTGTTTATTACAAGCACAGTGCTGGGTTTAAAAAAGATTCTTCCAGAATGACAATCGTCTCCACCCGTAAATAAGACATTACATGCGCCGGAACTTTGCTCTTGCAAATGCAATTCTATTTTTGTAAAATAAATTAAGGTTTGCGTTTTGAACAGGAGTGGATTGCGTCGCTCAAAAAGAATCCCGATGACGCCAACCGCGCCGAAGAATGGCTGAAAGTGCAAGCCTGGTCAGAAAGCTAATTGGAGAAATCATGCCCCGCATCATCAAAGTCCGCTGCACCGGCGCAGGTAAACACGTCAATGACATCGATCTTGACAAAGCTCTCCAGCCGGCCGTTGTGCTGCGCGGCGTCGGGTTGCCGGCGACGCCGCGTGAAATTCCTGAGCGTCTTGTTCTGTCCTGCCAACAATGCACGAAGGGTCAAGTCATTCTCACGCGCGCGATAATGGAAAAGCGCCTGTCCCAGCCCTGAAGCCGAGGCATACATGAACGACGAAATTTTCGACAGCGCCGCGCCGGATCCGCAGGACAAAATCTGGCTGGCGCATGGCAAGCAAATGCTCGCCGAATCGCTCACGAACGTGCGCAGCGCCGCCAATGGCCTGCTCACCGCGCTCGGCGTGCTGCAAGGCATCTATCTCGGCATGCTCGGCTTTGCCAAATTCATTCCGGAAGCGCTGGCGATTGAGCTGAAAACACTTTTCTTCCTGCCGCTGCTCTTGTGGCTCGCCTCGGTTTATTTTTGCGTCGGCGTGCTCATGACGCAAAAGCTTGCCATCAACCTGAGCTCACCCACCGATATTCGCGAGCAGTCCACGCGCCATTTGCTGGAGACGCAGCTTCTGCTCAAAATCGCGTTTTGGCTGCTGGCGCTCGGCCTGCTGGCCGCGTTCGGCTTGATTATTTTTCGCACGAAAATTTGATCCGAAAAACCAACTTTTCAAAAAAAGGCCTTGACAGAAAAGATTTTTTTTTGCTACTTTATATGCCTGAAATCGCATATAAGCATACAGGAAAGCCAGTGACCAAATCGGCGAAAATTTTCAAGGCGCTCGGCGACGAGACACGACTTAGACTGCTCAATCTGCTTCTGCACACAGATGAGGATGTCTGCGTTTGTGAAATGGTGGATGCGCTGAAATTGCCGCAATATCAAATCTCCAGGCATCTGACTATTCTAAAAAATGCCGGTCTCTTGCAAGCCAGTCGCAAAGGCACTTGGGTTTATTATCGCCTCGACTATGAAGCGTCGCCATTTTTGCATGATTTGTTAAAAATGCTGGACCGTTATCTTAAGCAACAAACGTTCAGCGATGATACGGCAAAATTAGCGCAACGTTTGGCCTTGCGCCAAAATGGCCAATGCGTGGTTGGTTTCGTTTCTGCGACAGCGATAACCAAAAGGTTTCGACAAAAGAAAGTGGCAAAAAATTATGAATCAAAAAAAGCGCGTTATCTTCATCTGCACCCATAACTCGGCCCGCAGCCAAATGGCCGAAGGGCTGTTGCGCTATCTCGCCGGTGATCGATACGAAGTCTACAGCGCCGGCACGCAATCAACCCGCGTCAATCCGCTGGCGATCAAAGCGATGGCGGAAAAGGGCATCGACATTTCGCCGCACACTTCGGATCACATCGACAAATATATGGGAATGGAATTCGATTATGTGATTACCGTTTGCGATAACGCCAAAGAAGCTTGCCCGTATTTCCCCACCAACAAGACGCAATGGCATTGGAGTTTCGAAGACCCTTCTGCGGCGACGGGAACCGAAGAGGAAAGGCTCGTCAAGTTTCGCGAGATTCGCGATCAAATTGAGAAGAGATTACAAATTTTACTGTAAATTTTTAAAAAATTTAGCGTTTTGAAGCGGAGTGCGAAGCTTTAGCTTCGCAAAACGTAACTATTCAGCCCTCCTTGCGCATGTCATCTGGAAGCCTGTCCTGCCGCAGGCCGGGGAATCCTTTTCGCACAAGCACCGCGTTTGAAATGAAAAAGGATTCCTACGGAATGACAGCCTCTTTTGTGCCAGAATAGTTACCGCAAAACTAAAGTTTTGCACTCCGACTTCACATGACTAAATCCATACAAACTTTTTTGCATGAAAAAATATTTAGCCGAGTTGATTGGAACCTTCGCGCTGGTTTTTTGCGGCACCGGCGCGGTGGTCATTAATGAAGTGACGGGCGGCGCGGTCACGCATGTCGGCGTTGCGCTGACATTCGGTCTGATTGTTTTGGCGATGATTTACGCCGTGGGCGAGGTTTCCGGCGCCAATCTCAATCCCGCGGTGACGTTTGGATTCTGGCTGGCGGGACGCCTGCCAGCACGCGAAATTTTTCCGTTCGTGGGCAGCCAAATCCTCGGCGCGCTTTTGGCGAGCGCCATTTTGAAATTATTATTTCCACAAAGCGTTAATCTGGGCGCCACCTTGCCGGCGGGTTCTTCATTGCAATCGTTCGTGCTGGAGATTTTTCTGACGTTTTTTCTTATGTTTGTCATTATCAATGTTTCCACCGGGGCAAAAGAAAAGGGCATTACCGCCGGCATCGCGGTGAGTTCCGTGGTGGCATTGGAGGCCATGTTTGCGGGGCCCATCACCGGCGCGTCGATGAATCCGGCGCGCTCACTCGCGCCGGCATTCCTTTCCGGCAATGTGAGCGCGTTGTGGATTTATCTGGTGGCGCCATTGATTGGCGCGGCTTTAGGCGTTTTGGGATATAAAGGCATCAACGATCAAAAGCTGTAACATTTTTGCAGTGCTAATATGAAAAAGCGAATCTTGCTTGTGGACGACGAGCAAGACATTCTCGATCTGTTAAAATACAATCTCGAAGCCGAGGGTTACGAGGTCATGACGGCAACAGACGCTTTGCGAGGATTTGAGCTGGCGCAAAACGGCCCGGACCTGATCATTCTCGAAGCTATGTTGCCCAACAATGAGGACGGCTGGGAGTTCATCTGTAAATTACGCCAAATGGAAAACACAAAATTCATTCCTCTTATTTGCCTGACGACAAAAGCGGATGAAAAGGACAATCCGTGCGGAACCGAGTGCGAGGTGAACGAGCACATCACCAAACCCATCGGCATACAAAACTTGTTGTCACATGTCAAAGCCGTGTTGCAAAAATAAAATGCCCGAGTTCCTGACTGCGAACTCGGGCATGTAGCTATATGAGGTGGAAGAGATAAGGTTTGAAATTTATTTTTTAAGCACGCGCGGCGCTAAAGTCGCGATTGCTTTCACACCCTGTGCTATGCTTTCGGAAAGCGGGATGTTTCCTCGCATGGCTTTGATTTTGAGCGGAACATACATAATGTCGTCGGCCGTGCAAGCCACTGCAAAATTATATTGCTCCGTTTTGCCGTGAAACTGCGCGAGAAATTCTTCCGGCACCTCATCGGCGCCTTTCACTTTGACGCCGGCAATAACGCCGGATTTATTCACGCCCACGAGCAGATCAAGCGTTCTGCCTTCGTGCGTTACCGATTTGAAGAAGACATAACCCAAAAACTCATCGGCGCTTTCCACCCCATTCGACCACGCCTCCCCGAATAATTCACCCGTTTCAAGCGCGCGCATTTTTTCGCAGGAATTGGTTTCCGGAAAAATCAGCGCGCAATCTTCCGCGGTCAGAATCAACGGCCTCTGCGCATAACGAATCGCTGCTGACAGGGCAAGGGGGAGTGTCAACGCCAGCAATAAAATTTTCCTTTTCATAAGATACCTCATCAAGTAATAAAACGTGTAAAGATTAAAATGAATTTGTAAATGGCAACTCCATGCCATTTAGTTAATGACGATTGACCAAACCCCGTTAGGGGTGAAATGATTATAGCACCGTAAATTGGAAAATCTTTGGAACCCCGTTAGGGCATACGTGTCAAGCTAAGAGCCCAACCAAAATGGGGAACAAACGTTCAGTCTAGACTTTTGCAAAATTTGTTCTAGATTATAGTGG
>Ga0247727_10002084_pt1 | contig 46209 bp, 36 predicted proteins | sample WisWelCaveWW1625_FD_202498 | JGI IMG/M metagenome (GOLD analysis project Ga0247727, IMG submission 202498) | Biofilm microbial communities from Wishing Well Cave, Virginia, United States - WW16-25 | ecosystem: Environmental > Aquatic > Deep subsurface > Groundwater > Cave microbial mat | place...
ATTCGTACCGTGCGCTTCCACCTTGAAAATATTTACATGAAACTGGGGGTTGGAAACCGGGGGGAGGCAATGGCCTGGGTTTTGAAAAACCGTGCTGGATGAGGGAAATACTGGCGTTTAAGCCAGTGAGAAACTGGCGTTAAAGCCGTTGAAAGGCAATGCATTTCAGCTTATCCTGATGCAAATCTTTGCTCAGGAGGCACAGAAATGCAAACAAAAAAGTTGTTCAAGCCAGTTTTGATTTTATTTACCTTGTTCCTGATGTTTTCAGTCAATGTGGGGGCGGCATTTGCGGATGATTCCGGTGGGGATGAGCCGTCGGCGAATGAAGAAAATACTATTGTGTATTCTACGAATTTGATTTTGAATGAACAAGGCCAGATGGTTGCGCCCGGTTATGGCGTAAATAAAATTGACTATTTGATTGTTGGGCCTGTGCTCTTGCGCTATTTTAAAGGGAAGGGTTATACAGCTTTGTATACCTCCACTACCGGTTTTTATAATATAGAAACCTCTGTGAATGGTCTTTATATGGATGGTGTGCTCGTTGCAAGTGCCGCTAGAGTTAGGCGCCAAAACGTCACAGGCGGAGCCAGCGTACAGTCAGGTTGGGCGAAAGAATCCGGTGACCCAACTGGTATTTTTTGGCGCACGGATACGTACCATGAGGTTTCTAATCAGAGCTATTTTTGGGGCGTGCTATTTTCAAAAACCAACCAGCTTTGAGAAGTTGTTTTGAGCCGGTAACTGCCTCGCCAATCGCGAGACAGTTACCGGCGATTAATAAAGTGGATCTAAATATATTGGCAAAGGGATTTTTATGAAGCAAAAATTCTTTAACTGGCTAGCTGTCCTTAGTGCTATGGCATTAAGTAGTTGTAATGCTCCATCAACCTTAGCACGCTCTCCAGAAATCAGTCTCGAATTTTCAACACCCTATTTTCCGATCACCCCACAACCGGATGGGCAATTATGCTGGCAGGACAAAGTACATCCTGAACGACTTGAACAAACGTGGGAAGAATTTACGCGGGAAATCCCTATAGTGGGAGGACTGGCTCAGGGCTTCAATGCTGATGATATACATCAAGGATACCCCTTGGGCAATTTTACATTTCAGGTAGAGCCTTTTGAGGAGATACAAATAGACTTTCACACTTGGTTTCCTGCTGACGAGGTAAATACTGATGATGTTCCGGTGAGGATACTCGTGTTGCTTGATGAAAAACAAATGGTGGATGTTATGAATATATCGCCCAATCCATACTATTACGATTTTATTCTCCACCCTGACGATAACATTGAAATCCAAATCAATCTTCCGCCGCTTAAACCCGGTGTTCATGATCTGGTAATCTTGACACTCGCTCTAGTGGATGATGAACCCGACTCAGTCGGGTTCATCGGGGCCCAAATAGGCAGGGCAACCTTGATTGCCGGGAACGAACAAGGTTATTTGGAGAGATCATACTCATTTCTAAATGTTGACCCTGAATTGAATGTGGAATTTGATGATGGTCCGAGCGTGTTGCTAAGTTTGGATCACACCCTGAAAGTCTGGAACTGGCCGGAAACCCGGCTACTGGTGGCATCCGGAGCCGATCTAAACTTCAACATTTTTGCCGGGATCCAAAGGACAATCAATGTTGATTATCCGGATTTGCAACAGCCAACCCAAGTGCCTTTTGCGCTGGTCGCTTTCATCGATTACGTTCAAGTTCAGGTTAACGAGGAATTTGAAGTTTTCTACGGCATCAGCCGGAATGGGGAAGTGGGTTATGTTGAGGGGGCATTACATGTACCTGAGGCACCGGGTAGGCACGACTTGCTATTCTTGAGAGTCAATTACCCAGGTTTCCCCAAATGCCTGCTGATTGGTTCAAACGACGGATTGATTTTCGCGGACAACGTAGGGATATCGCGAGTCGCAATCGATGTGATCGAACCATAATTTTTTCCTATCTCATATATTTCCAAGATCGTCGCGCTACCCCGGCTTAAACACCATCAGCCACAGCACCATCATCGGAAAGCCATACCCGACGAAATTTAGTCAGCAGCGCAGTTGTTACCCCCGGTCTCTTCCCGAATTTGGGGAAGGCCGGGTGGGGGTCACCCCGGCCTAAACACTATCAGCCACAACCCCACGCACCGGGCCGGGATGACGGTCACAGCCCGCTCCAGCTTCCGCCATTCATGGGCAGAACGCACCCAATTATCGCTCGCCGCTTGGTTCTACAAAATCCGAGGGCACCCATTTCAAAGTAACCTGCCAACCTTCAAACGTTCTGTGCTACGATTCTTCACGTGAAATCTTCCCGCCTGCTCCTCGCCGCCCTTGCCCTGGCGGTGGCCGTCAAAGCGGCGCTGCTCGCGGCGCAGGCCGTCCCGTTCAACTCGGATGAGGCCGTGGTCGGGCTGATGGCGCGGCACATCAACGACGGTGCGCTGCCCCTGTTTTTCTACGGACAGGCGTATATGGGCAGTCTCGACGCGTTCCTCGTGGCTGGCGTATTCCGCGTTTTTAGCGAGGCGGTCTGGGGCATCCGGTTGGTACAGATCGCCCTGTATGCTGTCTATTTGGGGACGCTCTGGCTGTTGGCGCGGCGTTTTTTTGGGGAGCAGGCGGCAAGTTTTACCGTGCTCGTGGCCGCCATCCCGCCCGTGGTCGTGAGCACGTATACCACGGCCACCCTCGGCGGGTACGGCGAGACCCTGCTGTTTGGGAACCTGATCCTTTTCCTTGGCTACGAAGTCACGTTGGGGGCCTGGCAGGAAAAACTGCTGGCGTGGCTGGCGCTCGGCCTCATTGGCGGGCTGGCGTTTTGGACGCTGGGAATGGCCGGGGTTTACCTGCTTCCCATTGGCATCCTTGGTCTGCGCCACTTTCGGCTGAACAGGCTGGGCTGCTACAGCCTCGCCGCACTCGCCTTTATCGCCGGCAGTCTGCCGTGGTGGATGGTCAATTTCACTTCGAATGGGGAAGCGCTCGGCGTGCTGCTCGGAACCTCCCGGCTGGAGGTGATCCCGACGACTCCCTGGGACCGATTGATTGGGCTGGTCTTTTTGGGGGTGCCGGCCCTCATCGGGATCCGCGCCCCCTGGGAGGCCCACTATATCCCGCCGGGGGAAGTTTTCCTCGGAGTGATCCTCTTCCTCGGGGTCATCTTCTTCCTCTTTGAGGGGCGGCGCAAGGGGTATTTTCAAGTGGCGGAGGGAGCGGGCGGGTTGCTGGCTCTCTTTGTCGGCGGGTTCCTCGTGGTTTTTATTGGCTCCCATTTCGGGCTGGATGCCACGGGGCGTTACCTGCTCCCGTTGTACGCGCCGCTCGCGATGGGGACGGGCTTGCTGGCAAGCTGGCTGTGGCGGAAGCGGGCGGTTTACGGGGCGGTGTTCATCGGTCTGGTGCTTTTGTTCAATAGCGCGGAAACCTGGCGGGCGGCGGCCTCCCCGGCTGGGCTGACCACGCAGTTTGACCCGATCACCCGCTTTGACAATGCCCACGATGCCGAATTGATTGACTTCCTCCACGAGCAGGGTGAGACCCGCGGCTATGCCAATTATTGGGTCACGTTTCGGCTGGCGTTCCTCTCCCGCGAGGAAATTCTGTTCTCCCCCCGCTTGCCGTACAAAGCTGACCTCAGCTACACTGAAAACGATAACCGTTACCCGGCTTATGAGGCCGCCGCCGCGCAAAGCCCGCGCGCAGCCTATATCACCACCCTCCACCCAACGCTGGATGAGCAGTTGCGTTCCGGGTTTGCCCGGCTGGGCATCCGTTTTCGCGAACAGCAAATCGGCCCCTATCATGTGTTTTATGCCCTTTCCGGGCCTGTCCGTCCCGAAGAACTTAACCTGATCGTCCCGCGTCCTGCCCCATGAACACAACCCGCTTGATCACCGGCATCACTTTTTTTGCGATATTTGCCATGGCCGCGCGTGTCTCCGTGGATACGGATACCTGGTGGCATCTTCGCACGGGGGCGTGGATCATGGAGCAGCGCGCCATCCCGCAGGTGGACCCGTTTTCCTACACCCGCCTCGGCGAGGAATGGCGGATTCCCGGCTGGCTGGTACAAGTCCCAATGGCGTGGATGTACGGCGTGGGCGGGCCGGGCTTGCTCAACTTGTGGGTAGCCGGGATGGTGACGCTGGCGTTCGGGTTCACCTGGCGGGCGATGGAGGGCGGCGCGTTCCTCAAGGCATTTGTTTCCATACTTGCCGCAGTGACCGCCGGGGTGTATTGGGCCGCGCGGCCCTATATGATGACCTTCCTGCTCGCGGCAGTATTTTTGTGGATATTGGAGGATTGGCGTCGGGGGAAGAAGAATCGTCTGTGGGTGCTGCCCTTTCTGATGCTGGTTTGGGCCAACAGCCACGGCGGGTTTGTCGTGGGCGTTATCCTGTTCGGGGTGTATGCGGCAGGGCGGTTGAAAGTGGAAGGTTCCAGGTTGAAAGTTCATTTCGCTGACAACGCAAACGTTTCAACGTTCAACGTTCAACGTTCAACTCAATCCCTGATCCTGTTTGGGGCTGCCCTGCTCATCGCCGCCATGCTGACACCGGTGGGGCCGCGCTTACTGCTATACCCTTTCCAGACGGTGCGGATTGAGGCCTTGCAGGATTTCATCCAGGAATGGCAATCGCCGAATTTCCATGAGACGCAAGTCCAGCCCTTTGCCTGGATGATCTTCCTGATCCTGGGTGCGGTGGGCGTTTCGAAGAAAGGTCTCCTGCTGGAAGAGTTCCTGCTGGTCGCCGGGTTTGGTTACCTGGGGCTGGCCGCGGGGCGGAATATTTCGCTGTTTGCGCTGGTCGGCGCTGTTGTTCTCGCACGCCATGCAGACGGCGTGCTGGGGGGCGCGGCACAGGCTTTGGGGGTCAGGTGGTCGCCGCGGGTGCGCGTCCCCCGCGGGTTGTCCATTTTGAACGGGATACTCCTTGGGATTGTCGCCCTGGCCGCGGGGGTCAAGGCGGCCTCCATTTATCCCGTTTCCGTCAATGAGGTGGAATTCGCCAATTTCCTGCCAGTGGAGGCGGTTGAGTTTATCCGCGAGTCGCAGCCGGAGGGGCGTTTGTTTAACTCATATAACTGGGGGGCGTACCTGCTGTGGGCGCTGCCGGAATATCCGGTGTTTGTGGATGGGCGCACTGATCTATATAATGATGAGGTCATTGGCCAGTGGTTCCAGGCGGCGCGCGCCGAGCCGGGGTGGGAGGCTGTGCTTGAAGAGTGGGGCGTCAACCTCGTCCTGATCGAACCGGGCCTGCCTCTGGCGCGGGCGCTGGAGGAGGCGGACTGGGAGGAGTTGTACCGGGATGACGTGGCCGTGGTCTATGGGCGATAGAATCCAGTCTGAGCCTGATGCATCCCACCGCAAGCGGCGTGGTTTTCGCGCCCCGAAGTGGCTGCTTGCATTGGGAGGCGCCGGCGTTGCGCTGATACTTCTGGAAATCGGGTTGCGCGTCGTACTTGGCTATCACCTGGATTTTGGTGTCAGCTATCGGGTTTACGACCCCCTGGTTGGGCATTTGCACCGGCCAAACCTGAATATCCGTGTTCCCTTTGCGGAACATCCGCAGGGCTATTTTGACCTTGTCATCAATAACCAGGGTTTGCGGGAGGAACAGGACACCAGCTATGCAAATCCAACGGGAATATTTCGCGCGGTTGTGCTTGGAGACTCGCACACGGATGGAGCGGTATTTGACTCTGAAACCTACCCAAACCAGCTGGAGTCAATTTTGATTTCGCAGGGCTTGCAGGTTGAAGTCCTGAATGGCGGAGTAGCCGCCTACGAACCTTTGCAGGAGCTTTTTTGGTTCCATTACTATGGCAGGCAATACAATCCCGACCTCGTTATCCTGGGCTTATACGTTGGTAATGACCTGATCGGCATGAAAGGGTTTGAAAATGTCAGGATTGACGACCGCGGTCAGGTATTCGTGGATGGACTTGCCAAAACGCCGCGCCCCCAGCCGTTTGATGAACGGCTCACTGAACTGGCAAACCAATCCTACCTGTATTCCATTTTTCGGTGGAACGTTTTCCCCAAGCTGGCAGGGGAGGAACAGACTCCCGAAGCACAAGCCTTTCGGGTCTGCCGCGGGTGCTATTTTCAATCACTCGATCAGGCAAACCAGGTCGCCGATGAAAAAATTGAATTTGAGGTTGCGCTGGCCCGTCTCGAAAATATCCTGACCGTGCTGAATGGTCAGGCCAAAGCAGCCGGTGCGCAATTGGTCATTCTCTTGATCCCGACGAAACGGCAGGTGGAAGGGCCATCTTCTGATGCAGAGCGAATCCAGGAATCCGCGGCCCTGCTGGAACTACCCTCGAAATTGTGGGATTTCGATACCACCGTCCTTGATGCCCTCCTGGCCCTCGGCGAGCGGAATGGGCTTGCCATCTTCAATCCCCTGCCTGAATTGCAAGCCGTCTATGAAGAGGACGGCCAGCCCCTGTATTATTTTACGGATTGGCATCTCAACCCATCTGGTCATCGGGCGCTTGCCGATGCTCTTAGCCGCTACCTTTGGGAGAACGGCTATCTTGCCAGCCCCGCGCCTTAGCGCGCCAGCCGCCCCATTTTGAACGGTATAATCCCCGCCATGCGCTGGCAATTCCATGAACAAATGCACACCATCCGCCGGGTGGAAGAGACCCTGCTCGAACTCTTCTCGAAGGGGCTGCTTTTCGGGACGGTACATACCTGCATCGGGCAAGAAGCCGTCGCGGTGGGCGTCGTCAATGCCCTTGACCGGGAGCAGGATGTCATCTGGTCCAATCATCGCGGGCATGGGCATTTTCTTGCCTATTCCGATGATGTGGATGGCCTGATCGCTGAGGTGATGGGACGCGCCACCGGCGTGTGCGGCGGGATTGGCGGAACCCAACACCTGCACACCCGCAATTTTTACACCAACGGGGTTCTCGGGGGTACCGTACCCTGTGCAGTGGGCGCGGCCTTCGCAGAAAAAGCGCGCGGCGCAGGCGCCATCTCCACCGTCTTTATGGGCGACGGCGCGCTCGGGGAAGGTGTCGTCTACGAGAGCATGAACATCGCCGCCCTCTGGGAGTTGCCCGTCCTCTTCGTCCTCGAGCATAACGGCTACGCCCAAAGCACGCCGACAAGTCTCGAACACGCGGGCGACCTTGCCACCCGTGCCGCCACCTTTGGCATCGAGTGCGCCCAACTCCGCGCGGATGACGTGGAAAAGGTGTACGCCGCAGCCCAAAAAGCGGTCGCCGTTGTCCGGGGCGAATCCCGTCCCTACTTCCTCGTCCTCCACACGGACCGGCTGATGCCGCACTCCAAAGGTGATGACACCCGTTCTGCGGCGGAACTGGCCGATTTGCGGGCGCGCGACCCCCTGCCCAAACTGCGTAGCCGCCTCGTCGCGGAGGATGAGTCCCGCATGGCCGCCCTCGAATCACAGATCGAAGCGCGCCTCACCGCCGCCGTCGCAGCCGCAACAGCCGCGCCGTTTGGTAAGGCAGGGGCGAAGCATTGACCTACGCGTCATACGTAAAATGAATCTGTCATAGGTCAATGCTTCGCCCCAACATCATGACCACCTACCTCGCCTCCCTGAACACCGCCCTCCGCAACCTCCTCGCCACCGACGACCGCGTCCACCTCTGGGGCGAAGACTTGCTTGACCCCTACGGCGGCGCCTTCAAAGTGACGGCAGGGTTACAGGCCGCCTACCCGGAGCGCGTCCGCACCACGCCCATTTCCGAGGCGGCCATCGTCGGGCTGGGGAATGGCATGGCGCTGCGCGGCTACCGCCCCATCGTCGAGCTGATGTTTGGCGATTTTGTCACCCTCGCCGCCGACCAGTTGATTAATTACGCCGCCAAATTCGGGGCCATGTACCATGATGGGGCCAGCAATCCCCTCATCGTCCGCACCCCGATGGGGGGCGGGCGCGGGTACGGCCCCACGCACAGCCAATCGCTTGAGAAACTATTTTTCGGCATCCCCCATTTGCGCATCATTGCCCCCTCCCTGTACCACGACCCCGGCGCCATCCTCACCCACCTCGTCCAGACCACCCGCGACCCCGTGCTTTTTGTCGAGCACAAACTCCTCTACCCGAAAACAATCCAGCCCGAGGGGGACAGCCTGCCCGGTTTGGAGGGCGTCCCCACGCGCCTCATCCGCAATTACAAAACCGGCAAGCCGGATGTGACACTCATCGCCTACGGCGGCGCGTCGCTCTGGATCGAGCCGCTCCTCCCCCGCCTTGCCGCCGAGGAAATCCGCGTCCTCGCCTGTTTCCCCGCCAGCGTCCAGCCCCTCCCGCTGGACGACCTTGTCCAGGCCGCCGCCGAGACCGGGCTTGTCCTTATCGTGGAGGAAGGGACGCGCGCCCACGGCTGGGGTGCGGAAGCCGCCGCCGGGATCACGGAAATACTTTGGGGCCGCCTCAAAGCGCCCGTCGCCCGGCTCGCCGCGGCGGACACCATCATCCCCTCCGCCAAGCCGCTGGAAACCGAAGTGCTTCCGTCGCCAGAGCGGATCGAGCAGGCCATCTACGATTTGCTCTCGTAGCGTCAGGGCGAAGCATTGACCAACGAGTGCGTCAAAGTATCAGTAAGGGCGAAGCATTGACCAGAGAGGATGCGTTTTTTCGAATCGCCCTTTGGTCAATGCTTCGCCCCAACACCCAACCACCCGACCACATGACCACCTTCATCCACGCCCCCCTCATCAACGTTAATGACGACGACATGACCCTCATCGAATGGACCAAGCCCGCGGGCACGCGCGTCCGCAAAGGGGAGGTGATCGCCGTAATTGAGACGACCAAATCCACCGCCGACCTGGAAGCCGGGGCCGACGGCTTCCTGACCCCCCTGGCTGAACCCGGCGAGACCATCCGCGTGGGCCAGGTCATCGGCGCGCTCACCGAAAATTTGTCTGACCCGGTTACACCTCCTCCTCAACCGGAGAAAGGTGCGACGCACTTTCAAAGTGCGTCGCACCTTCCCAATCGGTGGACGAAAAAGGCCGAAATACTGGCGAAACGGCACGGGCTGGACATCGCCGCGTTGGAGATTTCCCCGGCGGATGGGGAGACGATTGGGGAGGGGGATTTGTTGGGCTACCTCGAATCTGCGAGGGTCACGCCCCCCGACGAACCCCGCTCACCCCTTGATAATACCGGAGGCCGCGAGCGCGTCCTGATCATCGGCGCGGGCGGGGCGGGTGTCCAAATTTTGGATGTGTTGACCCGCATCCCGTTTCAGGTGGCTGTGGGTGTCCTCGATGATAACCCGGCTCTGCATGGGAAAACCGTGCTGGGCGCGCCGGTGTTGGGCGGGATCGATCAGGCGGCGCGGCTCTTGGCGGAGGAGGCCTTTGACGCGGCGATTATTTCGATTGGCACGCGCACCGCATTGCGGGCGGAAATTTTTGAGCGCCTGCGGGCCGCGGGGGTGCCTTTTACCAACGTAATTGACCCGCGGGCCGCCATCCTGACCGGAGCCGTGCTCGGTGTGGGGAACGCGGTCATGCCTTTTGTGCAAATTGCCGCGGCGGCGCAAGTGGGGGACAACAACTTTTTCAGCGCCTTTGTGGATATTGAGCATCATAACGTGGTGGGCAGTCATTGCACGTTCGGGCCGGGGGTGATGACCTCGGGCGGGGTGCGGATCGGCAGCCGGGTGAAGTTCGGCGCGGGGGTGTTTGTGGAGCCGTTGCTTTCGATTGGGGATGAGTGCGTGGTTGCCTCGGGTGTGGCGCTGACGCGCAGTGTGCCCGCCCGTTCGGTGGTCAAGGCAAAGGCGAATTTTGTGGTGCGGACGGCGGGCGAATGAAGGCCAGCTCGCGCGGGGCGTCCGGGAGATTCGGACTGCCCAGCAGGGGGGAAATTTGGGATGCGGTAGTTTTTGCCGCAGTGCCCGTCCACCTTTGGACTTATCTCCAATTCTTTTATCAGACGCCAGCACTCGTCCTGCGCTTCACCATTCTCGATACGCTCGGCGTGCTGGCCTATGTCCTGGCCGCGGCCCTGCTGGATGTGGTCACGTTTATTGGCGGGCTGGCCCTGCTGGCCGTCCTCCTGCCGCCCCGGTTTCTGCGGGATCAGTTCGCACCTGCGGCTGTGCTCATCACAATTTGGACTTCCATCTGGGCCGCGGCATTTCATTATGCCAATGTGATTGCCATCCGTCTTGGCGGTGGCAGCGATTTGGCGCTAGTCGTAACGCTGGGGATATTGGTTTTCCTGTATTTCGCCGTCGCGCTGCCTTTGCCAAAGGCCGGGGTTAATCCGCGGGTTCAGCGGGGCGCGCTCAGCCTCATAGAGCGGGCCTCCTTCCTCGGACTGATTTTCCTCGCGTTTGATGTGGTCAGCCTGCTTGTGATTGCGGCGCGAAATTTGATCTAGCGTATGAAACTCACCCGCCGCGACTTCCTGAAACTTTCCGGCCTGCTGGGATTGGCCCCGCTCATCGGGGACGCGCGCCCCTCCAGGGGGGCCGTGACCCCGGCGGGTGAGACTCCGCCCCCGAATATCCTCCTCTTCGTCTTCGATACCCTCTCGGCCCGCCATATGTCCCTCTACGGGTATCCCCGCGAAACCACGCCCCACCTCACCCTGCTGGCCGCAAAGGCCAATGTCTATCACCGCCATTACGCGGGCGGGAGTTTTACCACGGCGGGCACGGCCACTCTCCTGACCGGCACCTACCCCTGGACACACCGGGCTTTCCATCTTTACGGCTCGGTGGAAAAGAGCCTGGCGGGACATAATCTTTTTGCCGGGCTTGCCGGGCATCTCCCGGTGCAGACGGCATACACGCACAACCCGCTGGCGCAAGTTTTGCTGGAACAATGCCATGCCAGCCAGAAAGACCTGCGATTGCTCCCCATGCGCGAACTCATGATCAGCGCCAACCAATATTCCCAATCCTTCCCGCATGACTATGAGGCTGCCTTTGCGGGCGAAGGCGTTGCCCGCAAGGTGGATGACCCGGCGCCTCCCGCCCAACTCCTGCTCAGCGTGTTCGATTACTTTAGGCAAATCTCGCGCATCAGGATGATTGACCAATCCCGGCACGATATGTTTCCAGCCGGTGTACCGCGCAGCACGCACGGGGCATTTTTTACGGTGGAAGATGTGGTGGACTGGCTTATTCCTGATCTGGCCGGGCGGGTGTCGCCAGGGTTAACTTACATCCATCTTTACCCGCCGCATGAGCCTTACCTGCCGCGGCAGGAGTTCCACGGCAGGTTCAGGGAAGCCGCGCCCCCGGCAGAAAAGCCGCGCCACCACTTCGCCACGCCCGGCCTCACCCAGGCTTACTTAAACCAGACGCGCGCGCAATATGATGACTTCATCGCCTACGTGGATGCAGAGTTTGGGCGGTTGATGGCTGGGCTGGAGTCCGCCGGAGTTCTGGAGAATACCATCGTCGTCCTGACCTCCGACCACGGCCAAATGTTCGAACGCGGCATCCACGGCCATGTGACCCCCGTCCTCTACGAGCCGCTGATTCATATCCCCCTCCTCATCTGGCTTCCGGGGCAATTGACGCGGCGGGATGTTCACGCACTCACGAGCGCCGTGGACGTAATGCCCACCCTCGCCCAGCTTGCAGGTGGGATGCCTCCAGCTTGGGGGGAGGGGCAACCTCTGCCGGGGCCGGGCGACCCCGTTGGCGAAAGGGCTGTTTTTGCAATGGACGCCAAAGAAAATTCCAAATTTGCGCCCCTGCTCAAAGGAACGTTTGCGATGCTGAAAGGGCAATACAAAATCGTCAAATATCTCGGTTATGATGGGTTTGCCGGGCAGACCGAGAGCTATGACCTTGAAACCGACCCCGAAGAACTTGTCAATTTGGGACTTGGGCTTCCCGCCTTCCAGAAGATGGAACAGGAATTGGCCGCAAAAATAAACGCTATCAATCTTGCCGGATCTGGATAGCGCATGGGCTTGTCAAGTCGCTTCCCGCCCCGGGTTGAATATCTCCAACTCGCACTCGCTGTTGCCCTGCCCATACACATTTGGGCGTATCTTCAGTTTTTCAGTCAGGCATCATCACTGGTGCTGAGACTGACCTTTCTTGAAATTCTTCACGTACTGGCGTATGTGCTCGTGTCCAGTCTTTTGGATGTTCTCGTCCTGGCTGGCGCGCTCACGCTGCTGGCCGCAATGTTGCCAGCGCGCGTAATGCGTAACCACTTTCTGGCCGCGTCGAGTCTGATAGGCCTCTGGACCTGCATCTGGGCCGCGCTTTTCCAGTTTGCGGATCGAGTGGCAATCCTGTTCACCAAAAACGCTGCGTTCGCTTATCCCATCGTGCTTGCGGTATTTATCCTGATTTATTTTGTGGTTGCCCTGCCAGGCATGAACCTGGCGCGCTCAAGCAGCCTTATTCAGAAACTGGTATCGGCATACATTGATCGTGTGACCATTTTGTCCGGCCTCTTCCTCCTTCTGGATTTACTCAGCCTGCTAATTCTTATTGGACTAAATCTGGTCTAAACACATGCGAATAAATCGCCGCGAATTCCTCAAAATCCTGGGCCTGCTGGGGGGCGCGCTCCCGTTAATTCGCCCACGCCCGCAGGCGCGCCTCAATGCTGCGACACCAGGCGGCCCCAATCTTCTCCTCCTGGTATTTGATACCTTTTCCGCCGAGCATATGTCACTTTACGGATATGGCCGGAAGACAACACCGCAGCTTGAAAGGCTGTCCGCCCGTGCCACGGTTTTCCATGAACATTACGCTGGCGGAAACTTTACGACCGCTGGTACAGCTTCCCTTCTAACGGGGACCTATCCCTGGACCCATCGGGGACTCCAGCTGTCTGGATCCATCCTTAACCCCCTGAAGGGCAACAACCTTTTTGCCGCACTTGCCTCAAAGTATCAATTTCAGCAATCCTATACTCATAATCCGTTGGCCCAAATTCTCCTGGAGCAATTCCGGGATGCACATCCTGGACTTTATCTGCACCCAATTCATAGCCTTACTGTCGATGATGATCGCCTGGCTGATTTTTTCAAGAACGATTACGAATATGCTTATTGGGGCGAGTTAATCAACCGGAGGCTGGCCGAGCCGGTTTTGCCCACCAACCTGATCCTGAGTGTGCCCGATTATTTTTTTCAGTTGTACCGGGTTATGCGATACGCCCGTATTTATCGTGAGCAATTCCCCCATGGTCTGCCCATCAACTCCAACGGAACATTCTTTGTCCTGGACGAAGCCATAGATTGGATTTCAACGCTCTTCAATACCTGGCAGGGAGGTCACGCGGCGGGTTCGCTGGCCTATGTCCATCTCTTCCCTCCCCACGAGAGCTACCACCCCAGGCGCGAATTTTTACAGCTATTCCAGGATGCCCAACCGCCGATCGCGAAACCGCCCCACTTTTTTACTGAAAATTATGATCAGTCCTTCCTTGACAACCAGGCAACCCTTTATGACCAATATATCGCCTATGTGGATGCCGAAATCGGCCGCTTGTTTGCATTGTTCGAGCAAACTGGTGTTTTGGAAAACACAATCATTGTGCTGACTTCGGATCATGGGCAATTGATTGAGCGTGGGATTCACGGTCATTCGACACCCGTCCTCTATGAACCCCTCACGCACATCCCCCTCCTCATCTGGCAGCCCGGCCAACAGACTCGCAAAGACATTTACCTGCCGACCAGCGCGGTGGATATCCTTCCAACCTTGATGCACTTCTCGGGGAATGCCCTGCCAACCTGGGGGGAAGGTCAGGTATTACCCGGCCTCGGCGGGCCGGAGAACGCAGACCGTTCGATTTTCACGCTGGAGGCAAAACTCAACTCGAAATTCAAGGCCATCACCATTGGTACGGTGGCGATGCGAAAAGGGGAGCATAAACTCATCCATTATTTTGGCTACCCCGGTTTTGATGACCAGACCGAATGTTTTGATCTATCGGTAGACCCTGGTGAACTAAACAATCTCTATCCTGCCTCGATTCTGGCGCGACAACTAAAAGAGGAAGCATTGGCAAAAATCGAGACAGTCAACACACCCTATCGCTGATGCCGCGCCAACCCCCCTCTCACACGATTGAAGCTGTTTCGTCACCGACCTCTGGAGGGATATCTTCCACAGGTTTTGCCTGGATGGTTGGGATCGTCACTGCTTTGTTTTTTCTCAAAGTGCTTTCCTCGCATGGCTGGGATCCACTTGTATTTGTCCTGCTTACTCCCGGGAATACTCCAGTTGGACAGACCTGGAACGTGGGTTACGATGGCCGCTTTAGCTACCATTTGGCAATCAACCCACTCGGCGCCACGGAGGGGCTGGATGAACCCAATTATCGTTACCAGCGCATCCTGTTCCCGCTGATTGTCAAGTTGCTGAGCTTTGGGCAACCCTCCCTTGTTCCGTGGATGATGATTCTTCTGAATCTTGGGGCTACCATCCTGGCTGCCAAAATTATTGGAGAGATGCTGATTCGGCGAAAGGTTTCCCCGATGTGGGGTGGCGTGTTATTTTTTTCGATAGGATACCTGCTTGCCCTCCGTATGGATCTTTTGGAGCCGCTGGCGCTGGCCCTGGCATTGGGTGGGTGGCTTGCGAAAGAAAAAGACCGGCCCGGCTGGGCTATATTGCTTTTTGCCCTTGCCAGTCTCGCCAAGGATATTGCACTTCTGTTCCCGGTTGCACTGGCAGTCGTGGATTTTGCGAATGGCTACCGAGGCCGAGCTTTATTATTGGCGTTCGCCAGTTGTCTGCCATATCTCATGCTCTTCGTGTTTTTAGCCAACCATTTCGGGATGCCCATAGAAGCCATCGAGAAGAGTCGCTTGCTGATCGTCCCGCTGGCTGGATATGCCGCCATGCAGGATGTGCCGAGCAAAATAGTGGTCTCCTTATGGGCGATTGCGCCAGCCGTGGCGGGTGGGAGTTGGGCTGCGATTGAGGTTTTGCGGCAGCGATTTGCTGCGTCCTGGTCCGGCGATGCCATGCTGGTCATTGCCTGCGCCGGATTGCTTGTCATCCTGCCCCAGCCAACCTGGTTGGATCCCCTGGCAATCCTGAGGCTCGCAACCGGCCTGATTGCCGCTCTGTTGTTATGGTTTGCCGCTCATCATCGGCGATGGCTGCCATTTGCAGCGGCGCTCTGGCTGCCGTCGTGCTTGGTGCTTGTGCTTGTGCCGGGAATTTTGTGATTTTGGATGAAAAGAACGCTCTCCCTCCCCATCTTCTTCCTCTTCTCCCGCCTCGTGCTATTTCTTTCCGTCCCATTCGATAGTATCACTGGCTATGGCGATCTCGGCCATTTTTATGGCTGGGCGGCGCTGGATGGCTGGCCGTTTCTCGATTATTGGCTGGAATTCCCGCCCATTTTCCCCTTCCTCGCCGAGTTCGTGTACCGGCTGGTGGCTGGCCGCGAGACGGCGTTCGTGTACGTGCTTGGCGGGCTGTTCAGCTTGGCAGAGGCGGGGAGTATCGCCCTGTTCCTGCGCATAGCCAGAGTTATTATGGCGGAGGCGGCTGACCGCGCTGGCTGGCTGTATTTTGCGTTCAGCCTGCCGCTTTTTTATGGCTGGGCGTATTTTGACCCGCTGGCCGTTTTCCTGCTTTTGCTGGGAATCTGGCTCACGCTGAAAAACCGTGCGGTGCTGGCCGGGCTGGCGTTTGGCGTGGGCGCGCTGGTAAAGTGGTTCCCCCTGTTGGGGCTGGCGGCGCTCCTCAGGGTGCGCGGCCCCCGGTGGGTCCGTCCGCTCCTGGTGGGGGCGGGGCTGCTCGTTATCGTCTGGGGCGCCCTTTATCTCGTGTCACCAGAATTCACCCGCGCCTCCCTGCAATCACAGGGAGCCAAAGGCTCGTGGGAGACGGTCTGGGCGTTGCTTGATCAAAATCTGGTGACCGGAAATTTCGGGGCCAAAGAGGAACGCTACGACCCGGAGATGGCGCTGATCCCCCAGGGCGCCGAGGCCGTCGTGCCCCCCGGAGCCGCCCTGATCCCCTTTGCCCTGCTTGGCCTTTGGCTCTATCTCCGTTCCCGGCTGACCACGCCCCGGAGTGAGGTGGCCTTTACCGGGTTGGCGCTGACCCTGTTTTTCCTGTGGTCGCCGGGATGGAGTCCACAATGGGTGGTCTACCTGACCCCGCTGATCCTGCTTACGCTGCCGGAGCGTACCGCAACCCTGATGGCGGCGGCGCTGATACTGGTAAACTTACTCGAATGGCCGCTCCTGCTCTCACGAGGGATGTTTGGCGCATTATGGTTGACTGTGCCGCTGCGTACCCTGTTGTTGGCCGGGCTGGCTGTTGAATTTTGGCGTCTCATTCCGCGGGGACGCCTGCAACTGATGTAAATGCCGAAAGCGGATTGCGCCAAGTGGCAATCATATCCGGCATTTACTCATGTTTTGCGGTGAATGGCGATCTAATTTACTTGAGCAACAAATCGCAAAACACCTTTCCTGAGGAGGTTTCTTGAAACGCAATCCTGCGCTCAACCTTATACTGGCCTTATTGACTTTTGCAGTGATTTTTGCCGGGCTGACCTGGGTATATTACCGGTTTTCGGTCGATAATCCCGGCGGCGGGGATTTCCTCCCGCGCTGGGCTGGGGCGCGCGCCTTCCTTGTGGAAGGGCAAAACCCTTACAGCGAGGAGGTCTCGCAGGATATTCAAAACTTGTTTTATGGACGCCTGGCCAGGGAGGGGGAAGATCAACAGTTTTTTGTGTATCCCTTTTTCTCGATTTTGTTTTTTGGCCCCTTTGCGCTCATTGAAAATTACGAATTGGCCCGCGCCCTGTGGATGACCGTTTTGACGCTGTGCCTGGGTTGGCTGGCATTCTCCAGCGCCGATGTTGTTGACTGGAAAAACAGGCCGCTAAAAACGGTCTTCCTGGCTGTCTTTGCCGTATTCTGGTATTTTGGCGTTCGCAATATTATCAACGGCCAGTTTGCCGTGCTCAATACGGTCTTGATCATCCTGGCCTTCCAGTTCATCAAAAAGAAGGAGGACGTCCCGGCGGGGTTTTTGCTGGCTCTGTCAACGATCAAGCCCCAGATGGTTTTCCTGCTCATCCCGCTCATCCTGATTTGGGCATATTCCAAAAAACGGTACGGGTTGATCTACGGGACGCTCGGCACCCTGGCGATCCTCATCGCGTTATCCACGTTGTTATTGCCCACCTGGATTCGTGATAATTTGATCCAAATCGTGGCTTACCCCAATTACACCGATATCGGTTCGCCGGTCAGTGTGATAGCGGGCTGGCTCCCCGGTATTGAAAAACTGCTCAGTTCCACCCTGCACATCGTCCTCTATCTTTACCTTCTGGTGGAGTGGTTCCTGGTCTGGAAAAAAGATGAGCGCTGGCTGTTGTGGACGGCGCTGATGACGCTGACGATTACGAACCTAGTGGCCTTGCGCACGGCAACCACACATTTTGTGGTGTTGCTCCCTGCCTTGTTCCTGGTTTTTCGCGTGACGGAGGGCCGCTGGAAAAAGCTCGGGCAGGTCGTATCCGCGTTGCTGCTCCTGATCCTGCTTGCCGGTGGTTGGGGATTGTTCCTGCTGACCGTGGACGGAAATACCGAGAATGCCATCATGTATGTGCCACTGCCAGTGTTCTGCCTGTTTGCGTTGTGGTGGGTGCGCTGGTGGGCGCTGCGCCCGCCCAAACTGATGCTCGAAGAGTACGCCGCGCGGCCGGGGTAGGATAACGTTTGAACGTTCAAACGTTGAAAAGCCATGCGCCGCCCGCTCCCCTGGCTTCTCCTCCTTGCCCTTGCGCTCCGGCTGATCGGCATTGCTGCCCGCCCGATCTGGTATGACGAGGCCTTTGCCATCCTGTTTGCCCGCACGGGGTTGCTGCCCATGATCCACGGGACGCTGGCGCCGGATGCGCTGGGGTCGGCGGCGGATATACACCCGCTCGGTTATTACACCCTGCTTTGGGGCTGGCTGTCCCTGTGGGGTCAGGCGGTCCCGGCGGCCCGGTGGTTGTCCGTGCTGGTTGGTCTGGGGGTAGTCTGGATCGGTTTCCAGTTGGCAAAATCATTGTTTGGGGAGCGGGTCGCATTTTGGGCTGGAATTTTGCTGGCGGTATCCCCATTCCAAATCCATTATTCGCAGGAAATTCGGATGTATGGCTTGCTGGCGCTACTGCTTTGTGGTGCGACGTATGCGTTTCTGAGGGCGATTGGCGTCATCGAGGGAGAGCCGCGCTGGCGCCATTGGATCGCATTTACCCTATGCGCGGCGCTGGCGCAATATACGCACACACTGGCCGCGTTTTACCTGCTCCCGCTGGCGTATATCCCCGTGTTGCGCCGGGATGGGCGCGCCGCGCTGCACACGCTGGCCGCCGGGCTGGGCACGCTCGTGCTCTATTCGCCGTGGCTGGCGCAGCTTCCCGGCCAATTTGCGAAGGTGCAGGCGTCCTACTGGACGGCTGCGCCGGGTGCAGACCGGCTGGTGACGACCCTGCTCGCTTTTGTGGCAAACCTGCCGATCCCGAATGTCTGGCTCTTGCCCGCCCTGCTGGCGGCGCTGCTTTTGACCGTGTTCGCGGGCTGGCAATCATTTCGGGCTTGGCGGCGCGGGCTGCCCGGTGCGGGGGCTGGGCTGTGGCTGGCGTACCTGGCGTTTGCGCCGCCCGTGCTGATGTTTGCGTTTTCCCAGTGGGTGCCGGTGTACATCGAGCGGGCGCTACTCCCCTCGGGAGTGATGTTCCTTCTGTGGGCGGGCTGGGCCATTTTTGGGACTGGGATGCCCGTGGTCATCCGTACCGGTCTGCTGGCGCTCGTATTTTCCGTCATGGCGCTGGGGATTTACGAGCATGTGAATTACGACCAATTCCCCTATGCCCCAACCGCCGAACTCAATGACTGGTTTGAGGCGCATCTGACTCCGGGGGATGTGGTGATCCACTCCAATAAATTGTCCATGCTCCCGGCTTATCTTGATTCCCCCAACCTCCCGCTCCGCTATATCGCCGACCCGCCGGGGTCCGGCTCCGATACGCTGGCGCGGCCCACCCAGGAAGTGATCGGGCTGATTGCGGCGGATGACGCGGCCGCGGCGGTGGGGGATGCGCCGCGCGTCTGGCTGGTCATCTTTGCGCAGGCCATTGCGGAATACGGGGACGCACTGCATGCTCACCTCCTTTGGCTGAATGAAAACTATACCCCTGTCTCCCGCCAAACGTGGGGCGATCTCATCGTCTATGAATACATCCGTTAGCTGCCGCGAGTTTGTCTGGCTATTGGCGGCCACGGCGCTGATCCTCCTGTGCAGCAGCCTCCCGCTCATGGCCGGAACCCGCGCTGAAACAGCCGACCAGATTTTCAGCGGGGCCATCTTTGACCGGCAGGATTACGCCGTTCACCTGGCGACGATGCAGATCGGCGCGCGCGGCGAGTGGGCATACCAGTTCCAGTTCACATCTGAGGCCCATGAGGGTGCGTACATCAAACAGTTTTACCTCCTGTTGGGGCACGCGGCCCGCTGGCTGGGCGATGTTTCTCCCAAAGGGCCGGCGGCCACCTTCCAGGGGGCGCGGCTTCTCCTGGGGGGCGCGGCGTCCTTTTCCGTTTACCTGCTCATGGCGCAATTTTTCGAGGGGGTCTTTGCCCGGCAGCTGGCTTTCCTGCTGGCAATCCTGGCTGGCGGCTTTGGCTGGCTGCAACTGCTGACCGGCTGGCTCCCTGACCCGTCCATTTCGCCGATGGATTTCTGGCTGGTGGATGCGTATGTTTTTTTTGGGATGTCCCTCTTCCCCCATTTTGCAGCGTCCATCGCGCTGATGTGCGGAATGCTTACGGCGTATTTGCAATACCTGAGTGATCCTCGTTGGCGCTGGGGGATTGCCGCGGCGGGCATGGCGGTCGCCTTGCAATGGATCCAGCCCTTCTCCCCCCTGCTCCCGGATTTGGCGATGGGGATGGCGTGGATTGCATCGTGGCGCGCGCGCCCTGCGAGGGTGCGGCAGGCATTCGGAGCGCTGGCCCTGATCGGCGTGGCGCAGTTGCCCCTGCTCGCCTATAACCTTTCTGTCTTGCGCACCAACCCCGCCTTTGCCGAATTTGCCCGGCAGAACACGACACTCTCGCCGCCTCCCCTGTATTACCTGGCAGGTTTCGGGCTGGCAGGCGTGCTGGCGATAGTGGGCATTATTGCCGGGAGAACGCCTGCCCGCTGGCCGCTGCTGGCCTGGGTGGTGGCGGCGTTTGCGGCGGCTTATGCTCCCTGGAATCTCCAGCGGCGGTTTATGTTGGCGATCACCATTCCGCTGGCTGCGTTTGCCGTGGATGGATTGCGTTTCCTGTGGCTCACGGTTGAGCGTCGCGGCCGGATACGCCAGCGGCGAAATTTGTGGGCAAGCCTGGTTTTGTTGGTTGCCGCGCTTTCGTCCATGTACATTTCGGTTGGGACTGCCGCATTCCTGGGGACGCGGCCAGCCTCCTTGTTTGACCCGGCCCCCGTGGTCGCCGCGGTGGATTGGCTGGCGGAGCATGCCCGCCCTGAGGATGTCGTGCTGGCGGAAACGGTGGAGGCCAGCCAATTGGTGGCGGCGCGTGCGGGGCTGGCGGCTTATTGGGGGCATCCGATTGAGACGCTGGATTTTCAGGAGAAAGCAGATGCGGTGCGGAGTTATTATGCCGGACGACTGGGCGCGAATTGGCTGGGGGAGGCCGGGATTGACTGGGTGATTGCGACCAGCGGGGCTGGGCTGGCCACTCCGGGGGTTTCGCTGGCATATGAGCGGGATGGCATTTTGATATTTCGGATTGCGCCATGAAGCGGGTGAAGACTGAGTTTTCCGCGATTGGATTATTGGTCGTGGTCTGGTTGTTTGCGGCCACTGGCGCGTATTTTGTCTCGCATAAACCGCTTGGGGCCAACGCGGCTGTGCTTTTAGTGCAGGCGGCGGGACAGTTTGGGGCGGCATTGGCGATTGTCTCGGTGGCGGGCGGGCTGGGGAGGCGGCTGTTGCCGGGGCTGGCCCTGCGCCCGGCGGCGCGGCTGGCGGTGCAGGCGGCGCTTGGGTTGGGCTGTTTTGCGATTTTAATTCTCGTGACAGGGTCGGTTGTGGGGGTTGCGCGGGCCGGGGGGTGGGCGCTCCTGATCGGGTCCGGTATCCTGTTGAGGCGGGAGATTTTGCGTTGGTGGCGCGATGGACGGGATGTGGCAAACCTTTGGGGGTCAGGCGGCTTGGCGGCCCGGTGGGTGGGGGCGGGCGTGGTTTTCCTTTTGCTGGCTACCCTAGCGATTGCGCTGTTGCCTCCCATAAAATTTGATGCGCTCGTTTATCACCTCGCGCTCCCCGAGGCTTATCTGGCGGGCGGGCGGGTTTCCGTTTTGACGGGGAATATTTTTTCCGGGATGCCGCAGGCCGCCGAGATGCTTTACATGTGGGCGCTGGCGCTGGCGGGGGCGGAGGCCGCGGCGGCGCTGGGCTGGTTGGTGGGGGCGCTGACGGTGGTCGGATTGGGCGGCTGGGTGGCGCAATGGGCAGGGGCGCGGGCCGGGGTGGTGGCGGCGGCCCTGCTCGTTTCCGGGGCGACGCTGGCCAGCTCCCTTTCGTGGGCGTATGCGGATTGGCTGGCGGCGTTGTTTGGGCTGGGCGCGCTGGTGATGTGCTCCGGCGAGCATCGTAATGCCGTGGTTGCCGGGATTTTTGCCGGGCTTGCGTTGGGGACAAAATACTCGGCGGGCGTGGTGTTGCTGGCGGGGTTGGGTGCGATCCTGTTTAGGGGAGGCGTTCGTTGGCAGGAGCGGTTGCGGGATGGGTTCAATTTTGGCGGGGCGGCGGTGCTGACCGCGCTCCCCTGGCTGGTAAAAAATGCGATTTGGACGGGCAACCCGTTTTATCCATTCCTCCTTCCCACGCAATCCATGAGCGCGCTGCGGCTGGCGCTGTACCAGAATCAGCCCGCCTGGGGCGGTTGGGAGAATGTGTGGCTGTTGCCCTGGCAGGCGGCCACGAGTGGGCTGGAAGGCGCGCCGGGGTTCGGGGCCTCCATCGGGCCGCTGCTGTTGGCGTTTGGTGCGCTGGCCTGGTTGGGCTGGCGTACGCGCCCGGCGGATGAGCGCACTGCCATTCGCAGTGTCGCCATTTTCAGCGTGGCGGGGATCGTCGTTTGGGCTGTGGCTGGCCGCGTTTCCGGGCTGCTGATCCAGACGCGTCTGTATCTGGCATTGTTTCCGGGGTTTGCCGCGCTGGCGGCGGCGGGCTTTCGGGGGTTGGAGCGTTTTCGCTGGGAGGGCGTCCGGTTGGGGCGGATCGCCATGTTGTTGCTGATGGGCGTGATGGCGCTCAACATTTTCCAGCTTTCGGCAGACGCCCTGCGGAAAGGCGTGCCGCAAACGCTGTTTGGCCTGCAAACGCAGTCCGATTACCTGAACAAAAACCTGGGTATGTACCAGCTGGCCCTCGCGGCGGTGGCTGAATTGCCCGCCGATGCCGACGTGCTTTTCCTGTGGGAGGCGCGCAGTTTTGCCTGCGCGCGCGCCTGTGAGCCCGACGAGATCCTTGACCGCTGGGTGACCGACGCCCGCGCTGTTGGCTACGTCCCGGCGGACATCCTCGCGGCCTGGCGGCAGGCCGGGCATACCCACGTGCTATACTACCGCGCTGGCGCCGACCTGTTCCGCGGCGACCCACGCCTCCTGCCGGAGGACTGGCGCGCCCTCGAAGAAACCCTCGCCCTGCTCCCGCCCATCACCGACCTCAACCAGATTTACACCCTCTACGCCCTCCCATGAACCGCCGGTATGCCTTCCTCTTTGCCCTCGGATTGGCCGTGTCCGTTGGGGCGGCGAGCCTCCAGCGCGCGCCCGGCTACATGGACGCCGACTTCTACCAGATGGGCGGCCTCAACCTTGCCGAGGGGCGCGGCTTTGAAGAGGAGGTGCTTTGGAATTATCTCGATGACCCCGCCGGATTGCCACATCCCTCGCACGGATACTGGATGCCCCTGGCGTCCATCCTCGCCGCGGCAGGCCTCCGGCTGGCCCCCGCGAGGGGTTTTGATTCCGCTCAATGGGGCTTCATCCTCGTGGCCTCCCTGATCCCGCCCTTGACGGCGGCGCTGGCTTACCAATTGGCCGGGGGCGGGGGGACCCCGCCCCTACTGGCTGGTGCGCGCCGGGTGCGCGCCGCCACCCTCGCCGGATTGCTGGCCGTTTTCCCCGGCTACTATCTTGGCCCGCTGACCACCACGGACACTTTCGGGCTGGTGATGTTGCTGGGCGCGGTATTTTTTCTCGCCGCCAAAAATTCGGATGGTAAATGGTATTTTCCTCTCGCGCTGGGCGCGTTGGCCGCGCTCATGCACCTGGCGCGCGCCGATGGGGCGTTATGGCTGATGCTTGGGCTGGCCGCCATTTTGCCGAAGGGCTGGCGCGCGGCTGGCTGGCTGGTGGGGGGATACCTGATGATCATGACCCCGTGGTTTCTCCGCAACCTGGCCGCCTTCGGGACGTTCCTGGCTCCAGGGGGGGCGCGCGCCCTGTGGTGGACGCGCTACGATGAGCTTTTCGCATACCCGGCAGACCTGCTGACCCCGGCGCGCTGGTGGGCCTCCGGGTGGGCGGTGATTGTGGGGGCGCGGCTCTCCGCGGGCTGGGACAACCTCCAATCGGCGATGGCGGTGCAAGGCATGATCTTCCTCTTCCCGCTCATGCTCTGGGGGCTGTGGCGGCTGCGGTCAGAGCGGGTGGTGCGGCTGGGGGTGCTGGCGTGGGGGCTGGGATATGCCGTGATGTCGCTGGTTTTTCCGTTTGCGGGGACGCGGGGCGGGTTCTTTCACTCCGGGGCGGGGGTGCAGACTTTGTTATGGGCGGTGGTGCCTGTGGGGCTGGATGGTTTTGTGGCGTGGGCAGGAGTGCGCCGCGGCTGGAAATTCGCGGAGGCGCGGCGGGTGTTTGGGGCGGCCGCGATTTTTTTGGCGGCGCTGATCTCCGCGGTCGTGTTTGGGGCGCGGATCGCGGAGGGGCCGGGGGAGGTGACGGGGTACGCAGCCCCTGGTGGGTATGTGGGGGTTGAGATTTTTATTAAAGAAGCCGGGGCGCGGCCTGAGGACATCATCATGGTCAATAATCCGCCGGGATATTTTGTGACGAACCGGCGGGCGGCGATTGTGATTCCGGATGGGGGGGCTGTGGCCGTGCTGGCGGCTGGGCGGCGGTATGGGGCGCGCTTTTTGGCGCTGGAAGCGACGCAAGGGATGACCGAGATTTACGATCATCCTGAAGATTGGCCAGGCCTGACGTATTTGGGGGAAACGGAGGGGGTCCTGATTTTCGAGTTTGAGCAATGAGCGGGCGGCGTTTGACTGGCCGGGAATTCGGGGTGATTGCCGTTCTGTCGGCGGTGTCGTTGGGCGGGTATTTGTGGACGAGCGGGCAGGTCCATAAAGTGGGTTTTCCGCTGGATGATGCGTGGATTCACCAAACGTATGCGCGCAACCTGGCGGTGTACGGGGAGTGGGCGTTCAGGCCGGGGGTGGCGTCGGCGGGTTCGACCGCGCCGCTGTGGAGCGCCCTGCTGGCGGTTGGGCATGGGCTGGGCGTGGGGCCGTATGTGTGGACTTTCCTGCTGGGCTGGGCGGCGCTGGTGGGGATGGGCGTGGTGGGTTGGTGGGGGATGCGGGTGCTGGCCCCGGAGCGGGAGGCTTGGGCGATGCGGGGGGCTGCCCTGCTGATTTTTGAGTGGCATCTGGTGTGGGCGGCGGGGTCGGGGATGGAGACGCTGCCTTTTGCACTCGTGGTGACAACCGTGCTCGTGTGGTGTGCGGCGAGCGGGAGCGGGGCTTCCGTGCGAATGTGGTTTGGGATGGGGCTTTTGATCGGTGCGGGGGTGTGGCTGCGCCCGGATGCCATCACACTCCTGGGGCCTGTTTTCGTCGTGATCGTCGTGGGAGAAAAGATTCCAGGAAAGTTGCCAGCCAGCGTGGTTCTGACTGCAGGGTTTTTGCTGCTGTTTTTGCCGTATCTTGGTTTCAATTACTTGCTGGATGGGCAAATCTGGCCGAATACATTTTTTGCAAAGCAGGCGGAATACGCGGTTTTGCGGGAGCAGGCGTTGGGGGCGCGGCTGCTGGCGCAGTTGGCGCTTCCCCTGGTGGGGGTGGGAGCGGCGCTGCTGCCGGGGGTAATTATCGGGCTGGTGCGGGTGGTACGTGAAAGGCGCTGGGCCGTGGCGGCGGGGCTGGTGTGGTTTTTGGGGTATGCCGGGCTGTACGCCTGGCGTTTGCCGGTGACGTACCAGCATGGCCGGTACTTGATCCCGGCGATGCCCATTTTCATGCTTTGGGGGCTGGTCGGGATGGCACAGTGGGTGCGACGGGATTCCCGTGTTGTTATGAGACGGCTGGCGAGCGGTGTCTGGGTGATGACGGCGGGATTGCTGGCGGGCGCGTTCTGGGTGATGGGTGCGCGGGCTTATGCGCTGGATGTGGCCGTGATCGAGACGGAGATGGTGGCGGCGGCGCAGTGGGTGGCGCAAAACACGGAGCCGGGCGCGCTGGTTGCGGCGCATGATATTGGCGCGTTGGGTTATTTTGGGGAGAGGGAATTGCTCGATTTGGCTGGGTTGATATCGCCGGATGTTACCCCCTTTATTCGGGACGAGGAGGCCCTGGGGGATTTCATGGCGGCGCGGGGGGCCCGGTATTTTGTGACCCTCAGGGGGTGGTATCCCCTTTTGGAATCCCGCGGAACTCCAGTTTATGATTCCAGTGGGTCTTTCAGCCCGAATATGGGGGGGACGAATATGGTAGTGTATCGGCTCGATGGTGATTGATAAAACCATGCGATTACCAGTACCGCTGTGCTATACTTTCCACCGGAATTTTCAAGGTTTTTTCAGTTCAAGGATCAGAGAAAATGGACGAAATTACAGTAGTGGTGGTGGATGACCATCCATTATTCCGGCAAGGGGTGGTGGAAACGCTGGCAATGGAGAAGGATTTTGAGGTGGTTGGCGAGGCGTCCAATGGGGAGGATGCGATGGCGATTCTGAGGGCGCTGCGCCCGAATGTCGCCATTGTGGATATTAATCTGCCGGGCATCAATGGACAGCAGGTGACGCGTAATGTGGTCGCGGATAAGCTGCCGACGAAAATCCTGCTCCTGACCGGATATGATGATATAGAGCAGGCGATCCACGCCATCCGTGCCGGTGCGACCGGCTATTGTTCCAAAGGGGTGCAACCATCTCATCTTATGAATGCAGTGCGCCAGGCGGCGCAGGGGAAGTTTGTGGTGGGGGAAAATGTGTATGACGCGCGCGGAATTCGGCGGTGGCTTCAGGAGCGGATGGAGGAAACGCCACGCCCGTATAGCAGTCCCGGCGAACCTTTTCATCCGTTGTCGAGCCGGGAGATGGAGGTACTGGCAAGCGTGACACAGGGCTTGAGCAATAAAGAGATCGCGACGCTGCTGGGGATCAGCCACCAGACCGTGAAGAACCATGTGACCTCCATTTTGCGGAAGCTGGGCGTGGAAGATCGCACGCAAGCGGCAGTATATGCTTTGCGCCACGGTTGGGTTCGATTGCACGGCCAGGAGCACCAATAAATTTGGTGATGAGGTGATTTATGGATATGCCAGACGGCGGAGATACGCAGGTCAAGGATTTTGGGAATTGGGAAGATGCCAAGCAGGCGATGCGTGAGGGGCTTTCCAAGTCGCGAAATGTTCTGCGCGAAATGGATCGAAAGATTGAGCAGAGCCGGATTGAAGTTGATAAGCTGGTGAAGCGGAATGCTGCGGCGACGAGCAGTTTGCAGCGCGTCCAGGAGCAATTGGACAGTTTGCCGGGTACAGAGGTGCGTGCGGCTTATGATGCCGCCCTTGATGCATTGCAACGATTATTGTTGATGCGCGGCCAGATGGATAAGTTGGAGCAGGAGTGCCTTTCGCTTACGCAGTACGTCGAGCTGCTGGAGGGCGTGAACCAAATATTGGCAATGGGAACCAGTAATGAACCGGGTTCTGCTGGCTCTTTTGCTACAGTCGAGATGATGATCCGGGCGCAGGAAGCCGAGCGGCAGCGGGTGTCGAGGCAAATGCATGATGGGCCGGCGCAGGCGCTCTCCAATTTTATTTTGCAGACAGAGATTGCCGTGCGGCTCTTTGATGTTGATCAGGATCGGGCCAGGGATGAATTGCAGGTGCTGAAAAATTCTGCGACAACCACCTTCCAGCAGGTCAGGGATTTCATCTTTCAATTGCGCCCCATGATGCTGGACGATTTGGGAGTGGTGCCTACCGTCAAGCGATACGTTGATGCGGTCAAGAACCAATCAGGGATTGAAATAGAAGTAACGGTGACGGGAACCGAAAGAAGGTTGGAGTCATACTTGGAAGTGGTTATTTTCCGCTCGTTGCAAGAACTTTTGGCCAATGCTATCCACCACAGCCAGGCGAGTGAGATACAAGTTCAGCTCGATTTGGTCGAAACTGAGATTCGGATCAGCGTTGAAGATAATGGTCGAGGCTTCGATGTCGCGGTGCTCCAGTCCGAAAATTTTATGGGCTTAAAGCTCATCCGGGAGCGCGCTGAAATGCTCGGCGGATTGTTTGAAGTGGATAGCATGATGGGACAGGGGACGCGGATATTCTTCAGAATTCCCGTGGCTCAAACGGTAGAATTTGCCTGAACGAAACTTTGGCGGCTGGACCTGTATATGCTCGTCCGTACTATTGCGGCATCTGGTTTTCCACCTATAATAAACTTGACATCGATGCTATAATTCCGAAAATATTCAAAGAAAAGGAGGTGAATTCCCATGTTGTTTGCACCTAAAGAGCAGGAGAAGGGCCAAGGTCTTGTTGAGTATGCGTTGATTCTCGTTCTAGTCGCAGTTGTCGTTATCGTTATTCTGGCGCTGCTCGGCCCGGCCATTGGTAATGTGTTCAGCAATGTTGTGAACGCAATCTAGCTCCACAGTAAGTTGAATCTTGGCTTGCCAAGTCAGGCGCTGTCGAAAGACAGCGCCTTGTGTTTAACAAACTTTTGGGGGATAAATTCATGTGGATAACGGGATGCGAATTCAATCTAAAAAGTGTAAAATTGCAGAAATACGATTCTTGTAATTGAAATCTGGAGGACCTATGCGTCGCGGCAGAACTTTAATATACCTTGCGTTACTAATGTTCCTTGGAATCCTTGCGGCTATTTATTATCTTAACCTTAACGGTGGATTGGGCTCAGGGCAATCAGGTGACTCTGCCGGCCCGGCTACAACCGCTGTGGACACGACAATGGTAAAGGTGGTCATCACTACCCAGAACATTTCGCGTGGCGATGAGATTGGCGAAGGCGTGATCGAGCTAGTGGAATTCCCGCAGGATCGCGTATGGGAGGGCATGTTTCAAGATACTACTGAAGGCGTGATCGGACAATTCGCGCGTTTCGATCTGGAGCCTGGTGCGTTTCTTACAGAGGCTATGGTTACAGATTCTGATCTGGGTCGGTCTGGATCAGATGCAGCTTTGCGGATTGATCCTGGAATGGTTGCTGTGTCGATTCCCATCAACCGCCTTTCAAGTGTCTCTTTTGGACTGCGTCCCGGGGATAGCGTAAGCGTCATAGTCTCCTTACTTTTCGTGGATCTTGATCCGGCTTTCCAATCGATATTACCCAATAATTCCGCCGGGGTGCTTGCGCCCGGCCCTGCTTTGCTGGGCACTTCCAGCGTTGAAGCGGACGAATTAATCCAAACTCTCACTGCGCAAATCATTTCAGGTGGTGTTGTTTCGCCTATCGGTCGTGTCGAACTTGATCCCACACTTGGGCAGCCCTTTTATGTTGTGCCGTCAGAAGCGCAACGCGCACGTTCCGTAAGTCAAACATTGATCCCGTCTGCCAAGGTTCTTTTTGTTGGAACGTTCGCTTTCGATGATACTGCCAAGAAAGTCGAATCAACAGCAACGCCGGAGGTCCAGACACCTGAAGCGCAGAATAACAACCAGCCGCAGCCGACTGTTGCGCCACCGTCTCTGCCTGACGTGATTACGCTGGTTGTCAGCCCGCAGGATGCTGTCACCCTGAATTATCTACTGCTAAACGGTGCTTACCTTTCTCTCGCGATGCGTCCGGCGAATGACGACTCACGCGTTCAGACCGAGGCCGTGACCCTCCAGTTCTTGCTTGACCAGTACAACATCCCGGTCCCTGCAAAACTGCCTTACGGGCTGGAGCCACGGTTGGACGCATTAATTCCGCCTGTGCTGACGAACGACATCACGCCAACACCGTCAAAATAACCAAAGACCACGGACGAACGAATGGCTGGCGAGAAAATCAAGGTCCTGATCGTAGACGACATAGCTGAAACCCGCGAGAACATCCGCAAGCTTCTCCAATTTGAATCCGATGTGGAAGTGGTTGGGGCGGCCCGGACGGGGAGGGAAGCCATCGAATTGGCCGCCGAGCTTGAGCCGCATGTAATCCTCATGGATATCAACATGCCTGACATGGATGGTATAACGGCTACGGAAGCCATCCGCCAAAAATTCTCGTGGATTCAAATCGTCATTCTTTCGGTGCAAGGGGATCCAAACTATATGCGTCGGGCGATGCTTGCAGGAGCCCGTGATTTTCTTACCAAACCGCCGACGATTGACGACCTGATATCAGCAATTCGTCGTGCAGGCGTAATGGCCGTCGAAGAGCGATCCAAATCAGCCGTTCAAAAGTCAGCCGTGGTTGGATCGATCGGACCACAGCGCGGCAACATGCCGGGCATTCCTTCCGAAGGCAGCATAATCACTGTTTATAGCCCCAAAGGTGGTACTGGTTGTTCGACTATCGCGACCAATCTGGCCGTTACGCTTCAGAATGATGATACTCAAGTTTTGATCGTCGATGGAAATATGCAATTTGGTGACGTTGCGATCCTTTTCAATCAGCAGGGCAAAAACCATGTTGGAGACCTCGCTCCACGTGTCGATGAACTGGATCCCGATGTTGTAGAAGAGGTGTTGATCACGCACCCCGAATCCGGCGTAAAGATTTTAGCTGCCCCCCCCCGCCCGGAATTGGCCGAAGAGATCAACCCGCGACAGTTCTCGAAATTATTGCAGTACCTCAAGCGCATCTACCCTTATGTGATCGTTGATACCCCCTCTGACCTGAACGATTTAGTGATTGAGGCCATGGGCATCTCCGATTACGTGATCCTCATATCCACTCAGGATATTCCCTCAATTGCCAAGGCCAAATTATTCCTCGACCTGTCGCGAGCGTTGGGTCTTTCAGCTGATAGGATCATATTTGTCATGAATCGATATGACAAACGGATCAATATCACCCCCGAGCGGGTGGGCGAAAACTTCAAAAGGCCGGTTGAAGCGATCATCCCACTGGATAGCCGCACGGTGATCCCCGCCATCAATAAGGGCATCCCTTTTATGGTGGATAGCAAGATGCGCTCACAACCCGCAGGCCAGGCGATGCTGGCGCTTGCAGAGATCATACGTGAGAAAGTGTCCCGATAATAGTCCGCAAACGAATTGCAGGAGATTGCACGAATGTCATCTTTACTGAGAAGAATTGAACAAGGCAAACAGGGAGGGACGACAAACGCGGGCGCCGGCGATGATAGCGAATCAAGACTGAATTCGCTCAAAACAAGACGAATGGCCCCGCCAGGCGTGAGTACACAGCGGGAGACCTATTTTGACTTGAAAACGCGTGTGCAGAATCGCCTGCTTGCCGAATTGGATCCTTCGATGGATGTTACCAAGGTTGGCGAGGTGCGCCGAACCATCCAGGAACTTTTTGAACAAATCCTCGCTGAGGAAAAAATAGTCCTCACGCGGCCTGAGCGCCACCGGCTTTTTGAACAGATCTCTGCTGAGATACTGGGTTTCGGACCCCTTCAGGAACTCCTGGAAGATGAAACCATCACCGAGGTAATGGTCAATGGCGCCAAGAATATATACATTGAAAGGAGCGGCAAGATTGAACGCGTGCCGGTGGCATTCGAAAGCGACGATCATGTTATGAGGATTATTGACCGGATCGTCGCTCCCCTTGGTCGCCGGATTGATGAGTCCAGCCCATACGTGGATGCACGCTTGCCAGATGGCTCCCGTGTCAACGCAGTCATTCCGCCTATATCCCTGATAGGCCCAACGCTTACGATTCGAAAATTTTCCAAAATCCCAATTACGGTCGAGCAGTTGGTTGAATTTGGCTCTGTGTCCTCTGAGGCTTTGCAGTTCCTCAAAGCCTGCGTGGAGTCCCGTTTGAACATCATAATTTCGGGTGGTACGGGTTCCGGCAAAACCACGTTACTCAATATTTTGTCCGGGTTCATTCCTCCGGAAGAGAGGATCATTACTATCGAAAATGCCGCCGAACTTCAGTTGCGGCAGGAGCATGTAGTTACGCTCGAATCCCGCCCGCCCAATATTGAGGGCCGCGGCGAGGTGACGATTCGGCAATTGGTCATTAACTCGCTCCGTATGCGGCCAGATCGGATTGTAGTGGGAGAGATTCGTGATGAAGCCGCGCTCGATATGCTTCAGGCGATGAACACGGGTCACGACGGTTCAATGACTACCACTCACTCTAATAGTCCGCGCGACACGCTTTCCCGCCTGGAGACGATGACGTTGATGGCTGGGATGGAACTTCCCATCAAGGCGATTCGCGAGCAAGTTTCTTCCGCAATCGACCTCGTTGTGCATCAAGACCGCATGCGCGATGGCACTAGAAAGATTGTGAACATAACTGAGATTACCGGTATGGAAGGAAGCGTAATCACGACCACCGATCTCTTTATCTTTGAGCAGGTGGGGTATGATAATGGGAAGGTCGTCGGACAACTGAGGCCCACCGGACTCCGCCCGAAATTTATGGACAGGATTGAGGCTACTGGTATTCACTTGCCACCGACCATATTTGGCTTGGGCCGTAAAGCAACAAGATAAGAGGAATTAAAGATGACTCCCCTAATTTGGATCGGCCTTGGTTTAGCCGGGTTACTGCTGTTGATAGGGATCATCGTATCCGTTGCAAGCCAGCGCTCCCTTGTTGACGAGCGGCTCGGCAGATACACGGAAGACGCCGTTGATGGTCGTGGGGGTGATGGCGCAACACCGCTAACAGATTGGATCAACGCGAGGGTGGAGCGGTCGTCCTTTGGCGACAGATTGGGCAAGCAACTGGCCCAGGCTGACATCAAATTTAAGCCGGGGGAATATATTGCCCTGATCATCATTTCAACATTTGCGCTTGGGGCATTCGGCTGGGTTTATGGCGGAGGCGGCTTCCCTGATAATGGCCCGTACTTTGCTGTGCTTGGCGCCATTGTGGGGCCATTTCTTCCCCGGTTGTATGTAAAACGCCAACAAAAACAGCGGCTTACGCGTTTTAATGAGCAGTTGCCCGACATGCTTAACCTGATGGTCAATGGATTGCGGGCCGGGTATTCGCAAATGCAAGCCATGGAATCCGTAAGTAAAGAGTTGCCACCCCCAATATCCGATGAATTTAGAAGGGTTGTGCGAGAGATGCAGTTGGGTATCACGATGACACAATCGCTCGATAATTTGATCCGGCGAATTCCTAGTGACGACTTAGACTTTATTATTACGGCCATTAATATTCAACGCGAGTCCGGCGGTAACCTCGCGGAAATCCTGGATATTATTTCTTACACGATCAGGGAGCGCATCCGAATTAAGCGGGAAATTGAAGTCATGACCGCCCAAGTATTATTCTCGGGCCGGATCCTGGCGATCATGCCGGTGGCGTTGGCTTTCTTTCTCTGGGGAGCAAACCGAAGCTATATGCAACAGTTCTTTGACCCCCCGCTGATATTTAATTTAGTCCCATGCGGGGTTCCCATACTCATGTGCGGTGCGCTAATGATTATCGCTGGGTACTTTGCAATGAACCGGGTTGCCGATATTGAAGTCTAGTCGCTTTTTGGAAGGAGCAACATGCAGGGAATACTGATTATTATCGGGCTCGTGGTTGTCATTGGGGCGGCCATTTTGATTGTCGTCGGGTTGCGTTCAACAAACAATGTGGATCCTCTGGAAGAACGACTTGCCGAGTTTGCCCAAAGGGGTGAGACGGCTTCGTTGGAGGAGATCGAACTCTCCCAGTCGTTCACAGACCGGGTGATCATCCCACTCGCCAAACGAGTGGGGGAATTCGCGTTGCGGTTTACCCCGCAGAACGCAATCCAGGATACAACTCAAAAGCTGGAACAAGCCGGCAACCCATCAGGGCTTGAGCCAACCGTTTTCTGGGCATTACGGTTCGTCGGGATTGGTTTGGGAATTGTCATGCTGCTCGTGTCATCGTTTGCGCCCGAAGGTAGTTTTCTGCAGGGCAGCACGGCCCTGTATATCGCACTCGGGGCGGCAGTGTTCGGCTTCTATCTTCCTGAGTTGTGGCTGCGGAGCAAAGTTAACTCACGGCGCAAAGAGATCCTCAAGGCCATGCCCGACGCCCTGGATTTGCTGGTCATCTGCGTTGAGGCTGGTCTTGGCTTTGATATGGCCATGGATCGGGTTCAAGACAAATGGAACAATGAGGTAGGTGTAATTTTTGCCCGTGTTTTGCGCGAAATGCAGTTGGGAAAAATCCGGCGTGACGCGTTGCGCGACATGGCTAATCGCGTTGGGCTAAATGAACTGACCAGTTTTGTGGCTGCCGTGGTCCAGAGTGAACAACTCGGCGTCAGCATGGCGAATGTCCTGCGCGTACAGGCCGATGCGATGCGTATTAAACGGCGGCAGTTGGCGGAAGAAGAAGCACAAAAAGCCCCGATCAAAATGCTTTTCCCGATGGCTTTTTTGATCTTCCCATCACTAATGATTATCCTGTTGGGGCCTGCGGCGCTTTTATTGATGCGCTCAACGATGCAAGACGTCTTGTTTTAACAACCCTTCAAAATGGGGGGCCGCCCGATGATGGAAATTGCTGAATGGCAATGGGCTATTACCGATCTGATCATCCCACCCGTTTGCGCTGGCTGCGGAGTACTGGGGGCCAGGTGGTGCCGCCAATGCCAGTTTGAGACTCGCTTGCTCACTCAAAATATCTGTCTACTTTGTGGTCGGCCATGGACCCTGCCGGGAAAGTGCAACACTTGTCAGGCCAACCCACCCATATTCCACTCTGCGCGAGCACACGCAGTCTATGCCGCGCCTTTCCGAAATCTAATCGTCGAACTGAAATACAGGGGCTCGCGCAACCTCGGGGGGCTGGTGGCTGAAATAGTCGCCACCGATCCCGCCCTCTCCACCTGGCAGATCGATCTTGCCCTGCCCGTCCCCCTCAGCCAGCAGCGGGAGGGAGAGCGCGGCTATAACCAGGTTGACCTGTTTGCCAGGCCCTTATGCAGAAGATTTGCCATTAACTATAGCCGGGCTGCCCTGACACGCTCCCGCCATACCCAGTCGCAGGTGGGCATGAACGGACATCAAAGGCGGCGCAACCTGCGCAACGCCTTCACCGCCAGCCCATCCCTCGTAGCCGGCAAAAGAATTCTCGTGTTCGATGATGTGTATACAACTGGTTCCACCACCATAGAGTGCGCCCGGGCGCTTTTGGGCGCAGGGGCCTTGCATGTTATGGTGTATTCCCTGGCAAGAGCAATGGGCAGCCAGCACGAGCTGGCAGAGATCGCATAAATCCAACCTTTGGAGGTGCCATATGACCGCAAACGTAGAGCTTTTTGGCAAAAACATGGATGTTAATGATCGATTGAGTGAGTATGTAAACAAGAAGGCCGCCCGCCTGGACCGCTTCCTCCCCGGTGTGGATGAAATCAGGATTGACCTCGCCAACATAAAAACCGCCCGCAGCGCCACAGACCGCCACGTCGCCCAAATCACCGTGCGCGGCAAAAAACTCATGCTCAGAGCCGAGGAGCGCAGCGATGACATCTACGTCGCCTACGATCTTGCCCTCGATAAAATTCAACGCCAAATGGAACGGTACAAGGGAAAACATTACCGGGGCCGCGGGGATGGCGCCGCCCTGAACGATATCCTCCCCAACGAAAATCCTGACCCCGACGACGCCGAAGAAGAACCCGTCATCGCCCGCAGGAAAAAATTCGCCCTGCTCCCCATGGATGAAAATGAAGCCATCGAGCAGATGAGGCTCCTGGGGCACGAAAATTTTTTCGTTTTCTTCAATTTCAACACGAACTCGGTCAACGTCGTCTATCACCGCCGGGATGGCTCATACGGTTTGCTTGAGCCTGAACTTGCCTGAGGTTCATTTGCTAACGAAAAAGGAGTTTGCCAGTGGCAAACTCCTTTTTGTTTTAACCTTCGCTCGCATCCGTGATTGGGCGGCAGGTTGCATGGATAAAATGAAAGTTTCCACGCGGTGGCATCAAATCAATCACCTCCGCCACGATAAAATCTTCATCACCGAGCGTAACCCGCTCCCCGATTTCTGGCCGATGTCCCAGGTTGACGATTGTCCCCGGGTGCGCCCTGCCAATAACTACGTAGCTGACCTTATAGATCGATGTCAAATTGGCCCCTTACCCGATCATCAGGTTGCGATGCCGCAACTTGAATGACATATCCGCGGCGATATCCTTCAAGACGATATACCCGATGCGTGTGTTTTGCTCGCATAGCGCCTCAAACGCATCCCGCCGGATCACCTGGACGACAGCGGGATCGCTGATCGCCCGTACAGTCGCTGAACGCGGACCCTGATCCACCAGCGACATCTCGCCGATGATCTGGCCTTGTCCAAGATTTACCACCGTATGGGACTCATCCCCGCTGGAGATGCTGACCTCCATAAAGCCTTCGGTCACGATAAACAACTCCTCGCCCGGCGTACCCTGTTCCGCCAGCACGTCCCCCCTGCGCAGAGACCGTTCCGAACAGATCGCCGAGACCTGCTCCAACTCCTCGTCTGTTAGGCTTGAGAAGAGCATCACCCCACGTAAAATTTCCTTCAAATCCATAAAAAGCTCCTTCGCCGCAATACTTGTAATTTTACGGGCAATCTTCCCCATTTGCAACCGCAACCACGCCGCAAACTGATTACAATTCACCCGATTTGCTGGAGGATAAATGGAAATTTTTACTCTTGATCTGAATTTTCAAGACGTACCTGGCGCTATTGCCGCCTACCTGATCCCGCACCCACAGGGGGCAATGCTCATCGAAACGGGTCCTGGCTCCACCATTGGTCCCCTGGAAAAAGCCCTGGCCCTGCACGGTTACTTACCCCACCAGATTACCGATGCCCTCGTGACGCACATCCATCTTGATCACGCCGGCGCGGCGGGCTGGCTGGCCGGGCACGGGGCAAAAATCCACGTCCATCATTTTGGCTTGCCCCACCTCCTCAACCCTGAGCGCCTCCTGCACAGCGCGGGCCGCATCTACGGCGACCAAATGGGGCCGCTTTGGGGCGGGATGCTCCCGGTTCCTGCCGATCATCTAAACCCGTTGCGCGATGGCGATCTCCTGCGGATCGGCGGGCTGGATATACGCGTCATCGAAACTCCCGGCCATGCCACGCATCACATGGCATTCGTGATTGGTGATACCTGTTTTGCCGGGGACATCGGCGGCGTCCGGCTGGCCGGCCCACCTTATATCATGCTCCCCATGCCCCCGCCGGAATTCCACCTCGAACAGTGGCGCGCCAGCCTCGCCAAACTCCGCGGCCGAACCTTTCGCCAGATTGCCCCGACCCATTTCGGGCTTTATACCGATGCGGCCCTCCACCTCGATCTGCTCGAACAAACGCTGGCCGACGTGGAAGCCTGGATACTACAGGTAATGCCCGCCTCCCCGCCGCTCGAGGAGTTGCAGGTTTTGCTCCCTGCCTGGTTCCAGCAACGCGCCCGGGAACACGGCCTCACCGGCACAGACAGCGCCGCCCACGAACTGGCCAACCCGGCCTGGATGTCCGCCGCCGGGATCGACCGCTACTGGCGCAAAAGCCGTGTTCCCAACGAGGTGCGTTAGCCGGATGTCAAAAATCATCATCGTTGGCGCGGGCATCTTTGGCGTGACAGCCGCGCTTGAACTGCGCCGTCGCGGCTATCAGGTGATCCTGCTGGACCCCGGCCCCATCCCGCACCCTGACGCCGCCTCCACGGACATCAGCAAAGTCCTGCGCATGGAATACGGCTCGGATGAGTTGTATATGGAGTTGATGGCTCAGGCCTTCGCGGGCTGGGACGACTGGAATGACCAGTGGGGTGAGCCGCTCTTCCACCAAACCGGGGTGCTGATGCTCTCCCAGGGCGAAATGCTCCCCGGCGGTTTTGAGTACGAAAGTTACCAGCTATTTCAAAAGCGCGGCCATGCAGTGGAGCGCATGAATTCCAGCTTGATCCGCCAACGATTTCCGGCATGGAACGCAGACCGTTACGCCGATGGATTTTTCAACCCACGCGGCGGCTGGGCCGAAAGCGGTCGCGTCGTCGAGAAGCTGGTGGCCGAAGCGCAGGCCCTCGGGGTGCAGGTGCTCCCCGGGGAGCAGGTGTCCCAGTGGGTCCAGTCCGCGGCGCGGGTGGTGGGTGTGGAAACCCAACGGGGCGGGACAATTCTTGGGGATCACGTCGTCCTCGCCGCGGGTTCGTGGACACCGCATTTGCATCCTGATTTACGGGAGGTGATCTGGTCCACGGCGCAGGATGTGTTTCATTTTCGGGTGCCTCACCCCGCGGATTTCCAGCCGCCCGTTTTCCCGGTCTGGACGGCGGACATCGCCCGCACGGGCTGGTATGGTTTCCCGGCGGGGGCGGATGGCACGCTCAAGGTGGCGCATCACGGCCCTGGTCGGCATATTCACCCCAGCGGCCCGCGCCAGGTGCTTGAAGATTCCGAGCCGCGTTTTCGCCGGTTCTTTGCGGAGACCTTTCCATCATTGGCCCAGGTGCCCCGCATTTATTCACGGGTTTGTTTTTATGCCGACACCTTTGACGGGGATTTTTGGATCGATCACGACCCCGCCCGCCCCGGCTTGCTCGTGGCATCCGGGGGCAGCGGGCACGGCTTCAAATTTGCCCCCATGCTGGGCGGCATCATTGCGGACGTTTTGGAGCGCAAGCCCAATCCCTTTGCCGGGCGTTTTGCCTGGCGGGCGCGGGCCGGGAGCAAAACGGAAGATGCCCGCTACAGCGGTAAGTAGCTCGGCAAAAATATTCCCCAGGAGAAATTATGGGAACGGTTTCCCTCAAATGGATTGATTCTCAACTTATGGTCGGCGTTGATTCCTACGGGCATCCGCTCGTCACCGGGAGTTGGCCCGAAAAATCGCCGGAATGGGCCGCCCTCAAGCCCTCCGACCTGCTCCTGCTGTCCGCGGCCGCCTGCGCCGCTTACGATGTAGTGGATATCCTGACCAAACAGCGCGAGCCGCTGGAGAAGCTGGAAGTCGATTGCACCGGCGAGCAGGCGCCTGACCCGCCCTACATTTTCACCAGCATCCACCTGTACTTCAAAGTCAAAGGCCAGCTCAACCCCGACAAGGTCAGCCGGGCCATCTATCTTTCCGAACACAAATATTGCTCCGTGATCGCCACGCTCAGGCCGACCGTCGCCATCTCCTGTGATTTTGAAATCCTGGCGGATTGATCGATTTATTTAAACCGCGCACCCCCACGGGGTCGCTGACCCCTGAGGCTGATCTGCGCCCTTCGGCTGCATTTTGTCCATCGACGGCTATAATTCGTTTCCCGCCATCCTCTGGTAAAAGGAAACATGACCTCCCAAAGACGCAAACCACCCACCCGCCGCCCTGCCGCCAACCGCCCCGCCACGGGCAATCGCCGCCCCCGCCGGCCCAACCCCACCGACCGCCGCCCGCGCGACACCAGTTGGGACCCGCTGGCCGCCTGGTACGATGGCTGGGTGGGGGAGGGTGGCAGTGATCATCACCAAAAACTCGCCATCCCCGCCACGCTGGATTTGCTCAAACCGCAGCCGGGGGAGCAAATCATCGATATTGGCGCCGGGCAGGGAGTCTTGGCGCAGAAAATTGTGAACGCCCGCGCGCTCTATACCGGCATCGATGCCAGCGCCAAACTGATTGGCATGGCCCGCCGCCGGCATGGCAAATTGGGGAAGTTCCTGGTGGGGGATGCCCGCTCACTTTCCGGCATGACCGAATTCGAGCCTGCCAGTTTTGATGCTGCGGTGTTCCTCCTCAGCCTGCAGGATATGGACCCGCTGGATGAAGTTTTGGAGAGCGCCGCCTGGGTGCTCAAACCCGGTGGCCGCATCGTCATGCTGATGACGCACCCCGCCTTTCGCATTCCCCGTCAAAGCGGCTGGGGCTGGGACGAAAACCGCAAACTCCAGTACCGCCGGGTTGACCGTTACCTGACGCCCCTGCCTGTCCCGCTTAAACCTTTCCCCGGCGAGGGGGGCGGGGTTAGCCGGAGTTTCCACCGCCCGTTGCAGGATTACGTCAACGGGCTGGCGCGCCACGGCCTGCTCATCGATCAGATGCTGGAAATCCCGACTTACAAGCGGGCCTCCGGCAAAAACGCAAAGGCTGAAACGCAGTCAAACGAGGAAATCCCGTTATTTCTCGGTTTGCGGGCGATCAAGGGGAGATAAAAAAAAGACCCGCAGTCCGCGGGCCTTTATCTCAGTGGCGAGGGAGAGGGTCGAACTCTCAACCTACGGCGTGAGGTTGCTGGCTGGTTTTGGTTTACCATGGTGGAGAAATTATAACTGCGGTTCAGGCGCGATGTTCGGTTTGAATCCCCCGGCGTGACCCCCCAAAACCCCCATGTTACCATTGTGGGAACTCTGCTTTTTCGGTGTTTTTGCCACGTTCATCCGGTGTTCCCTCAGGGCAACTGGCCTCAGTCTGCCCCCGGATTGCCGCCAAGATCGGGCTGGGATGCCCCAGAGACACGGCGTCCGGGGATATTTTCAGGGTGTTGACGATGAATAAAACCAAGCTGTGACACGGGCTGATACGGGGACACGGCCGTGGCGAGCGGTGTCACCCCCTTTGGGTACTTCGGGTCTGGATCGGGACACGTTGGAAACAGGTGTATTTGGGGGCTGGCCGCGCTTGCTTGGGGCAGATGCCTTGGCAAATACTGACCAGAAACACCGTCTTTTTTGCCAAAACTGGCAATGGGAGTTGCCAGTTTTGGCAGATTTGGCGCGATGGCTCCCGTTGCACTTGCATTTCCTTGACAGCCCCCGGACAGGCGGAGTAAACTCCTTGCAAATCAAACAAAGGATCAATTCTGAGGGGGTTGCCCACAGGAACACAAACAAGCCCAACCCCAACAGGTTCGGTTTTTTGATTGGATTGGGGAAATCCTGCAAGGGGTTTCCGCGAAAGCATAAATTGGAGGGTTGTGCCATGGCCACGTTTCGCCGGAATACAATTCGCAAGCACCGTTCTCTCCACGCGCTCCGCCCGGACACCGGGTTGGGGCGCGTTTTGCATCTGCTGGTGCTCGTGTCCATTTTCATGACCAGCGCCGGGCCGGGCTTTGCCGGTATTATGCAGGAGCGGGCGGCCAACAATCCGCCCGCCCCGGTAGTGGATGAGGCCGCGGAACAAAGTGAACCCGCCCCCGCCGCGACCCCGGCGGACGCGCTGCGGCCTGCTCCCGTTGAAGCCCCCGTGCCGGGTTTCCTGGATACCCTGCCCATTACCCCGACCGCCCAGATTGACCCGGTCGAACCCGATCCAACCCCCGCGCCCACCCAAACCCCCGACCCCGGTGCGGCTCCCCAGGTGCAGCCGGAGACCAACCCGGTCACCATTACCGTTCCGGTGACTCTCTCGCTCACTTCCGCCGCGCCGTTCCTGACCCCCGGCGGGCAGGTGAACCTGCAATGGGACATCGAGGACTTCGCCAGCCTGCCCCAAAACGACCCTAACCTGCTGCTCAGCGTTACTGCCCCGGCGGGCTTCACCCTCAAAGGCAACTATGGCGGGGTGTATGACCCGGTCACGAATACGCTGACATTCACGCCGGACAAGGATAAGGGCAACGTAAAGTGGGAAGCGGGGGACTTCAGCTATGGCCCATACAACTTCAATGCGGTCCTGAGCTATGCCGGGCAGCCGCTCTCCACCAGCCAACTCACGCTCAATGAGCAAAGCGTCTGGCTGATTAGCAAGCAGGGCGGTACCGCGGTGGGCGTAGTGGATGGCATCACGGTCACCGTGGACATCCCCGATCACGCGCTCTCCGAGGATATTGAACTGCGCATCATCCCGCCCGGCCAGAGCAGCGCGCCGCCCACCTCCAAGAGCGGGCGCCCGGTGCGGATAACAGCCACGGGGGTCACTTCGGGGCAGCCGGTGACGCAGTTTGGCACTGAAATCAGCATCCAGATTGCCTACGATGAAAACGCGATTTTCGGTGACGAACGGCACCTCGTACTTCAATATTACGATACGACTACCGGCGTCTGGCGGACGCTGGAATCGCGGGTGGACACCGCCAACAATACGCTTACCGGGATCAGCAACCACCTGACCGACTTTGACGTGGATGTGCAAAGTTGGGAGAGCGGCACGCTGCCCAGCTTGGACGCTTTCCAGGTTTCCGCGTTCACGGGCGCGGCCTCCTACTCCCTGCCGATCTGGATCCCGCCGGGGCCGGCCGGTTTGCAGCCAGCGGTTTCCCTCTCGTATAGTTCGCAAACCGTGGACGGGGCCAGCGCCAACACGCAGGCCGGGCTGGCCGGGATGGGCTGGTCGCTGAGCGCCAAGATGGGCATCCAGCGCAACGGCACAGATGATACGCTGGATAATGACACATACAGCTTCACCGCCGGGGGCGTCAGCAGCAGTCTGTTGCCCATTGCCGATGGTGGTGCTTACATCGAATTCCGTACCGAGGACGAGAGTTTCTGGCGGATTTACGGCTACAAGAGCAATTACGCCGATGACTTTACTCACTGGATGGCTTGGGACAAGAACGGGAACAAGTATGAGTTTGGGCTAAGCCCAGCAACCCGGGCCCAGTTCCCAAAATATGATCCGCAATTAGTGGGCGAGACAGAGCCCAATGGCTGCTATGAGGGCTATCGCAATTGGTATTGGGGCTTGGAAACAATGACGAATATCCACGGCAAATCGCTTACCTATTCGTACTTCAAGGAAACAAAGAGTGTCGATTTCGTGTGCGACTCAGGGCCAGCCCAAACCGCCGACGTCGCCGTTTACCTGCGCGCCATCATGTACCCGGACAATACGTACCGGGTGTTCTTCGATTACGCCCCCCGAACCGACTACGACACGGATTGGCTCGGCACGACCTCGCGCGTGCTGTTTGAGCGTTCGCTGCTGGCGGGCATCTACATACAGCATGACCTTGACCATAATGGCTGGAGCGGCGCAGGTGCGGGCACTTTAGGCACAGAGCAGGTCGTCCGCAAATACATCTTGGGGTATGAAACGACGACGGCGGAACGCGTCTTCCCGAACGTCACTTGGCCTGGCACGGGCGGCAAAACCGCCACGCTGGAAAGGATCACGGAATACGGGAAGACGGGGAGCACCCTGCCCGTCACCTGGTTCTGGTATGGCGACAACATGCACCTGACCAAGGCCGATAACGGGTATGGCGGGATAGTCGAATTCACTTACCAGCCATGGCACGAGTTTGCCAGTCCGCCGGACGAAACTTTCGAGCAGGATATGAATGATATTTGCCCACCAGGAATTACAGGAATACCTGATGGAGAATCGCCGCCTGAATGGCAGGCCTATACAGGCGCAGACCCGCAATGCGACAGTCATGGGCAACCACCCTATACAAAAAGGGACCTTGAAATTCAGGCTACAGCATTTAGCGATGATGTCCCCCAGCTTTCCTTTTACCAGCCCGGTTCAGCATTCATGATTGTCGTGGATGTTTTTAGCTCACAGGGTACGATGAATTTTGGGCTGGACTATGGCTCCCAGAGCCAGAATGTCGCCTTTGCGGCAACCGGGACAGGCACCAAGGCGGGCTTCGTGGTCCTGCCCCCAACGGCCAGCCGCATCTACCTGTACGCCAATTGCCCCAATACGTGCCGGATCACGAATTTTGAAATCACCCTCATGCAAACCATCTACCGCGTCACCGAACGCCGGGTGTTTGACGAGGGTGACCTAAACAACCCGATCATTACCACCTATGAATACGACGGTGCGGCCACCAACACAACAGAGAACTCACAAGCCGTGCAGGACGCTTACGCCCCAGGAGGGGGTGGGGACAATGCCTTGCAATCTGCCCAATTCACCGAGTATCGCGGCAACAGCTTTGTCTCCACGGTCAACCCGGACGGCGTGGTGACCATTAACTACTTCCATCAGGACGATGAGCGTAAGGGGACGGCCTACCAGACGCTCACCCTGACACGCGACTTTCACGAAACATTCGACACTTACCCGACGATTGCCAGTTACGCTGCCGATTGGGCGTACAGCGAGAACGTCACCCTCCAGCGCCCGGACGGGGACCTGGCGGCTGAGTTGAAAACGACCGGTGCGGTTGAACTGCTGCGGCGGCAGGCAAACACGCTGACCGTCGGTGAGATGCTACTCGTGCGCTTCAAAGCGGATGGCAATTCCGTTTTCCAGATGGGCGTGGATGCGGGCACTTCGGGGCAATCCAGCTACCGTACTTTCCAGGTGCGCTTTGGAAATGTGAATTACGACAACAGCAACACCTGTGCCACCGAGATGGCGCTGTTTTACCAGGTCGGGACCGCGGCCGTGACGCACGAGTGCGTCAGCCTGGGCGATTTTGATTTCGTTGCCAATGTCTGGTACAACGTCATCATCCTGATTGACGATGATGGGCTGCGGCTGCTCATCACCGCCCCTGGCGATCCGGCTGCATTCCAAGTGATCTGCGGAACGACCAACACCGAAGTTGCTGGCGGGCAGTCCTGCCCGATGGCCTCCTTCACCGGCAAAGCCTGGCGCTTTACGGCGTACAACGATAACGCCGGCGGCAGCACCGGCCTGGCCTGGGTGGACGAATACAACGAAGGCAAACTGTATGCCCTGTCCACGCTCAACCAGATTGCCAGCGCCTCCCCCGGCGTCACGGTGAATACCAGCCTCCCCGGCGCGGCCAACGGCAACTTTGAAGACTTTGACCAGATTATCTGGACGTACACTGAATGGGAAGCCAGCCTGCGCTTTGAAGGTGGGGCTGAATCGGTAGCCACCCAGACGAAATATTTCTACGACACCAGCTACCAAGGCGGGACCCAATACGGGAATAGCACGCGGGTGATTGTGAAAGCATGGGATGATTCCGCCTACAACTGGGACGAATACCGCGCCACCCTGACCGAATATGTCCCGGTCAACACCGCGGGTGGCACCTACCTGATCGGGCTGCCCGCACACAGCCGCACCTTTGACTGCGCCGCGGTCGGCGCTTGCGTCTACAACGCGACGGCTGAAATTGGCGAGACCATTTATCTTTACGACGGCAATACCGGCAGTTGGAACAGCGCGCCCACCATCGGTAAACTGACCGCCCAGCGCACCTGGCTGGATAACCTGGGGACGGCCGGCGCACGGCGTTACAGCCAGACCAATTTTGCATACGACGGCTACGGCAACCAAACCAGCGTGACCAGTTTCACCGGCTACGGGACGGCCACCACGTCCCCGGCGGGTACGGGCAATGCCACCACGACCACCTACGAGACCACCTATCACACCTACCCGGTGCAAATCGCCAACCCGTTGGGGCACGCGGTCACGATGGGCTATGACTATTCCCTGGGGGTGCCGACTTCGATTATGGACGCCAATGGCAACACCACCCTCGCAAACTATGATGGCTTCGGACGCATGACCGCAGTTTGCAAAACGCTCGACACTTGCAACGGTTGGTTGAACCCCACCATCCAGCTCATCTACTACGATACCGCCAGCCCCTACATGTACACGGAAGCCTGGCAAAAGGTGGATGCCTCCACCACCCTCAAAGTGCGCAAATACTACAACGGCCTCGGCCAGTTGCTCCAGACCCAGTTGCTCAACGCCACGTTGGCGGACAACAGTTGCAGTTCGGACAGCGGCACCGCGCCGGACACCTGCGACGTCATCGTGGATTTGTATTACGAAGCCGGGACGGGGCGGCAGTACAAACAGTCCCTGCCGTATGCGGTACCGGTCGGCACCGGCAATCCGGACAACCGCCTCGGCAGTAACTTCACCTGGACGACCTTCGATGAATTGGGCCGCCCGTACCAGCAGTTTGGCACGGACGGCACGGTGCAGGCCACCAACGGCTACGGCCTGCTCGAAAGCTGGGTGACGAATGCCAAGGGCGTCAGCACCTGGTCGCTGACCGATGTGTGGGGGCAGACGGTTGAAGTGCGCCCGGATTACAACCTTACCAACGGCACTTCCTCCGGCCCGTGGATGCACTACGACTATGACACCGCCGGCCGCCTGCTGGCCGCCCAAAAAGTGGCGGACGGCGCGGACATCCCAAGTGGTCTGTACACGGAAACGACCATCAGCTACGACCTCGCCGGGCGCAAGCTGGGCATGGATGACCCGGACATGGGCGTCTGGACGTATGCCTATGACGCCCTCGGCCAGTTGACCAGCCAGGTGGATGCGCGCGGCTGTACCACCAGTTTCACGTATGACGTGCTGGGCCGCCCACTGCAAAAGAGCGCCTCTGGCGCTTGCGGGACGTATGCCGGAGCGGTCACTTTCAGCTATGACAGCACGACGGGCGGCAACGAGGGCATTGGCTTGCGCACCGGGATGAGCGACCCGAGCGGCAGCACCGCCTGGAAGTACGACGAGCGCGGCCGCCTGCTGACCGAGACGAAAACGATTACCGGCTATCCGGCCCCCTTTGTCACCAGCTACACCTACAACAACGGCGACCAGCCGCTCAGCATGACCTACCCTTCGGGCGAAGTGGTCACCATGACCTACCTGCCCCAGGGCTTGCCGTCCACCCTCAGCGGCGACAGCGCCTACCTGACTGCCAGCATGTATGACGTGAACGGCCGCCTGCTCCAACGCCTGCTGAACACTTCGACTACGCTCAGTGCAGGCAGCGCGCAGCCCATCACGGTGGATTACACCTATTGGGGCTGGGCCACGCAGTTCGGGGTCGGCCGGCTCAAGGAAATCAAGGCGAACGGGCCGCAGGGCTTGTTGCAGGATTTCTATTATGGGAATTACTCCGCCGGGACGCCGGGCTATGACGCCAACGGCAACATCACCCGGATTCAGAATCTCG